>JAABUM010001597.1_pt1 | contig 33215 bp, 65 predicted proteins | sample 5559161 | NCBI WGS metagenome assembly JAABUM01 (sample SAMN10711868, study PRJNA513369) | rock metagenome | isolation source: Antarctica rocks | place: Antarctica: Victoria Land, Siegfried Peak nord
CCAGGATGCTGCCTAGGTGCGGCAGCGCCGGCGCCGCCAGGTCCTGCATCGAAGTCGGGAGTGGATTCAGGTGGGTGCACCAGAGGAAGGTGCCTCTCAGGCATCAAGCCAGCACGCTCGCATATGGATTGCAACGCTGCCCGAGACGCTGCCGGCCAGACCATGGCGGCGGTTCTTTGCTCCAGGTGAACACTGAAAGCCAGATTTGCCACCCACAACCATTGTGCAGTGCCGCTTGACTTCTGGCGGCGACAGGCTGCTGCAGTCAGCAGCTCTGATCAACAATCCAATCAAGAATCACCTGGTACAGGGAGCGCTCCTCATCCTCCATGAGGCCGGCCAGCGCCATTCCGCGTGGAAATGATGGCGCTATCGCAGTCACCAGCTCTAGACAGACCCCATGAGAATGAGAAGCACCTGGTACAGGGAGCGCTCCTCGTCCTCCATGAGGCCGGCCAGTGTCGCGGAGGCCTCCTCCAGGCGGCCTGCCTCCACCGCCGCGATGGCGCGGTCCAGCCGCGCAGAGTCCCGCTGCGGCTGGTCCTCCGGCAGCACACCCCGCTCCGTGCGCACCTGTGTGAAACACATGGGGAAGAGCTGAGTTGCACGTTGAAATTTGCTCGTGTGTAATTCTACGGCAGTCTGCTGTGCGCACCAGATAATACGTTTAGAACCCAGACGTGGAACATGTCAGTCTACAGGGCTCCCAGCAGACACACCGATGCTGTTGATCGATTCTTGAGCACCGTTTGCAAAGTTGACACGCAGGCACGTCTCGGCCGGGGAGATGCGGGCGGCGGTGCCGTCCAGCCGCAGAGTTTGCCAGGGCATGAGTTGCAAAGCTGTGCACGATAGCATATTGAGTTTTCGACTAACCTGCAAAAGCGTCTCGGCGGGGAAGATGCGGGTGGCGGCGCCGTCCAGCAGCGCGTGCAGTGCCTGCGTTGCTGCGGCGACGGCGCGGCAGGCGGCCACGTTCATCCAGTGCTGCAGCTCACCCTCGTCCATGTGCTGCAGCGGGCCCTGAGTGGTACGACACACCGATTTCGGAGGACGCCCTGACTGCAAAGCCTTTTGAATTGGCCTGTAGGACGACGGGTACCAGTTCTAGAACAGCTGTGCCAGGTTAGGCATATTGGGAATGCCTTGAGAGCTGGTTCAGCGACGGGCATCCATGCATAGCCCTCAATAGCGCAGGTGGGTTGCCTACTGCTTGCAGTTCCATGAGCTTCGACCTGTGCATTGAGCTGACAACTGCCCTGTGGAACGAATGGCCCACCTCCCCCATCATGGCCTGCAGCCGCATGGCAGAGGCGTAGCCGCCTGCCGCCGAGCGAGCAGCTGCTCCCGCCAGTGCCGTCGCCCCAGCGCGGGCGTCGTCCAGCGATGCGTACAGCGTCGACGCCTGCGAGGGAGACTCGCTGACAACCGTGCCCAATGACACGCCGAGCTGCACCAGCGCCTCCTGCGGCAGCCGCCCCTCCGTCTTCGCGCCCTGCACCAGCGGCCCATGATTCGGATGTTTATGTTTTTTGAGTGGTGGCGATATCCCGACCGTCAGCACAGGCAGATGCTAGACAATTGAAGCTGCACATCTATCCAAGCTGCACATTCAACCAAGCTTTGCGGCGGGCCAGCGCGTCCACACTGCACTAGCTCATGGCTGCCACTCCCCATAGAGCAGCCGTGCCGCATCCCTTCAGCAGTTTGTGCAGGTCCTGGCCGCCGCATGCTGGAAGGCGAGGCAGACGCACCGGCGACGGCTTGGCGATGCTGGCGGCGCCCTCCAGCCGCACCGCAAAGCGCACGGCCAGCCGCGCCAGCGCTTGACGCTCCGCCTCCTTCGCGGCGCGCGCCTCTGCGGCGCGCCGCTCCTCCTCTGCTTCCTGCGCCCGCCGCTCCGCCTCCCGCTGCCACTGCCGCTCCTCCTCCTCCCTGTGCGGGCATACAGGGCAGCGGCCTCGGCAGCTGGTCTAGGTGAAGAACTCAGCAGATCAGTTGAGCGACGCCCGGCTCAGCAATGGCTGCCGCTCCTCCTCTGCTTCCTGCGCCCGTCACTCGGCCTCCCGCTGCCGCTGCCGCTCCTCCTCCTCCCTGCGGCAATTGAAGAAGTCAGGTGCCAGTGCCGCCGGGCTGGCTGAAAGGCAATTCAAGTCTAGAGATATACAGCTGAGCCTGGCTCAGCCATCTGCTGCTGCCGCTGCGTAGTGAAGCTCCAGCCGTGGGGCAGTTCCCTTCATGCCTTCCTCACCCGTCAGATTTCGCAATGGGACTGGCCCAACTCACTGCCCATTCAAGTGACTCCTCCAAACCACATGCCGACCTGCGGGCCTGCTCCCGCTCGGCCGCCAGCTGCCGCTCGCGCTCCTCACGTGCCGCCTGCGCCGCCGCCGTCTTCTCCGCCAGCAGCGCCGCGCTGGCCGCTTCGCCCTCCTCGAACGCCGCCCGCCGCGCCGCCGCCGCCTCGTTGGCGCGCCGCTTGAGCTCCGCCGCCTCCGCCGCGCGCTGCCGCTCTCGCTCGACGCGCTGCGCCTCCTTTGCCGTCGCCTCCTCCCGAGCCTTTGCCAGCCTGCATGACGCCCGCAGCATGCTTTCATTCTGGTTTCCGATGTCCGATGACCATCTTTCAAGTGCAGGTGTGAGGTCATATGAGACACATGACGCCCGCTGCATATATGCCACCGCAGCGCATGCAATGCGGCGCTGGGGAGCGCACCGCTCGGCGGCCTCGGCGGCCTTGGCAGCTGCTTCCTGCCGCTCGTACTCCTGCCGCGCCCTGAACAGCTGCTGGTCGTTGATGAGGGCCTCCTCGCTCACGTCCTGCCCATGAAGACTGAGGCATTGGTTGTTGCCGTTGCCAGGCTGGATCGCAGAAAGAGCAGCGAATGAATTGCTGGTGCATTCTGAGTGGTCGCCGCACCTGTGGCCGCAGGATGAACGCCGCCCGTTCCGTGTTGATGCGGCTGAGCCTGATGGAGAACAGCACCGCCAGCGCCCACACCAAGCCGCTTGTGGAGGTCAGCAGGCCCTCCGGCGGCGCCACTGCCGGCTGATGCGGCGGCCGGTCCGGCACAGCCACCTGATGCCAGAAATGGATGTGAAACTTCTCCACTAGCTCTGTGTGTCAACCAGACAGCACACACAAGTAGAAACGCAGCATATTCATGGCTGGCTGTGCTCGGCTCGGCAGCTCGCACACCTGCGCGCGGCTGTCCCTGTAGCTGGCCCTGTCGCTGGCTGCTAGGTCTGCCGTAATAGCTGACGGCCCGCCGCTCAGCTCCTCCTCCCAGCCGAGGTCTCTGGCGATTGATGCCTGTGCGCCTGGTGCGCTTGAGCCGGCCCGTGCGTCCGGCCATGCATTTAGCGCCGCCGCCGGGTCCATAGCGTCGTCCGGATGCTCTGCTGGCTGTGAGGCGGCGGCGGCGACGTTTCGTGACCGCTGCTGGCGTGGTCTTTGGCTGATTTCACGCGGCGGAAGTGCCTGTTTCCGGCAGCGGCTGCATCTGCGCATGCCCGGCAGCAGCGACGGTGCCGCCGCGTGGCAGTGCATGCACTGCATTGTTGATCCCATGCTGGAATGGCGTATTAAGCTGGCGAGGTTGTAACAACACTAGATTGGCATGATCTGCAGCTGATCGGCCATCTCACAGGTGTCTCAGCAATCTGGTGGCATGTGCAAAATTGCGGAAAACTTTGAATGGGGATATTGGGTAGCGTTCTGACTGGTATTGCTTGCAGGCCCTAGTGCAACATCTGAAGCAATTCGAGACTGCGCTCTGTCTTCTGTGGTGTGCAGGCTTGTCATGGTGTTGGAAGCACAGGAAGTACATGCCAGCGCATAGCCACTTCACACTGCAAATCGCTGGAGCAAAACTGTTATCACGCGTCGTTCAGATACTCACATTCGAAGCAGCTGCTGGCCTTGGGGCAACCGCGGAGCCGCCTGCATAGATTTGTCGCAGATCAGTATCGCTGACACCGTTCTGTGGTTGGGCTGGCCACCAGATCAGAGTTCAGAGAAGCACAAACACACAAAGCTTTGTTTCGGGGCTGAAGTGGGCGCGAGGATCAACGTGCTGCGAGTGAACCAGGTGCGAGATGGTTGATCCTTGCAGCTTGCAGTAGGCAGCAGCTCCCGCCTGTAGCTGCTCAAAGACGCGTTCTGCTTTTTTGAGTCTACTCGTAGTCGCGTCGAGTCCGCGCGTGCGCCATCGCCTTCGGGGGGCAGGAGGCTGGGCCTGTCTGCTGGGACGCGTCGCCGTTGAAATGCACCTGTTACCTTGTGCGCGCCGCAGGCGCCTTGCAACCGAAATCCTCTGACAACGTATCCATTTACACGCTGCTCCCAGCCAGCCAGCCCCTGATCCGCCACCGCAGCTGCAGCCATGTCGGCGCCGGACCTGCTGTTTGCGGTGCGCAACAACTTCTACCTGGGCGCGTTTCAGCACGCCATCAGCGAGGCGTCCGACCTGGAGAGCCTGGAGGACGGCGAGAAGCTGGAGCGGGACATCTTCGTGTACCGCTCCTACATTGAGCTGGGCAGCTATGAGGTGCGCCCCCGCCCTGCCTCGCCTGCGCCCTGACGCGACAACCGTGATGGGTGGTGCTGTGGCATGCAGGCAGCTGCCCTGTGTCCTCGACCAGCGTGAGATCGCACATCCGAAGCATGCCATGGAGGTGATCTCACTCCCAAGCTAACACATGTCGTCGTTTGTGCATGCAGCTGGTCATCAACGAGATCCCAAGCAGCGCGGCGCAGGCGCTGCTGGCGGTGAAGCTGCTGGCGCAGTACCAGGGCAACAAGCTGTCCAAGGTGAGGGGCAAGTCTGGAGGGATGTCCTGTCTGAGCCTCTTCAGCGATCAACCTCAGCAATGCTGGGTCTTGGGGCCTGCGGACCCCTCCTTGCATCATGCACACAAGCGGGAGTCTCACCCCTTGTCGGCTCTGCGCCGCCTGTTGCCGACCTTCAGCGCCAAAAGCCAAGTATATGGCTTCTCAGTATGTGGGCGCTCGAATCTCCGGTCTGTGTTTGCAGGACGATGTGCTGGCGACGATCCACGACTGGCTGGCGGACCCGGCGACGGCGCACAACACCACGGTGCTGCTGGTGGCGGGCCTCATCTTCACCAACGAGGAGGACTACGTGGAGGCCCTCAAGGCGCTGCACGGCGGCGAGAGCCTCGAGATGTGAGTTTCAAAAGCCCTGAAAACCCTGACAGCACTTGCGCACTGGCGCTGGTTGCATCTTTGTGATGGCACTCGCGGTATGACGGCACTCGAACGGATGCCAGGCATTGCCGGGCCTGCTCGTGCAGCTGCGTGAAGAGATGTGCTGAGGCTTGAGTGCAGCAGCCCGCAGGTTATTGGGAGTATCTGTGGCGCCGACTTTATTCTTCCCAGAAGGTCGATATCTGCCACTTTATCTTGAGCCACTTCCGCATGTGCAGGATGGCGGTGTCGGTGCTGAACTACCTGCGGATACACCGCGTGGACCAGGCGGAGAAGACGGTGCGCGCCATGTCCGCGCTTGATGACGACGCCACCATCACGCAGCTCGCCACCGCCTGGGTCAACGTCTTCCTGGTGCGCTCCCGGCACCTCATCGATTGCACGTGTCGTGCTTTTGGGCCGAGGCGGCCGCCATGACAGCTAGCGAATGGGCTTGCAAAAATGTTGAGGCGCGGCGCCAGGCGCCAGTCCGTCTTCTGCAGCCTCGACTCAAAGCCTCATTCAGTGTCAGACCCACCACCGTTGCGTCGACTGTGCTGCAGGGCGGCTCCAAGGTGCAGGACGCTGCATATATCTACCAGGAGCTGGGCGACAAGTTCAGCTGGACGGTGCGCACATCCCAAAACCCTGAAGCATGGACATATAACAAGAGTTTCCAGGAGTCCCAAATGCGATCAACAATGTGTGATGTATGCTATGGCGCTGTAGGGACCATCCTCATGCCCAAGTCACCGCTGCCATCGATCTGACTGGCTGCCAACTTGCATCAAAGCCCGGTGCTTGAGCATCATCAGTCTGTGAAGTGGCTGTGGACGTGGCGTGCTGCGCAGGTGCGGCTGCTGAACGGCGGGGCGACGTGCAACATGGCGATGGGGCGGTACGAGGAGGCGGAGAGCCAGCTGCAGGAGGCCTTCGAGAAGGACGCCAAGAGCGCCGACACGCTCGCCAACCTGGCCGCTGTGTCCCTGCACCTGGGCAAGCCCGCCTCCCGCTACCTCAAGTGAGTGCGCTTTTGCAGAAACATGTGTTGGGTACCTCTCCAGCATTCACGCAGAGCGGGTTCTTGAGGACTGATACTGCAGCATGACTCCTCCTTGTCTATAAGCTTGAGCATTGATTGAGCATTCGGTTGGATGGCGCGCCAAGTGTTGTGTGCGGTGCGTTGCAGCCAATTGACGACGCTGGCGCCCGACCACATTGCGGTGAAGCGGTCAGCGACGGCGGAGGAGGCATTCACTCGTGCTGCCAACAGCTACGCTGTGGCGGCGTGATCAGTGGCCGCATGATCTCATGCAGAAGTCATCATAGGAAGGAGACTCTTGGCTAGAGCAACCTCTGCGCTGTTTGAACCACTGTGATTGCCAACGCTTTTCCCATAGAAACTGCAACACAATCTCGGAATTACTATGACAGCGGATCACTATGAATACTCTGCTTCACAAAATGCACTCGCCGCACCAATGCCAGACTATATGGTGCCGTCACTTCTTCAAACCCGCCCTCTCAGACGCACGCAGATGCTCAAAGGACTTCACAGTCCGCTGCAGAGCCTCCTCCATGCTGACCTTGGGCTGGTAGCCTAGGTCCCGCTTCGCGCGCGAGATGTCGAAGCGCCTGTTGCTCGCGGCGATCTTGATGCGGTTGCGCGTGAACTCTGACGCCGCGATCGGCCGCCCCAGCGCCTTGAACACCGGCATGATCTGCGCGTCAGCCCAGCGACAGTCAATGGTGTTTGAAGGGCTTGCGCTGACTGTATTTATCAGACAGACATTCGGCCGCACCAGGAACTCGAAGATGCAGGCGAGGAAGAAGATGAGGCCGAAGGGCAGCTTGATGTGGGGGCGCCCGTAGCCCAGGCCGACCAGGATGTCGCCCAGGAACTCCCAGAAGGGCCGCGGCTCGTCGTTTGTGATGAAGTAGGGCCGCCCCGCCACCGGCGACCCCAGCGCCAGCTTCTCCGCCGCCTGCGTGCGATGTCAAAGCTTTTGAGGCAGTGCGGCCACTTGGCTTTGTGGCACCATAGTTCCCATGGCAGATAACACCACAGGAAGCGGAGTCGCGTATGCTGTGTCCGCCGCACGCTGGCACGAGGAGCTGATCTCGCAAACAAGTGCAGCTCGTGCATGCAGTGCAGGCTCGACATCTGCCGGTATCTGTGCTTTCAAGTGTGCTGCAGAAGAGAGCAGCATGTTCCAGGCTGGCTGCGGAGGAGAAAGAGACGCAAGCACCTCGAGGTGGGCCTGCGCGACGTTGCCGACGTAGGTGAAGTCCATGACGTTGCGCCCGTTGCCGATGATGTACTTCATCTTGCCGGCGACCGCCTTGTCCACCACCACCGGCACGAACAGCGGGTCGCCCTCGCCAAAGATGCCGGAGGGCCGCAGCGCGATGGTCGCCAGGTTGCCCTGCCCGTTGGCCGACAGCACCACCGTCTCGCCCAGCACCTGTGGGCACCGCTGGCATTCAGTTGCAGAAGGTGTGAGCTTGTCGTGCCGACAGCCGACGGTCAATCCCAACCAGACTGTGCATGATGGCTTTTGAAAGGCAGCCTGGGCTGTTGGTCGGCAGAAACAGCGTGCAGCCACCTTGGTGCGGGTGTAGAAGTCCAGCGGCCGCGCGGCGTATGGCTGGTCCTCGTTGGCATCCACCAGGTCCTTGCCCTCGAACACCACCTGGGCATGGAACCATTTGATGTTCATACGCATGACATCATACACATCTCACCTGCTTCTAGCTACATCATGCACAAGACGACAGGGGTGTTGGTGATGTTGTTGTTTGCCTTTTCATTTTCAGTTAGGTGTTGTGAATGGTCACCGAGGCGCTGGAGGTGTAGACCAGCTTGGGCACGCCGGCGGCCTTGCAGGCGGACACCACGTGCTCCGTGCCGCGCACGTTGACCGCGTACATGAGGTCCTCGTTGCTGGCGTTGGCCGCCGACGGCGCCGCCGTCGCGCAGTGGAACACCACATCCCGGCCTGCGGCGTGGGGAAAGGGCGGGCTGGGCATAATGCCGGTGGGTTGCAAAGCATGTGTTTGATGGGCATTGCCGCAGGTGTGGGTAGGCGAATTTCTTGCGCTTGGGTCTTCCTGTTCTGGTTGGCAGACGGACAGCTGAGACACACAGGCAGTGCACAGCTGCAGCGCCGGCACTCGCAGCTGTTCCTGAGAAAGCATCACGAAAGCAGGCTGGCAGGGCCGCACCCTTGCAGGCCTGCAGCACGTCGTCAGGCTTGCGCAAGTCGCCGACGATGGTCTCCACATCGGTCTCGCTGCTGGGCCGTATGTCAAAGACAGTGACCTGCAGAAACGCACAGCACAGTCAGCAGACTGTGCCTGTCACCCATAGCAAGCATGTCCGATTGATTGTACGGTTGTTTCCGATGGTGTGCGGGACGCAGAGGTTGAACGATGTGCACAGGCAGGAGTCACATCCAAGTACAGTTTGGAGACACCCAAAACCTAGAATGGGTGCCAAATGCGGCCAGGAGTTGTACCTGGTAGGTGCCCGATCGGAGCAGCGCCCGCACCATGTGCTGGCCCAAGAACCCCGCACCGCCAATGACCAGGGCGTTCGCCTTGCCGCGCCGTGTGCTCACCATGGCTGCTGGTTTATTGTCAGCTTGCTACTGCGTTGCTGCTTGATCAATTGCTGTCTCCGATGAAATGCTGTGCTGTGGTGGCGCTAACGCTGCATGCGCTGTCACGGTCTTATCAGGCGGTGCGGCGCTGGCGCTCCTTCTGCACCAGATCGTGCAGCTCGTCTGCTGTCGGCGGACGCGGCCCCTCAGGCGGGTATACGACGTACTCCCGCTGCGTCAAGAAAGTGTGGATGGCAGCGTGGGGCTTGGCGAGCGCAGCAACAGGGCCTGCGACACAACTGCACTGACAACGAGCGGGGTGACACACGGCCAGCGCACGTTCTTGATGAGGTTCTCCAGGTTCTTCGGGCTGCCCGATATGGCCACGGTCATGCCAATCGGGATAGCGATGTAGCAGCAAAATTTAAACACCTGCGGCCAGGACACAGCAATTCTCAGCAATGTTGAGAGCCATTGCTCCTGCAGGATACCAGGTGGACTGAGGGAAATTATGCTGACGCTGGCCAGTCGTCGATGCACATATAATCAGACCAAGCGTGTCTCACCTCCAGCGCCCCCCACTTCAGCTGACCTGCCATGATGCCGTGGACATGGTGCTGTTCGTGCAAAAGGAGTTCTGGCAGGCAAGTCCTGTGCCAGCACCTCGCCAATCAACGCGCACGTGCGTGCATCCGGGTTTGTGTGCATGCAACGGACGCTGCGCTTTCAATACACGCTTCCAATCGCCTGCAGCAACTGCTTGTCGCCCCCCGCGCCTCGCATGCCAAATATTCGCCAGCCAGTGTGGCAGGCCAGCTGATCGATTTGGTTGATCAGAGCGGCGGTGCACGAGACATTCAATCGCACATCTCCCATGCGCATAGACTTGCAGCAGTTGACGAATCAGATTGAAGGGTAGGAGCCGTACTTCGCTAAATGTCTAGGCAGTGGCACTCAAGAGCTTGAATTGGCGGCGCCACCAGCCAAGTTTTCAGGTGTCATGGACTTGCCAAACGTGCCGGACGAACGGTTGGACGATGTCGAGATCTCATTCACCACGAAGGCGACGCTCTGCGTGATCGGTGTGCTAACAGACAAGTGCTCATGCATCTAGCTTGGGCACTGCTGTTGCCGACATGCAGTCACTTCAACTGGATGCAGTCACTGCACTCCTGTCGACCTGCGCATCCTGCTGCTGTCGGAAGACAGCCTGAACTCTCGACACTCCATGCAGGCCTCTTCTTCACGTGCGCCGCCATGCTCGTGCTGTTCAAAATACTGTCGGCGCTATTACGGCCATTCCGGTCAGCGCCTGCAAAACAGAAGCGTCCACAGAAGGCAGTAGCGGCGCACCTGCAGCCGCGCGCCTCTCAGGCAAACTCATGGTCAGTGAGAATGATGTGTCCCTTGAATTGTTTGATCCAAAACGCCTCTGCAGTTGCATGAGCCGCCCCGTATGTGACATTTGTGATGCAAGGCTGCCTTTCGTTTGTGCAGCAACACCTCCGGAAGCGAAGCGCCGGGGCACAGCCTCAAGCAGCTGGTGAAGAAGTCGAAGAAGCAGCCGCAGGGCAGCTCGGCCGTTGATGCTGGGTCTCACAGCCCGCTGTACCTCAACACGCTCAAGGTTCGATTCGAGCGCGTGCATGCCCAACTGTCACTTGCACAGCAACACTGAGGCATTCAATGTAGCGACGTTTCCACTGTGACCCGTTCTAGCTGTCGTGCTGTTTGCACGACAGCACCATGGCATCCGAACGTACATTGCTTTCCGTCGCTGCGCTGCAGGGGCATGGAGATGTAGTGACGGGCCTGGGGTGGGGCCCGGACGGCCAGGCTCTTGCGACGGCGTGCGACGACAGGACGATCAGAGTCTACAAGCTCAGCGGCGACCTGACCAGCAGCAGCATCAATTTCCGGAGGAAGATCGTCACGCGCGGTCTGGTGGACGTCGCCTTTGGGCAGTCAGAGCAGCAGCTGCTCGTGCTGGCGAAAGGTGCTTACGACAACACTGCGGCGCCACGAATGAAACGCCGCATTTTGCTGATCTCTGCCCTTTGGTGCTTTGGTGGTGCAGGCTGGTGCCTTCCCATGCTCTTCCCACGCAAATGGCACAGACGCTTGGACTTTGTGTGATGCAGGCTCGTTGGATGCAGCCTCGCTGCAGATGTACAATCTGGATGCCAGTGGCGGCGTTTCCATCGTCTGGGAGGTGTGCAAATGCTAGTATGCATGGTCCTCTGCATCAGAGGTCGCACTTCTTCCTTGCCCACTCTCCAGCTCGCAAGTGTCAGAGACAATTCACGGAACGTCTTTGCAGATTGAGAATGCACACGGTGGCGGCGCGGCGCTGACTCTGGACGGAGGCTGTGGCATCTTTGCCACGTGCGGCCAGAAGACAGACTTTAAGATCTTCAGGTCAGTGCGCCTGCAAATCGAGGTGTTTACCTCCCCATCGCATCTTATAGCATCTTATCTGCCAGCGCGCATTGCTGCCTGGATATTGACTTGCCGGCCGCACGCTGCAGCTCGCAAGGAAAGGAGCTGGCGGCACTGGACTCATCCGGCCTGACGAACCACGGCATCTCCTTGTCGGCCAACGGGCAATTTGTCGCGGCAGCGACCTTCACGTCGGACGTCAAGATCCACGAGATCGTGCTGGACCGCGGCGGCGCCTTCAAAACCACGCAGAAAGTGATGGACCTGAAGGTGAGGAAACTGCTGCGGGCGCTGGGATGCGACATGCTGGAGAACAATTCCAACTGCCAGGTCTTGAGAAAGCAAACGACATCAGCACTGGTACGGATCCTTTCCAGCCTCTCACCTGCGTTTGCGCGCAGGGCCACACGCGGCAGGTGTCAGCGGTGGCGTTCTTGCCCGATGGCCGCCGCGCCGTCACCGCGTCGCAGGACCACAGCCTTAGGATCTGGAAGCTTGACGTCCGCTACGCGCAGCAGGAAGACCCGAAGTGCATCGTGAAGGCAGACCAGCAGGTGACCTCAGTGCCTAGTCCGCCAATCACAGTGCTTGATATTGGGCTGAGTTGGGGGAGGCTGGTTTGAGGTGCAGTGGTGGTTTACACTAGCAAGCTCACCAGATTTGTCAGATGTCTGCACCTGCGGTGAGTGCTGGTCTGTGAGATCTGATGGCGTCGATGCACCATGCGCAGGTTCCGAAAGGCAAGTCCTACGAGTTCCTGGCGTACGGTGCCCACGGCGTCATTGCCGCCGGCCTCGGCCGCGACGTGCACATGATAGACTCCGCTTCCGGCAGCGTGCTGTCGGTCATCGAGGACGCGCACACCAAGCTGACGTACCTGCAGTGGTCGCCCGTGCCGCGGCGCATCGGTGAGTGTGCACTTTTCGTGGAGGAACCCACCCTGGGCGAAAAATACATGAGCACAGATCGATATCGGCAATGTGCATCCCATGGTTGCCGCTCAGGCAAGCTGTCCAATCAGTACGTTGAATGCGAGACATTTGACGCTCGACACCCGCTTGCACGTGTGCGCAGATGGGGAGGAGTCCTACGTCCTTGCGACTGCGGGCGACAGGCGCGCGAGGCTCTGGCGGTCGCCATGATGGCATGAGCTGCGGCGGTGCAGCGACCACAAACTGACATCTTCGGGTTGTTGCTGGCTTTCTCGGATCCTGAGAGACAGTGCATGGCCTGAACAACGTGGCCTCGACAGGCAGGAACCTCAGTAGTGACGAGCTGATAATGATCAACGAAGACATGCTGGGCGTGCTGCGATGCATGCATGCGAAATGTCACGGCTGCAGCGTTTGTGAGATGTCAAATGCTGTTTACAGTATGCCACGATGGGCACAGCATTGCATCTCGTGCCTGTCAGCGCCGGCAGCGTGCAACCCTTCGTGTGCAGCCTCGATGAAACAGTGAAAATCGGACGATCAAAAGGAGACGGGCTGCCAGCCAGCATAAGCAGGTCGGCGTGCGAGGCTCAGGCAAAGTCACAAATGGGCACGCTGTCGCTGCAAGTGTTGCTCAAGAGCACAGCATATGTCAGACGCTCGAAAGTCGGGTCTAAGACGACAGCGCACAAGCAGGGAGAGTTGCTCAAGGTCAGTTGCCCTTGCCATCCCGTGCAAATCTTGCAGCAGACAACCATCATGAGATATCTAAAACATCAGACCACGAACTTGTGACAACATGCAGCTGGAGGTGGGAGATGAGCTGTTTCTCGGCAAGGCGGAGCGCGAAAACGGCTTCACCGTGCAGGTACCATGCGTCCATGCCCATCAACATGTTTGGCGCCGTCACAAAGCCGATGTGCAGCCTGTGAAGCTGCCAGATGCTAGAGCGTGATGTGCCTTGGGCAGGTCAAACACACCGGCGGCAAGCAGCAGGGGCGCAGCGGCACGGCGGCCACTGCACACCCTGCCAAGCGGCCTCGGCTGGGCTCTGCGAGTGCCTCAGCAGCCCCACAGACCCAGCCGCTTCCGGAACTTGCCACCGTTCGCGCCACATCCGGTGGCGACAGCAGGGATGGTAGCCCAGCGGCATCGGCGTCGTCCGGGCCATTCAGCGGCCGGCGCCTGCTGTTCTGGAGGCTGAAGCATGGAAAGCCGCTCGTCGAAAAGGTATGAAGCTGTCGCTGACACTGGGCCGGCACCCTGCATTTTGAAAACTTGAAACCAACTGCCGCTGCGCGTGGCACTTTCAAATCGTAGAGTCGCAATGTGCATGCAGGTGCAGCGGCAGGGCGCGATAGTGCATCAGAACTTCGCCCCAGACACCGAGTTTGCTGTGGTTGCGCCGCTCAAGCAGACCTCCGAGCTGCTGCAGGAGCTGGCTGATATGGACAGGTGCAAGCGAAGTTCTCTTCATGTTGTTTGCATGCGCAGACGCATGCCGATGCTCCGCGGTCATACTCTGCTGCACAGCCGGGTGGCAGGTTTTCGAGGCGACTGTGGAATGACGTGGAGACCACTGGTGCAGGTCTGTGATTCCCAAATGCCTGCGCTTCGTGACTTCCGACTTCCTCAGCGACAGCCTGGCTGCCGGCAAGATGCAGGACCCGGAGAGGTGCGGCGTACGGACACCCCGCGCGTGCCACGTCCGCACAACATCATTGCATGCTTAGAAACCAGACATGCCGAGTCATGGCGAATCGTGACGAGCCACAGCAGGCATCTGCAGACCGCCAACACCAGCAGACGAAGCCTCATTGTGTTCTGCATAAGTCTCTTTGCACACCACTGACGCGATGCTATTGGACTGTCTGCCAGGTTCGTGGTCCCACACCAGCGCCCAACGGAGCCGAGCCGCAGCCCCACGCCCGAGCCTGCGCCCCAGCCCGCCGGCGCTGCCGCTGTCCCCGACGCGTCGGGGGCTGCTGCCGGCTCGGCGGCCCAGGCAGGCGAAGCCCGTGGCGGACCTTCCCAGCCGCTCGCCTCGGGCCGTATTGACGCTGGCGCCTTCAGCGATGCGGGGCCAGACGCATCCCGCAGCCGCAGGTGCTTGCTGCCATCATCCCTGCTGATACTGGCATTCCTGTGGTGCTTGCTGAGCGTGTAATGCTGCGAGTTCACCCTTCACAGCTCGCATCAGCAGTCGCCCCGTTGTGCAGGTTCACGGGCGCCGACACGGGGCGCCCATGGGGTTCTGGCGGCGTGTGGCTGGAGCCCTATGACGAGGCGTCAGCCAATGCGACAGTGACGAAGCTATTCGACACCTGGCACTGCTCGCCGAAGGACCTGGAGAGCGGCCTTGCCGAGGCCGGCCCCGGCGGCGACAGCGACGCGGAAGAAGGTGCGTCTGGGCATCACGTGGCTCAGTGAAAGCTGATGCCAGTGCTTCAGTGACCTTGTCAGAGTGGTGTTGCGCACAGCGATTATTTGGTCCTGCTGCATGCATCGTTCGTCATGCGTCATGCGCCCGCTGTGGACTGCTCCTGTATCGAGCTACAGCAGCACGTCTTCCGTTGAGTCAAACCCAGCTGCTTCCCTCGCCAAACAAGTGCAGCCGCTCAGCCGCCGGGAGAAGGCAACGGCGTGTGCAGCCACATCGCGTGCTCGGCGTCACAGGTGCATGATCACATGCACAACCAACTTCTGTCAGCCAAGTTCTCGTACTGAGTGGCAAAGCCATTACAATGCCGTGTTCCGAAAGATACACGTGAGTTCAGATTGTGCATTGCAGGTGTGCATCATTGCCGAACTGGAGGAGACGAAGCGCCTGTACAGGTGCGCATTGCCTGCCGTTGCCATATATCGTCGACTTTGCAATGTTTGTCGACTTTGCAATGCATGGCGCTTTGGAATGTTTCTGTACAAACAATGCTGTGCAGCCACTTCCAAGCAGCGCTTCGCTGCACCTTGTGCGCTGGCACGCAACGTCGCAACCGCCGGGCTGCGTCAGAAGTGCTACGTGCTCTTCATGTGCTTGTCATGCGCATGGCAAATGCTGTCTGTGACCAAGCAGGCCGAAGGCAGACCAGTTCAGGATCAAGGCGGTGCAGAAGGGCATCACGCAGCTGTCGCGGTGGCAGCAGCCGCTGCGGGGCGCCGACGATGTGGCGGCGGTCAATCTGGGCGCCAAGACGCAGGAGAAGATCCTGGAGATCATGCAGAGCGGCCGCCTGGAGCGCAATGCCGTGCGGGCTGCCGACCCGGTGCTGCAGGTGCGCTTCCTTCTCAGAGCTCTGCTGCTGGCAATTCGAGGTGGCTCACAGAGCTGTCCTATGTTGTCGTGTGTTGGTGCAGTGCATTTAGTAGTCTGCAACCTAAAGCTTGCAAGCAGGCAATCATCCACCAGCGCAGACATCTAACATCTACCAGCGCAGGCATCAGCCTTTCGGACGCAGAATGTGTGTGTGTTATGTGCAGACAAAGGCGCAATTCGTCAACGTGTGGGGCTGCGGCGATGCGACAGCAGAGCGGTGGTATCAAGATGGCTGCAGGTGTACTTGATTGAACCTGCCTTGAAGTATACCAGGTGGTCCACTTCGATGACGCTGAGCGAGCACGAAACAGATGCTGCAGCTGACACCCTAACACATCGTGCTCATGGCAGGACCCTGGACGACGTCATGCAGCGCACAGACCTGACAATGCAGCAGCAGGCGCGGTCAACCGCCTTGGCATCCATCCTCGAGCCTCTTCTTAGCTTCCTCTGCTATATGCAGCTGCTCGTGCTTAAATAGAGCGCCATTCGAGCGCTCTGCCCTGTAGATGTTCCAACTGTGTGCTGCGACAAATTGTCCTGGTCGCCGTCCTCGGCCCCCGACCTTTGTGAAATAATATGCAGGTCGGCCTGAAGTACTATGACGACATGGAGAAGCTCATCCCGCGGGCGGAGGTGCGGCCGGCTGCCAGCTCTGGGAGCTTCCTGCACACCACTTAGCTGCTTACAGTCAAACGCTGCAGCCCGAAATCTGTCTGACGGCCTCACTCACCCAGGTCTTGAGCATCTGATTGTCGGCAGCGCCGCCTCCGCAAGCACCGGCAGCTCTACTTGGACACGTTCGGGTCCTGATGCAGCATGCGCGTTGGCAGCGCCAACTCCGCAAGCAAAGTGACATGTGACATGTGACATGTGACTGATGGCGCAGGTGGCGGAGTTTGAGCGCATCATGCGGGCGACGACAGCGGAGGCGCTGCGGCTGCACGACCCGGACGCCGAGCGCCTGTTCGCCTACTGCCTGGGCTCGTACTGCCGCGGCAAGCCCGAGACAGGTGCCCCAGCCCTTTTGCCGAGCGCGCCCAGCCCTGTTGCATCGATTGCACCACGGGATTCCCAATGAGACCTCCTGCTGCGGGTCTCATTGGCTGCGAGGCCCTGCTCCAGGAGCAGCTGCCTTGCTCATGGCAGACAGGGGGATTTGCTGTGACGCGACAAATCACTCATCCGCAGCGTCGTCAGGCGGGTCAGCGATTGAGAGGGCACGGGCTTCTGGTGCCTCCCAGGGGACATGGACGTGGTGATCGTGGTGCCGGAGGTGCGCAGGCACAAGCCGGCATCCGAGGTGCACCTCGCCGTGCGCCTCAGGCTCCTGGAAAAGGTGAGCGCTGGCATCAGCTGGACACAAAACCGCAAAACTGCACTAGGAGAAGCCGTCGTCCGAGGTATTGCCGCGCGGCTCAAGCTCTCGGAAAAGGCAGGGGTTCTTCTCAGTGGTCAGCTGACAAACTGTAAAGCTCAGTTCATATCACTCAGATTTGACCCTGCTCATCTGGCCCCGCGCCGCGTGGACTCGCTGCCAGTGAAAAGTCCACTTCGCCGCACTGCCTCTCCAGCACCTTCGCTATGGAGGCGAGGGCCAACGACTTCCACATATGCCTCTGCGTCTTGTCGATGAAGTACAACGTGTCCACCAGCTGCGTGCTCCTTGCGTCGCATCTCAGTGTGCGCCATGGAAGATGAAGACAACGCGCATCAACGACGCGGCTCTGAGCCCGTGCTCCAGGGGCTGCTGGCGGACGAGATGAATGTGCGGGCGGTACACGGCGTCGCCCACGCAGCCAGCTGGTGCGGCATAGGCCGCCTGAGCGAGGCGCACCCCTTCCGCCGCGTGGACATCAAGGCACGCACTTTGTAGTATCTGCTACCTGATCCACACCCACTCGACTGCTGACCTGGCTGATCCACATCATGCTGCCGTGTGCAGCCATACCCTGACGACGATTGCTGTTCCACATGGACTTGCCGACCCGCCTCTCCCGAACCTGCAAGCGACTGTTTCTGAATGCTGATCTGCACCCACTCAGTTGGCTGCAGAAGCCGCCTCTGCAGCGCTGAGCTCTCCGTCAGGGCACAGGCGGCGGCCAATGAACCCGGGCATTGCAGATCGCACGCCATAGCGGCGCGCCATGTAGTTGGCAGTGGAAATCATGCCAATGCCGCCTACCGCGAAAGGCTTGTCCTTCTGCAGCATTCACATCGTACATCGATCGGTGTTCACCTGGGGGTCAGGCGGTGCAGGCGAACGGACAGCTCTCCGCTCAGCGGCTGCAGCACTGCCAGAACGCTGCAGTCTGCGATGTAGAGTCATCATGAGGCAGGTTTATGTTTCTTGCGTCCCTTTTGCACAGGTGTGGGCGCACTGCCTGGAGGCGACAGCCATCAACCACTTCATCGGGTCGGGCTCCTTTGCGCGGGCGCTGCGCTTCTGGGCGCGCTTCCACATCGCGCCGCATGCCGCGGCGCAGTGCGAGCATGACGACAAGGGCGAGGCCGTCGGCTTCAAGCTCAGCGAGCTGGTGCGCCGCTTACGCTGCTGGTGGTTGTTCAGTTGAGGAGACTGAACTCCCGTCATTGCCGGCTTCCAAGCTCAGCGAGCTGGTGCGCCGCTTGCGCTGCTGGCGGGAACTTGAGAGAGCTTTCAAGACCTCGATCTTCCCTCATTCTCCTCGCTGAGCTCTTCTGTGGGGACGGCACTGCGTGCATCGGGGCTGTGTCGCACTGCCACTCTCTTTCACATATTCTCCGCCGTCTGACGTCGCCTCCCCATGCTGCACCGCAGGGCCTGCAGCCGATCCGGCGCATTGGCGCCAAGCGCATACAGGGGGAGAATGACTACGAGCTCGTGGGCTCGCCGCTGCCAGTGCGCTGCGAGGTACACATCCACCGCATTTATAAATTATCTCTAAAACAAGCTGACGAGTGCCTGTATGGAGTTGAACATGGGGACCAAGCGACCTGTTGTTTTTGCGTGCAGACCGACATCTTCCGCGCGATTGGACTTTCATATGTGCCGCCGTTCCGCCGCTACTTCCACGATTTCCAGTAGGGCGGGTCGCCACATGGCGACGCGGCGGGCCGGGTCTGATCTTAGAGCAACACTAGCCTCCAGTTTGAGGCAGGGTTTGGCCGTGGATTGACAGAGACTCGGCTACGCAACCAGAGTACATAGTACAGTTCACACGGCAACTGCAGCAGCCAAGTACCGCAAAAACCTACTTGACTTTCGTTTGAATCCTGAACAGATTTCTGATCGGCCAGTCGCTTGCCCACATCGATCGCAGTCCGGCCTTCCGCATGCATCATCGATTTAACATCGTTCGCCCTGCAGTTTGCTGCGAATGCCACTGGCTGCAGGATAGCTGACGCGACAGACCTCGGGACACCGTCATTTTTCAGCTCCTCCTACGAGCGCCCCCGGGGCTCGCTCGGCGCGCCATCCGCGCAGCATAGGTGAGTCACATGAGGTCGATCCCAGGCCCTTTATTGCGCAGTTTTGGCATCCTCAGCCCGCGCGCGCCCCGATGCCGGAAGCTGCAAAAAAATGGCCCCTTGCACTGGAAGAGGCGTCCGGCGGCGCAGGGCGCATGCGCGCAGGCGACTTGAGCTACGCCAGCGTGCATCTCGTCATTGATTCCTGCAATACACGGCAATATCAGGAGCATCTGAGGAATCTCAAGAGCGCGCTCCCTTGCTTCGACACCTGCTCCCTTGCTTCGACACCTGCCTTCCAGTACACGCATCGCCGCTGATACGCTGCCCCGATCCGCCGCCTGATCATGCGTCAGCTTATGAATCAGCTGTACTGAATGCTACACGGGTCTGCGCGCACGACCGGTGGCAAGCGAGCTGTCCCAGCTTCCGAGTGGCTGTCAAATTGCTCTCGAAACCTGCATAGTTTGCCGCGCACCGGCGGATTGACGCTGGATTGGTGGTCGGGTATGATGCTTACATTGGATCTCTTGGTGGTTTGCCCAATCGCACGGCGCTCTTGCTCGTGCAGGCACGTCAATATGTGTCCAGGTGGGCGCTACGAGTCATCAATAGTCGGCGAAGCCCCCAAACGGTGCGTGTGGCCCTCATGACGCAAGCAGAGAAGCATCGCTGTCGTATCGACCGCCGGCCGCCTCCGCTGCGGATCACCCCGCAAGCTTTTAGTCATCCATCCGTATGCTGCTGCTGATGGTCTGCCAAGCTCTGACTGACCTGGTGCGATCACGGCGCAGGCATCGTGAAGCACGTGACGAAGACCGCCGAGTGCGTCGGAGGCGCGACTTCGTGACGACACCTGCAGCCTGGGCAGCGCCCCTGGATTGGACCAGCGGCAGTGAAGCGGCATCCTCAGGCGCCTTCCCGGTGACACCTATGCAGATCCTTACATCTTGTACTTGGCACCTCAAGAAACGTTTGAATCATGCTGCCTTGCAGTCCCGAAAGCTGCTTTTGCTGCCTTCATCCATCTGCGGTGCGTTGTGCAGGCTGGTGGTGATGGCGGCTGGGCGGCCGCGAGCTTTGCCATGTGCCCTGGCAGCCCTGCGGCCTCTCCGCTGCTCGTCACTCCCAGAATGCCGTCAGCGCCTCAGGTGTGCCCTGCGCTGTTGATCCTGGAATGCGCTGTCCGCCCCAGACACGCCGCACGGTATCCTGCAAGCATGTGATGTGCCGAGCAGCCCCAGTGCTGAGCACGATTAGCCAAGACGGCTGCCGATCCATACAGGGAAAGGTTCACCCTTAGCTCGATGTGTGCGCTATTCTCAGGGACCCAAGCTGCTGGGCTTGGCGGCAGGGGAGTGGGCCACCGGTGGTGGTGGCAGCCCCGGTGCCGTTCCCATCGGCCACCAGCACCACGCCAGCCCGGGCATCAACGGCACGGTCCGCCGGCTCTTTGACTGCGACAGCGAAGCCGAGTCGGCACGGGCGCTGTACCTGATGGCTCCCCAGACGCCGGCGCCCGCCGCAGGCGGCTTGCGCGTCCCATCACCCGATGGCGGCGCCGCAGGGTCAACCTTCTGATTCGGGGATTCTGAATGTATCAGTGTCATGCTCGTTGTTGGCATGGAACTCGGGGATTGTTGCGGTCTAGAGACGACATCTGAGTAGCACAATGACACGTTGGATCCAGATGTCACCAGCTATGCTTCACCGCAGAGTCAATCCTTTGGACGCAGGGTGTCGTTGGGTGCGGCGCCGCAGGGTAGTGTTATCGTTTATTAGAGGATGAGACAAAAGGACGCAAATCGCGTCGGAACGCAACATGAGTGTCGCATGTCCGTTCCCAGCATTGAGTAGGTAGCTATCCTGGCTATTCCGCGAGTTGCTTTGTTGGCGTTATGAGCCCCGTGTGGCGCTTGATGCCAAAGGAAGACATCTCAAGTCCAGAGGTTGCTCCTCCGGAGCAGCCGATTTTTTATTCAAACACATCGCAGGCACACCCGTTGGGAGCAACAGAACGCGGTAATATACACATACATTGTCCAGATGGCTACACGAGCACACAATGCTACAGCGCCGTGGCCCCCAGCGCAGCGGTCCGCTAGTTCTTCACTTCGGACCCCACACATGGATGCTGCGGTCATCTGACGCCGACGCAAACATGCTGTGGACGACCGGGTTCCACGCCACCGCGTTGACGGTGCCGGTGTGGCCCGGCAGCTGCGCCAGCAGCTCGCCTGTGCCCCGGTGCCACACATACACCTTGCACTCCTCTGAGCCGCTGAGCACAAAGCCCTGGTTGCAGCCGCCGAAGCAGGAGCGGATGACCCAGTGCCCCGTCCGCTGCGAGGGATGCGGCCCATCGTACCTGCAGCGAATGGTGTTGTGACTGTCATGACGGGCAGCAGGGTGAAAGGAGGCGAGAGCAAGTTCGATATGCGGTGTGGCGGCTGCCGACGCCACTGTAAATGGGACACCTCGCGCGGCCGCGCGGTTTGCAGCTGCAGGACATGCCATGAGTGCCCCACTGGCCAACGTCTACCAACTCCTTTCGGCAGCGCGCTTGAAGAGGAGACGCGGGTCAGGCAAGACTGCAGGCCAGCTTTCATCGCGAGCAAGTATGGGCCATGCTGAAGGGTGAGCAGGAGGCCTCACGTGCGCACGGGTGCGTCCGCGATGGTGCCGCTCATCTGCTCCGGTAGCTCCACCAGGTTGATGCGCCCGTTTGCTAGATGCACCTGCACAGCAGTGGCAAAGATGCTGTGAGACACCATCGTCTTCTCGATGGTGCACAAGCCTCATGTGCGAGCAGTCGCCCGGAGCAGAGGCAGCACGACCCGTCTGATGAGGCAGCGAGCAGACCAGCGGCGCAGAAGCGTCCAGCGCTCGAGGATGAGCGCTGCGACAGGTGCAAATCGTTCCACAGCTACGATCCGAATCCGCGCCTTTGGCGGCCTGAGCCGTCCAACACGCACCAAGTCCACAAGATAGGCTGCAGCTGAGGCGGCGGGGCACCAGCAGGTGGCGCGAGTCGGCAGCGGGCGATTGGTGGAGCGGGTTTCTGGGGCACCTGACAGTGCCAGTGTGGCAGTGCAATGGCCCGTTTGAGAATGAGGCCAGCACACCAGCAGGTGGCGGGAGTCGGCGGCGAGGCAGATGGAGATGATGGAGTGGGTGCCGAGGACGGCGGCCTCGCCCTCGCCGTCCAGCTGGTAGATGCGCACGCAGGACTCCCCCGCGGGCGTGGCCAGCAGGTGCCGCCCGTCGCCCGTCAGCGCCAGGTCGTTGATGCGGTGCCCCTTCCACGTGCGCAGCAGCTCCCCTGTGACGCTGTGCATGTGCTGCGCGCGGCAGGGAGGGACGATCAAGTTTGATCCGAGGATAGGTTCAGTGTGATCCGGTGCGGATGATTGAGCTGGTGCAGGCCGCACCTCCCCCCGTGACGCTGTGCATGTGCTGTGCCGCAGAAGAGGTCCAGAGTTTGAAGGCTGGGGATTCAGGGCTTGATCTTGCGTTGGCAACCAGGCCTTTTCTGGCTTACACAGGCGTGGCAGACCTCCCTATGCTACTGGCATGTGCCGACAGGGTGCAGGAAAGGAAGTGGCATCACTCAGCGCATTTCCAGCGATGCCGCTGCGAAACAGAGGCTGTCAGGCAGAGTGGAAGGCGCATGCGTAGGGGGGGCAGGGCCGCACCATGATTTTTGTCATGGGTGCCAGTGGCGCTTGACTGACAGTGGACGCACACGCAGTGTCAGTTGTCAGCTAAGAGAGCGCAGAGCAGGTGTCAGGGGCGCACCATGTTTTTGTCGTGGCTGCCGGTGATGATGCGCTCGCCGTCGGGCAGCCACACCGCCGAGGTGACCTCCGCCGAGTGCTGCTTCACCACCAGCGTGCAGGCGCCCTTGGCCACATTCCATATCCTCAGAGACCCATCGTTGCCTGCAGGCCAGCAGCAGACGCCCTCAAGACACGGAACATTCTCCCACCCTTGAGTAGCAATGGCATGATGGCTCACGGAGGTAGGCTCTTGTCCAATTCTGCCTGAGCGTGCCCTACAGATAACCTCGAGCCCCTTGCGCACAACACCACCCTCTTCTGAGCCGGCGGACCCGCGGCTGCGTCCGCCAACAAACAGCCCACACCGCCCGCAGCCTGCAATGCTGGCTTCAGTTTTCACGCACCGCAGGTGGCGAGCTTGGAGGCGTCGGGGCTCCAGGCGACAAAGACCACCGGGCCCGAGTGCCCGCGCAGCGTGTGGCGGTGCGCCAGGCGGCTGCCCCCCGGCGGCGACACCGCCCACAGGCAGGCGGTGCCGTCCTTCGAGCCGCTCGCCAGGTACGCGCCGTCCGGCGAGAAGGCCAGGTGCCACACCTCGTCCCCGTGCTCCTGCAGCACCTGCGCAATGCGGCGGCGGTCAAGTTGGCGAGCCGTCGCCAGAGTCGGCTGTCGGCCGGGCATCTTCCTTGCGCCGACTCCCTCATGCCGACAAGTTTCTGGAGCAGCAGCGAGGGGCCAAATGCGAAAGCCTGGCTTCAGCGTGAGTGAGGTCATCTTAGCTTGCCAGAAAGTGGTGCTGCGTCTGCAAGACAATTCCCACAGCGCAGCAAAAGTCCGCCGGGCGGGCCTTGCGCTGCATGCTCTCCAAGCAGCCCATGCTTTGCTGTCACCGCTTTCTGAAGCTGAGACACCTACCACGACCTCGATTTTCTATTCGAAATCCGCGTGGTGTCCTGTGAACTGTTAAAGTCCCACCTGCACAGTGTGCGTGGGGATCTGCTCGGTGCCGGCCTGGTAGTCGGTGAGCAGCGACACGGCGGCGGAGGCGTGGTTGTAGTAGTGGCAGTTGTCCAGCTGTGCCTGCAGCGCCTGCTCCACCAGCGCCTCCAGCCGCCGCTCCGGCACCATCAGCGCCGGCGGCACTATGTCCTGCGGCAGGTGAACAGCAGCGTCCAGGAGAAGTTGTGCTAGCTCAGGACTTGCCAGACAGCGCCTCCAGCCGCCGCTCCGGCACCGTCAGCGCCGGCGGCACTACGTCCTGCCGGGGGATTCCGAGAAACTCAAACAAATGGTTTCAGCTGAGCTGAGATGTCTCGCTGCTCGCACAAACTTGGCCAAGGAGCGCCTCCAGCCGCTGCTCCGGCACCATCAGCACCGGCGGCACTATGTCCTGCCCGGGGGGCGTCCAAAACCTCAGGACGTTTGTTTCGAGCTGGGATGAGAGGTGTTGCTCTCAGCTGAGCTTGCTCCACCGGCGCCTCCAGCCGCTGCTCCGGCACTATCGGTGCCAGCAGCACCGTGTCCTGCGGCAGGGGTGCCCATCTCGGAACGGTCTTTTGGTGCTAGAGATCATGTGTGTGTTACTTCGGCCAGAATCGCTGCAGCAGCGCCTCCAGCCATCGTTCCGACACCATCCGCGCCGGCGGCACTTTGCCCTGCGCGGTGTTGAGTGACGTCACGTTGAGAGTTTGATGTTCACGGAGCATGCGGCCACTCCGGCACTATCACCGCCAGGGGCACTATGTCCTGTGTCGTGTCAAAGGCGTAACATAATTATTTCGTGTTGGCGGCCGCTTCGGCATTATCAGGGCCGGCGGCACTATGTCTAGCGTTCTGTGTAAGGCAACTGCAGGCAGCAACAGGGCGCAGCCAGCGACGCTCTTTGCTGCCGTGATGGGTTGCAACCTTTCAGTGAGTGCTTGCACGACGACGGCAGTATCGTATGAAAGGACACTCCCGTGTACTATTGCAAGTAACAAGCCCAACCTGCAGCGCGGTCAGCAGCGCCTGGCGCGCGGCCGGGCTGCTGCCGCCGGGTGGCCAGCCGGCCAGGGCGTGCAGCTCCGCGGTGCTGGCCGCCAGCATGCACGCCGCCAGCTGGTGCAGTCGCCCCGCGCTGCTGGGCGGCGCCAGCACCGCCAGCTGCGTGCGCAGGCAGGCAACCGCCGCCTCCGTTTGCCGCCGCTCCAGCGCCTGCATAACAAATCAGTACAGAATGGTTTCTGAACACGAGCAGCGAAATCCTGGGGACTGGAAATTGGCAGGGAGCGATGCAGGCTGTTGCTCAGATGTAGCTTTGATAGCGACTTTGCACAATCGTGCACTGTATTGGATCAACAGGTTTTCGGCACAAGCATAGCTGTGTGCAGATGGTCACATTGAACTCGCCTCTAGGTACTTCTGCTCCAGCAGCAGGAACTGCGCCTGCTGCGTGGCCGCGGGGCTGGCCAGCGGCAGCTGCGCGACCAGCGTCACGGCCTTGTCAAAGGCGCCCGCCGCGACTGCCCCGCGTAGTTGGCCCACCGTTGGCGGCTCCAGCGCGATGCCGGAGTCCTTGTGCAGCTGCTGCGCTGCATCGTGGAAGCCTAGCGCGCCCAGCGCCTGCTCAAGCAACCGGACGTACTCCGCCCTGCAGGAGCATGGCATCGGCATGAGGCGCTGAGGCGCTGGGGTTTTTCACCGTGCGCTTCGTCAGCATGGCCGGCGACACCAGGGGATCATTCGCATCGATTTAAGATGCACAGCACCTGTCTATAAGCTGCTTGGCACCCAGGCGCGACGGCGGTGCCGGGCTGTGGGCGTGCCCGTTCTGCAACTCCAGTGCCATTGGTTCCAGTTCTTCGATGCCGTTGGCCAGCCGGGGCCGCTTTGGCGCTGCTGTGGCTTCTACGTCTGTTCCGGAGCTCCGTGCACGTCGATGGCGCGTCACAGGGCCGGATTCATGGTCCATGAGGGGCAGTCTCTGCACTTGCAAGTCATCTCTGTCGAAGCTCAAAGCGCACGGTGTCCAGCGCAAATGTTGAGCTCAGCCCAGTTGTGCAGGGGTCAAAGCGCCAGATACGTTGCCTCGCAATCTGGTGATGAGGCCCATCGCTCATCAACTGCCGCGTCATGAGCTCACGCAGATCGCTCCGAAATGGCTTGATCAGAAGCGCATCATGCTGCACGCTCTCCTCATTGCCGTAGAGAATACATAGCTATTCGTTGTTCCTTGATCAAGTCCTCCGCGGCGTCCTCGCGACGGCAATTGAAATGCATTCTCGGCATTGGTAATCGTCCCTGTCGATACTCAGACCTGCCGCAGCCTTGTCAAAGCATGATTGAGTGAACGAGTAGTACAGTAAAATCGCAGCGTATGCGCGCGCCCATTTAGGCATGCCACAATGCCATTGACGCCGCATGGCAGCGGCAGCGGACATCGCCGGCGGTCAAGAGCGCTTTCCCGTCGCCTGTAACGACAGCGAAGAGTTTCCGAGCAACTTCACCTATATCTCGCGCGCAGCTGTTCAAATCCAGCTGAGCGACGCAGTGGGCTGCTCGTGCGCAGGCAGGTGCGGCAGCGCTGCCATGCATGGCAGTGCGCACAATGTACATGGTGCCAACGACTTCACAAGCGTCCAGATGGTCCACAAGCTTTCCGAAGCGTTTCCGCGCAGGTGTTGTGATGCGGCTGGCTGCTCCTGCGCCGTCGGGGATGACCAGGATCACTCAGAACACCAGGTAGACTCATTGCATGCGAATCAAGGATCAGCATCGAACACCAGGTAGATCATTGCATCGAATCAAGGATCGGCATGCGTGCCTAGTGCCCATTGCTGCATATCTGACTCTCTGCACTGCATGTTGTACGCCGTCATGACATTCCTGTGTCTTGCGCAAGGGCCACCAGCGGACTGCCCAAGAGTGCGGCTCAGCATGCTGCTGCGGCCCGGACTGCGACTGGCGTGCCTCGCAGCAGGGGCTGTCGGCGCCTGTCCAGCTGATGAGGGGCGCCAAAGGATGGAGCGCTTACGCTGCGAACACCATTCCTGAGGGGACCTTCGTGGCCTGCTACATTGGCGAGCAGCTCAACAGGAGAGAAGCAGAACGTCGGCTCCGCCAATATGACCTGCAGCCAGAGCAGCATCAGCATGCCTTGCTGGTGAGCGGCGATGGTAGTGTCAGTCTATGTCAGAGTTCGTCGCCCTACGCACTCTGTAGCTGATGGATTGCCTCGATGTCCAGGTGGTGAGAGAGGTGCTGCCCTCTGGCGCGTGCCTACGGCTCAACATTGATGCCACCTCAATCGGCAATGTTTCCCGATTCTTCAACCACAGGTCAGTCTGCTATACTCACATGTCGCTGGTGCAGTACCTGCAAAACTACGCATCGCCACAGACTTCAGGTCCTAAGCTCCATGCATCGCCTGGTGCAGCTGCGACGGCGGCAACCTCAGCGCGGAGCTCGTACGCTCGCGCGGCGACATGCTCCCGCGCGTGGCCCTCTTTGCGGTGTGCGACATCGCGGCTGGTAGCGAGCTGACCTTCAGCTACGGCGCGCCTTCAGCTGGGCCGGCAGCGACCGACTTCGCAGAGCCTGGCGCGCCGCAGCTGCGCCGCTGCCTGTGCGAGACGGCGGCCTGCCGGGGCTTCCTGCCCCGCGCCGGCCTGTGACATCGAGAGCACAGGCCCAGGCAGTGTATTCTGGTGATCGTGCGCCGATCCAGTGGGACAGCTGGACGCTGCGGAACATGGCTACGACACGCCTCGATCACTGCGTTTGTCGAATTGCGACAGAATGCTTGCCTGTTTGCAGCGGGCAGGATCAAAGACAAGCCAGTGCCAAACCCTAGCATATCGCGTTTCGTAAACCTAAAACGTTCCCCGCCCAGTAGCCAGTACGATTCCCTCGGCTTTTTCCTTTCTAAAACGGAAGCAGTTCTGGCTGTCAGCAAACCGGTTCGCGCTGTCGTGTGATTCTCAAGTCCGTTCTTCGTGGCTGTGGCCGCAGTACAGCGACACGGTTGTGCCCGAAACGTGATCTGATTGGTTACGAAATTCACGCATCCGACAGTACACAGGTATCCTGGGGGACCCATTGGTAGAATCTACTTCCTGTTAGGCCGCCAGGATGTCGAATCTAGACCAAGATGGGTACACTGGGGAGCAGCGGCAACACCTGGACCAGGCGAAGCGAAAACACCGTGAGACAACGGCGTCCGCGCAGCGCGCCCTGCAGGTGTGCTGGCTGCAAGCTCGTGAATCAGGAAACACAGCCTTTCATTTTCATCTGTTCGCCAGCTGCATCGCTGCGGTCCGGTGGCACGTCACCGCCCTGGTACACTGGGCAGATCACGCAGCACCAGAGGGGAGCTGTGCAGGAATCTACAGAAACTAGACAGCCCTTTGCTCTACTGAAGGTCTTAGCAACTACTAAAGTGGTGCTGGTCCCCATCCCGCAGACGGCCAACCAGACGCGGCAGCTGGCGGCGGACACCCTGGAGGAGCTGCACACGCAGGGCGAAAAGCTCGAGAAAGTGGACCGCGACCTCAACGACGTGAGGTCCTGCACCGCAAGGAGCTGCTGTGGGTGATGCAGCTGCGTGGAGTTTTGTGAAGACCACTTGCCACCGCGCCCAACCGCTCGCTGCCTGGCGCCCTCCTGTCATTACACCACGTATTTGATGAGCCTGCTGACCTGCGCCGTTGCCGCGCGCTCCCGCAGATCGACAGCGACGTGAAGGAGGCCAAGAGCCTGCTGAGGTACATGCGGCGGTGCTGCCTGTGCTTCCTGTGCTCCTGCTGCTGCGACTGCGACACGGACGCCGAGCGCGACAAGCAGCGCCGCACCCGCGTCAAAGCGTGCGTCGCCGCTTCCACCTGACTCTGTGGACTAGGTTCTCAATTCTTTAAGCAGCTAGACGCGGCATTGTTCATTGAGTGATTGTCCAATCAAAGCCTGCCTCGTCGATTCATCTTCATTGCGGAAGCACATGGCAAGGCGAATTAGAGCTCTGCTTGTTCATGCGGGGTAGCCGGGAAGAGCTGCTTTCCAACATATGTTCTGGTCGAATCACCTGTGTCTCAACTGCAGCCGGGATCAGGCGCGCAAGGTAGACTATGAGATGACGCAGATGGAGCGGCAGCGCGACAGGGAGACGCGCGACAAGCAGCCGGTGCGTGTAGTGCCGCTGCTGGTTATTGTTGGCAAAGCTGGAGGGGTGCTCCCACACGCGCCGCCGGCGAAGTGCTGCCTCACCCCCCAATGAAATGCCCGTCTCCGGTGCCGCCGTCACTGCACTCCAGGCCAGCAGCAACTCGTGGCGGAACACAGCAGCAGACATGATGCTGTTCCCTCAACGACGCCGAGCGCAGAGAAAGACACATGCGCACTTGCAGGATGTCATCGAGATCTCAGCTTGTGCGGCTTGCAGGGCAACGGCAACGCGCGGCAGGAGCTCATCGGCAATGGCCAGGCGCGCGGGCGGCCCGGCGACCGCATGGCGCGCCAGATGGGCGAGGGCCTCGCCGGTGAGGCATCCCGCTCCATCGTCCGTTCTGCAACCCTCGATACACCTGCAATATTGCAGGTCGCCTTGCTTCCCCGCACGGCTGCTAACGAATGAGGTTTGCTGGAGGCTGTGACCTTGCTGCAGTCTTGGGAGCTCTCATGGGGTCCTACAGGGTCCTCTGCCAAGGACGCCCACACTCATGTCTCAATGTGTGCGCCGCGCAGACAAGGACAAGGCGGAGATCCAGCAGCACACGGAGCTGCAGGAGCGCGCCCTGGACGGCATCGACTCCGCGCTCGACGACCTGGCCGTCATGAGCAAGGTGCGCTTGAGGCCCAACCCCTGCTGCCGTCTCGGGATGGTGCTGTCTCGGAAGCATCTGTGCGCCCGAGCCACAAACTGCGGCTCGTTAGTGTGCGCTGCTGTGATCTTGTGGGACGATCACATGCCGCGCCTTGCAGGAAGGCATACATCCATTTGCGTCGTTGATCTCGGTGTTGCGCTCTGTGTGCAGCACATGAACGTGGAGCTGGACGACCAGAACCGCCGCGTGGACGCCGTGGGGGCGCGCGCCGAGAACACGCACGACGAGATCAGGCGAGCCCTCCGTTTGTGCCTCCACCAGCTCTTCGAGTATGGACGCAAATCTTTGGACAGCGCTTGCGAGCGTTTCTCCAGCATGTGAATGCTTGGCTCCTGAGTACTAACCCTCAATCTGCGGCTCTGCAGGAACATCCAGCGCGGCGCGCGCCAGGACTTCAAGCTGCGTGTGCGGTAGCCGCCAGGATGGCCTGCGCTCAGGATGGGGGATGTACGACGGGATGCAGTGGACACACATGACCCGAGGCCGCCGTTCAGATCGTGAACATGAAACGCTCTGTGCTTGTACACGCGCACATGTAGCTGTACTGTGCGGGCTTTCCCTAGTAGTGGTTTCTTCGCAGCTTTGGTGCTTGAAGTTGGGCAGGTGTCAGAAGGCCTTCACTGTGACGCCGACGGCAATACCTTGCAACAGCGAGTCCCTACGACAGGCTCGCCCTGCAAACAGCGTTGAAACAGCCGGCTGGCTGATGTGGGGGTGCATGCGGGAGAGTCGCACGACGACATCAGGCGAGGCCCCATCTGAGTTCCTGCATCTCATGTGCATCACTGTGAGGACAGCGCCCAGGAATATTTCTCCAATTACAGAAATCTCAATGTTGGCGCCCAATGCTCGCTCCCTGCGCTTTGCAGGACAGTGCAGTGCGGCCCTCGCCAAGACTTTGGGCTGCGTGTGAAGTAGTTGTCACGACGGCCTGCTCGCATGATGGATGCGGGCGCAAATGCGTGCAGCAACGTGAGGGAACCGGTTAGATAGTTGGTCGGCAGCATGATCTGTGCCATTGCTACACCTGTGTTCATGTGTGGGCTTGAGTGCTTTCTGCTCAAACTTGACAATAGCTTTGAAGGATTTAGCTTTGAAGGCTGTGATGCCAAAGGCGCCGCCTGCCTACTGCAGATCGGCGCTGCCTGCCTACGCAGCTCTCTCAATGGGCAATGCTGGAATGGCGTTGTGCTGCCACCTGCCCGCCTAATTATTTGCCCTCTTTGCCGTTTTGGCCCGTGTCTGATGATGTGCCAGAAGCCTTGCCGCCGCCGCCGCCGCTGCTCTTGCTTCCGAAGATGCTGCCCAGGCCCTTCAGCACGGTGTCGACCGTCTTGAGCACTGTTGGGTTCTCCGTTTGAGCTAGGACCTTTGCGAGTTTGCCTCTGCGCTGTTCATCCGCATCCTGCATGCAGGTCGAGCTCTGCGTCAGAAGGCCATTCCACTTCAATGTATTCTATCACAGCATGCGATTCATTGATACACACTTTCCAGCTTTTGCGCAGCGCGTCCAAGTCCGTGCCGCGCTCTTGCATGCCTCACTAGCACCAGCTGCATGCAGCAGAACACGAACATGAGACGCTACCTGCTTGTCTTTCTCTGAAGGCTCGTCTGGGGCTGTGGGCCCCGCTGCAAATGCCCTGCTGCAAGCTTGCCGCTGCAGCTGCACCAGGCTGAAGAACCGATGCTGCAGGCTTCGTGAAATCGACATGTGTGGCGCGCCTGGTTTACGACGTGACTGAAACGTTTGTAGGTGAGCTGAATTGCACGAGCAGGCCGCGATGTGGCAAAAGGTAGCAGTGCAAAGACATTCGAGTGCCAGGGAAACTTTTTCCGACACTACCAGGGGGATCAAGGAGGATCTTGGACACCACTTCCCGGAACTCCAAGTGACCAAGTCCACATCAGCATGTTCTGCAGTTGCTGTGCGTCACACCGGTTCTACTGCTCATTGACACGCGGAGCTACAGTATTGTGCGACACCAATTCTGTCAACGCCACAGCTCGATTGTGGCCCATGTTGATAATCATGTACACGCTGGTACTGACTGCCTGCTGCATGAGCGCAGCTCTCACTGCCTCACAATGCCTTCTATCCTGCATTTGACGAAGGTTGAAACTCAACGTGGGTGACATGCGTTCACACATCAGCAGTTTGCAGTATTACTAGCTGCTGCACCTTACCTGCCTGATGGACAGCTCATTCTGTGTCAAGAAAGCCTCACGGGCACCGTCGGTATATGATTGCCGCCGCTAGGTGCTACTGCACGAAGTCAAGGCCGGTCGAGCTGTGGGTGCGGTCCAGATTGTACTTCCGCAGGTACTCCGGGTTGTGAAACTTGCTCAGGTGCCTGCCGTGCAGAAGAACTGGTGAATGAAGTATTCTCTTGGCTGAGCCACCACCCAAGCATAAGAAACAAATAGCCTGTCGCAGAGCTGGCCCACGCACCTGTGCCCAGCGTCGCAGAGGATGGTGACGATGGTGTGCCCCGGACCCAGCTGCCGCGCGACCTTGACTGCGCCGACGCAATTCATAGCCGCGGAGGAGCCGACAAACAGCCCGTCTTGGTGCAGCAGGTGCTGCGCCTGTGGCATACAGCAAGACACGACTGTCTTTTCTGGGTGCAGATCCCGAACAGTTCCATCGCACATACCACTGCTCAGTCAGGATAGATCCACAATTCAGCACTTGAGACATTCCGCGGCAAGCTGGCCTGTTTGGTACTTTCTGTAATTCGTTAGACTTACCATGGACACCGCCTCCTGGTCGGAGCCCCGCACAGCGTCGTCCACCTGAGCGCGCGCAAAGTTGGCGGTCAGCCGGTTGAGGCCGATGCCCTCGACGATGGTGTCGTAGGGGTTTCTCAGCCGCGTGCCCTCCGCCTCCGCCCTGGCATAAAGCACGCCCCGCGTGACCTGCGCACGGTGATCAGCCTCATCGCATTCCGCAGCCTCTTCTGTGTTCAGCTCCTCCACAGCGCGCGATGCGCACCATGCAGCATGAATGCCACTTGCACGCAGTGGGACCCAGCAGCAGGAGTGGGGACTGGAGGACCGCCTGACCTACTCTTTCAAAGGTGAGATGGCAGTGCATATAGAATGGGTACGGGTGGTGCCGCTAGTTGAGTTGGGGGCAAGGAGATAAACAAAGCCACACCTTGTTGTAGAGGCTGGAGCCGGGCGGGTCCACCAGCAGCACTCGAATGCGGGGGTCATGCTGCTTGAGCACGTGCGACACGCCGGCGATGGTGCCGCCGGTGCCGGCGCCGCACACAAACGCGTCCAACCTGCCGCCCGTCTGCGCTAGGATCTCAGAGCCTGCAGCGCAAGACATTTGAACGTTGTGCAAGGAGCGGAGAATTGATGGCGCCTTGCGGCTGCGAGCGCAGCAAGCATGGCAGGAGGGGCAGTCAAGGGGTGGCAAACTCTCACCAGTTGCATAGTGGGCCCTCAGATTGGCCAGGTTCTCAAACTGGTCCGCAAACACTGCGCCAGGCTCTGCCGCCGCCCTGCGGCGTGCGATGTTGACGAAGTGGTCTGCATGCGGACAGCACCGGTGCGTTCACCCTGCCATGTCTACCGTACATCATGCACAAGGACAGAGAAAGGCAAGTTCATGGCCAGTTGTCCGTCGCCC
>JAABUM010001598.1_pt1 | contig 33194 bp, 62 predicted proteins | sample 5559161 | NCBI WGS metagenome assembly JAABUM01 (sample SAMN10711868, study PRJNA513369) | rock metagenome | isolation source: Antarctica rocks | place: Antarctica: Victoria Land, Siegfried Peak nord
ATGGCAATGACTCGGCATAAATTCTTGATTGGAACCAGCCTTGCTTGACAAGTTGGGGGGCGGTGCCTGCAGAGCCTGATAGAGGCGAAGGCGCCGGGCGTGGTGCTGGTGGAGCTGCACCCGGGCAAGATGGCGGCGGGCGGCGGCGGCACTGCAGCGGGGCTGCTGCGGCGCATGGCGGCGTGGGGCTACACAGACGTCAGCCACTCGGGCCGCGTGTGCGACGAGCGCTGGCTCAACATCACCAAGTCCATCAGGTGCGCTCGTGCTGATGTGGTTCGAGCCTCCCAGTATTAACAAAACCAGGCTCAATGGCAGCTTGATTGAGGGGCATAGACTGCGTGCGTACAACAGCGCCCTACAGAGTGTCGTGCCTGCCAGCAAGGTTGCAGAAGCATTTCGCAACCAGCAGATCTCACACATGTCACCTGACCTGCAAAGTCCATCACCCACAGGTCAAGGGGCGCCATCGGGCTCGCGGGCCGGGAGGCGCTCAAGCAGCCGACCTGGTGCCGCCTGCAGCCCGACGGCTTTGAGACCCTCGCGGCGCGCGTGCCGCGGGACCGGCCCGAGAACCTGCTGTTCATCGCCAAGCCGCCGCCCGCCGGCCCGGCAGGCAGCGGCAAAGCGCGGAGCAACAGCGGCGCGGCCCGAAAGGGCGGCGGAGGCGGCATCAGAGGAGGCAGCGCCGTAGGCAGCGCCCCCTCGACGGAGCGGCTCCGCGTTGCGGAGGCGGCCGGCGGCCCGGACGTGACGCTCGCCAGCCGCGACCGGTCGCCAGGCAACGCGGCCGGCCGGCTGGCATGAGTAGACAGCATGTACCAAATGCCGACGGCGGCGTCTGAAGCGCGCACGGCGCATTCAGTGGCGTGGTGCGGCCCCTCGCCAGCGGCGGTGCTGTTCCTCCAGGTCGCCACAAGTGTCCCAGGGCCATTGATCAGATAAGCGAGATGCGAAGGCGCCGCGCCGTCCCAGCGGCCTTTTGCTGCGGTCAGTGCACTGCCTGCAGGGTGTCCGCACTGCCCCATTCTTCTTCCTTTTTCTCGGTTGGATACTGTCAAGCAACGACTCCACCCATTTTTTCCGCGCAATGTGACAATGGACCAACATTTCGGCGTGCGCACGGTGTGGCTGTTGGGGAACAGACGTTTTGGGTGGTTTGAGATGACCTGTCTCCTATCGTCATCGAGGGTTGTGCATGAAAAACGAAGCTCAGACGGTCATACTGCAGTGTGCACATGGACACTGATGAGCGGTGAAAGTGTTCGACACAAGGCCTGGTTTGTTTGACAAGCTTACAATCACCTCAAAGACATTGCGATTCTGCTAGGTACACGCTTGCATGGCCCACGACGCAACTCTCTAACTTGTGCGTGGCGACACACAAGTTAGAGAGTCTTGGCTGTTTAGTGACAACCAGGCACGCTCTGCTGTGTGCATTCTGTCCAGGTCAGGTCCAGCTCGAGTCTACTGTTGAGGACTGGAGTCTCGGAGCGAAGCTGCATTCGTGAAATGTGCCACCAGTGCGACGGACTATAACGTGTCGTCCAGGCCTTGAACCGTATACAATGGCGCTGAGGCGGCTGCTTCCGGCTCGATCAACCTGCAGCACTGGCCTGGCAATCGCTGAGCAGACATATCGCTGGAACCACATCACCAGCAGCGGAGTACCGAGGTCGACGCTCAACAGGCTGCTTGACGGAGGTTCAGCACAGCAAGTCGAGATCGTTATATATGCACACTGGCACCTCGACGGCCCGACACGGCTTGCAGAACCCAGCTTGGGGTAGTGGCGAGCGTCGGTTCCATCAGGTGCCTGCCCGCAACCTTGCTGTCTAGGCTTCTGGTGTATGTTGAACATGATAAACGCTCGACATTGTGACGTGCACCGCTCTACAGCATGGGGCTAAGCAAAAGAACGGAAGCTTATTCTAGTAGGGGATGCCGCGCCGTTGCAGGTGCGCGATAATTGACGTTCCTGCCGCCTGGCCTCACTCCTCATGACCTGGTCATCGATGTTTGCTGCAGAACACAGTTTCGAGTCACAGGAGATGCCTGGGATGAGACCATGTAATGGCAGCAGGTACGAATAGAGTGCCGTCTCCTGTTGCAGGACAAGGCGGCACAGTCACCGCAAAACTTGCAATTCGGGAGACGGCGTGGTGTCGCATCATTGGGGGACGACGACATGATGGACGAGGGATATGCATTTGGTGACAAGCTGCAGGACCTTGCATCAGGTATGCCTGGCCATGCCATCATGTTGCGTGCTGTCACACCAGCTTTACGGCGGCTGAACTTCCGCTGACGCGTTTGTGCTGCCCTGTCACCTGGAACATTCCGTTTGAGCTGACACTTCCCAAGATATACCGGGCTTGGCACTTGAACAGATACCTCGTCATCCCACTGTGTCAAGCTGCCGACAGCGAAGTCCCTTACCGTTTGCCTTGCAGTCACGTGGAGCCTCGAATGCCGCTGTGGATGGGGGCGCCAGTGCGCGTAAGCTTACGCGCAGTGGCGTCACCCATCCACAGCCGGTCTGCAAAGGACCCCCGGGGCTCGAAATTTCTGCAGCTTTCCGTGGTGGATGCTTTGGGAGGATTCAGCACGGCGATTTCAGCATGGCAGACAGACGCGGAGACATATTTGGCCACTCCCTTCACCCCGCCGCCTGCGCTGCCGCGACAAACACCCTCTTATAAGAGGGTAATTACATGGCCGTGGTGTTTGCCGGACCGCAGGTGAGTCGATTCTTTCGTCCGAGTTCAGGAGCAGGTTCCAGATTGATTGCACCTCTTCAGCGTGGTGCTGTTCTGGATGGTGTGTCGGCGGCGTGAGTGTGTTGGCGCGTGAGTGTCTCGACAGCATGCCAGTTATTGTAGACGGCATGACATTGGTGATATATGGGGTGTTCTTGTACGCAGGCATATGTCTGAAACTATGGCGGGAGTTCGAGGATATGCTGAGCTGCAGGACATTCGCCGGCGCTGCGGACCGGCGACGCCCAGCCATCAACGCGAGCACGGCGCCTTCGTCGCGGACGCGCTGGAGCATCTGCCGGAGGCCGGCAACGTTTTTGCAGAGGTGTGTACATGTCCTTGAATGCGTATATGTCCTTGAGATGAAAGTGTACATGAACAAAGTTTTGTTTCAGACATGCTGAAGCAACTGCTGCAGTCCGGCAACGCTTTTGTGAAGGTACGGCTGCTCCTTATGCTCTGCCATATATATGCGTCTTTTCTCAGGCGCAACAGCGACGCCAGCATCATTCGTATCTTGGGTGCGGCAAAACACTATGGATGCAAATTTGTGCTTCGATTGTGAAGAAAGAGCGCTCGAGTCGTGGCGGAGGGTAAGCTGATGGCGGAGTTAGTGACCGCAGTCGTAGACTGGTGTTGCCATTGAGCCGGAACTTCGACATTATTGTGTACTGTGCTGCAGATCCTGGAGGGCGACGCCGGCGTGTCGCGTGCCACATGTTACTGCATCAGGTGACAAGTGACCCGTCACACTCAAGGCGTCAGAAAGCGCAGCACACAGAGCCATGCTGAGGCAGTCAGCAAACCTTAAAATTTGTCTGGTCGCGATCGGCACCAGCTTCTGGGGGCCTGCGCACAGCAGCGGAGCTGCCATCGGCAGAGGTGGTAATGTTGGGTTCACTCGCAGAACTTCAGCGACTGCGCTGTGCTGTGAAGAAGGATCGGGCTCAGGTGTGTGGCAGGGTTCAGCATGTCAGAGAAGGCGGCAGCTGGTTTGTGTTGGTGCAAGCCGGGCGGGGCCGGCGGTGCCACTTTGAGGGCAGTCAGCAGGCCTCCTTCCATGCGCGCAGCAAGCAATTGATTCTCACAAGATGGGTGGAGAATGTCACAAGATGGGTGCAGCGTTTCTGAGTGGTGGCATGTGGTCTAGCAAAGGAGTGTGTTGCCAGACGAGAAGAGAGGCAGACAGGTTGTGGGTAGGATAAAGGGTACTGTGGGTACTACCTAGTAGGGTAAAGGGTACTGTGGGGCGACACACGTTCACAATGAAGCCAAATACTGGGAGATGGACCCTGCACAGCGCGCAGTGCAGGGCCATGCACACGCCCTGACGCGAAAAAAGCTCATTGGAGAGACAAAGAAGTGCAAACGACATGTACCTTCACGCGCGCCGCCACACACAGCGGCGCACGTGCACGATGTCCAAAAACCGCTGCATGGCGGCACTTCGGCACTGGCGGCCACCCAGCTCCCGCCGTCGACCCAAAACTGCAATGCTCCTGTCCAAAACTGCCCTGAAGGGATGAGTCGCCGTCGCCATTTGGTTCGCCTCAACACACACCCGTGCAGTGCTGTGCCGCAACGAGGGGTCCCTAACAAGTTAATTCTCCGCCGCTTTGCCTGGGAAAGCAGACGACACACACTCCGATGGCGATATGCGCCCTCCTAGATATACACGCAAGACGGGCACGCCCCTACTGGACGCCTCCGCTGCCTCTCCTAACGAATCCTGAACGCTGAGTGTTCTCCTATGTGGCCGCTTGGCAAAACTCCCAGCGCAGCTGGGTGTGCAGACGCAGATGTTTGGCCGGGTCCTCAAACTGGCCACCTGCTTTGAGGGTGCAGTGGCGTGTCAGCCGCCAGACCTTCCCCAAAGCAGCGGCAGCCTGCCGGGCGCACGACCCTGCCCCTGGCGCAGAGGCGGCACCCGGCTCGCCCGCGCTACTGATGTGGTGCTGTCACAACAAGATGCAGTGCTCCACCACTGTTGTGTCTGCCGCCTGTCCTGGCGGCACCAGGCCGGCGTCGCCAGCTGTCCAACTGGGTCGACGTTCGAATGCCTCGCCAGTATTCCAGCAGGCTGTACTGCGCCAGTGCCGAAGGCGACTGTCTTCGTGGCAGCGCCGGCGCCACCATCCTGCAGCGGCGCAGCCATGCAGCGGCGTGCACCGACCTCCGGCTGCCGCCGTGCCGCTGCCGCGCCGACCGCCGCTCACCAGGCGTAGTAGTCGATGCCGGAGTGGGCGTCGGCGTTGGAGGGGCGGCCGGCTCCCAGCGCGGGCGGCGCCGGCTCCCACAGGTCGCCAATGGACACCGAGGAGTCGCAGCAGTCGAACGGCAGCGGCGGATACGCCTGCAGGGACAGTAACGCAGGCAGGTTGAGCAGACAGGTTGGCATTTGAGGCCTGCAGAGCCCTGGCGCAGACAAAGCACATGTCAATCGCATGCGTGGATTGCGATCGTCAGCAGTGTGTAGCGGGGCAACATGGCTGCTTCAAGAACAAGTCTGCAGGATTGCAGAGCGATCGACTGACCATGGGAATAAATATGAACTGATAGTTCAGACAGGAGCGTGCACCTCGGCGGGCGTGCGCAGCGCCTTGGTATGGCTGGAATGTGGACACGAAATCAGATTCTGCTTCAGATGGCTGCATGATTCCAGAGCAGAGACAGATAAGAGATGCAGTGAAAAGCAAGGGGCGCACCTCGGCGGGCGTGCGCAGCGCCTTGGTCAGGTCGGGGGCTGAGCCCGAGTAGTGGCACCCCTCCTGCACCTTCTCTAAGCTGGTCACCCGCGGCACGCCCATCGCAAAGGCGCTGCTGCGCGCCAGCAGCGGCGCATGGCCTGCGGGCAGGCGGCACAAGTGTAGGGTTCTGAGGTTCATAGCGGCTGGCTCACAGGAAGTGATGGTTCCAGCAAAACCTGACGACCGCACCGCACGTTTGAACAACGCTGAAACCTAAAGTTGGCCAGGACGACACCTCGGCAGCGACACTTTGCAGCTGTTCAGCTCTGCCGCGCAGTTGCATTCGCATACGCATACAGCTGTCAGCGACAGCGCAGCTTGTCAACTACTCACTGTAGCCGTTGGGCGGGTGGGCGTCGCTGTCGGGACGGCCTGCGCCGCTGGTGCCGCCGGCGCCGCTGCCGTCGGCGGGCGGGTCGTGCACCGTCATGCCCGCCGAGTCCGCTGTGCGCTGTGTCGCCGCCTCGCAGTCGCCGCCCAGCGAGTCGCTCGACATGGGCCGCGGCAGCGACGCTGCTGTTGAAAACGTTGAAAGGTCAGGAGGGTTGCACCAATTGCGTTGCTTCAGATTGCAGATGCTCAGATGCTCTGCCCACCGGGCATCGACCGCACGAGAAGAGACTGCAGTGAGCACAGGGCAGGACAGGGGTGTCGGATTTGCACGGCACCCATCCCCTGCACTTGTGCATGTCGTCAGCTATATAGCCAATGCGTCTGCAGCAAGCATGGGCTCCACAGGACGATCACGGACATGTGGACTGTCCTTGTCTATAAAATGTGGGAAGAAATAAAAGAAATGACCCCAGCGCAGTGCCCTATAACATCACGAAGTTGTCACGGCTGACTCCACAACAGCAGAGGGTGGCGCTGTTGCAGATTGAAGGTGGGCGCACAGGCGGCGGCCATGCAGGACCGGGAGGGGGATGCGGGAGCGCATGCCACTGCTTCAGGGTCTGAGAGTTTGTTTCAGAGGTTAAAGTTTCCAAAGGCGCACAAGCGGCGGCCATGCAGGACCAGGAGGGGATGCGGGAGCGCATGCCGCCGCCGCGGCGCCCACCCGAGCCGAGCGGCAGGCTGTTCTCGCGCTCGGTCGCCTCCGCCGCCTTGACCATGGCCAGGCACTTGTCGAAGGTCAGCTCGATGCCGCACGCCGCCTGGATCGCACTCAGCTTCTGCCACGTCACCGCCTCGCCCTGCAGGGGACACACTGAACAGTTCCAACACCAGCACTCCCCAGCTTCTCGTTGCAAAGGTGTGCAAAAACAGCATCAGGCGACTCCTCTCAGCAATAAGATACTGAGCCTGGCCGAGTCGGTTGCTGCCTTGTTGTATGCTGTATGCTGTGACAGACCCGATGTGATGGAGAGAAATTTCTTGCGGCCAGTGAACCTTCTGGCACACCTGCTTGAGGGAAAGGTACAGCTCCTCCTTGGAGGGGTTGGAGATGGCCTTTCTGATCTGCCACACCATGGAGGGCAGCACCATGGTCACGTCGCCCTCCCACGGCTGGCTGACGACCTTGAGCCAGAAGCCCGGCAGCCAGTTGGGCAGCAGCATGTGCAGCTGCCGGCACCTGCGCGTGGCCAAGGCCAAGGTGAGACTTGGAGCTCGATAGCGCAGAGGTTTGAAGTCGGCAGAGTTCAGGTTGTTGCAGCCAAATTGCGAGGCGCTGCTGATAGCTAAAGCAAGGCAGCAGGTGCAGACGAGTGTGAGCTGCGCTTGCCAGCCCGTGCAGCCACCTTCCCACGCCTTTGCGCAACCACAGCTCCCGCTGCCAGGCATGGCTGCGCAATGACGAGGATATAAACCAAAAGCGCTGTTGTGCCATCATTATAGCATGACATTACGCACCGGTGCTTGAATTCATGCTCCAGGAGGTCGGCGAAAGTGCGGTTGAGGTGGCGCTTGATGTTGAGCGCGGGCACGATGTGCGGGTTGGTCTGGCTGCAGATGAAGTAGTTGACGTTGAACATCTCAGCCAGGCCCCGCATCGGCAGGTCCTCCTCCAGGCTGCCATCGCGCCACCGCCGCGGCTTGCCCTCCCCCACCTCCTCGGCCATGAACCTGAAATGCCGCAGAACTGTGTGTTGTCGTATACACATGAGCACAGAAGCAGCTCACCCTGACAACTACGAAACGAGTGCACTTTGCACGTTGCAGTTGGCGGCTCACACAGAGCCAGCAAGTGCATGTGACAGATGGCAATCTCACACAGAAGCCAAGAGGGCCGCTGCACTCCATGTACCACTGGCATGACTCCCGATCTGTGGGAATATCCGGTCGAAGACGCACCGCACGAAGTTGCCATCGTGGTCCTTGGCCAGCAGGTCCTGCGGCTTGAAGAGGCCAGGGAAGGCGGAGGAGCACGCCACGGCGGACCAGACCACCACATTGGGCGCCGTCAGGTAGTTGAGCAGCCGCGGCGGCTCGTTCGTGTCCGCCGCGCACACCGCCACATTCAGGATGCGGCCTGCGGGAGAGACAGGTGCCGCATGAGACTGATCGCCGCATGAAGAGCATTTTTGGAGACAAACGATGGTGTAAGGCATGATGAACCACCTGGTGTGGACCGTGCTGCAGAGGGATCGGACTGCCTGCGGGACCCGTGTGCAGCTGCCCACCAGCTGCTGAGCAGACTTCTGAGCGTGCTTGCGCAATCCAGACGCACCGGACTTGTTGTAGGCGTCCAGGAAGGTGACATCCTCCAGCACGATGCGCAGCCGCTTCTGCAGCACCGTGTGGTCCTGCAGCGTGCCCTTCAGCAGCATGTGCCGCACGAACTGCCCGAAGGTGCTGTTGCTGAAGAAGGACAGGTCCACCTGTAGGCGCGCAAGTGGACACAGCTCCATCCCTGCCCCAAACCACGTGCACGTGCTCCATGGTGAGACTAGACTCTACATGGCGCATGGTGGCTTGATGAAGGAGTCTGGTTGAGCCAATAAAGCAGCGAAGCGGGGGACTGGGGTGTCTGGTACAATACGTGTAGCGAAAGGGGCGACACCAAGCACCTCGTGCATGGCCTGGAACAGGGCTGCCAGCTCCTCATCATTGCGCGTCCCGATGATGGAGGAGACTGCAGAGAGGACAGGCGGCAGTGTCACACGGTGCCGGTGCTTTGCTGCTCGTCAAGCTGTGTGGGAGATGGCGATGCAACATGCACAGCTGGGGACGAACAACGGGCATGTCTTCCTTGTGGTGGCAGCGGCCAGCGTGGATAGGGAACATGACGGCAGGTGCCGCTGCAGCACATCAGGCACTGGAGGAAGGGGAGAGTCGCACTGATGGAGCCCACGCTGCTGCCGGACAGCACCTTGGGCAGCAGCCCGTTCTCGAACAGCGCCTTTACCACGCCCTGCGTACGCATGAAGTCAAGGCATCGTCGGGTGGCGGTGTTCGCGATGCGGGCACTGGCGCTGCGCGGACATGCGCGGGACGCAGCTGCCAGCAGACGCACCAGGACAGTGTCCCTGGAGACTAGGACACCATCTTGCCATGCCCACATTCCGTGATCGCTCCCATGCCCGCGATGCTGACATCATCCAGGCAGCGCACCAAGTGGAAGACGCCGAGAGAGCCGCCACCAGAGAGCACCAGCGCGGTGCGCCCAAAGGTGTGCCGCGTCTCCCGCAGGAAGTGCAGCTTCTCGTCCAGCGCCAGCTCCGGCTGGCGCGTGAGGTGCTCCAGGTGGAACTTCATCTCGCTGATGTAGTCCCGGATCAGCGCCGGCATCAGCGGCGACGCCTCGTGCAGCGACCTGCGGAATGGGGAACAGTCCCTTACGTGGTTCAAGATCCAACACGCAAGATGTCACCTTTACAAGATAGCTCTGTCATGTGCATCAGCGGCGACACTTCTGCAGCGACCTGCGGCATGGGGATGTTGCGTTGTTAGGGGCAGCTCTGTCATGTGCATGCCAATCAGTGGCAACGTCTCCTGCAGGGACCCACGGCATGATGGTGTCGCAGGTGAGGTGGAACGCCTTTGGCATACGCGTGCCAAGTTCAGGGATTGAGGCCTGCAAATCGGCTGCGTGAGATCCAGCATGTAAGCAGCGACGGATTCTGTCCGCGAGACGTGTGGATTCGACGTGGTCCATTGCGTCAGACCCTGACATTTTGCAGAACACACAGTTCCACTATGAGATAGTGCCAGGGCACAAGGTATTGCCATTCAGTGCTGCACCTGTTGGTCATGTTGGCCAGGTTGCGGATGAGATCCGACCGCACCGCGTCCATCATCTGCCGCAGGTCGCCGCTGGCTCGCACTGACCTGCAGTGGCGGTGGCAGCAATGTTGAGTAGAAGGGCAAGGCCGTCCGGCGAGCAGCTGTTGCATGGATGGGCAGGCAGATGATAGACGTCACTTCGTCAAAATGTTAAGACGCATTACTGTTTGAGAAGAGGGATTGCCTCAGCGCGGCGCGCAGTACCACTCCGTGATATACAGCAACGCACTGTGCATGTGTGTGCAGCGACTGCCAGTGATGTAGTGACGTTGTGCAACCCTGCCGCAGTTGCACACTGCTCACATCAAGCATGCAGTACGATGGCTGCATCAGCACTAGGAGGCTACAGCAGCGGCAGAGGGGCCTACTTGAGGTGGCGCAGGCGGTCTCGCAGCAGCCTGGAGTCGTACAGCCGCCGCTCCTTTGCCGCCTCCGCCGCCGCCAGCACCGGCGTGCGCCGCTTGAGCGCCTCCAGCTTTTCCGCCGCAAAGGCAAACTCATCGTAGCTGCGCGCCTGCCGCATGGCCCGGCTCAGGCCCCGCCGTTTGGCCGCCACCTCATCCGTGGCATCGCGCACCCGCTTCGTGGCCGCCGCCGCCAGGCACGCTAGCACGACGCTAGCTGCGGCATAAGACAAAGGACATGGCAGTCAGAGGGACGTCATGGACTCTGCGGCTGCATGTCTTATATCGCCAGCCCCTCAACAGAAGCGTCTAGAGGCCGGCATGGCAACACAAGGCGGCAGGCCCGCAGCATCGAGAACGGCTTTTACAGACACAAAGCCACGTGAGCCACACCGAAAGTTTTCGGGCCGATTGCTCTGACCGCTGCTGCAAGGTCATTCAAGCCTGCCTGGCTCACAGCGAGACAATGCAGCTTAGAGCTAACATCAAGAGCTGCGCTGTGGGCAAGTGCCTGTCTGCTCAGGCTCGAGCAGGATAACGCCAAGAGGTCAATCGCTATTGCTTCACGACTTAGCTGGCTTAGAGGGAAGCTGCTGCGCTAAATGGTAATAACATCTTTTAGAACAGCGTTAGCAACCACAGCCATGCCGGCTGCCTGGGGCACCGTCCAGCGGGCATCTGCCAGGACACGGTGCTGACACAGCACTTGCACAACAGACTCCCGGCCCAGCTTCTGCGCACCGCACAGCAGCGGTTGTGCCTGGCAGCTTGCAATGGATGATTTCTGGTAGAGAGTAAACAACGGAAGCGTCTCTGAGGAGCCATGGCGCAGCGACTCACCCAAGCCATAGTGCCACCGTCGCACATCCAGCAGCGGGCGCCCGAAGTTCTGCAGCGAGGCGGATCGGGGCGGCGCGGACATCCAGCCCACCGCCCGCCACAGCCATCGCTGCAGGTCCACCACCAGCGCCCAGCAGCTGCGCCCGGTGAATATGTACCAAGACACAATCTGCCTGAGTGGGCTGCCCGCCACGCTAAGGAGGCGCCAGAGAGTGATGTTGAGCACGAAGCTCGTGAGGCTGTCTGAGCCGCTGCTGCCGGCGCGGCATGCCGCTGGCGAGGCGCGGCGCTGGCTCACAGGCGTCCCGTTGCCCTGCTGACCCATCCTTTGTGAAATTTTTGCTGCCTCGTGCAATGCTTTAGCCTGCGCAGAGCGCGCTGGCAGTCATGGTTTCGACAACTGGCCGAAGTCTTGAGTCGAACGGCAAGAGCGGCGGTACTTTCTGTTACCTGCAGCTTGCAGGGCTCCAAATGTGCTTGTCAAGTAAACTCACCCTGCGAAAGCAAAGTTCACACAATACACAAAGTACTGCTGAGCTCCGCGAACACCCGAACAGCAACTGCATGCGACACATTCAACTTTTCCAGCATCGCAGAACAGGTTGTGTCTTTGCATTTCTGTGTCGACCTGCATACCTGGTTGAGCGGTGCCGAGCCCTACGCCGAACGATAGTGCCACAGCCTGCGCATGCTTTGCGCCTTACGCGGTCCAGTTCAGGTCTGCCACCGGCGCGTGAGCGCCACACGAGGCAGCAGAGTGACCATGTCTAGTGGAAGCACCGTGCAGCCCGCACAGGCAATCGACTTCCTGACCCTGCTGCACAACCTCAAGGTGCGCCGCTGCGGTATGCATGCCGGCAGGCACTTCGCAGGCGCACAGTTGCGAGTTGATTGCCTATTCTGCGCCTTTTATGTCGAAAGCAACAGCAGATATTTATATTCGTACAATCGCTGCATCGAACGACAACTGTGACCAAGCCGTGATGCGCTTCCACTGCCACGTGATAGTTCTGCGCCTGCAGAGCACAAAGCGCACGGGCTGGGTGAATCGGGGCGTGGACCAGCCGGAGAGCATCGCCGACCACATGTACCGCATGGGCATGATGGGCCTCATCTGCGGCGCCGATGCCGAGACCACCATGCGGTGAGGTGCCGCAGGACCACCCATCACGGCGGATGTGATGTTATGTGGTGGAGCGAGAGCATGACATCAGCGCGCAACTCCAGCATAACGAAGAAGTCAACCTTCGTGGGCTGCATGTACAGGTGCATAAAGCTGGCGATCGTGCATGATGTGGCGGAAGGTGAGGCACGGCAATCCGTGCATGATCAGCTGTCCAACATGAGATCTGCCTTGCGTGACAACTGTGATTGGTTGCTGCTGCTCACCCATGAGATCCAAAGGCTCAGAGAGCCTGCTTCGTGACCGCAGCCATCGTGGGGGACATCACGCCGCACGACGGCGTCAGCGACGCGGACAAGCACAGCCTGGAGAGCACCGCCATCCAGAAGATGCGGGAGACTCTGGGCGGCTCGGTGCTGGCAGGTCAATTTCCTTGCTGCTCATATCTTGCAAAAACCTCGTAAACGTGCATCTTCGGGCATGCTGGCTTTAGCAATGCTGCCGGTGGTGAGCAGACACCAGAGGTCAATGGCTGGTTTTGCAGGCGAGGAGATCGAGCAGCTGTGGCATGAGTATGAAGCGGGGATGACGCCGGCGGCCCAGCTCGTCAAGGACTTTGACAAGGCACGTCGTCAGCGCGTGCCTGGCATTTCCCACCTTTCGAGCGACTGTTGCGGCGACCATAGATTATGTTGTTAACCATGAAAAAGGAGGGCGTCAGACTGACATGGGGTTTCCTCGTGCAGCTCGAGATGATCTTGCAAGCCCAGGAGTACGAGGGGCAGCAAGGCATCAAGCTGGACGAGTTCTTCGAGTCAACAAAGGGCAAGTGGCGCACGGATCTGGGGCGGCAATGGGCAGCAGAAATCATCAGCCGCAGACGGACATGATGGTTTGGCCGCCTTCTTTGAGGAACAAGTTTTATATGAGGAACAGTGTGGTTTGAGGGACAGTGTGATCGACTCTGTGATAAGGCGCAAGAGTGGATGAGTTGGTGTACAGGACAAATGAAGCAGCTAGTATAAATGTACACACGGCCTTTACATCCCGCCAACAAATCTTGTTCAAATGTCCCCAAGTTGCAAAAAACCGTGCCCGCACTACACTCGAGTTGCGCGCGATGTCGCCTCAAGCCTACTGCAAAACGCGATGTTCCTCAATCTAACACAGTCGTCCCAACAATGCCATGGCTGAAGCCCTATACCTTCAGGCCGGTGTGCTTTGGACCGCTGCCGGCCTCGGGACAAGCCTGCCATGCGAGGTCGCAATCGGCCAGCTGAGGCATGCTCCAGCCCGTCAAGGTGCGTCCTGCGACCCAAAGCGCTGCAGCCGGCGCCGCCGCAGTTCCGCCTGCTCCTCCGTCTCGCCCGCCTGCTGCTGCTCGGACGCCGCCGCAGGCGCTCCAGAGTGCGCCGCCGCCTCGGCGGACGGCGCGCCGCCGCCGGGCTGTTGCGGCGGGGCCGCTGTCGGCGGAGCAGCGCCGTGCTGCGGCGGGCTGCCGCCAGCGAGCGGCGAGCCGGCGAAGGCGCCGCCAGCTACGGCGGCCGCCGTGGCGCCGCCAAACGCGGAAGAGGACGCGTCGCTCGCACGGCTGTCGCTGCGGCGCAGGGTGCTGTCCAGGGAGGAGCCCGCCAGCTCGCTGTTACGGCTGCTGGCGCGGCGGAGGTGCTCCAGGGCCGTTGTCAGCGACGCCGGCGCGCCAGAGGCATCGCTGCCCTCGCCCAGCTGCGCCGCAAAGGCGCTGGCGATGCCGGCGTCGGCGCCGCCGCCATCGCTCGGCGCGGCGGCGGCGGCGGCGGCGGCGGGCTCGCTCGGGCCGGCAGAGGCGGAGCGTGCCGGCGGGAAGGACGGGCTGGTCACGTTGGCGCCGGCAGGCGGCGGCGCGGTGGCGGCGGAGGGGGATGCCGGGCGCAGCGGCCCCAGCGCCTGGAGCTGGGCCTGAAGGATATCCACCTGTCGCCGCCGAAACTGTGCACAGGACATCTCGGTGTGAGACGAATGGCCTTTGCCAATGACGCAAGTAGCATGCAAACAAACTATCACAACAAGCCTGCAGTATGAGGACCACTGGACCTGCAGCACTCATTACCGACACCACGTGCCGAGTCTGGTCACATTTGAGGTTGTGAGTACCTGCTCAACTACTCTTTAATTATTACCTGCTCAATGCTGATGCCGGCCGAGCTTGGCGCGCTAATGACCACGGCAGCCGCTGCGGCAGCAGCGGCGTTTGCGGCCGCGGTAGCTGCCTCCGGCGACACGCCAGCGCCTGCCACGGCGCCCTCGCCGCTCGAGCCGCCGCTGCCGCCGCCGGCCCTCGAGGCCTGCGGCGCAACCAGCGTCGGCGGCGCCATCATGTGGTGGCTGTAGGGCGCCATGACGGACGCCGCGGCGGCGGCAGCGGCCGCGGCGGCCGCGCGGTGGTTCTGGATCTGCTGCGGCGAGGCACCCGCGGGCGGCGGCGGGATGATCGCCTGCAGCGCCGGCGGCAGCGCTATCGGCAGCACCGGCAGCATCTGCGCAGGCAGAGACAACCATGCATGCTGTGGCGAGGGCGCAGCTGCCAGCACAACTTGGGAAGTACCTTGGCACAGGACAATTCTCTCAGCAATTCGAGTTGCGCCTGTGACGCAGAGATTCTTGGGTGGCCCAGGATGGGCATCACAACAGCAGCATGCACAGCATGGCATGGAGGACAGTCTCGGATGAGGCGCACCCGGCTGTACTGCGGCTGCTGCGGCGTGGCATCGCCCGGCCCCTGCTGCCCCGCAAATTGGACGGGGTGGTACCCAGCGGGCGCGAACATGGCCATTGAGGTGTGCGGGTACCACTGCGGCCCATTATAGGCGACCGGGTAGCCAAAGCCGCCAGGGGCATAGCCAGGCGGCCAGGCGCCCATGGTGGGGTGGTAGCCGGCGGGCGCGCCTGCAGACAGCATGGTTGCTGTTTTGTGCATTTGGTGTTTTGTGGGGCTTATCCGTGTTTGCTGTTCGGTGAGAAGGGCACGAAACGTATTCAGAAATGGGCGGAACAATCAGTCAGGCGCAATTCGTGACATAGATCCAGCGTCGCAAAGAGATCATCAACAACACAGTCCTGCGCCGCCTGCCGTCCCCAGGAACAGACGAGAAGATGGCAGAACTGCGCAGCGCCTCTCACCTTGAGGCGGCCGCTGCTGCTCCGCCGCCTGGCCCCGCGCCGTGGCGTCCTGCGGCGCCTGCGCCCCCCGCTGCTGCGGCGGCTGCGCCGCCTGCTGTGGTGCCTGCGACGCCGGCGGCTGCTGCGGCTGCTGCGGCTGCTGCGCTGCCGCCTGCGCCGCGCCGCCCATGGCCTGCATCATGTGCATGTGAGCCTGCTGCATGAGCGCATGCTGCCGCGCCGCCTGCTGCGCCGCGGCCGCCGCCGCCGCCCAGTGTGCCTGCTGCTGCTGGTAGTAGTCCTGCCGCTGCTGCTGCTGCTGCTGTTCGTGCTGGTATTGCTGCGGCTGCTGCTGGTGCGGCTGCTCCTGCGGGTAGATGGGCACCACCTGTGCGACGCCCTGCCGCACGCGCCAGTAGCGCACTGGCTGAGCCCCCTCCTCGCCCTGCACTGTGCAAATCGACTTCTCGGTGTTGTGCAGGAGCCAGCTGCGGCGCATCTGTTGCAGCTCCAGGGGACGACTGCAGGCGACGCGAATCACACGCCGGCGACTGCAATAGAATCACGTAGAGCATGTGGCCTGATCAACAGCCAATCACGTTCATCCACAGCAACCACACCTGCCGCGGCTGATGCTGGTGCGGGTGCTGGCGACCGGCAGCGGCAGCGCCCGGCGCCGCGGGCTGCACCTCTGGCTGCTGTGGCTGCTGCTGCTGCTGTCCAGGCTGCGGAGACGCCTGCGGCCGCTCTGCAAACACCGAGGTGCGGCAGATGGGGCAGTTCTGCTGGCGCTCCAGCCACGACCTGCAGAGACCCACAGTGCAATGTTGGACACCATGTTGTCCTGCCCACAGAGCAAATGCAAGGCCAACGTGCACATGCATGGAGGTGAATGCAATTGGGAGGCTGTGACACCAAGAGAGAAGTGTGCCGCGCTTGGCGGCAGGCTTGGCGGGCATGGCGCCATCACGTCTGTGTTGCGTCGACGAACAGCAGCTCACCGAAGGCAGTGCAGATGGAACACGTGACCGCAGGGCAGCTTCTTGTTGCGCCCGATGGCCGCCATGTCCTCGCGGCACACGATGCAGGTGTGGTCCGCGCGTTCCAGCTCCTTTTCGAGGCAGAGACACGAGTTCATTGCCCTTGAAGTTACGGGAACTCAACAGCCACAGCTCTGTTCAGCAATGCAGGAAGGCTTGTCATAGACAACCAATAAAAACCCTTTGCCATAGCAGACCTGAGGGTAGAGCCTCTGGTTCTTTAATCAACATACTACAATACAAGTAATCGTGTACCTCGGGCGTGGCGTCGGGGAAGCGCTCGTCCATGTTGGCGGTCACGCGCCGGTAGCGCAGGAAGTCGGCCACGCGGTTGCGGAAGTTGCGGAAGGTCCAGTACAGGTCTCGCACCTGCGTGGCCCCCAGCACAGGAATCTTAGGGTTTAGCGGGAAGTGCACAGTTCGTTTACTCGAGCTTCAGGATGAGTTCGAGCCATGATAACCATGGAATCACGAAGAGTAACAAAGACAGGGGGACCCTCGGGCCTCGGGTCCGCCCAGTTTTCCACAGGTTCCTTTCCCATGTTTCAATACAAGCGATCTAAGACAAGATAATGAAAGAGCATGCAGCAGCGCACCAGGTGCAGCGGCAGCCCGTAGTTGGCGAACACGATGATGAAGAAGATGAGGTAGACGAACAGGTGCAGCATGTCGGTGACCAGCTCCAGGTAGAAGACGTAGGTGCCCTTGCCCGCCCACCGCCCCTCCAGCGTCGCGTCTATCACCGACAGCGTGTACTTGGCCGCCGTTGACAGCACCACCGACGCCTGCGGCACGGCACACGAAACTTCGTGATGTTTCATTGTCATGGTGCATTGACGGGCCTCGAGCGGCTCTGTTGCTTCGTGCTCTCGGGAACCGCGAACCTCCTTCCTGTGCTCTCTCTTCAATGTGTTTCCGAGCTCACGGCAGGGACGCGTTGAGCGTTATGCTGCAAATTTCAGCTAGAAAGGTGCATGGGGCATGCACTGCGTCCAATGGTCTGCTCTCACCTGGATGACGTACTCGAAGGCGAACAGCAGGTGCGCCGAGGCAGACCGCTGCAGCGTCTTGCCCACTGTCAGCTGCAAGAACGCCGCATCCACCGCCTGCAAGCAGCAATGTCCCCTTTATCAGCATGGCCCCCAGGAGTTTCTGCCACCTGCAGACGCCTCTTCGGATGCCAGAAGAGGTCAGTGCTGTTCCATAAGTCGGGTGGCAAAACCCTGGCATCATCAAATGGGCACAGCTTCACCATCAGAACCCGTTTTGCCACCCGACTTATGGAACTCCAGCAGCAGCTGACACCCAGAGCCTTCAATCCGACACAGCCAGCCCCTCGCCAAGCTCCTGACAGCTGGCCAGCCACTGATGAACTGGCCCCTGCTCTGACTTCCAGCGGCGGCAGCATGCAGACTGCTCCTGGCAGCTGCAAGCCTGAACTCTTCTTACCTGACTCTGGATACAGGCTCGACGGATGTGTTCCTGTGGCTACTCTGCTCATCAGGAGCCTTGAAAATGACCTGATTGTGTGGGACTGTGTGACGACGCTGTGGCACACAGCCAAGTGCAAGGCTGACGTCACCCTGGGTGGCGTCACAAAGCGCACACCAATCCACACCTCTCAAAGGCCCCAGCCGCCTCGCTTGCATAACTGCATCTGTATGCAATGTGGCGCTGGAGATTGGCACTGCTTTTGAGCCTGAAAGCGCCGTCATCTCCGACGCACAATTCTGCCCCCTGGCGTTCAGTGGCGGAGGAGCATTGGAATATCTCGGCCTGTGCGCCACTAGATATGGGACTTCGACATGCTACTTGGCACGCATATAGCAGCCCTTAGATCTTGAGCATTGCGCGCTTCTACGCGCCCCCTTTCTCAATCAGCACCCGACTTATGGACAGTACTGGGTGCACACCCGTCAGTTCATAGGGCAGCTGGGAAGTCAGGAAAGGCATACAAGCGCGCGTGATTTGCAGCTGTGCGCGGGTAGCAGCTATCACAGGGCGGGTGTGTCACAGTCACGAGGGCAAACCCCACCAGCAGGACGATCATGAAGGCGACGATGCGGATGTGCTGCAGTCGCGACCCCGCAGGCGTCGTTTCGAGGTATTCCACCCGGTCCGCTACCAGCCAGTGGAACACCTGCAAGTGAGCAAAGAAGCAGATGAGAAATGATTACTAGATGTATTCGGGAGTTCGATTGCAGCTGCAGTGGTGGCGTCACGATCGGGTGCTGAGGAGATGTTGCGGGCGTCAGGGGCGGCGAGGGAGGGCACACTGGTAGGTAAAAGGCAAGCGGGCTGCAGATCAAGCAACTATCAGCTATCAACTACCAATAAGGGTGCACCTTGATGAAGGTGAGCACGGTGAACATGGTGCAGAACTCGACATTAAACTCCTCTCGGAAGATGGTCATCGCCAGGCACGTCTCCATGATGGCCTGGCTGATGCGGTCATTGATGCGCTCAATCTCCGCCTCCCGCAGCTGCCCCAGGAACACCTGCGGTGCCAGATAACGGTGTATTGCAGATGTCGATGGTCGGATGTAGCAGTGAGCAAGGGTCGAACACGCACCAGTCTCGACATGCGGCGGGCTCGTGGGGCTTGTTGGAGGTGCAGCGCAGGCACAGCGCGGTGAGGTGCTCACCTTGACCATGGCGCGGTACAGGCACAAGGCCATCGCGAAGGCGAAGTTGCCGGCGACGGCGATGGCGATTTTGGAGGTGGACAGGTACTGCAGCGCCGGGAAGAACCTGCGCCAGGCGCGGTGATGGTGAGTTGGGGACACCAGTGCGCGTGGAAGTCTTGATGCACGTGTGTATCATGTATGAGTTGGCAACGGCACGACGTAGCTCTGCAGAGTAGACGCTGATTCCTTGGTGTGTCGAAACAACGTGATCAGACATGCTCCGCAGTGTGTTGCGATTACAATCTGTACGGAAGATTACTTACTGCTCTCTTGTAAGGAAAGCATGCCAGACGACGAAGGCCATGCCCCCGCTGGACATGCCCACATAGCGCGTGAGCCTGCCCAACATCTTGCTGTTCCCTGTCGCTCCGTTTCTCGTCAGCTGACCTCGGCTCGCGCTCTCGCCATGCAGCGCCTGCAACCTGCCGATCTGTGAGACAACGCGAATGGCACCGTGCTCCAATTGCTGCGTTCGTACTGTGAAACTGGACCCAATGCCAAGAACCGTATACGACGATAGCTTTTGCACATACGCCTGTGCGGTACGGCTGAGCGTCGCTATCCACGTGCAAGTGGCCTGCGACTTGCTCAATATGCGCTTGTACCGATCGCTGTAACTTGTTCCACTGGACGTAGCAGGAACCGGCAGTGCAGTCACTTGTGTTTGGCCACCGTTGACATTGTCGCATGTGGATAGCTGGCGACACCCGTGATAGTCTCAGCACGAGCCTTGCCGGGGACAGCCTGCCTTATGGCACACCGATCACCCACGTTCTGAGTGGCATTCTGGCCTGATTCGCACACCTCTCACAGCGCGAGGGTCCTGCAGCAGGTGCCCACAATGCTGCAGGCCGGCGCCATGCGCGGCGCCAGCCTGCGGCTCACAGCACAGCAGGCCGCGCCGCAGCGCTGCAGCCCGACGTGCAGCAGCCAACGAGCAGCACTCCAGCCGCCTGCGGCGACATCAGCATGCTGCAGGCCGGGCGGCACACAGCTGGCAGGCGCTGAGCGCATGCGGAACGCACGGTTCAGCCGGCATGCACTCCTGCGGCATCCTGGACGCTGGCAGCCGCAGGCACGCACTATGTTCGATGCTCTGTGGTCATGTCGATGGCTTTCCATTGTTATCTTCAACCTGCTCATCTACGGCGTGTATATGCTGGTTGCCGCGCATGACGCCTGACGCCTGACGCCTGACGCATGGTGCCTCCTCATCGCGCGCAGGCGAGGGGCGCGCTACAGGTGCGGGCGGCGATGTTTGACAACCTCAGCTCGGGGCTGGAGAAGGCGTGGGACATCGTGCGCAAGGACGGCAAGCTGACTAAGGACAACATCAAGGGGCCGATGCGGGAGATCCGACGCGCGCTGCTGGAGGCGGACGTGAGCGTCCTGGCCTCTTATCTCGATCCAACATCGATCCAACATCGAATGACGTAGCGATCGAGAACAGCTGTAGGAGTCACTCACTGAACATGCACGCTGTCCTGAAGTCACAGCTGTCCACCGGATGTCCCATCAGCGCTCGAAGGCTCGACCATGCATCTCCCAGGCAGGACACACTCATGCTGAGCGTGCGCCATGCGTGCCGCAGGTGAGCCTGCCGGTGGTGCGGCGCTTTGTGTCGCGGGTCGAGGAGGCGGCGATGGGCGTCCAGGTGCGGTTCTTTTGGAAATTGAGACAAATGACACCCAGAATCACTATCCTTCGCGCAGTGTGCGTCCCGTAGCAGCCCTGCAAGCGCCATGTGCATCATCAGCCTTGTGACTGCGCGTCCAGCCCGCCGTCAGTCTGCAAAAAAGCAAGTAGCAGTGCAAGTGTGGACCGAGTTCGTGTTGTTTTCCGGCGCAAAGGTGCTCGAAGGTCATCAAGCCCGCCGCCAGTCTGCAAACAGCAAGTACAGCATGTACCATGTATGCATGTGAGATGCAGGTGCTGAAGGGCATCAAGCCGGACCAGCAGCTGGTGAAGGTGGTCAACGATCAGCTGGTGGAGCTCATGGGCGGCGCACAGCAGGGCCTCGTTGAGGTCAAGGCGGGGCAGACGCAGGTGGGAATGCAAACTTCGAAAAGCTCTGTGAGAGGTAGTCCGATGCATATAGCAGCCCTGGTCCATGAAGCTGGTGGAGCTCATGGGCGGCATGCAGCAGGAGCTCGTTGAGGTCAAGGCGGGGCAGACGCAGGCGAGCACGCTGCCTCAAGACCATCCGGGATCTGCCTGAAAAGGCGCCAGACCCCACACACGCAACAACCTTGGTGCCGTGGCCGCTACGCGCTACAGCATTTCAAAGCACCGCAGGGCCTGTCCCTCCCGCAATGCTCTGTTCATGAGGCTGCGGATACTCCCTTCCACAAGCCCTGTGAAACATGGCGGATATGTTGACGGTGCACACAGTCTTGCGCAGGTCATCCTGATGGCAGGGCGGCAGGGCGTGGGCAAAACCATGGCGTGCGGCACTGCCTGTACAGATCATGATGACAGTTGTTTCATTGCACCAACTGACAATCTTGGGCGCAGGTCATCCTGATGGCGGGGCTGCAGGGCGTGGGCAAGACGACGGCGTGCGGCAAGTTGGCCCTGTACCTCAAGGGTCAGGGCAAGCGCGTGTCCATGGTCGCCACAGACGTGTACCGCCCCGCCGCAATCGAACAGCTGGTGCGCTGACGGAGCTCTCACCATCCTAGAGCACCTCGTTGTTCATCATCTGGCATGTCTGGCATGCCCCGATGCATTAGGTCGGTGAGCATTAGGTCGGTGAGCGGCCGCAGGAGGTGTCATGGCGTGGATGCCAATGCTCTGCGATTCTTTGCCACAGGTGAAGCTGGGTGAGCGCATCGACGTGCCGGTATTCGAGATGGGCACCAGTGCCAGCCCGGACGAGATCGCGACCAAGGGCGTCGCACAGGCGAAAAAGGTGCCGCTGCAGTGTTCACCCAGCTCCTGCAGGGTCGCCTGCAAGCCGCGAACACTTGATCTGCAGCTCGTGCCGATAGCAGGGCAGCAGCAGCGTGCCAAATGTCACGACAACCAGCGGAGCTTGACAACTGGAGTAGCAAGGCAGCGAGCACAAGGTAGCAGCAGTCAGATGATGCATGTTGAAAGTACTGTAAAGTCACACAAGGTTTATCAAACAAATTCATATTGCGCCCCTCACAGGAAGGTATGGACGCAGTCATCGTGGATACGGCGGGGCGGCTGCAGATCGACAACAAACTGATGGGGGAGCTGGCGGCGGCGAAGAAGGCCATCCAGCCGACGGACACGCTGCTGGTGGTGGACGCGATGACGGGGCAGGAGGCCGCGACGCTTGTGCGCGCCTTCAACGAGGCTGCGCCCATCACTGGTGAGATGAGAGCACTGCTCGAGGGTTGAACATAAGATCCATCGGCAATTACAGCACGTTGTGAGACCCCGACGCTTGTGCGCGCCTTTGACGAGGCCGCGCCCATTCCAATGAGATTGTGACGTTCTGCACTGCTCCAGAGCAGGTGCGCGCCCATGCCCCTCAGCCTGAACTGGCTGTCCAGGTAAAAGTTCCGCACAGCAAGCTGGGATTCGACGACGCCTAACATGTCGTGGTCATGTGCAACCACAGCACGCAAAAAATTGCAATTCAACCAGCTAGGAGTCACAAAATAGACGGGCTGCCTCTCAAACGACCCGCAGGCGCGATCCTGACGAAGATGGATGGCGACAGCCGCGGCGGCGCGGCGCTGAGCGTGAAGGAGGTGTCCGGGCGGCCCATCAAGTTCGTGGGGGCCGGCGAGAAGCTGGAGGCCCTTGAGCCCTTCTACCCCGACCGCATCGCCTCCCGCATCCTAGGCATGGGTGCGCCGCCCCGGCCATGCCTTTCGCGGTTTCCCTCACTCCAAACTCAATGTATCACGTCTGACGTGCGCTAGGCTGGCTCGCGTGCGCCAGCATTGAAAAGGGGGTCTGTGCAAAGGCAGACTGGGGTTGGGAGCCGTCTGGCAGTGGCGTACACTCCCACAGCCGAGCAGACAGGACGCCTCTTATCGATGCCATGAGCCTGGTGGGCGAGGTGCCTGCGCACATGAGCACCGCCAGATGATGCAATGTGAGCAGCTGAGCCGGGTCGATTCGCACCTCGCAGGCGACATCCTGGGCCTGGTGGAGAAGGCGGAGGCCAACACCAAGGGCGCTGGAACTCACAATATGTTGCGATATAACAAGACGCTAAGGTGCATGAGCCCATTGATTCATACACTGCAGGCGACATCCTGAGCCTGGTGGAGAAGGCGGAGGCCAACATCAAGGGCGTGGATGCCAAGCGCATGGCGGAGCGCATGATGGCCGCCAAGTTCGACTTCAACGACTTCATGGAGCAGAGCCGCATGATGAGCCAGATGGGATCCATGGGCTCTATGATGAAGATGATTCCCGGTGCGCTCGACAGCATCTTTCGAAGACCAGTCTAGTACGCTGATGTGCTGACGAGGATGAGTCAGCTCGGTTCCAGGAGCTCCCTAATCTCCGGTGCGCGCCCCAAGCGCAGCAATGCGCAGCGCAGCGTCCTCATGAAGCCGGTGCAGTCCTTCAGATGGGCTCCGGTGCACACTTGCTGGGGCGCATTCGCAGCCCAATTGTCTCACGAAAGCTCCACGCGGACTGTGTTGCGAGTGGCAACATGCAGTGCTTGGCACATGTTTTGTGCCGCATGAGTCCGCTGGCGGCTCGACAGAGATGGGGAATCGGGCGGGTCTCGCCGGTGCTGGCTGCGCCCACGCGAGGCTGCAAGTCAATAACCTGTGTGCTGCGCAGGCATGGCCAAGATCTCGGACAAGCAAATGGCGGAGGCGGAGAAGCGCGTCAAGTCCTTCGAGTCCGTCATCCAGTCCATGACGCCGCTGGTGCGGCTTCATTCCCTGTCGATCGGCACTGCCAGAGCTGCAGCTGTCACCCAAGCACCAAGCTGTCTAGCACCAGGCTGCTGTGCTTGATACCAGTCACCTGCGTAGGTGTCCAACAACTTCGCGCGTCTGTGTCATCATCAAAAATCCTTTTAAATGAATTTGTACTGCGTTGTGGCTCCTGCATAAGCGCATTGGCCCCAGCGCTACAGTATTCCAGGCGGTGTAGCGTGTGCGCATTTTCTCGTCCTGAAGCCGTCCTGATTCTGATGAGAATTCATACCGTCATAGCCGGAGCTGCTGGCAAAGACGCCAGCGCGGCGGCAGCGCACATTGCGCGAGGCAGTGTAACATTACTGAACCCTTCCTGGATTCTGACGAACCCCTTCTGAGCACGCGAGGCTGCTGGCCAAGTCGCCGGCGCAGCGGATTGCGCACTCAAATTAAACTTCTAGTTTAATTTGTTTTTTCTGGTTCTGACGAAACTCGTTCCCGCCCACCCAGGAGCGGGAGCAGCCGGAGCTGCTGGCAAAGACGCCGGCGCGGCGGCGCCGCATTGCGCGCGGCAGCGGCAAGACGGAGGTGGACGTGTCGGGGCTGCTCACCGCGTACGCCGGCATGCGCTCCCGCATGGGCCAGCTGTCCAAGATGATGAAGGCGTCCGGCGGTGCGTTTCTTTAGGGTTTCAGTGATCTTGGGGCTGTCAGCGCTTATTTGAAGGAGACGCTTCCACGGTGTGTACAATAGTTGTTGAGATGCCGGCAGACCCCACGATGGGCCGGCAGATTCTTGCAGGAGGGGCTTGCGATAGGCTGCAGCGGGTTGCGGCGCCCTGCCGCATGCATGTTCACCGTCCACATGCGCCCGTCTGGAGGCATGCCAGGTTTGTAGCATGCGGCATCCCAACAGATCTCATGTTCCCGCAGGCGCGCCCGGCATGATGAGCGAGGAGGACATGATGTCGGCCATGAACGAGGTCAGCAAGGTGCCGCCGGGCAAGGTGCGCCGCAAGAAGCCCAAGGGCGGCAGCCGCGCCGCCGCTGCGCTGGCGGAGCTCCGCACATGAAAACAGAATTATTTTTGTTGCAGTCAGGCGGCAGCCGCGCCGCCGTAGTATTTGAAAGTGACAGAAAGCTTTTGCAGCAGCCTGGAGGCTGCAGCGCCATCGACGCGGCGCTCGCGGTGATCCAAGGTTGACTCCCGCCTGTGGTGAAACACTGACTGCTCCAGTCGATCCCAGGCAGCACGGGGCTCAGCGTGGCATCCTGGATGTTGGATGGGGTGTGAAGACGTTAAGAATTTCGCACCATCCCACATCGGCACACGATTGGCATGATGGAGTGCAGTGCTTCACGCGAGCTGCACGAGGAGGTACCTACCTATGTGTGATGTGTAGCTGCCAAAGCACTGCCATCAATTACAACGGAGACATCCGTCAAACGACAAGCACCATGTGGGCATGCCAAGACAATGGAAAACCGCCACCTACTGTACACAATTGCAGGCACAAGTCTGCTCCTTGTCACGCATTAAGAGCACCGCTCGCATCAACAGGGTCAACCTGTCAACGCCGTCCTTTCGCCAATCAACATGAAGCCATCATAAGGCGGCAGCCAGCTCTGCGCGCCCCCGAGCAGCAAAGTAGTCCTCTGGAGCGATCTCCTGCGCTCCGCCGTAGAAGTCCAGCAGCCGGATCGAGCGGATGTGCAGCTCGTAACTGCACGCACCAGAACTGTGGCCTCGAAGCAACAACAACGTCTTGGCGTTGCGCTGCAACACAAAGCCTGTTTGTGCTTCTCTGGAGCAGGTCAAAGCGGCAAATGTCAGGACACGCACATTTGGAAGCCGTGGTCCGCCGGCCAGTTGCGCATCGCCGGGTGGCGCGCGAAGAGCAGCCGCTCCGCCTCCGGCAGCGCCTTGCCGCGCACAACCTTCATCGTGCCGGTCAGCGACACCTTTGCGCACGTCGGGTCCTGCAGCATGGCGCGGATCCAAACCATATTCGCATACGGGCTGCTGCTGGCCAGAAACTTGGCTATAGACTGCTCAGTCCAACAGCAAAGCTCGGCTGCCGGGCTTTAAGGGGAGTCAAACTCCGACCGGGGAGTTTGACTCCCTCAATTGCGGCACGGCCATCGTCTTCGTGTGCATGCTGCGGCGTGTGATGCCGCCAGGCGCCCCCTCTCGTGTGCGAAACAGGACCGTGGCCTCACCTCGGGGTCGGTGCCGATGCAGGCGTGAGGCAGCTGGGCCTCTGCCACAGTGAGTGTGGCCACCGCGTTTTTCTGCGCAGCGCAGACTGCAACTCAACATGTCAGTCAGCCTGTGTGCTTGCTCACAGTCAGACTGCTGGCTGGGCCAGCGCAGACGCAGAGGTCCAGCGAAATGCTGTTTTTAGAGCACCTCAGATGCACGACGAACCTGCAAGTCATAGGCCGAAGCATCTAGCGCCTGCGTCACACTCAGAGCAATCAATTTTGATTGCGCATTTGACATGTGAGTGCAGCATTGCATTCATGCACAGCTACTTTCAAGACGCTGCCATGACACATCAGAGGATCTCACCGTCAGGTAGAACAGCAGTCGGCCCGTCGACTGGTCGGTAGGCCCGTCGCTGAATGACACTGCGTTGCCAAACGGCACCGGCTGGTGCCAGCTGGAGAGCTGCCGGCTGATGGTGCTGAGCGTGCCCCAGTCAGACTTGTGAACGAGCCATCGGGCCATAGCGGGATATTTCGTCCAGTCAGGGCGCTCGCTGATGTCTTGGGTGCTGTCTCGAGCTGCGCCTTGCTGCAACGCCGCATGGTGCGGTGCCACCAGCAATAGCGCACAGGCTGCGCAGAGCATTTGGGACAACATGCTCGTGGACCCGGACAAGCAACTCGATGTCTAGCTATTGGGCACGACGTGAATTCGCGAAGGCAGAGTGTTCAATATGAGTCATTGTGTCCAATGTGATTGATGAAGTAGATCTGGCACAATGATCGTGAGCTGCCGTCCAGGTGACCTCGCGAGCCAAACGAGCAAGTCCGAAACGCAATGCCAGACGTGGAGGCCTTTGGATGACGCTGCAGCATGTAAGGGTATAGGCCACATGCGCAGTGCGCCTACGCCATGCCAGCGGCATGCGCTGCCGGCATGCGCTGCTGATCAGTCGCGACTTTACACTTCACAATCACAATCTGCTATAAAAAATCGTTCTAATATACACACGTTGATAACGCATCAACCTGCATTTCGTCGAGAACCTGTGTGAGAATCGATGCCGCCGCAGTGCGATGCTGCAGCAATCCACACGAGTGGATTGCCATTACCCAAGCGAGATGCAAGCGTTCAATCGCTGCGAACAGGTGCGATCGCCTCACGCTTCCTGTTGGCGAACGGAGCTGAAGAAGGGGTGTGATCCGTTATGTCATCAGGCAGCGTCATCTGATCCGCCGGGATGGGGATCCTTACAGAATCACTGTGCAAGCCGGGCACGCAATCAAGCGGGCCACGAAGCAAAGCAAGGACTTGAAAAGGATATGCTTCGCCAGTCTGCGTGACCAGGGCAACACTTCAGTGTTGATTGTACACAGGACGGCGCGCTGCAGAGCAGGAGTTACGAATGGTGAGCATCATCTTATTTGCCGTGCACGGCGCCCCAAAAAGCATGCCGAGACCCGCGGCCCTCTGGCGTGAACGTCTCCCGACAGTAGGTCTGTATATGCCAACTATAGTAGCGCGTGGTCCGCAGTCCGACTTGCGCAATGGCTGGCTGCAAGCGTCTTCGGCTTGCCGCCAAAATAGTGCGCACAATAGTCTGCTGCTCTGAACACCAGAGCGCAAACCGGTCGGGGCGCTGCGCCGGCGCTGCAAGCCGGCGCTGACTGGTCGGCGGCTGCGACGTCTCGGACTGTCTGGCGGCCGCTCAGAGCGGCGCAGCGCCTCGAGCCTGCAGCGTTATGCTTGACCTTGGCATCGCTCCCGGCCTCCCCCCATTGCCAGCACGAGACGCAACAGCGCTCAGGCGTCCTCAGCGTCGACGGAGCCCGCCAGCGAGCCGCTGAGCGAGGCGTTAGTCTTCTCCAGGTTCATCAGCGACTTCTTCAGCTCCGCCGCCACCTCGTCAGCGTAATCAAAGACCTGCGCGCAATGACGCGTTGCAACTCAGGGATGTTGTGACGGCTCTGGTTGTGTGGCAGGATATACAAGACACGGCAACAAGCACGGCACCGAGGTCAGCACAAGCACAAGCGCTAGTGTGGGCCAGCACAATGGCGCGGGTCCCGTGGGTTGCAGGTTGCTGCAGCGGTGCTGCGGTGTAGCCCACAGTGTGCCTGGGCTCACATCAGCAGATATTGAGCTCTTCACAAGGACGAGCTGTGTGAACTGGGCCCTGGCTTTGAAGGGAGGCATATTGAGTAGCGCACCTTCTGCGGGTCGCGCAGCATGTCGCCCTTGGTGCGCTCCAGCTTGCGGGTGGACAGCGCCACACGGCCCTTCTCCCGGTCCTGGCTCAGCACCATCACCTGCTCGGCACATAGGTAGGGGCACTTTCTCTGAGGTTCAGCGTTGTTGCAGCTCATGCAGCCATGGCGTTCGCAGCTGTTGAGCTGCTCAAAAGCGTTTCTGGAGGAGCTCTGGATGCGCAGCACGCCACGTGGCTGCCACCCTCGAGCGGCCGTGCCACAATCCGGCCGGCAGACTGGCAAGTCACCGCGTGGTGTTGGCCTGACGCACTGCTAATGTTCGCCGCCCCTCAGCCATGCCCCCTGCCAGCCTGCCCTGGAACCCTCCTTGGCCAACTTCCGACTGCCCAGGATGATCAGCCTCACCTTGAGCTTGTCGCCCTCGGACAGGACGGCCTCCACATTGCTGACGCGCTCCTCGCTGATCTGGCTGATGTGCAGCAGCCCGTTCACACCGCCGATATCGACAAAGGCACCGTATGGCTTGACGCTCTGCACCGTGCCCACCACCACATCGCCGACCTGCGCATCAACCGGCGTGCACAGGTGTGGATGCGCTGACTGAGGTGGATGCGCACACCAAGAGAAGAACAACGCACATCTCCTTGTCGAATTGCTGTAGAGTATAGATGGAGCATTTCAAACCTGCTGGCCATGCCACACAGGCATCTGCAGGCCATGCCACACAGGCCACTGCAGATGCCAGAAGCAGATGCCACACAGGCAACTGCAGTCGCTGGGGAGCGGGGTGCTGCAGGCACTGTGCAGAGAAGAGATTCAGATGTGTGAGAAGCGCGGCAGGAGCGAACTGCACCTTGAAGCCAGAGGTGAAGGCCTCGGAGTGGGCGCGGCGGGCGGAGAAGACGACGCGCTCCTGCTCCTCGTCCACCTCCAGGAACTTCATCTTCAGCTTCTGCCCGACCAGCGACTCCAGATCCTCTGTGGGCTGCAGCACGAAAAGGGCCACCAAACTTTGAGAGAGGGTCGAGTGCTGCCTTCGGACGTCACCAGATTTTCCCTGACTGCAGTGAAAGGTGGAGTCTGACCCACTTAGAAATGCCGCCAGCTGCAAGGCAGTGTCCAATGAGCTGCTGCACTGCCAGAGCCCATGCAGCAGCTGGCGCTGCCCATTCCCTCCTCCGCGAAGCGCAATTCTTCACCACTCCCCTGCACACTGTGCACGCAGCGACGCGCGGCGTCCTTCTTCGTGCGGAATGCAGGGCGCCACGCGACGCACCGAGGCCAGGTGGCTGCCAGGCATAAAGCCGCGGATGTGGCCGACGCTGACAATGAGGCCGCCGCGGTTGGCGCCCAGGATCTCGCCCTCCACCTTGATGTCCTCCTGGCTCATCTGCCGTATCCTATGCCACGCCAGCGCGTACTGCACCGGGCAGAAGGTGCGAGTGTCAGGCATCAGGCGAGGACGGGCACATGTTCGAGCCCCCTTGGCTGGTGGCAGCCGATGGCAGATCAAGTCGCGATTTCATGTGGTTTGCAGCAGCCTTTGCCCATGCCCCTCTGGTGTACACGGTAGCGTTTGCGACTGAGCTGCATTTCCTTCTCCTGCTTCGGCCCGATGATGCATGTGTCGAGCTGCAACATGCGGGCCGCACCTCCTGCTGTTTGAGCGACACCCAGATCTCGCCATCCTTCCGGTTGTCCTGGATGACGACAAACTCCCGCTTCGAGTTGACCGTCAGCACCTCGTCCGCCTACGGAAGAATCCCACACTGTTATCCAGCATTGGTCAGCTGAGCGCAGCGGAAACACAGGCAAGCGGGTTCCACTCCAGTAATGTGAAACATGCGCCGCACAAGCCACTCGCTGTAGTCTGCAGCTATCCTGCTGCGCACCCGGCCGATTTTGCAGAGGGACGCCTCGGCTGTGGGGCAGAACGCGGCGCTCTTGGCGCCAATGTCCACATAGGCGCCCTTCTGGTCGATCTCAAAGACCGTGCCGGCAACGACGTCGCCCTGCTTGAAGCTGAAGTCCACGCCCTTGATCAGGTCCTCGAAGACTGAATAGAGCGCGTCCTTGTCGTCCAGCGCCTCGTCCTGCGGGAGGCAGAGTGTTTGTGTGTCATTGCATGGCCTGAGCGACAGCACACGTCGCAGGGCGCACATGGTCCCTGCGACATGCGCACCGGCACCTCCTTGCGCTTGATCAGGCTCTCCGAACGCCCCGGTGGTGTGTGCCACCTTCGGGTAGACTTTTCCAGTAGGGAAGATAGTTTGCTTGATAGTGCGCATGACGCGCTCCCGCACGTGGTGCCATGAGACAACCAACAGCACAACAGGCTGTCAAACGCAGCGCAGCTCCACATTGCGCATTGCTTGATCTGGCAGCTGCCTCTCGCACCCCGCAAGTCGCCATGGAACCGGCTTGGATGCACCAGATTGCACGTACAACAGTGCTGACACGTTATCCAGGGGCTCATCCTGGTTCAATCAGTGCATGGATGCCGCAGGCGGCGATCAGAGCACAGCAAACAATCGGATGGAGCATCACGTCTGCGAAGACGCCCGCTGCCGACAGCGACTGGGGGTCGCCGTTGCTGTCCCGGAGGTCTGCTGAAGTCTCTGCCGGCGCCTCTTCCAGCGCCGCCACCCTAAGTGTGTGCGACCGCCTACTGAGGCTGCAGGAGGAGCTGCTGCTGCCGCTGAACGCCGGCCAGGTGCTGACACGCGCTGTGCATGGCTGCCTGCTGCTGAGCTGGGCTGAGGTCCTGGCGGCCAGCGGCAGGCAGGTGCAGGCGGGCAGCGTCGGCGATCTCAGCAGCTGTGCGCCCGCCATGATGCCAGTGTGCACGCGCGTGTGGTCTGGGATCCGCAGGCCGCGCCGAAAGAGGACGACTAGGCGGCAGTGCGGCACTTGAGTCTTATTAGAGCTAGTGCTCACTTAATAAATAATCATAGCGCGGGAAGGAGGGTTTGTCTGAAGCGCAGGAACCTCTCGCGTTCAGGGAGCAAGAACGGGGGTTTTCCGATTTTTTGATCAGACCCTGTGTGCAGTTGACAATTTGCTGCAATTTGGGACCGCTCCACCGGGTCAGCCCTCTCTGTTACTTCATACACACTGCCTGGGCGCGAGAGAGCTGGCCTCGCACTCTGCGTCAGCGCGATGATGTCAGCGCGATGATCAACAGCCTTTTTGCCGCGGCACTGTCTGATTGTCAGCTGCAGCAGCAGCACATGCGATCGGCGGCCAGATTGTATCATCATCAACGCTGCCGATCTAGTCGGGGCTGAGCCAGGGTCTGGCGGCGCAGCACTGCAGTCACTCGCAGGTCGCCGCGAGCGCCCAGCCAGGCGGAGCGTTCTCCACCACCAAGTCACCATCGAGCCGCCTCGAAAAGGGTTCCAAATTCCCCAAAGTAAGCCAAAGTACGCCTTTCAGTTTACCTCTGCTCAAAACCTGACTGGGGATGGTGCCCAGACTCACCGGAGGTGATGTCCACGATGCACATGCGCTCACATGCCTGGCATTGCCACTGGATGGGCGTGCTTGCCGGTGGCACAGGACGGTGGCGTGTGTACACCTGGCCACAGATTCGTCGTGTTCCACCAAGCTACGGAACATAACAGCAATGATGTTGCTGCCGCGAAGAACGGCCCGGCTGTCTATCGGCTGGACGCGAGGGATGGGGTGCCGCGGCGGAAACACTTGTGATATAGCGCGTGGCGCACAACAGGTTGGTCAGCAGCAGAGAGGACTAGTGGAGGATCAGACGCGCAAACTTGTCAAAGAAACTGCAGTAGTTGGTCACAAGCGCCTTCGCTGATTTCGTGTGCGAAACGCCAACTTGGCGGCTTCATGTCGCCCTCTGGCCTCTCATTTATAAGCAATGCCTCGAAGGTTCTTCTTTGTCCTAAGTCTTGTTGAAGTTGTTGGTACACAGCTCTGCACAGCTGAAGCAACGCTTGCGGCAATCTGCAAGGCCATGCGGAAGCCGCCGAGTAGCTGCAATTTGCGAGCGCCGCCATTGTGGTGCAGCAGGGTGCACGCGCATGTCCAGCAAGCAACTCTGTTCGCATCTTGCAAAAGCAATAGTGCGCGACGCCAATACACCTCCAGTGGATCGTCAAGCTCACAGAAGCATAGTGCAGGCCGCAAGTCACAATGGCAGACACTGACCGATACGAGGACGGGACGAAGAACTCTCACAAGATCAATGGTGAGATGATGCATGCTTGAAGTGCAGTTGGACGCACGAGTGGCTTGACAGCCCTCGGCAGCATGCTTCTGCCGTCCGTGGCAAGCCATTGAGTTCTAGGACTGACTCCAGCATTGCCAGTGCGTCCTTCTACACAATAGGACTGCCTCTCACAGCTCGTTTGACCACTGCAGACCCCAAGGACTCTCGCTCCCTCAAGGACCGCGCGGCAGCAGAGCACAAGCTCGAGAAGGAGGAGGATGAGGCAGCAAAGCACAAGCCCCGACCAACAGAGATCGCGGAGTCGCACGGCAACAAGCCCTCCAAGGGAGCCATCATGGACGAGAACATTCAGCTGGAGGAGGAGGCGGAGCTCAGGAAAAAGGGCAAGATCTAGGTGGTCGCTGTTGTGATACTGTTCTGCTTGCAACTGAAGCCGTGCAGCCGACCGGACACACCCAAATTCAGGGTGTAGCGTTCAGAATCGAGTGAGCGCTCGGTCTGTCTGCTGGCTTGCTCGCACGTGTGCTCGTTGGTGGCGCACTCTTGACAGACAACATGCAAGTTTGTGGGCCAAAGCTAGAAGCTGACGGACACAGACAAAGCGTATTCTAAGGCCCCCTCTCGCCTTCAATCCAGCCTTGAGTCACGCTTCACGCAACTTTCACGAGATGGAAGCCCCCTTGAGTGAATGCAGCTGCCGCCGCACTTACCGCCACACGAGTTTCCGTACATCTGGAGTACAGCAACGCGCCATTGC
>JAABUM010001600.1_pt1 | contig 33192 bp, 31 predicted proteins | sample 5559161 | NCBI WGS metagenome assembly JAABUM01 (sample SAMN10711868, study PRJNA513369) | rock metagenome | isolation source: Antarctica rocks | place: Antarctica: Victoria Land, Siegfried Peak nord
GTGTCGACACCGGTCAACCTCCGAGACCCGGTATTGCTTCCCGTCAGGGCGACAACGGGTCGGAGGCAGGCGACGGGGCTGAGGCGGCCGGCGGCCGCGCCGGACGACGGCCGCGCCGGACGACGGTGGCGCCGGACGACGGTGGCGCCGGGACGTCTGCGGGGTCTGACACGATCGGTGCTGATGAGCGCTCACCCCACCGCGGACGACGTCCTGGCCGCACTCGACCCCGAGCAGCGGCAGGTCGCCTGCTCGCCTACCGGCCCGATGTGTGTGCTCGCCGGCGCGGGGACGGGCAAGACCCGGGCGATCACCTCGCGGATCGCGTATGCCGTGCACAGCGGGGTCTACCAGCCGCAGCAGGTGCTCGCGGTCACCTTCACCGCGCGGGCGGCCGGGGAGCTGCGCAGCCGGCTGCGCGGGCTGGGAGTGGCCGGGGTGCAGGCGCGGACCTTCCACGCGGCGGCCCTGCGGCAGCTGCACTACTTCTGGCCGCGCGCGATCGGCGGCGCCGCGCCGGAGGTCCTCCCGCACAAGGCCCGCGCGGTCGCCGAGGCCGCGTCGCGGCTGCGGCTGCGAGTCGACCGGGTCGGCGTCCGCGACCTGGCCGCCGAGGTCGAGTGGGCCAAGGTCGGCATGCTGACGCCCGAGACGTATGCCGCCGCCGCGCGCCGGGCCGGACGCGACCCGGCCGGGCTGGACCCGACCGCCATGGCGCGCGTGCTGCAGACCTACGAGGAGGTCAAGGCCGAGCTGGGGGTGATCGACTTCGAGGACGTGTTGCTGGTCACCGTCGGGATCCTCGCCGAGCGCGGCGACATCGCCGCCGCGGTGCGCGCGCAGTACCGCCACTTCGTCGTGGACGAGTACCAGGACGTCAACGCCGTCCAGCAGCGCCTGCTCGAGCTCTGGCTCGGGGAGCGCCAGGACATCTGCGTGGTCGGTGACCCGGCGCAGACCATCTACTCCTTCACCGGCGCCAGCCCCAGCCACCTGCTCGACTTCCCCCGCCGCCACCCCGGTGCGCAGGTGGTCCGGCTGGTCCGCAACTACCGCTCCACCCCGCAGATCGTCGGGCTGGCCAACGTCGTCGTGGGCCAGCACGGGCGGCAGCAGCCGGAGGCGGTGCGGCTCCAGGCACAGGGCGCGCCGGGCCCGGCCCCCACGCTCACGGCGTACCCGGACGAGGTGGCCGAGGCGGCGGCCGTGGCGGCGGCGGCGAAGGCCCTGCTCGGGTCCGGAGTGCCGGCGAGCGAGGTGGCGGTGCTGTTCCGCACCAACGCCCAGTCGGCCGCGTTCGAGTCCGCGCTGGCCGACGCTGACGTCCCCTACCTGGTCCGCGGCGGCGAGCGCTTCTTCGCCAGGCGCGAGGTCCGCGACGCCGTGCTGCAGATCCGCGGCGCCGCCCGCGCCGACGACGGGAGCAAGTCGCTCGGCGCAGCGACCCGGGACGTCGTCGCCGGCGCCGGCTGGTCCGAGCAGGCCCCGACCAGTGGCGGCGCGATGCGGGAGCGGTGGGAGTCGCTGCAGGCGCTGGTGGCGCTGGCGGACGCCTTCGCCGTGACGGCCCCCGAGGCGAGGCTGCCGGACCTGCTTCGCGAGCTCGACGAGCGAGCGGCCTCCCAGCACGCGCCTACCGTGCAGGGCGTGACCTTGGCCTCGCTGCACGCGGCCAAGGGGATGGAGTGGGACGCGGTGTTCCTCGCCGGGTGCAGCGACGGATACCTGCCGATCACGATGGCCGAGGGCGCGGAGGCGATCGAGGAGGAGCGCCGGCTGCTGTATGTCGGGCTCACCCGCGCCCGCCGCGAGCTGCGCCTGTCCTGGGCAGGCGCGCGGACCCCCGGTGGCCGGGCGACCCGCCGGCCCTCGCGGTTCCTGGATGGCGCGGCGGCCCTCCTCGGCGACGGCGCCCGGAGCGGGGCGCGCTCCGACGGCACGGCTCGCGGCTCGGGTCGCGGGGCGCCGGGGGCTTCGGGCAGGGGCGCCAAAGGCGGCGGCAGGCCGGTGCTGCCGGCCCGATGCCGGACCTGCGCCGCCGACCTGGCCAGCGCGGCGGAGCGCAAGGTCGGCCGGTGCACTGGCTGCCCTCCGACCTATGACGAGGCGACCTTCGAGTCGCTCAGGGCCTGGCGGATGGCGGTCGCGACGCGGACCAAGGTGCCGGCATACGTCGTCTTCACCGACGCCACACTGGTCGCCATCGCCGAGCGCGTCCCCAGCACGCCGGGGGAGCTGGCAGAGATCTCCGGTGTCGGGGCGATGAAGCTGGAGCGCTACGCCGCCTCGGTGTTGGCCGTCCTGGGGGGAGCCGATCCGCACGAGGTGGCCGACGAGGGCGCCGTGCCGGGCGATCAGGAGGCGACGAGCCCGAACGCCGCCAGCATCGAGGGAGCCGTGGCTGCGCTGCCGAGGTAGCTGCCCTCGTGGCAGACGGCACCGTACATCCGGGACAGGGAGTAGTGCGTCAGCGTCGTCGTGGCCACCTGGTGCCAGATCGAGGGGCTGATGACCACCGTGAGCACCCGGTTGGCGGAGCTGGAGCTGTCGTCCTCGTCCGCGGTGACCACGATGGCCAGGCGGCCGCTGGTGAAGTCCGGACCGGACATCAGCCCGGGCAGCCAGCTCTTGAGGTAGGCGTCCGCTGTGGCCAGGGAGCCGTCATGGGCGTCGTGGAGCAGGTCCGGCACCATCATCCCGGCGCAGGGCAGCGTCCCGTCGACCGCGTCGGTGCGCAGCGAGCCGGCCTGCGGTGACCCGGCGGGCAGGTCACCCGTGGAGCAGCCGCTCGAGCCGTACGCCCAGGGATTGTGCTTGACCGCGTAGGGGTAGCCGTTCGCCGTCTGGCAGCTCGACGTCATCGACTGCTCGTACAGGCGCGCGCCGGTGCCCGCCTTCTGGGCCAGGGAGAAGACGCTGTCGCCGCTGACGTGGTGCGTGCTCGGCGGCCCGTCGTCGGTGATGCCGGCAGTCGTGCCGAAGGCGATGGCCAGGTAGTTGGGCAGCGACGGGTGCGCGACCGCGCGGTAGTCCGTGGCGTAGCCGTAGCTGTCGGCCAGGCTGTTGAGGTACGGCATTCCCGCCTGCATCTGGGCCAGGCTGTGGTTCTCCACAACGATGGTGAGCACCTTCGTCGTGGGTCCGGCCGCGCCGCCGCCAGGTGTGCGCCACCGCTGCGCCAGGCCGCCGTTGCAGGCGTAGAGCTGGATGGCGGTGCCGTTGGCGGTCCCGGAGTGGTCGTCGTCGAGGCACTTGCCGAAGACCCGGATGGTGCCGTCTCCCGGCAAGGACCAGTGCTGCGCGGCGCCGCCGTTGCAGGCGTAGAGCTGGATCCTGGTGCCGTTGGCGGTCCCGGAGTGGTCGTCGTCGAGACACTTGCCGAGGACCCGGATCGTCCCGTCGCCGGGCAGCGACCAGCTCTGCGCGGCGCTCCCGTTGCACGAGTACAGGTCGATCCCGGTCCCGTTCGCGGTGCCGGAGTGGTAGTCGTCCAGACACTTGGCTGCGAGGCCGACGATCGGACCGGTGGCCGGCGCCGACCCGGTGGCAAGCTGCGGCGCGGTCCCCGGCGCGGTCCCCGGCGCGAGTGTCGTCGCCGCGCTTCCCGGCCCCGCACCCGCCAGGAGGCTGAACGCGACCGCGAGCACGGCTGCTGCTGCCCGCAGCTGGTGGACGGCCCGATGGGTCATGAGATGTTCCTAGGGTCTGCACGCACGCCCGGCCGGAGTGTCGAGTCTTTCAACTCTATGCGGTCGAATGGCGTCCAGTGGATATAAACGTAGTCAAACTTAGGTAATCTCCACCATCGACATCGGACCGTTGGATCCCACGGACGACGTTTGTGCAGGCCGGGAGGGCGTCGGCCGGCGAAACCGGTCGCCGGCCGGCGTCGCCGCAGAACTTCTTACGTTATTTCCATTGCTCTCGCCTCCCGCGGGGCTCTAACCTGGCACAGCCAGCCGGAAGGTCGCCGCGACCGACCGGAGACCCGAGACGATGAGGAGGTGGGCCAGATGGAGATGACCATGACGACCTGCACGCGCAGCTACCGCGCGCGTATCGCCGCGATGCGACCGGCCCAGAGCCGCCTCATCGCGGACGTCCGGGCGAGCAGCCTGGGGACAGGTCTGTCCGCCTCCAGCGGCGCCTACCTCACCGGCTTCGGTGCCACCGGCTTCGGCGCTGCCGGCTTCGGTGCCACCGGCTTCGGTACGAGCACCGTGCCCGCTCCCCGCACCACGCAGATCGACCCGAAGTTCGACGTTCCGACCCCCGCCGTCGACCCGTTCCGCAGCAGGAGACCTCCGGTCTAGCACCTTGACCGGTCACCTTCAGGCCGCGGAACCCGATATCGGGATCCGCGGCCTTTGTCGTATCTACCGGCGCCCCGCTCCACCAGGAGCAGGCCCAGACCCACCGCAGGACGACACCTTGGGAGGTGACACAGATGCAGCTCGCCGAACTGACAAGCCTGGTCCAGCGGACCGAGCCCGGCGCCGGCATCCCGTGTCAGGAGAACGACGCCGAGCTCTGGTTCGCCGAGCGACCCGTCGACGTCGAGCTGGCGAAGGCGCTCTGCCTGGGCTGCCCAGCACGGGCAGGGTGCCTTGCCGGGGCCCTCGCCCGGCAGGAGCCCTGGGGCGTCTGGGGCGGTGAGCTCCTTGTCCAGGGAGCCGTCGTCGCCCGCAAGCGCCCGCGCGGGCGCCCCCGCAAGACCGCTGTCGCCGCCTGAGGTCGGCGCTCCGCCGCTCAGCAGGATCACGCACAGCCCGCCGGTCAGGAACTGCCCGGCTCAGATCACCCACGCCCACCCACCACGCAAGGAGCTCCACCATGTACTACGGCATGTACGAGGACCTGGCTCGAAGTCGCCAGGAACAGCGCCTGCACCGCCGACGCGGCATCCGTCGCGGAGCCCGGCAGATCAGTCTGCAGGTGCGGATCGCCAGCAGGCGCAACCAGGTTCGCTGATCTCGACCAGCGCCGGACGGAGGGGCCCTGTGGGCCATGGGGTCCCTCCGCTCCAGGTGCCTCCGCTCTATCGGCGACGGGCCTCGCCCGGGGTGGATGGAGTCGCTCCCGCTGGCCCTTTGCGCAGGTTCTGGTGGTCGCCGTGCCGGTTCCCGCCTGAGATCGCCGCCACAACCTGCGCAAAGCGGTATGCAGCGGCCGGCGGAGCGGCACCGGCGGAGCGGCACCGGCGGCCCAGCGGCCGGCGGCCCAGCGGCACCGGCCGGCGGCGCAGGGGCAGCGGCACCGGCCCACCGGCACCGGCCGGCGGACCCGCGGCCAACGCGGTGACGTCCGACGGACACACTGTCCGGATGGTGCGCCTAGCGCAGCGGCTGCGAGCGCGTCCGACGCAGGGCCGGCCGGTCCGCTCACGTGCCGCCCTCGGCACGGCCGGCTTGCTGCTCCTGCTGTTCGCGCTGATGTTGCTCCTGGTCCAAGACCGGTGGTCTCCGCTCGCCGAGGTCGACGCAGGGGCTGGCGACGTGCTGCACCGGTTCGCCGCCGCCCACCCGTGGTTCGTCCGCAGCATGCTCACGGTGAGCCTGCTCGGTTCCGGATGGGTGTGGTGGGGTGCCGCCCTGGTGGCGTTGCTGCAGATGCTGCGGTGTCGACGTCGCAGCACCGCCCTGTTCCTGGCCGCCACCGGGCTCGGCTCCCTGGCGCTGAACCGGATCGTCAAGGCGCTGGTGCACCGCGCTCGGCCCGTCGTGGCCCACCCGGTCGACCGGGTCGGTGGGTTCAGCTTCCCCAGCGGCCACGCGCAGTCCGCCGTGGTCGGCTACACCATCGTGCTGCTGCTCCTCCTGCCGCCGCTCGCGGGTGGCTGGCGACTCCTTGCGGTGGCCATGGCCGTCCTGATGGTTCTGGCCATCGGCTTCTCACGGATCGCACTGGGGGTCCACTTCGTCTCCGACGTGCTCGCCGGCTACGCCTTGGGCGGGGCCTGGGGCCTGGTCATGGCAGCGGCCTTCGACGTCAGGCCGGTCGCGACGGCCCGGCTGCGACCGGCGGAAGGATCGCCCCGCTGAGCCATCGGGCGACCGTGCCACGGCCGGCCACCTCGCCCTCCAGCTGGCACAGCACCCCGACGCCACCCAGGTAGACACGGTGGATGAGCAGGTACTCCGGCGGCAGGTTCAGTCGCATTCCCACCGTGAACTCCGGCCGGCGCGGGTCGTTGACGTGCGCGACCAGTCCGCGGAGCCAGGCTCGGGAGAACCGGAAGTGGTCCTCGCGCAGCGGCGAGACGAACGGCTCGAGGTAGTCCAGCAGCGCCGGGGCGTCGATCTGCATCTGCGGCCGGATGAAGCCCATGCTCCGCAGCATCCGCAGCACCCCGTCCGCGTCGCCGTCCAGGACGAGGGTCAGCAGCGCTCCCATCTCGCGGGGCAGCCCGTTCGGCAGGCGGTTGACCGCTCCGAAGTCGAGCACGCCGAGCCGACCGTCCGGCGTCAGCCGGAAGTTGCCGGGGTGCGGATCGGCATGCAGCAGCCCCGCGCGCTGCGGTCCGGCGAGCAGGAACTCCAGATATCCCTGAGCGGCCGCGTCGCGCTCGTCCCGGCTGCCTGAGGCGATGATCCTGGACAGCGGCACGCCGTCGAGCCACTCGGTGACGAGCACCCGCTCGGTGTGGGCGACGACGTGCGGGATGACGAAATCGGGATCATCGTCGAACGCGACCGCGAAGCTCTCCTGTGCCTGGGCCTCCAGTGCGTAGTCGAGCTCCTCGCTCACGCGGGCCCTGAGCTCGTCGGTGATCGGCTTGACATCCAGACCCGGTATCCAGCTCGTCGCCATCCGAGCGACCCGCGAGATCTGAGCCAGGTCGGACAGCAGGGCCGGACCAGCGCCGGGGTACTGCACCTTCACCGCCACGTCGCGGCCGTCCGTCCACACGGCCCGGTGGACCTGGCCGATGGAGGCGGCGGCGGCGGGAGTCTCGGAGAACGACCTGAACCTCGCGCGCCACCGCGTCCCCAGCTCGGCACGCAGGATCTTGTGGACGACGGCCGCGGGCATGGGCGGCGCCGCCTCCTGCAGCTTGGTGAGGGTGGCCCGGTAGGGCCCGGCGAGGTCCTCGGGCATGGCGGCCTCCATCACCGACAGCGCCTGTCCGAACTTCATCGCCCCGCCCTTGAGCTCACCCAGGACGCTGAACAGCTGCTCGGCGGTGCGCGCCTGCAGCTCCAAGGCCACCATCTCGGCCGACTTGCCGCCGATCCGCTTGCCCAGTCCGAGCGCGACCCGCCCAGCGAAGCCCAGGGGCAGCGTCGCCAGCTTGGCCGTGCGCGTCAGGGCAGTGCGGGGCAGGTCGGTCACCGCCTCATTCTTGCTCGACCAGGCAAGCCACTCCCCGAGCGCCCCCTTGCCGAGCGCCTCGTCACCCGGCGGGTCAGCCGCCCGGCGGGTCAGCCGCCCGGCGGGTCAGCCGCCCGGCGGGTCAGCCGCCCGGCGGGTCAGCCGCCCGGTGGGTCAGCCGCCCGGTGGGTCAGGGAGCGCAGTGGCACGAGCACCGGGGGTGCGGGGTCCATTGACGGTGCTCGACGCGCGGCCACGGCAGCGCGATCTCCAGGCTGGCGCCCCGTGGCAGGTCGCGGCCCTCGATCCGGCTGTGCACGATCATCGCCGTCAGCCCTGCGGCGACCGCCGTCACGGCCCTCTCGGCGCGCACCGCGGGGGAGCGCTCCGGGCTCGAGGGGACCAGCTGGGCCAGCACAGTCGGCCAGGCGGCGTCGCGGTCACTGCGGTGCAGGTCCAGGCAGTGCAGGCAGGGCGCGCCGCCGGGCTGCACCAGCGGTCCGATGACCACCCGGTGACCCAGGCTGACGACGGGCAGATGGGCAGTCCGACGCCGCAGCCACTGCTCGCCTGCCTCCACGGGGAGGGCACGGGCGCCGGTGAGCACGACGAGATCGGGGTCGGCGCTCACCCGGCCTGCCGCCGTTTCCGGTTCGGGCGGCGTGCCAGCGGTGCCCACCCGGCCCACCCCGGTGCTGACCAGGAGGGCGGCGATGGCCTCGGGAAGCCCGCCCCGGCCCTCCACCCGGACGTGGTAGGAGGCGCGCGCAGCGATCTGCGCGTAGCCGTCACCTGCGCCGGGGCAGCTCACCGCCAGCGCATCGGCGTCGGGCCCAAGCTCGAGCCGGGCACGCCCGCTCAGCTGGAGGCTGGACAGGACGGCCCGGTCCGTGGGCTGCTCGATGAGCAGCTGGTGCCGGCGCAGCGTGTCCAGCAGGGCATCCACGCGCGACGTCGCGACGCCGGAGGTGCGGGCCGCCGCGTACAGCCCGCGCAGGTCCGCCGATCCGTCCATCTGCTCGAGCAGGGCGATCTCAGCCGGGAGCAGTCCCTCGAGGACGACACCGGTCTCGGGGGCGATCCCGAACTGCACCGCGCCCGGTCCGCGCCGCAGCGGCCGGACGTGGGTCTTGAGGCGGGGACGCGCGGGCATGGCTCCTCCAGAGGGTGTGGCGCACTGGAGTCATCCTGCGGCCCCGACGCCGCCACTGGCGGCTCGTCCACAGCCCGTGCCCAACGGCAGGCGTCGAGGGGGCGCAGAGCGCCGCAGCGCGTCAGCCGGGAGGAAGGGGAGTCGGTCAGGCCTTGCCCAGGATGCGGTTGAGGTTGGTGCCGCATACCGGGCACTTGCCCTTGGCCATCCGACGGCCGTTCGTCTCGACCACGTTGCCCTCGGCCTCGCGCTTCTCCTTGCACTTGACGCAGTAGAAGTCGCCCTTGTAGGTCTCAGCCATCGCCGTTGTCTCCTTGTCGTCGGCCCGCCGCGAGCGGCGGTCACCAGCACAGTAGACCAGGGCCAACCGGGCCGGCATCGGATGTCACGGTGCGCCGTGTCGCCGCGAAGCCCGGTGGATGGTGCACCGTCACGCCTTATTGGACGTTTGACGCGTCCCTGGTGCCGCCAGGGTGTCGGATCCCTGGCCTATGGTCGCGGACATGAGGATCCCCGAGGCGTCCACCAGCCCGGTGGTGGAGGTGCGGCGCAGCGCTCGGCGCCAGCGCACGGTCAGTGCCTACCGTGACGGGGGCCGCACGGTGGTGCTCATCCCCGGCGGGTTCAGCGCGGCCGAGGAGCAGCACTGGGTCTCCGCCATGCTGGCGCGGCTCGAGGCCACCGACCGGCGCCGCAAGCCCTCCGACGTCCAGCTCGCCGAGCGGGCGCAGGAGCTCTCCCGCCGCTACCTCGGCGGTGCCGCGGTGCCCACGACCATCGGCTGGGCCACCAACCAGCGCTCCCGGTGGGGGTCCTGCACTCCCGCGGACGGCAGCATCCGCATCTCCACCCGACTGCGGGGGATGCCGGGGTGGGTCCTGGACTACGTCGTGCTGCACGAGCTGGCGCACCTGGTGCACGCCGGTCACGACGAGGGGTTCTGGCGGCTCCTGGACGCCTATCCGCGTACCGAGCGCGCCCGGGGCTACCTCGAGGGCGTCGCCGCCACCGCCTCGCTGCAGATGCTGCCGGACGACCCGCTCGACTCGCGGCTCGAGGACTGACGAAGCGAGCGCAGAGCCGCTGCGATGAGCCGTGGCAGGTCTGCCGGGTGCCTCGAAGGGAGAGCGTCGACCGGCCACCAGCGCAGATCCAGGCTCCCAGTCTCCAGCGGGAGGCCCGCCGTCAAGGCGGTCATCGGCACCGTACCGGGATGCGAACCGGGCCCGTGGGTGTTCTGCGTCACGGCGACGTAGCGCAGGTCGAGATGCGCCGCGCAGCGGCCGAACGAGACGGGCAGCTCGTGACGGTCCAGGTCCACCAGGTCGGGAGCCACCTGCAGCTCCGGGCGGCCCGACTCCTCGCGCGCCTCCCGTTCCGCGGCCGCCGCCGCGGTGCGGTCGCCCCGTTCGAGGTGACCGCCCAGCTGCAGCCACATCGCCGCCTTGCGGTGCAGCGTGAGCAGCGCGTGCCGGCCGTCCGCCGACAGGACCAGGGCGCTGGCTGTGACATGCTCCCGCTGCCCGCCCCGGTGCAGCGCGTCCGGGCCCAGGCTCAGGTGGCGCAGGAACGCTCGCCGGCGGCTCTCCTGCCCGGCGTCGGGCGCGCGCCACGCGTGCAGAGTGCGGCGCACGTCGTGCCACAGGACCTCGTACGCCGTGCCGTCGTACGCCGTGCCGTCGTACGCCGTGCCGTCGTACGCCGTGCGCTCGTACGCCGCGCGCTCGTCACCGACCTTGGCGCCGTGTCTCACGCCCCGTCCGGGTCCTGCTCGGCCGCGCGCCTCCCCCGGTCGCCGTCTGCTGGTCCCGGCTGGTCCTCGCCCTCGGTCAGCATCGAGGCCAGGGCCGCGTCCATGTCGTCCCCGCCGGCGCTCGGGCGGAGCCGCTCGACATAGCCCAGCGGGTCGTCCAGGTCGGCTGCCGTCGGCGCCAGGTCCGGGTGCGCCCAGGCGGCGTCGCGGCCCTCGGTGCCGGCGTCGGCCTGCAGCGCCGACCAGAGGTTGGCGGCGTCGCGCAGCCGGCGCGGCCGCAGCTCCAGGCCCACCAGGCCGCTGAAGATCTTCTCTGCCGGCCCGCCCGAGGCCCGGCGCCGGCGCACCACCTCGCCGAGGGCGGACGCGTGCGGCAGGTGCTCGCGGGTGGCCTGGTCGGCCACGACGTCGACCCAGCCCTCGACCAGCGCGAGGTAGGTCTCCAGCCGCTCGAGCGCCGCCCGCTGGGCCGCGCTGGGCTCGGGGGCGAACAGGCTGTCCTGCAGAGCGCTCTGGATGGCCGCCGGATCGGAGGTGTCGACCGACTGCAGCGACTGCTCGATCCGGTCGGTGTCGATGCTGATGTCACGGGCATACGCCTGCACCGAGGAGACGAGCTGCGGCCCCAGCCACGGGACGTCGGCGAACAGCCGGACCCTGGCGGCCTCGCGTGCGGCGAGGTACAGCCGGACCTCCCCAGGGTCGATCTCCAGCCCCTCGGAGAAGGCGGCCACGTTGGCCGGCAGCAGCGCCACCGCATGACCGGGCACGAGCGGGAGGCCGACCTCGGTGCCGCTGACCAGGTCGCCGGCGAGCGCACCGACCGCCTGCCCCACCTGCATGCCGAACATCGAGCTGCTCATCTTGGCCAGCATCGGCTCCATCTGACCGAGCAGGGCGGCGGGGTCCATCCCGGCGGGCATCCCCGGGATCTCCAACGCACCGGCGTCGCCGAGGCCCCCGTGCTCGGCTGCCTCGCCCAGCTGGCTGCGCAGTGCCGTGACGATGGCCGCACCCACGCCGGCCGCGACGGGCTCGACCAGCGCGCGCCATACCGGCATGGTCTGGTCCACCCACTCCGCGCGGCTCCACGCCAGGCTGGCCACACCCGGTGCGGAGAACGAGGTGGCCTCGTCCAGCCAGAGCCCGGCCACCTGCACCGCCTCCTCGACCTCTCGGCGGGCGGCCGCCGCCACGACCGAGTCGCCCTGGGCGGCCACCGTCTTGCGGGCGACGTCGGTGGCCAGCTCCAGGTTGAAGGGCTCGCCTGAGTCGCCGGCGAACATGGTCTGCAGCTGCGCCGCGATCATTCCCATCATCGAGGGGTCGATCTTGTCGATGCCCATCGCCGACAGCGCCTCCGCCATCTCCGGGTTGGTGGGCGTCCCGTCGGGGCCGAGCATCGAGCCGAGGAACTCACCGAGGTCCGGCGGCATCATGCCGGGCACGGGCGGGCCGAACCCCTGCCCTGGCGGGACCGGACCAGTCGGTCCGCGCGTCCCCCCGGGGCCGACCGAGCCGCCGAAGCCGATGCCGCCGTGCGAGCTGCTGTCCGGTCCGTCCTGGCCCTGTGTCCCGCCAGGCCGCTCCGGCTCGTCAGGCGGTTCGGAGGGGATCGCTGGATCGGTCACGCGGAGCTCCTTGGGCGCCTGAGAGGATGTGCTCTCCCAGACAACCACGCGGAGGTGCCGGTGAGTTCCCCACGTAACGGCGTTCGCTCTCGGCGCACCCGTCCGGTCGTGGGTGTCGTGGGGGCGGGCAGCAGGGTCGACCACCGCATTCTCCGGGTGCTCAGCGCCGGGGGCACGCAGAGCCGGGACCTGGTCGGTCTCGACATGGAGCCCGAGCCGGCCCAGCCGCACGCGGCGAACGTCTCGTGGCGGCCGATGGACCTCTCGAGTCCCGCGTCACTGCTCGCCGCGCTGCGCGGGGTCGACGCCGTCGTCTACCTCGCCGCCAGCACCGACCTCGCGGCCGACCTGATGCTGCACCCACGGGAGCGCCGCGACCTGGCGGTGCGGCGGATCCAGGCGCTGGTGATCGCCACGGCCGCGGCGGCGGTGTCCCACCTGGTGGTCGTGAGCAGCGCCATGGTCTACGGCGCCGCGCCGACCAACGCGGTGCCGCTGCCGGAGGACGCCCCCCTCGCCGCCGAGCGGGACGACGGGCTGGTCGGTGACCTGCTGGCCGTCGAGGAGGTGCTGCAGGCCGCGCGGGACGTGCATCCTGGGCTGGCCGTCACGGTGCTGCGCCCCGCAGCGCTCGTCGGAGCCGGCGTGGACACCGTGGTCACCCGGCACTTCGAGGCGCCCCGGCTGCTGACCCTCAAGAACGGCTGCCCGGCATGGCAGTTCTGCCACGTCGACGACCTCGCCACCGCCGTCGACGTCACCATCGAGCAGCGCCTGGGCCCGGTCCTCACCGTCGCCTCCGGGCCGCCGATGTCGCAGTCGGAGGTCGAGCGGATCTCCGGTATGCGCCACGTCGAGCTCTCCGAGACGCTCGCGTTCGGGACCGCCACCCGGCTGCACCGTGCCGGTGTGCTGCCCATGCCGGCGTCCGACCTCACTTTCGCCGTGTATCCCTGGGTGGTGTCCGCAGCCATCCTGGTGGCTGCCGGCTGGTCCGCGGCATACGATGCGCCGACCTGTCTCGGAGTGCTCCTGGAGGGCATCCGTGGCCGGCATGCCGTCGTCTCCCGACGCCTCGACCGCAGGGACGCGGCGGCGCTCGGAGCGGCCAGCGCGAGCGCAACCGTGGCGCTGGTCGGGACCGCCGCGGTGATGCGCCGCCGCCGCCGTAAGGGGGGCTGAGCCACGTGAGACGAGGGTCCAAGGCACAGCCTCTCCTGCCCGGCGCAGGACCCGGCCGGGCAGAGGTGGTGCTGGCCGAGATCAGTGACCAGCCGCTGTCCGTCGACGCGGTCCTCGACGCCGTGCGTTCCCCCAGCGCAGGTGCCGTCGTCACCTTCGTGGGCTACGTCAGGGAGATGGACCACGGCGCCCCGGTCAGCGCCCTCGAGTACTCTGCCCACGACACAGCCGGGCCGGTCCTGCGCGCGCTGGCGGAGCGCCTGTCCGCGGCTGAGGGCGCCGTCCGGCTCGCTGCGGTCCACCGGGTGGGTCACCTCGAGATCGGCGACCTGGCGGTGGTCGTCGCCGTCAGCGCGGTGCACCGGCATACCGCCTTCCAGGTGTGCCGGGAGCTCATCGACACGCTGAAACGCACCGTCCCGATCTGGAAGCACCAGATCTTCACCGACGGCAGTGACGAGTGGGTGGGTATGCCGTGACCGGCGTCGACGACCGCTCCCGCGCGCCGGACCGGACCAGTGCCGCGCCGACCGGGGTGAGCCGTCGCTCGGGCGTGGTGCTCGCGCTGTTCTTCGGGCTCGTCCTGCTGGCCGCGGTCGCCAGCCTGGTCCACCTGCCCTACGCCATCTTCCGGCCCGGGCCGGCGTACAACACCTTGGGCAGCGTGCAGGGGGGCAGGCCGGTGATCCAGGTGAGCGGGACGACCTACCCCACCAAGGGTGCCCTGGACTTCACCACCGTCTCCATCTACGGCGGCCCGGGCTTCCCGGTCAACGTCTGGGACCTGCTCCGGGCCCGGATCGAGCCGAGCGCCCACGTCTACCCGGAGCGGGAGATCTTCCCCGCCGGCCAGACCGGCAAGCAGGTGGAGCGGGAGAACACCGCGGAGATGGCGGACTCCCAGCAGGAGGCGGTGGCGGCCGCGCTGCGGGCCACCGGCCGGCCGGTGCCGGAGGTGATCAGCGTGGCGCAGGTCGCCGACAAGGCGCCCGCGGCCGGCGTCCTGAAGGTCGGCGACACCATCGCTGGCGTCAACGGCGCAACGGTGAGCGACAGCGCCGCACTGCGCGCCGCCATCCAGCGGCACCGCGGCACGGGTCCGCTGCCACTGACGATCATGCGGGGGGGCGCCACCCTGCAGGTCCGCTCCCCCACCGCAGTGGTCTCCGGCCGGCGGGTGCTGGGCGTGTCGCTGCGCCTGTCGTTCCGCTTCCCGCTGAAGGTCCAGATCAATGCCGGGGACGTGGGTGGCCCCTCGGCCGGGCTGATGTTCTCACTCGGCATCTACGACAAGATCACCCCCGGCGCGCTCACCGGAGGCGCTCGCATCGGCGGTACGGGGACCATCGACAGCCACGGCGACGTGGGCGCCATCGGGGGAATCCAGCAGAAGCTGTACGGCGCCCGGGACGCCGGCGCGTCGTGGTTCCTCGCGCCGGCGGACAACTGCAAGGACGTGGTCGGTCACGTCCCGGACGGGCTGCACGTCGTCCGGGTCGCGACGTTCGACCAGGCCCGCGCTGCAGTGCAGTCCATCGCGGCGGGTCGCACCGCGGGCCTGCCCCAGTGCACCGGCGCCAGTGCACCGACCGCCGCCCCGTGAGAGTGCCCCGCGCTGCCAGCGCTCGACCAGGGCTCGCGTCACTCCACCAGCGTGGCCAGCAGGGCGTGCACCAGCCCGGGGGCGATCTCCGCGCCGAGAGCCACCTCGTCGTCCCGGTCGTGGTCGCGCTGGCGCAGCAGGCAGGCCGACTGCCCGTCGCGCAGCACGGCGACCAGCAGCCGCACGTCCTTGCGTCGCGGGTCCGCGGCGAGCCGTTCGCTCGCCTGCTGGGCGTCCTGCGGCAGGTCGCGCTCCGCCTCCGGCGGCACCACCAGCCGCTCGACCGCCAGAGCCACCCCGTCCACCTCGGCCGGCCAGCCCAGCCGGCCGAGGAGCGACTCCAGGGACGACGTGCGCGGCATACCCTCCTGCTCGACCGCGCTGAGCGCGCCCTCGTCGAGATCCAGGTCCCCCGCGCCATCTCCCGCGCCATCTCCGCGCGGGGGACGCAGGTGCGGCTCCCTGGCGAACAGGTCCGCGGTACGGACCAGGGCGAACAGTCGCGGAGGTTGGTCCCACCCCGCGCCGGCGACGTGGCGCTCGGTCTCCAGGGCGCAGGCGACGAGCGGGGTGTGCACGACGTGGGCACTGGTCACGGCGTCCATCGTGCCGTATGCCGCACCGCGTCGGTGTCCTCGGCGCAGCGGCACGTTCTCCACCCGGGACTCGTTTGCGATGCGTGAGGGGACAGCGGGCTCCATGGCCCGATCCATGGACGGACTCGGTAAGTTGAGTGAACGGGAGGCGCGTCCGGCGTCGACGATGCGAGATCGGGCTGGCTGTTGAGTTCTCGGGAGTGGTTCGACCGCGACGACTCGGGTGCCCCGCGGGTGCCCAGGCCGGTCCGGCCGCCGATGCCCCGGGGCTGGCGCCAGCGTGGACCGCTGCTGCCGACTCTGGCCATCCTCGTGGTCCTGGTCCTGGCAATCGTGCTCGGCGCGCAGTTCTGGACCGAGCTGCTGTGGTTCGACAGCGTGGGCTTCGAGTCCGTCTTCGCAACCGAGGTCAGCACCAAGATCATCCTGTTCGTGCTCGGTGCCGCCGTCACGGGCCTCGCGGTCGCCTCCAGCCTGGTCATCGGCTACCGCACCCGCCCCGTCTACGCACCGGTGACCGTCGAGCAGCAGAACCTCGACCGCTACCGCGAGATGCTCGACCCGTTGCGGCGGCTCGCGACCATCGCCGTGCCCGCCGTGCTGGCGCTGTTCGCCGGCTCCGACGCGGGCAGTGAGTGGCAGACCTTCCTGCTCTGGCGCAACCGGGTGCCCTTCGGCACCCGTGACGCCCAGTTCCACCTGGACGTGGGCTTCTTCGTCTTCACCCTGCCCTGGCTGGACTTCCTGGTCGGGTTCACCACGATGATCATCGTGCTGTCCACGCTGGCGGCGGCGGTCACCCACTACGTCTACGGGGGTCTGCAGCTGCAGGGCCGCTCGGGCAGCACCACCCGGGCGGCGCTGATCCACCTCTCGGTGCTCCTGGCGGCCCTGGCGCTGATTCGGGCCGTCGCCTACTGGCTGAGCCGCTACAGCCTTGCCACGGAGGACTCCCGGCGGATCACGGGGGTCACCTACACCGGCGACCAGGCAGTCCTGCCCGCCAAGGCGATCCTCGCGATCGCCTGCGTCATCACGGCCGGCCTGTTCATCGCCACCATCTGGAGCCGGTCCTGGCGGCTTCCGCTGATCGGCACGGCGGGGCTGCTGGTCGTGGCGGTCCTCGTCGGCGGAATCTACCCGGCGCTGGTGCAGAGCCTGAAGGTCAACCCCTCCGAGAAGGCGCTGGAGCAGAAGTACATCCAGCGCAACATCGACGCCACGCGGGCGGCGTACCAGATCGCGGGGGTGAAGCCGCAGACCTACGACGCCCAGACGACCGTGTCCCAGGGCCAGCTGCAAAGCGATGCCGAGACCATCCCCGGCATCCGGCTGGTGGACCCCGCAGTCGTGTCGCCCACCTTCCAGCAGACCCAGGCGATCAAGTCCTACTACCAGTTCCCCGACGCGCTGGACGTCGACCGCTACACGGTTGGCAAGACGCTGCGCGACACGGTCATAGCGGCCCGTGAGATGGACCTGGCCGGCGTCCCCGCGGCGCAGCGGAACTGGCTCAACGACCACACCTACTACACCCACGGCTATGGCGTGGTGGCCGCGTTCGGCAACGAGCGCGACAGCGACGGGCTGCCGGTCTTCTACGAGTCCAGGATCCCCTCGCAGGGCCAGCTCGGCACGTTCGAGCCGCGGATCTACTTCGGTGAGCAGTCCCCGGACTACTCGATCGTGGGCGGTCCGGCCAGGAGCCAGCCGCTCGAGCTGGACTACCCGGACTCGACCTCCGGCGGCCAGCGGATGACCAGCTACACCGGCCGTGGTGGCGTGGCGATCGGCTCGTTGGCACGGCGGATCGCGTATGCGATCAAGTACCGCGAGCTGAAGCTCATGCTCTCCGACCGGGTCAACGCCGACTCGCGGCTGCTCGACGACCGCACGCCGCGCGAGCGCATCGCCAAGGTGGCGCCGTGGCTGACCCTCGACGGCAACCCCTACCCCGCGGTGATCGACGGCCGGATCAAGTGGATCGTCGACGGCTACACCACGACCTCGCAGTACCCGTACTCCAAGCTGCAGGCCATCGCGGACGCCACGTCCGACTCGCTCACCCAGCGCTCGACCAGCGTCGCGTCCCTGCGCTCGGCGCAGGTCAACTACATCCGCAACTCGGTCAAGGCCACGGTCGATGCCTATGACGGGTCGGTCCACCTGTATGCATGGGACAGCCAGGACCCGATGCTGAGGGCGTGGTCAACGGCCTTCGCAGGGACGGTAGAGCCGATGAGCCACATGAGCGCGGCGCTCATGTCGCACGTGCGCTACCCGGAGGACCTGTTCAAGGTGCAGCGCGCGGTGCTGGCCAAGTACCACGTGACCGACGCCGGCGGGTTCTACGGCGGCCAGGACTACTGGCGCGTCGCGCCGGACCCGAACCACCAGGGAGCAGTGCAGCCGCCGTACTACCTCAGCATCGCGATGCCCGGGCAGCCCGCACCCGCCTTCTCGCTGACCACCAGCTACATCCCCAACGGCGACCGCCAGCAGCTGTCGGGATACCTCGCAGCCGACTCGAACGCAGGCTCCACGGCAGGCGTGCGGCGCCCCGAGTACGGCACGCTGCGGCTGCTGGAGCTGCCCACCAAGACCGCGGTGCTCGGCCCGGCCCAGGTGCAGAACAACATCGAGACCCGCAACGTGCCCTCGCCGCAGTTCTCGCTGACCCTGGCGCAGTTCCTGGTGCAGAACAAGGCCGAGATCATCCGGGGCAACCTGCTGACCCTCCCGGTCGGCAACGGGCTGCTCTACGTCGAGCCGATCTACCTGCGCGCCAGCTCCGGCTCGTCGTCCTACCCGCTCGCGACCATCGTCGTCGCGGCGTTCGGCCAGAAGCTGGCCTGGTCCGACACGCTGAACGGGGCCCTGGACGGCTTGTTCGGCGGCAACTCCGGGGTCAACGCCGGGGACGCCGGGGTCGCCGGCTCCACGCCGCCCGGCACCCCAGGCACGGGCACGACCGGGTCCGGTTCGACCGGTCCTGCGGCGACGGGGGCTCTGGCCGACGCCCTGCGTCAGGCGCAGAAGGCCCTCACGGACAGCCAGGCAGCGCTGTCCAAGGGTGACTTCGCTGCATACGGCAAGGCGCAGCAGCAGCTCAAGGACGCGATCGCCAAGGCCGTCGCGGCGCAGCCGAAGAAGAAGTAGCCACTCGCCGAGGCCGTACCGCCCAGATTTGCCCGCCCCGATGCCGCTCCCGTAGGGTGGTCTCACCGACGCGGGGTGGAGCAGCTCGGTAGCTCGCCGGGCTCATAACCCGGAGGTCGCAGGTTCAAATCCTGCCCCCGCTACCAATGCGTCAGCAGTGCACAGCGGGCCCGCAGGTATTGTCTGCGGGCCCGCTGCTGCTGTCTACGGAGCAGTCGACCGGCGGACAGCCCAACCGGACCTGGTTCAGCGGTCGAGCAGCCCCTCCGCCAGGGCACTGGCCATGCTGGGAGCACGTGGCAGTCGCGGCACGAGCGTCGCCTGGAGGGCGTGGTAGATGTCGGGCTTGCCGGACCAGACGGTTGCCGACGGCCGGTTCTCCGGGTCCAGCTCGTGCCGCCAGGAGCCGTGGTCCCGGTCGCGCAGGTGGACGTCGATGTAGTCCCACCACTGCTCGTACCAGCGGGCGTAGGCGTGCTCACCCGTGGCAGCGTGCAGCACCGCCGCGGCGGCGGTCGCCTCGGCGGCGACCCAGTGCATCCGGTGGCGGACCACGGGCGTGCCGTCCCAGTCGGTGGTGTAGACCAAGCCGGGCCGGCCGTCGACAGCCCAGCCGTCAGCCACGGCACGCTCGAACAGCGCGCCCGCCGCCGGTAGCAGCGACCCGGGAGCGTCCGCCCCCAACGCCGCGGCGAGGTGCACCGTGAGCCGCGCCCACTCGAAGCCGTGCCCGATCGTGGCACCGAAGGGCCGGAAGGGGTCGCCCGGCTTGTCGGCGTTGTAGTTCAGCAGCGGCGACCAGCTGGCGTCGTAGTGCTCCGGTATCCGCCAGGACGACTCGCGCGCGGACTGAAGCACGCGCTCGGTGATCCGCAGCGCCCGGTCCCGCCAGAGCGGGTCGCCGGTCACGTCGCTGGCAGCCAGGAACGCCTCGACGGTGTGCATGTTGGCGTTCACGCCGCGGTAGGGGGAGAGGTCGGTCAGCGTCCGGTCATACCGGTCGACCACCATCCCGTCGGCCTCCGACCACATCGAGGCGTCCACGACGGCAAGGGCCTGCTCCAGCAGCGCGGAACCCTGCGGGTGCCCGCTCACCGACGCACTGGAGGCGGCCAGCACCACGAACGAGTGGCTGTAGGCCTCCTTGCTGGTGTCCGTCGGACCGTCCGCCCCCACCGCCGCGAACCAGCCGCCGTAGGAGGAGTCGTGCAGCCGCCCGTGCAGGGCCGCAAGGCCGTGGTCGACCAGCGGCGCGCAACCAGGGCGCCCCAGCAGCTGGCCCAGCGCGAACGCGTGCGTCATCCGCGCGGTGACCAGCAGCTCGACCGGCCGACCCTGCTCCGGGTGCCCCTCGTCGTCCAGCCAGCCGAAGCCGCCGTCCGGATCACGGGAGGCGCGGGCGAACTCCAGCAGGCTCCCTGCCTCGTGGTCCAGCCAGCGCCGGTGGGAGGGGTTGCTCAGCCAGGTGATCGCCATGGTCCCCGCCTGGTCAGCGCCGGCACGTCACAGCACCGGAGTGCTCGCTCTGCCCCGCCACTGGGGGGCGGCCGCTCACCAGCCGTCGCGGTTGGGTGGCGAGACCGTCTTGGCCGGGTCCCGCTCGATGGCGTCGCCGAGGACCTCGTCGACCCGCTTGAGCAGGGCCGGCTCCAACGTCACGCCAGAGGCCTTGACGTTGTCGGTGACCTGCTCCGGACGGGAGGCGCCGATGATCGCCGACGACACGTTGTCGTTCTGCAGCACCCACGCGACCGCCAGCTGGGCCATCGACAGCCCCGCCTCCTCGGCCAGCGGCCGCAGCTGCTGGACCCTGGCGAGGATGTCGTCGTCGAGCCAGCGCTTGACCATGTCGGCGCCGCCCTTGGTGTCGGTGGCACGGGACCCGGCCGGCGGGGCCTGCCCCGGCTGGTACTTGCCGGTCAGCACACCCTGGGCGATCGGGGAGAACACGACCTGGCCGATGCCCAGCTCCTGCGACGTCGGCACCACCTCGGCCTCGATCACCCGCCACAGCATGCTGTACTGCGGCTGGCTTGACACCAGCTGGATGCCCAGCTCGCGAGCCAGCCGGTGGCCCTCGCGGATCTGGTCCGCGGTCCACTCCGAGACCCCGATGTAGAGCACCTTGCCCTGGTGGACCAGGTCGGCGAACGCCTCCACCGTCTCCTCCAGCGGCGTCTCGTAGTCGAAGCGGTGCGCCTGGTAGAGGTCGACGTAGTCGGTCTGCAGCCGGCGCAGCGAGCCGTGGATCGAGTCGTGGATGTGCTTGCGGGACAGCCCGTGGTCGTTGCGCCCCCCCGAGCCGTTCGGCCAGTAGACCTTGGTGAGGATCTCCAGACCCTCGCGGCGCTCGCCCTTCAGCGCGTCGCCGAGGACCTGCTCGGCCCGGGTCGCGGCGTAGGTGTCCGCCGTGTCGAAGGTGGTGATCCCCTCCTGGAGTGCCTGGCGCACGCACGCGGTCGCCTGGTCGGCCTCCACCTGCGATCCGTGGGTGAGCCAGTTGCCGTAGGCGATCTCGGAGATCTTCAGTCCGCTGCTGCCAAGGTTCCGGAAGTCCATGACGCCAAACTAGGCCCCTCGCCTACGTCCCGCGAGCGAGGGCCAGCCGGTGGACCGACCGCGGCGTATCCAGCCCACTGGGACACTCCGGCCCCCGCGCTCTTCCGCACCGGGCGGCGCGGCAGCCCACGTGGTCGGGCGCATAGGCTGCCGGTCGTGCCAGCGATCTCCTACCCCGTCGCCGAGACGACGCTCGACAACGGCCTGCGCGTCGTCGTGTCGGAGGACCACACCGTCCCCAACGTCACGGTCAACCTGTGGGTCGACGTCGGCTCCCGGCACGAGGCGCAGGGCCGCACCGGTTTCGCGCACCTGTTCGAGCACCTGATGTTCCAGGGCTCCCGGGGTGTCGCCACCGGCGAGCACTTCTCGGCGCTGATGGACGTCGGAGGGCGGCTCAACGCCTCGACCTGGTTCGACCGGACCAACTACTTCGAGACGGTGCCGCGCGGCGCCTACGAGCTCGCCCTGTGGCTGGAGGCGGACCGGCACGGCTACCTGCTCGACGCCGTCACCCAGGCGAACCTGGACAACCAGCGCGACGTGGTGAAGGAGGAGAAGCGCCAGCGCTACGACAACGTGCCCTACGGCACCGCGCTGATCGACATCTACGCCGCGATCTTCCCGCCCGGGCACCCCTACCACCACGCCACGATCGGCTCGATGGCCGACCTGGACGCCGCCAGCCTGGAGGACGTGCACGAGTTCTTCCGCCGCTACTACGGGCCCAACAACACGGTCCTGACCCTGGTCGGCGACCTCACCGCGGAGGAGGGCTTCGCGGCGGCTGCCCGGTATCTCGGGCCGCTGCCCCCCAGCGCGGCCCCCCCGCGCGGACCGGTCGAGGCGCTCGGACCGCTCGGCTCGCCGGTGCACGTCAGCCGCTCCGCGGCGGTGCCCAACGACCGCCTGTATGTCGTGTTCCGGCTGCCGGTGGACGACACCCCCGAGTTCCACGCCGCCTCCCTGGCGCTGGACGTGCTCGGTGGCCTGGCGACCTCCCGGCTCTACAAGCGGCTGGCCCGGACCGAGCAGGTCGCCAACAGCGTGTCCGCCAGTGCCCTCGGCCTGGTCGACGGCGTCTCGGCCGGCTTCCTCACCATCGACGTCGCCGAGGGCGTCGACCCCGAGGCGGTGGAGGCGATGGTCTGCGAGGAGCTCGAGGCGTTCGCCGATCAGGGACCCACCCCGGTGGAGATGGAGTGCGTGGTGGCCCAGACCGAGCGCGCCTGGCTCTCGTCGCTGGCCAGCCAGGAGGAGCGCGCCGACCACATCAGCCACCACACCCTGCTGCAGGGGGACCCGGGCTACATCAACTCCTTCCTGGACCGGATCGCCGCGGTGAGCGCCCAGCAGGTCCAGGAGGTCGCCGACCGGTGGCTGCGCCCGCAGTCGCGAGCCGTGGTCGCCTACCTGAGTGCAGAGGAGTCCCGATGACCGAGGCACCGGTGCAGCAGCGCCCGACGCCGCCCGGAGCGCCGCAGCGGCCCGCCGTCGCGGAGCCGGAGCCCTGGTCGTTCCCCGTCGCCTCGCGCAGCGAGACCGGCAACAGGCTGGCGGTGCTCGCCTACGACATCCCGGGACAGTACGTGTTCAGCGTGCGGGTGGCGCTGCCGATGCCGCTCGGTACCGAGCCGCGCGAGCTCGAGGGCATCGCGACCATCCTCAGCCGCACCCTCGACGAGGGGACCGCCGACCTCAGCGCAACGGAGTTCGCCGAGCTGCTCGAGCGCAAGGGGATCGGCTACGGCGCGTCGATGTCCGAGCCCGGCCTGGTGCTCGACCTGGACGTGTCCAAGCGCCACTTCGCCGATGCTCTCGGCCTGCTCAGCAAGGCCGTCCGCGAGCCGGTCTTCCCCGAGGTGGAGGTGACCCGGCACGTCAAGACGCGGCTCGCCGAGATCGAGCAGGAGCGGGCCAACCCGGCGCACCGCGCCGCGTGGGAGTTCGCGGCGACCTTCTACGACCCCGCCGAACGCGCCTCCAGGCCCGGCGCCGGCACCCGGGAGACGGTGGCCGCGATCACCCGCGAGGACCTCGTCGCGTTCCACGCTGCCAACCTCTCCCCGCGCGGCGGCACCGTCGTCGTGGCCGGCGACCTCGACGGCATCGACGTCCCTGGAGCGGTGGAGGCGGCGCTGGGCTCCTGGTCCGGCGCTGCGCCCGAGCAGGCGGCTCCCGTCGTCCCGCGGCAGCACCCGGACCGGGTCCGGTTCGTGCTGGTGGACCGTCCGGGGTCGGTCCAGACCGAGATCTACGTCGGCTGCCCTGGCCCCGACCGCCGTGCACCGGGGTGGGCTGCCTACCCCGTGCTCGGCTTCGTGGTCGGCGGCTCGCCCAACGCGCGGGTGGACGCCGTGCTGCGCGAGGACAAGGGCTTCACCTACGGCATCCGCTCCAGCTTCCGACCTCGCCGGCGTGGCGGGACCTTCGTCACCAGCGGCTCGGTGCGCGCCGACGCGACCACGGAGGCGCTCGCTCTGCTGCTCGGCATCCTGGAGGGCGCGCGGGAGGGTTTCGAGGCGGGGGAGGTCCGTTCGGGGATCGACTTCATCAGCCGGACCGCGCCGGGCCGCTACGCGACCGCGGACGCGGTGGCCGACGAGGCGGCGACCCTGGCTCTCGAAGGGCTCAGCACGGAGTTCACCACGGCGACGCTGCGCGAGCTGCGCGAGCTCGACGCCGCGCGGGTAGGTGCCGCATACGACGCCTTCGTCACCGGCGAGTGGACCGTCGTGCTCGTCGGCGACGCGTCCCTCTACGCCGGGGGGGTCCAGGCGCTGGGGCGCGGCACGGTGACCGTCGTGCCCAGCTGAGACCTCCGGCTGGCAGCCGCCTCGGCCGGCGACCTGCAAGCAGCTCGCCTGCGGCCTGCCGGTCTGTGCCGTGCCGGCGCCCGAGGGCGGCGGTCAGGCGGTGTGGTCCAGGATCGCCCGCTCCAGCACGTCGAGGCCGTCGGACAGCAGCTCGTCGCTGATCACCAGCGGAGGGAGCAGCCGGATGATGTTGCCGAACGTGCCGCAGGTCAGGACCACCACGCCCTGCGCGTGGCAGGACCCCGCCACCGCTGCCGTCAGCGCGGCATCGGGCTCGAGGGTGCCCGGCGTGACCAGCTCGATCGCCAGCATCGCGCCGCGGCCACGGACGTCGCCGACGGCGGGGACCTTGTCGGCGAGGGTGGCCAGGCGGTCCTTGACGACCGACTCGATCCGCCGCGCAGCGCCCGCCAGGTCCTCCTCGCGCATGGTGGCGATCGCGCCGAGCGCCGCCGCGCATGCGACCGGGTTGCCCCCGAAGGTGCCGCCCAGGCCGCCGGTGTGCACGGCGTCCATCAGCTCGGCGCGTCCGGTCAGCCCGGAGAGCGGCAGCCCGCCGGCGATGCCCTTGGCCGTGGTCACCAGGTCAGGGACGATCCCCTCGTGGTCGCTGGCGAACCACGAACCGGTCCGGGCGAAGCCGGTCTGCACCTCGTCCACGACGAAGACGATGCCGTTGTCGTTGCACCACCGCTGAAGCGCCGGCAGGAAGCCCGGCGCGGGCACGATGAACCCGCCCTCGCCCTGGATCGGCTCGATCACCAGGGCCGCGATCTGGTCGGCCCCCACCTGCTTGTCCGCCATCGCGATGGCGCGCGCGGCGGCCTGCTCGCCGGTCATGCCGTCGGGGTCGCGGAACGGGTATGACGTGGGGAGGCGGTAGACGTCGGTGGCGAACGGCCCGAAGCCGCGCTTGTAGGGCATCGCCTTGGCCGTGAGGGCCATGGTCAGGTTGGTCCGGCCGTGGTAGGCGTGGTCGACCGCGACGACCGCGGTGCGCCCGGTGGCGTAGCGGGCCACCTTGACGGCGTTCTCCACCGCCTCGGCGCCGGAGTTGAACAGCGCCGACTTCTTCGCGTGGTCTCCTGGAGTCAGCTCGGCCAGCGCCTCGCAGACGGCGACGTACCCCTCGTACGGGCTGACCATGAAGCAGGTATGGGTGAACTCGGCCGCCTGTGCCTGCACGCCCGCGACGACCCGGGGGGCCGCGTTTCCGACGGTCGTCACCGCGATGCCGGCGCCGAGGTCGATCAGGGTGTTGCCGTCGACGTCCTCGATGACCCCTCCGGCGGCGCGGGCGACGTAGATCGGCATGGTGGAGCCCACCGCGGAGCTGACGGCAGCGGAGCGCCGCGCGGCCAGCTCCTTCGACTTGGGGCCGGGCAGCTCGGTGCGGATCGAGCGGCGTTGGGCCAGCTCAGCGACGTTCTCTGACACGTGACGGCTCCTTCGGCTGGGGCGAGCGGGGCACGCTCACGGTGGCCGCTCGAGCACCAGTCTGGCGCATAGCCGCCCGGTGGCGCACCAAGCCACTGCTGCCGTGCACCGTGGCGCTCGGACCCCGTATCGGCGGCTGCCGGCGTGACGGCCGCCCCGGTCACCAGCGGTCAGCAGCGGTCACCAGCGGTCGGGCTCGGTCACGCTCGGTCAGGAGGCCGGAGCCAGCCGGCGCAGGACCTCGTCGTGCAGGCGGGCGTTGGTGGCCACACCGTTGCCGCCCCAGCAGCCCGGCATACCGTCCAGGGACGTGAACCGGCCGCCCGCCTCGGTGACGATCGGCACGAGGGCGGCCATGTCGTGCACGCTCAGCTCCGGTTCGGCGGCGATGTCGACGGCCCCTTCGGCGACGAGCATGTAGGACCAGAAGTCGCCGTAGGCGCGGCTGCGCCAGCACTGGCGGTTCAGCGCCAGGAACGCCTCGAGCCGGCCCAGACCGGCCCACCCGGTGAGGCTGGAGTAGGACAGGGACGCGTCCGCGACTTCGCTCACCGTGGACACGGCCAGTCGCCTGGCCGAGGTCAGGCTGCGGCCGGCCCAGGCGCCCGACCCGTTGGCGGCCCACCAGCGACGTCCCAGGGCGGGGGCGGCGACCAGGCCGAGGACCGGGTCGGCGCCATCGACGAGCGCGATCAACGTGGCCCAGACCGGGACGCCGCGGACGAAGTTCTTGGTCCCGTCGATGGGGTCGACGACCCAGCGCCGCGGGCCGTGGCCGGTGGTCCCGAGCTCCTCGCCCTGGATCGCGTCCCGGGGCCGGGTGCGGCTGAGCTGGTGGCGGATCATCTCCTCCGCCGAGCGGTCCGCGTCGGTCACCGGCGTAAGGTCGGGCTTGGTCTCGACGCGCAGGTCCGCAGCGCGGAACCGGGCCATGGTGATCCGCTCGACGGCGTCCGCGAGTACGTGGGCCAGGCGCAGGTCGTCGTCGTATGCGGGCACCGCGCCACGCTAGCGTGAGTCGGCTCCGCGCTCCGGGACCACCGACCGGCGGTGGTGGCGGCCCCGCGGCGCTCCGGCGCTCGCGCCCGGCGCCCGGCGCTGTCCTCGAGATCCCATTTCCTCCCGCGAGATCCCAGAGACACAGGATGCTCCTGCTTTTCATCCTGTGTCTCTGGGACTTCGGCGGGCGCTCTGAGATCTCGGCGGGGAACGGCCGGCGGAAGACACCTCGCCAGCGGCTCAGTCCGCCGAGTCGGCCGACCTCGCCCTGAGCAACCGGCGCAGCGACTCCAGCCGGGAGGCTCCCGCCGAGCCGGCATGGCCCTGTGCCACCCACTCGTCGAGCGCGCACTCCGGCTCGTCGTGGGTGCAGCCCCGCGGACAGCCCGCCGTCCCCGGCTCGAGGTCCGGGAAGTGGGAGATGATCCGCTCCGGGTCGACGTGCGCCAGCCCGAAGGACCGTACGCCCGGCGTGTCCACCACCCAGCCCGAAGCCCCCGGGAGCCGCAGTGCCACCGCAGAGGACGAGGTATGCCGTCCGCGTCCCGTCACGTCGTTGACGCCGCCGGTGGCACGCAGGGCGCCCGGCACCAGCGCGTTGACCAGGGTCGACTTGCCGACCCCCGAGTGCCCGACGAGCACACTGACCTTCCCGGTCAGCTGGCTCCGCAGCTGCTCAAGGCCGTCGATGACGCCGTCGTGGCTGCGGCGGGTGACGACGGCGGGCACGTTCAGCGGCGCGTAGCTGGCCATGAACCCGGCGGGGTCGACCAGGTCGGCCTTGGTCAACGCCAGCAGCGGAGCCAGCCCCCCGTCATACGCCGCCACCAGACACCGGTCGATCAGCCGCGGCCGCGGCTCCGGATCGGCCAGCGCGGTGACCACGACGAGCTGGTCGGCGTTGGCGACAATGACCCGCTCGACCGGGTCGCTGTCGTCCGCGGTGCGGCGCAGCGAGGACCGGCGCGGCTCGAGCCGGATGATCCGGGCGAGCGCATCCGGACCGCCCGCCGTGTCGCCGACCAGCCCGACCCGGTCGCCGACCGCGATGCCCTTGCGACCGAGCTCGCGGGCCTTCATCGAGGTGACCACGTGCTCGTCGACCGATCCCTCGCCGACCAGGACGGCATACCGGCCCCGGTCGACCGCGGTCACGAAGCCCGGCACGGCGTCGACGTGAGCGGGCCGGTCCTTCGAGCGCGGGCGCGATCCCCGCGGGTTCGCCCGGATGCGGACGTCGCTCTCGTCGTACTCGCGAGGCTTCGGCGTCAGCTCGACCCACCTTCGAGCATCCGCTCCCACCGCCGAGGGAAGTCGGGCAAGGTCTTGGCGACGGTGCCGACGTCCTGGACGACGACTCCGGGGACGCGCAGGCCGAGGACCGTGCCCGCCATCGCCATCCGATGGTCGGCGTAGGTGCCGAACACGCCACCGCGCAGCGGTCGCGGCCGGATCCGTAGGCCGTCGTCGGTCTCGCTCACGTCGCCGCCCATGGCGTTGATCTCGGTCGACAGCGCGGTGAGCCGGTCAGTCTCGTGTCCCCGCAGATGCGCGATGCCGCGCAGCCGGCTGGGCGACTCGGCAAGGGCCGCCACCGCGGCGACCACGGGGGTCAGCTCGCCGACGTCGTGCAGGTCGACGTCAAGGCCGTCGACCCGCCCGCCGCCGGCCACGGTCAGTCCCGACCGGTCGAGTCGGACCTCGGCGCCCATGGCATCGAAGATGTCGCGTATGGCGTCGCCGGCCTGAGTTGTCGCCTGCGGCCAGCCAGGGACAACGACCCGGCCACCGGTGACCACCGCAGCGGCGAGGAACGCAGCGGCGTTGGACAGGTCCGGCTCCACCTGCACGTCCAGGGCGCCGATCTCGGACGGGAGGACCCGCCAGATGTCCGGCTCGCTGTCGTCGACCTCCACCCCCGCGTCGCGGAGCACCTCGACCGTCATCCGGATATGCGGCTGGCTCGGTATCGGCTTGCCGTCATGACGAACGGTCAGCCCCTGGTCGAAGCGCGCCCCCGACAGCAGCAGCCCGGACACGAACTGGCTGCTGGCCGAGGCGTCGAGGGTCACCGCGCCGCCGGGCATTGCCCCGGACCCCTTGACGGTGAACGGGAGGGCGCTGCGGCCGCCGTCGTCGATGTCGGCGCCGAGCGTCCGCAGCGCCTGCAGCACCGGCGCCATAGGGCGGCTCCGCGCGTGCGGGTCGCCGTCGAAGCGCACGTCGCCGGTCGCCAGCGAGGCCACCGGCGGCACGAACCGCATCACGGTGCCCGCCAGCCCTGCGTCGACGGTCGCCGGACCCGACAGGCTGGCGGGGGTCACCAGCCAGTCCTCTCCGTCCGGCCCGCGGCCGGGCCGGTCCTCGATCCGGGCGCCCAGGGCCCGCAGTGCGCCGGCCATGAGCAGCGTGTCGCGTGATCGCAGCGGCCGACGAAGGCGCGAGACGTCACCGGCGAGGGCGGCGAGGACCAGCAGGCGGTTCGTCAGGGACTTGCTGCCCGGCAGGGAGACCGTGGCCGTGACCGGTACGGTGACGAAGGGAGCGCGCCAGTCGCCGGCACCGGGAGGGCCCGAGGTGGGCGTCATCCCGGCGGAGACCAGACGGCGGTCATCCCAGCTGACAACAGGGGTCCGGCTCTCAGCCGAGCCGGCTGATCTCGACGACCTCGCCCGGCGTGTCGGCCCGGCTCGTGCTCACCCTCCACCGCGGCTTGTCCGGCTTCGCCGCGCTGGCCTTGGTCTTGACCGGCTTCTCCGGCTTCGCTGCCTTAGTCTTGGCCGCTTTCGCCGACTCGGCGGCTTTGGTCTTGGCCGCTTTCGCCGACTCGGCTGCCTTGGTCCTGGCCGCTTGCGCCGACTCCGCTGCCTTGGTCCTGGCCGCCTTCGCCACCTCCGCTGCCTTGGCCTTGGCCACCTCCGCTGCCTTGGCTGCCTTGCTCGGCTTGCTCGGGGTGACCGCACCGGCGACCGTGGCCAGCGTCGCTCCCCGGGTGGCGGTCCTGGCGGCCATCCTGGCCTGCTTGCCCGTCGTCGCGGCCGCTCGCCGAACGTCCTTGGTCGCGTGCAGAGCGCGCCACGCGAGCCCCGGGCGGCCCTCGGTGTCCACCATGGCCAGCAGCAGACCGCCCAGCATGGACAGGTTCTTGGTCAGCTGGGTCTTCTGGGCCGCTCGCTTGGCCGGGTCCTGCTCCTCCCAGAAGGGGTGCCCGACGTAGGTCGTCGGAGCCAGCGTCAGGATCAGGACGAACGCCGAGAGCCGCGGGAGCTTCCCCAGAGCCAGGAGCGTGCCCGCGCCGAGCATGACACCTCCGTTGACCCGCACGAGCAGCTCAGGGTCGTTCGGCAGGTGCAGCGGCCCGGCCACCCTCTCGATGAACGGTGCTGCGGTCTCGGTTCGACCGGCGGGATGACGCATGGCGGCGTAGCCCCCGGTGATGAACGGGGACGCGAGCATCGGCCGGGCAACAAAGCGGACAAGGGTCATCGGATCTCCTTCACAGCGGATCTGCCGTCCCTACCGTAGTGCCGAGGTGAGATGCGGGTCACCTGCCCGCCCGCAACGGACCGCCTTACCCGGAGGCGATCGCTGGGCAGTGCCTACGCTGAGGTGATGTGCGGCAGATACGCGGCCAGCGCCCGGCCCGAGGACCTCGTCGAGGAGCTGGACATCGAGGCGGACCGCACCCACGAGGTCGCCCGCAGCGTGCTGGCCAGCCCCCAGTCCCCACCCCCGGGGACCCCTGACTTCAACGTCGCCCCGACCAAGCAGGCCCCCGTTATCCTCACCCGCCCCGCCAAGGGGTCGGCCGAGCATGAGCCGGGCCGCCAGCAGCGCCAGCTCCGGCTGCTGACCTGGGGTCTGGTCCCGAGCTGGGCCAAGGACGCCAAGACAGGTCTGCGGATGACCAACGCCCGCGCCGAGAGCGTGCTCGACAAGCCGGCGTTCGCCAAGCCTGCTGCGGTGCGCCGAGCTCTGGTGCCCGCACACGGCTGGTATGAGTGGCAGGTCAGCCCCACCGCGCTCGACGCCAAGGGCAAGGCGCGCAAGCAGCCCTTCTTCATCACCCGGGCCGACGGCGCGACGATGGCGATGGCCGCGCTGTACGAGTTCTGGCGCGACCCGAGCCTCGCTCCCGCCGACCCCCTGGCCTGGCTGGCCACCTACGCGATCATCACCACGGCCGCCGAGCCTGGGCTGGACCGCATCCATGACCGCCAGCCCCTGGTGCTGGAGCGCCGGGACTGGGGGCGGTGGCTGGACCCGGCCGAGGGCGACCTGGCTGTGGTCGCGGAGCTGCTCCGGTACGCCGAGCCCGGCCGGTTCGACGCGTTGCCGGTCAGCGCGGCCGTCAACGCCACCCGCAACAACGGCCCGCAGCTGATCCAGCCGGTCGGCCGGGCCGACCTGCACGGGGTGGTGGACCCGGGCACCGGGGAGGTGCTCGAGTAGTGCCGCGCGTGGTGCTCCGCGAGATCGCGACATCGGCGGGTCTGGCGCGGGCGTACCTGCACCGGCCCGGCAGCGCGCCTGCGGCGCGTGGTCGCCGAGCGGCTACCCGCACGCTCATCCTCGGCCACGGAGCGGGCGGCGGCATCGAGTCGCCAGACCTGCGCGGTCTGACGGCGCTGACCGACGACGGGTGGCAGGTCGCGCTGGTCGAGCAGCCGTGGCGGGTGGCCGGCCGGCGTGTGGCGACCCCGCCGGCGACGCTGGACCGCGCCTGGCTGGCAGTCCTCGCGGCCCTGACCTCGACCGGTGACATCGCGGGTCCGGTGGTTGCCGGCGGCCGCAGCGCCGGGGCGCGAGTCGCCTGCCGGACGGCGACCCAGCTGCCTGTGGCTCCGCTGGGCGTGCTCTGTCTGGCGTTCCCGCTGCGGCCACCGCGCAGGCCGGAGGCGACTCGTGCCCCGGAGGCGCTCGCGGTGACCTCCGCCGGGATTCCGCTGGCGGTGGTCCAGGGGATCGGTGACCCGTTCGGCACGCCGGCTCAGCTCGCCTGCGAGCTGGGCGTCGCGGCGGACGTCTTCTCCGCACGCGGCCGCCACGGCTTCACCCCTGATCCCGTCGACGCGGTCCAGCTCGCACGCGACTGGCTGCTCCGCCTGACCTGACCCGCTGACCCGCCGAGCCCCCACCCGAGGGAATGGGACCGGCGACTCATGGCGTTGCACGAGACGAACCGACCACGAGGAGCTCTTGTGCTACGTGCCGACATCGCGCTGGTCGATGGGCTGCCGCGTCCCCGCCCCGGATCCGGCAGCGAGGGGCCCGCACTAGGCTTGGCTCCGATGACCGACCACGAGACCGCCCTCGGTCGACCTTTCGACGCCCAGCAGGTCGACGCCCAGCAGGTCGACGTCAGCACCGAGACCCCTGCCGAGCGTGCCGCCCGCTTCGAGGCAGAGGCGATGCCGTTCCTTGACCAGCTCTACAGCGCGGCGCTGCGGACGACGCGCAACCCGACCGACGCCGAGGACCTGGTGCAGGAGACCTTCACCAAGGCCTACGCCGCGTTCCACCAGTACCGCCCGGGCACCAACCTCAAGGCGTGGCTGTACCGCATCCTGACGAACACCTACATCAACACCTACCGCAAGAAGCAGCGAGAGCCGTTGCGCTCCGATGCGGCCGAGATCGAGGACTACCAGCTGGCTCGCGCGGAGTCGCACTCCTCCAGCGGGCTGCGCTCGGCCGAGACCGAGGCGCTGGACCACCTGCCGGACAGCGACGTGAAGCGGGCGCTCCAGGAGCTGCCCGAGGACTTCCGGATGGCGGTCTACCTCGCCGACGTCGAGGGGTTCGCCTACAAGGAGATCGCCGAGATCATGCAGACGCCCATCGGCACGGTGATGTCCCGGCTGCATCGCGGACGCCGTCAGCTCCGCGGGCTGCTGACGGACTACGCCGCTGCCCGCGGGTTCGCAACGGAAGGGTCGACGTCATGAGCGAGTCGGATGTCGACTGCTCGCAGGTGCTGATGCACGTCTACGAGTACCTCGACGGCGAGATGACCCCCGAGGACTGCGCCGGGATGCGGGCGCACCTGGCCGAGTGCGCTCCGTGCATGTCGGAGTTCGAGCTCGACCAGGCGCTCAAGGCACTGGTACGCCGCTCCTGCGGGTGCGAAGCCGCCCCGGCCCAGCTGCGGATGCAGATCATGGCCACGATCACGCGAGTCTCGGTCACGGCTGTCTCGCTGGACCTCGACTGAGGTCCTGAGGGTCTCCTGGCGCTGTGCTGGCGAGCGTGGGGAGCAGGCTAGGCGTTGGGCTTGCGACCGTGGTTGGCGGCGTTGCTCTTGCGTGCACGGCGCTTTCGGGCGCGCTTGCTCATGCGAGTTGCTCCACTCTGGTGTAAGGGTCTGGTCTGGGTCGGGCACAATCGTACGCGGCTGCCCGAAGGTTCAGCGACGAGCCAACCTGCGGTCAGCGGCACCCGGCCCAATAGGGAGCCACTATGCAACGTGAATGAGAAGGTCTAAAGTCCCTCTGCGATACCCTGAGAGATGTAAAAGGGCTGGTCTTACGTCATCAGCCGTCCATCCCGTTAAGGGTTTGGTCAGCACGAAGGGGCAGAGCCCTAAGCCCTGGTGTGATTGCCATATCGGGCAGCCGAAGCGCGAGCCGCCCGTGCCTCTGAATCGACCGACACATACAGCGCGCATCAGCGCGATCACCTCAAGGAGCCCGGCATGAACAGCAACGCTACGTTCACCGCTTCCACCCTCGACGCCGCTTCCACCATGGGTGCCACCGCACACTTCGACGACCTGGCCCGCCTGCTGGGCTCGTTGTCGAAGGGCTGGGGCTACGGCGGCTGACCTTCCGCTGGACCCTGTGTCGCCCAAACCGCAAGGACGCTGTGTTTGGCGTCACTAGGATGTGATTCATGACGTCCGGGGTTGCCCGCAGTGACGCGGGTCTGCCCCGGGCGGCAAAGCTCTATATTGCCGCGGTGGGCGCCGTGGCGCTCGCCTCCGCCGGATCCTGG
>JAABUM010001604.1_pt1 | contig 33164 bp, 26 predicted proteins | sample 5559161 | NCBI WGS metagenome assembly JAABUM01 (sample SAMN10711868, study PRJNA513369) | rock metagenome | isolation source: Antarctica rocks | place: Antarctica: Victoria Land, Siegfried Peak nord
CCCCGGAAGCTTTCGCCATTGTCTCCACCCCTCATAGATCGACTCAGGCACCAGGGCGACCCCGCGAGCACGCTGTCACACAGTCGTGCGCTGCGATTTGCGTGCCATCGTGCCCTGCCGCAGTGGCACCACCACCCTGTGCCATGCCGCGCCGTCCCATACGCCCAGCCGGTCGCTGCTTCATCTTGTCTTTACGCTCCGTTAGCTTCCCCTTAAGTCTGCCTTAACACAGGCCAACTACCATCATCGTAGGCCACGAGCAGTACAGCAGATGAAAGGGGTTGGCGATGCTTCGAGACCGTCGATACACACGCCGCGATCTGCTCCACGGGGCGTTCGCGCTCGGTGGCGGGGCCGCGCTCGCGACATTCCTGGCCGCCTGTGGCGGCGCGACGACGCCGACGACCGCGCCCGCCACGGGCGGTGCATCCACCGCTCCAGCCGCGCCCGCTGCGGGCGGTGCAGCTAGCACCCCGCCCAGCGTGGCGGGCGGCGCGCGGGCGACGACATCGGCGGCGACGCCGAGCGGTGTGACGAACAGCGGCAAAACGATTCCGGAGCTACGCATCGCGGTCGCGGCGCTGCCGGAAGGGATGGATCCGCTGGAGGCGAGCAGCAACGTCTTCAACCGGGTCAACTACTCCTGCTTCGATTATCTGGTTCGCCTCGACTATGCCAATGGCGGCAAGCTCGCCCCGATGCTCGCCACCGCCTGGCAGCGCACCGACGACCGCACCCTGGAACTGACCCTGCGGCAAGGGGTGAAGTTCCAGGATGGCGCACCCTTCACCGCCGATGATGTCGTCTATAGCTTCAACCGGATCATCACGAACAAGGATGCGAAGCTGGCGCAGGCGAATCCCAGCTACTTCCCCTTCGCCAGCGTCGAGAAGCTCGACGACTATCGGGTGCGGATCGTCGGCACCGGCGTCGATCCGATCCTGGAACGCCGCCTCGCCACGCCGGGCGCGCAGATCATCCACGCCAAGTACCACCAGCAGGTCGGCGCGTCGGAGTATCGGCTCAAGCCGCTCGCCACGGGGCCGTATCGGCTGACCGAGCTCGTCATCGGCGAGCGGATGGCCTTCGAGGCACACCGCGACTACTGGGGCGGCGCACCGGCGGCACAGAAGGTCACGTTCAGGATCATCCCGGAGGTCGCCACCCGCTCCGCCGCCGCGTCGAATGGCGAGGTCGAGTTGATCACCAACGTGCCGCCGGATCAGATCGCGCCCCTCCAGGCGCGCAAGAATCTCGCGGTCAAGAGCAAGACGCTGACGAACGTCCACATGCTCTACTACAACCAGAAGACCGCGCCGTTCGACAAAGTCGCGATCCGGCGGGCGGTGAACTACGCGATCGATCGCCAGGCGCTGATCGACGGCCTCTGGCTCGGCAACGCCGAGGCGATGCGCGGGCTGCAATTCCCCGGCGAGGAGCTCTACAACGTCGATCGTCCCGTGGCAGCGTACGATCCCGAGCGGGCAAAGGCGCTCCTCAAGGAGGGGGGCTACGCGGGCGAGCAGATCACCTACATCGCCGCCTCCCCGAATTACTACACCAACGAGCGCGAGGTCGGCGAGGCGATCATCGGGATGTGGCAGCAAGTAGGGATCAACGGCAAACTCGTCCTCACCGAACTGGCGCAGAAGGCCAAGGCCTACGCCACGGCCCACGTCACCACCATCTCCGCCACCTCGTTCGTCGGCGATCCGGAAGGCTATGTCTGGCAACCGCTGGGGCCGGATGGGAGCCAGCAGAAGAACGGCTACTGGACCCCTGTCGGCCCGTTCAATCAGCTCGGGCAGGAGGTCCGCACCACGCTCGATCGGCAGAAACGCTACGCCAGCTTCCAGCAGATGCTCGACATCTTCGAGCAGGAAGCGCCGGGGACGGTCCTCTACGCCCCGAAAGAGACCTACGCGATGCAGACGAACATCGGCTGGGAGCCCTACAGCTACTACTACCTCGATCTCCGCCCCTACAACTTCACCGTACTGTAGGGCGACCAGACAGATCACACCCCCCGCAGGAAGAAAGGAACCGGACATGGCACAAGCAACGACCACGGCAACCGCGACGCGCGGCACCGCCCAACGTCACGGCCTGACGCTGGCGATGTCGATCGGCGGCGAGGAGGCCGTGAATGAACTTCCCCGGCTGCGCGAGTACGGCGTCGGGGCCGAGATTACCGACTTCATCGGTGTCGCGACCTGGCAGGGCGACTATCGGGCGCACGCCCGGCGTTGGGCCGCGGCGTTACGCGGCTTCCCCGGCGACAAGTGCCTCCACGGTGCCTTCATCGACCTGGCCCCCGGTGCGCTGGAGCCGGAGGTGGTCGCCTTCGCGCGCCGCCGCCATCAGCAGTCGTTGGAGATCGCGGCGACGCTCGGCTGCGATCTGCTGGTCGTCCACAGCGACTTCCCGCCGCGCGAGGCGCAGCCGTCGCAACACGCCGAGCGCGCCGCGCGGCTGACCGACTACTTCGGCACCCTCGCCACCGAGGCTGCCCCGCTCGGGATCACCATCGTGATCGAGAACATCCGCGATGGCAACCCGCGCCAGCTCGCCGATCTGGCGGCGGCGATCGCCCTGCCGAATCTCGGCCTCTCGCTCGATGTCGGCCACGCGAACCTCTACGGCCCGACCTACGCGCTCGACGAATGGGCGCTGGCTCTCGCGCCCACCTTGCGCCACGTCCATCTCCACGACAACGACGGACGCTTCGATCGGCACTGGGGCGTCGGCGCGGGGACGATGAATTTTCGCGCCTTCCTCGCCACCGTCGCCGCGCTCGCGCCCGCGCCGCGCGTGACGATCGAGGCGCTGCCACGCGCCGACGCCTGGCAGACGCTCGAAGGGCTGATCGCGGACGGGTGGTACACGCCGTCCGGGCTCGGCGGCACGCACTGACGACGGGGCCGACCGACGCCAATAACGCGAGGGGGCGGGTCATGCAACAGTCGCACGGCCCGCCTCCCGTACACGTCGCGCACCGGCGGGTACGGCGACTCGTCATCCCGCTACGTGGTCAGTCCGCGCTCAGCGCCTCGTAGATGTCCTCGACTGGCTTCGGGAACTCCTGGCGGAACGCGCTCGGGCCGAGGAGGGCGACAAGGCCCTGCTCCAGGTCGGCGCAGTAATTGACGCGCAGGCCGTCCGGGCGGAAGAGGCGCTCGCCGTTGGCCGAGGCGACGTGCAGGATCACCGGCTCGTCGCCATCGAACGTCCGCAGCGTCTCGCGGAGCATGTTCAGCAGTTCGATGTCGCGCCACTGCTCGCCGACCGGTGTGAGATTCACATGGAGTGTGGGGAGGCGTTCGGCACCGGGGCGTTCGAGTTGCACGAAAATCTCGGCGCTCTCGCAGACGAGCTGCACCGCGTCGTGCCGCTGCTCCACCTTGGCGACGATCTTGACGATCTCGTCCTCGACGAAGTAGCTGCTGTGCTTCTCGAAGCAGTCGGGGAAGGCGACCAACTCCACCGCGCCGCTCATGTCCTCCAGCGCCACGATCCCCATCGTCGTATTCTTCTTGGTGATCACGCGGCGCACGGAATTGACCATCGCCACCACCGTGACCTTGCGACCCTCCATCTCGGTCGTCAGGTCGCTGAGCGCGGTCACCCCCTCGCCGATCTCCACCAGCGACAACGGGTGCTCGGAGAAGTAGAGGCCGGTGACCTCCTTCTCCCAGGCGAGGATCGTCTTGCGCGGGATCTCCTCGGTCGGCTGTCCGGCCTGTTGCACCATCACCACCGGCGCGGCGGTCGGCGCATCGAGCATCCCGAACAGGCTGATCTGCCCGGCGTCGCGCGCCCGCTGCGCCCGCTGCCCGACGGTCAGCGCGGCGTCGACCTGATCGAGTAATTGGCCACGCCCGCCGAGATCATCCAGCGCGCCGGCCTTGATCAGGCTCTCGATCACGCGCTTGTTGATCAGTTTGCTGTCCACAGCGGTGCAGAGCGCTTCGATCGAGGGGTAGCGCTCGTCCGGCTGGTCGGCGCGCGCGGCGATGATCGCGTTGATCGCGCCGACGCCGACGTTCTTCACCGCCGCCAGCCCGAAGCGCACCCCCTGGCGCTCCTCGGGGTGCTCCGCATCGGCGGGCACCGCCTCGATCGAGAAGTCGCGCTGGCTCCGGTTCAGACTCGGCGGCAGGATGGTGATCGGCACGCCGTGCTCGCCCATCCGCCGCACCTCGACCACCCCCTTGACCACCTTGTCCCCGTCCCCCATCGCGGTCGAGAGGAAGGCGGCCATGTACTCGGCGGGATAATTCGCCTTGAGGTAGGCCGTCTGATAGGTGATCTGGGCGTAGGCGGCGGCGTGGCTGTTGTGGGAGACGATGCCGTTGGCGATGAAATTGAGCGGACCATCCGGGGCCATCTCGACATCGTAGGTTTGTGCCTCGCCACACGGCTCGATCGAGACGATCGGATCGCCGTTCTGTGCGTGCGCCAGGGCGAGATGGCCCTCAACGACGAATTTGAAGTCTTCTGGCGTGACGACAACATAAGGCAGGTCGCCGTACTTCGCCGCGAAATACTCGGACGATCGGTCCATACCGTCCATTTCCCAGTAGATACCGGCGAAGTAGAAATCGCAGATCCGCCCGTTTGTCAGTACCTTGTGCATCTCGAATGCGACGCCCTGCTCGATCAGCCACTCGCACATGTCGCGCTCGGGCCGACTGGCGCACCACATCCCATTCGAGGCGATCGAACAATGCCCATAGCCGGGGCCGGTGTCGTACGCGGCGCGGACGCTGGCGAGACTCGCCGTTATCTGACGCCGCCGCCACGCCGGATCGTTGACCCACAGCCACTTCACACGCTCGTGCATCGCCGCCACGGCATTGCGTGTCAGCTCAGGGTAGCGGGCATGGACGCGCCGCATGTGCGCGACCTTCTCTTCGGGAGTGCGTGCCGCTTGCCAGCGGGTCATCCGCTCGCTCGCCTTCTGGCGCTGCGCCGGGGAACGATTCAGCCGCGTCATCGTTTCGCGCCGCGCGCGGCGCATATTCTCTGTGACGTTGCGGGGCGCGGTCATCAACTCCATGCCGGGATGTAGCTCGTTGGCGCGCGTATACCCATCCGTCGTCAGGAGGCGATGTTCGGGCGTGACCTTGATCACGCGCGAGGCGGTGACAATTTTCAACAATTCCTTGCGACCGGTCTTGACGATCCGCTGGACATCGTGCGGCCTAATCTCGCCATCGGGCCACATCGCCATGATCGCGGGCGGCTGCGCGCGATAGGCGGCGGCGAGGGTCATCTTCCGCCCATCCGGTAGGACTACTTTCGTCTGTGCATGGGCGCATTTGTTAAACCCGTAACGGGCAAATGGGAGCATCCACTCCCAGATCTCCTGCGCCTCGGACTTCGTCAGGCCGCCGTGACTCTGGCAGCCCTTGACGAACTTCTCCTCCTCGGCCTTGAGGACGTCGAGATCCTTCTTGCCGACCGCCTTGCGCAGCTTGTCGGCCTTCTCCCAGTCGTAGCCGGCGATCTCGATCGAGATGAAGAGGATGTCGTCCTGATAGACGAGGACGCCGAACGAATCCTTGAGGATCGGTTCGAGCGACGGGTGCAGATATTTGACCTTCGAGCGGTCGTGCTTCCGCTCGATGTAGAGCGGGATGAAGGGCATCGGACCCGGACGGTAGAGGGCGATCATCGCGGCGATGTCGAGGATCGTGCTCGGCCTCAGGTCTTTGAGGTACTTCCGCATCCCCCCCGACTCGACCTGGAAGAGCCCGGTCGTCTCGCCGCTGGACAGCAGCTCGTACGCCTTCGGGTCGGTCAACGGCAGCTTTTCCGGGTCGATGTCCAGCCCGCGATATTCCTTGAGGATCTTCACCGCGCGACCGAGGACGGAGAGGTTCGCCAGCCCGAGGAAGTCCATCTTCATCAGGCCGATCGTCTCGGCGTTCCGCATGTCGTACTGGATCAGCAGCTTCTCGCCGCCGCCGGTATCCTTCTGTACCGGCGCATAGGTCATCACCGGCTGCTCGGTGATGATGACCCCGGCGGCGTGCGTCCCAGCGTTGCGCGTCACCCCTTCGAGGCGGCGCGCGGTGCTCATCAGCCGCGAGACGGCGGGATCGCTCTCCTCCATCTTGCGGAGTTCGGGGACCGTCTCCAGGGCGCGATCGAGGCCGCTCCCCAGCGGGATCAGCTTGGAGATCTTGTCGACATCGCCGTAGGACATCCCCATCACGCGCCCCACGTCGCGGATCGCGGCCTTTGCTTCCATCGTCCCGAAGGTGATGATCTGCGCGACCTTGTCCTCGCCGTACTTGCGCGTGACGTACTCGATCACCTCCTCGCGCCGGGAGTCCTCGAAGTCCATGTCGATGTCGGGCGGGGAGGGGCGGAAGGGATTGAGGAAGCGCTCGAACGGCAGGACGTAGACGAGCGGATCGACCGAGACGATCCCGAGGCCGTACGAGACGAGCGAACCCGCCGCCGAGCCCCGGGTGGTGATGACGATTCCCTGCTCGCGCGACCAGTTGGCGAAGTCCTGGACGATCAGGAAGTAGGCCGGGTAGCCCTTCTGGACGATGATCCCCAGCTCGTACTCGACCCGGTCGAGGTACTCCTGCGGCAGATCCTCGGTGCCGGGCGCGTGCCACGCGGGCGGGACATCGTCGATACCGATGCCGAGCAAGCCCTCGCGCTTGCGCTTGCGGAGCCCCGCCAGCACCTGATCGCGCAGGTGCTCCTCGGTCGTCTTCTCCTGCGGCACCGGGAAATGCGGCAGGATCCAGGTGCCGGTCTTGATCTCCAGCTCGCACATCGAGGCGACCAGGCCGGTATTGCTGACCGCCTCCGGGACGTGCGCGAAGATTTCCGCCATCTCGCTCGGCGGGCGGAAGAAGTTGGTGTTGCTCGTCATCTTCATGCGCTTCGGGTCATCGAGGGTCTTGCCGGTCTGCACGCAGATCAGGACGTCCTGGATCGCCATGTCGTCCTGATTGAGGTAGTGGACGTCGGCGGTGCAAACGAGCGGCAGGCTCAGATCCTTGCTCAGCTCGATGATGCCGCGATTGACGACCTCCTGCTCGGGGATCGTCGGGTGATTCTGCAATTCGAGGAAGTAATTACCCTCGCCGAAGATGCCGCGATAGAGCTCGGCGATCCGCTTCGCCTCGTCGTAGTTCTCCGCGATCAGCGCGCGCGGCACCTCGGCACCGAGGCAGGCCGAGAGGCCGATCAGCCCATCGGAGTACTCGCGCAGGATGTCGTGATCGATGCGGGGCTTGTAATAGAAGCCCTCGGTGTGCGCCAGGCTCGTCAGCTTGATCAGGTTCTGGTAGCCCTGGGCGTTCTTCGCCAGCAGGACCAGGTGATAGTTCTCGGCGTCGGACTTGCCGCTCTTCGCGCGCATCCCGCGCGGCGCGACGTAGGCCTCGACCCCGATGATCGGCTTGACCCCCGCCTTATGTGCCGCCTCGTAGAAATTGATCGCGCCGTAGAGGGCTCCATGATCGGTGAGGGCGACGGAGCCCATGCCGAACTCGCGCGCGCGCTTCATGTAGTTGTCGATCTTCCCGAGCCCGTCGAGGAGGGAGAAGTCGGTGTGCAGGTGCAAATGCACGAAGTCGCTGCTCATGCGGCCCTCTTCTCCTCATTCGCTGCGGCCCGGCCCGATCGCTACCGGGGCGCGGCGGTGTGGTGCGAAATCGCGCGGAAGGAAGCCGTCGCGTCGCGCTCGCCGAACCGACAGCTACCCGTCCCGCCCGGCATGAACCCCACAGCCGAGGCGGCGGGGCGCGTGCGCCAGGGGCGGAACGGGCGTTCTGTACGTTCGGGATTGTACCCCCTCTAGGAGGCGAGCGCAATCTCCGTCAGGTTGTTCAGCAACTGGCGCAGGTTATCGCGCTTCTCCGGGGCCATCGACTCGTCGTGCAGCAGGCGGTAGATCCGCGTCACCGCCGGTTCGTCGGAGACGGCGTTCTCCGGCTGGTCGGGGAAGAAGCCCGCCGCGATCAGGAGACGATCCTTCGCCTCGGGCGCGAGGACGAGCCCGCGCGCGAGCTTGCCGATGGCCTCGCGCGTCGGGGAGCGTTGCCCGCTCTCCAAACGACTGACCAGGCTGTGATCCATCTCCGCCTCGGCGGCCAGCTTCTCCTGCGACCAGCGCTGCCCTTCGCGGTGGCGCTTCAGCAGGCCCCGGAACTCTTCGTTGCCACGGGGCGGACGCTGCGCCTCGCGCTCGGCCCGCTCGCCAGCCTCGACACCCGCCATTTCGTCACCCGCCTTCCGCAAAGAGGTCGCCCGTCAATCTCGACATTGACAGAATAGCACCTTTTTGCCACATCGTCAAGAGCCATCGAGGTTATCCACACACCCTTGACGAATCGGCAGAATCGTCGTGCCATCCCGACCAGAAAGCTGTGCAGGCCGCACGAAACGACTGTCGCGTTGCTGTCATCAAGGCGGCAGACTCGTCCGCTATCGTGGAAGACACAGGGTATCCGCGATAGCGGAGGGGGGTTTTCTCGTTTCTGGGATGGGAATATCGCGTTTCCAACCTTCGGTCGGCACTGGTGGGTAGCGATGGCGATAGCGCATGGTCGGTGCGGTGCTATACTCTCGGCGAGCGTCATGCGGCACCGCGCCACAGGCGACACCATGATTCGGCGGCGGCGTCCTCGCCGCCATCACGGAAGGATCCCGTGCAACACCTCACCGCCGCCGAGCAACCACTCCTCGCCGGTTCCCTGCACGAGTACCTCGATACCCTCGCCTCGTCCGCCCCGGCCCCCGGCGGCGGCAGCGTCGCCGCCCTCGCGGCGGCGCAGGGCGCGGCCCTGCTGAGCATGGTCCTCAATCTGACCCTCGGGCGACCGCGCTTCGCCGCGAGCGAAGAGGAAGGGCGCGCGATCCTCGCGGAGGCGGCGCGACTGCGCGCGGAGTGCGCGGCGCTGATCGACCGCGACGCCGCCGTGCTCGGCGCGCTGATCGCCACGTACAAGTTGCCGAAGGGCACCCCCGAGGAACGGGACATCCGCACGACGACCCTCGCCGCGCGGACCCGCGCGGCGACCGAGGTGCCGCTCGCGGTGGCGCGGGCGGCGGCGGGGCTCCTACCCCTCTGTCGACGGCTCCTGCCGCTCGGCAACCCGACCGCCGTCAGCGACATCGGCGTGGCGGCGACCTGCGCGGTGGCCGGATTCCGCGCCGCCGAATTGAACGTGCTGATCAATCTAGGGCAACTGGAGGACGAGGCGTTCGTGGCGTCGGCCCGCCAGGAGCTGGACGAGCTGGGGAACGGACTCGAAGACGAGGCGACGGCGATCCTGATAGCGGTGCGCGAGCGGCTGTAGCGCCGGATCGTCGCATGATGGGGATCGCAACTGCCGGGGCCGGGCGACTCCCCTCCCCTATCGGTTCCATGAAGGACGACGAGCGAGAGGGATGTGAGCGGATTGGAGCGAGACGACGAGATGACGGCGACGATCCTCGATGGCCGCGCGGTGGCCGAAGCGTTGCGCGGCGAACTGCACACCGAGGCGGCACACCTCGCCACGCGGCTTGGCTTCACCCCGACGCTCGCCATCGTCACCGTCGGGGAGGATCCGGCGTCCCGCTCCTACATCGCGGGGATCAAGCGCGCGTGCGAGCGGGTCGGGATCGCCTGCCGCGCGCGCGCACTGCCGGACACGGTCGGGGCCGATACCCTCCGCGCGACCGTGCGCGAACTCAACGCGGAATGGGCGGTCTGCGGCGTCCTCGCCACCCTGCCCCTCCCGCCGGGTTTGCCGCTCGGCGCGATCGCCGACACCCTCGATCCGACGAAGGACATCGACGGCATCACCCCGACGAATGCCGGACGCCTCGCCCTCGGGCAACCCACCTTCGCCCCCAATACCCCGTCCGGTGGCATGGAAATCCTGCGCCGCTACGAGGTCCCGATCGCCGGGCGACACGCGGTGGTCATCGGCCGCAGCGGGATCGTCGGCAAGCCGATGGCCCTGCTCCTCCTCGCCGCCGACGCGACCGTCACCATCTGCCACAGCCACACGCGCGATCTCGCCGACCTCGTCCGGCAGGCCGATATCGTCGTCACCGCCACCGGGCGGGCGGGGATCGTGACCGGGGCGATGCTGAAGCCGGGCGCGACGGTGATCGACTTCGGCATCAACTTCCCCGACTCGGCGGGCGGCAAGATGGTGGGCGACGTGGACTTCGCCTCGGCGGCGCGGGTGGCCGGGGCGATCACCCCGGTCCCCGGCGGCACCGGCCCGGTCACCAACATGATGCTGATGCGCAATACCCTGACGGCGGCGCGCGCCCTCGTCACCGACTGAGCCACACACGCTATGAATCGCATCGATTTCGTCACCACGCAACACCCGTCCTCGCTGCGCCGCGCCATCTTCGAGGACGACGGCGAAACGGCGTGGTTGTACCTGACCGCGCCCCGCTCACATCGACCCGAACGGGATTGCTGGCTCGATAACCGCCATCCGGCGCGGCCAACCGAAGAACTCGCGTCTTATCGCGATGGGCCGCCGCCAGTCAGCGCAGAATTTGTGGGCGCAGGGGCATATCGGACCATGCAGGAAACGCCCCACATTCGCTTCAACTGGTCGCGCGATGGAGAATCGGTCGCTTGTGTGCTCGATGGCGAGGTGGTCGGATTCATCGCGGCGGGATACCCGCGCGCGGCTGACTTCAGCCGCCACCTCAGTAAAGCCGGTCCGTGGGGCCAATCGTGGGACGAAGCGCTCTATCGCCGTGTCTTTCACGGATCATAGCGCCCCTTTGGCGCAGCGCTATTGTCGCGGCGCTATTGTCGTGGTGACATGAGGGTGAAGAGGGTGATCTCCGGGCGACAGCCGAAACGGACATGGGGGCGCACCATGCCGAGGCCGCGACTGGTGTACTGGATCATCTCGCCGACCAGATAACGCCCCTGCGGGTATTTCTGCCCCAGCGGCGGCAAGATCAGCGGCCCCGCCAGGGGAAGCCGGACCTGTCCGCCGTGGGAATGGCCGGAGAGTTGCAGATCGAAGCGCCCGGTGGCGGCGCTGAGGTCGGCGAAGTCGGGCTCGTGGGCCAGCAGGATCGCCGCACCGTCCTCCCGCCCATCCCGGGCCGACCGCAGACGGTTCAGCACCTGATCGAACCGCGACTTCCCCTCCCAGTGATCGTCGATCCCGCCCAGGTAGAGCGCGTCCCCGCCACGCCGCACGACGTGGAGGTCGTTGTCCAATTCGCGTACACTCCCCGCCGCCAGCGCCTCGCGTACCTTCGCCGCATCGGACCAATGATCGTGGTTGCCCAGCGTCGCCAGCACCCCATCGCGCGCCCGCAACTCGCGCAGGACGGCGGCGAGCGGCGCGGCGTATTGTGCCGCCGCTGCGGTGACGAAGTCGCCGGTGATCGCGACCAGGTCGGGGGCGAGCGCATTGGTCGTCGCCACGATATCGCGGAAACGCGCGGGGGTCATCCAGGGATCCATGTGGATATCGCTTAAGTGGACAAGGCGATACCCGGCGAACGCGGGCGCGAGGCGCGGCAGCGTTAACGTATGCCGCTCGATGTCGAGCCAGCGCGGCTCGATCTGCGAGGTATAGGTGATTCCGCCCGCCCCGGCGGCGGTCGTCGCCAGCGCCGCGCCCACGGTCAGCCGCACGAACGCGCGGCGGGAAAGTCGTCGCTCGGGTCGTCGTACCATGTCGCCCATGCCGCCGCCATGCCCCTCGCTCACAAGAAGAGCCCGACCGCCAGTGCCAGCGCCAGCACGAGGCCGCACGACGTGCCGATGACGAGTGCCGTCACCACGGCGAGGACGAAACGAAGGGAAAGGCCCGGTCCGCCGCGCATCGACAATCCTTTTCGCACCGCGATCGGCCTGAAGCGTCATCAGCCGAATATCGCCCATCAGCACACGCGGATACCCGCCTCTCGTGCGCGGGGGATGGGGCGGCGGCGTGACGAGGACAACCGCCGCCTCTTCCCTTAACTCCGAGCAGTATGTCGGTGTCACAACGCGCTCGTCTATAGCGCAGATGGCGACCGGCAGGGCGGACTTTCGTCTCGGCGCGGGAGGCGACACCGCCCGATCACCAGCGACAGCGGGCGACCGGGACGGGCTATACTTGCGTCGCACGGCTAGCGCGGCACGTGAGTGGAGGAGAAATGCAAGAACAATCGCTCGACCTAGCGAAACGGGCGGCGCTGTTAGCACTGCCCTGGGCGGCGGGCTTCGCGGCGATCCTCACCTTCACCGGGATTATCCCCTGCTGCAATTTCCTGGTCTTCCCGCTCGGAACGCTGGGGCTGGGCTACCTGACCGCCACGCGCCTCGGCCTCCAGCCGACCCGGGAGACGATGCAATCGTTCGCGCTGACGATCGGGCTGACGATCGGCGCGCTGGCCACGGTCGCCGCGCTGATCGCATCGCTGGTCACGCAGGGCATCTCCCTCGGCATCGTCGCCCTCCTGGGCATCTCCAGCAGTCGATCGGGCTTCGATTTGCTGACGAGCAGCCTCGGGATCGGCGTCTCGCTGCTCGTCACCCTGCTCGTCACGGTCATCGGCGGCCTGATCTTCGGGGTGATTTTCGGCTGCCTCGGCAGTTATCTCGCCCTCGACCGTCAACGCCCGCGCGAGTCTTACTATTAAGGGGAACGCGCTCGATTCCTCCAGGGCAGCGGTCCGGTGATCCCTCTGCCCCGATGCCCGATTCGCGTGCTTCTCGGCGCGAACAGGGTGCCTGGCGCGGCGGGCGATGCGAAAGGGAACCAAGGGGCAGAAGACTGGTATCGCGATCCCCGTGCGATCGGGCCAGTCCACACCATGACATGGCGGTCCCTTGTATAGACTGGCGGGGGCGCGAGGCAGGCGGCGAGGGCACCCGAAGTCTTGGCCTTGCGGCGTTGGATTCTGGGCGGTGACACTGGATGGCTGGGGCGGGCACGACGCGACCCACCGGCTGGGCTCGGTACGCAAAAGGTAGGAGAGCGTGGGGACGCGGCGAGCGACGGACGAACCGGGGTCTGGCCCTGCACCCACGCCAGCGGCGGAGAAGAAGGGCGAGGTGGACCACGGTGCTGGCGCAGCCGCCGGTCCGACGCCCACGAATCGCAGGAAGTTGAAGAAGGCCGCAGACGCCGAGCGCCGGGAGCGGTATCGCCTGGCCGAGGCGCGCAGCGAGGCCGAGCGGGAGCAGCGCCGCGCGGACAACCGCGCCGCCCGGGAACGAGATGCCGCCGAACGCGCCGCACGGCAGCGCGTCGCCGACGCGGCGCAGGGGCGGGCGCGACAGGAGGAAGAGCAGCGACGGCGAGAAGAGGCGGCGCGCGTCCGGCGCGCGGCGGCTGCGGTCGCTGGCACCCCGGCGGACACCGACGCCGTGGCGGGGCGGGAGACGACCCGGCGGCGCGTGGAGGAGGAGCGTCGGAGCGCCGCAGCCCAGGCAGCCGAACGAGAGCGGAAGCGGCTGGCGGAGGCGGCACGCCGCGCCGCACGAGCCGAGCGTTCGCGCCGCCAGGCCGAGCGGAAAGCCGAACAGCGCCGGGCGAAGGACGAGGAGCGCCGCGCCGAGCGCGAGGCCGTCCGCGCCCGCGCGCTCGGTGCCGATCCCTACGTAACCCTGGACATCGAGCCGGACGCGACCGCCGAGGAGGTGGCCCGCGCGTATCGTCGGCTCGCTCGAACGCTCCACCCGGACCTGCACCGCGAGGGGACACCGCAGGAGCGCGCGGCGCGCGAGGCCGCGATGAAGCGTGTCAACGTTGCCTATGGCCTCCTGGGCGACCCGCAGCGCCGTAGGGCCTACGACCGAGTGCGGGGTACTGTCAGGGGCTGAATCATGGCATCGATCCCACAAGGCTCCTCAAAAGCTGGCGAGGGGCGCGGTCAGGATGGCCGCGCCCCTCGCCTATTCAACATACGACCCGCCTACCCGCGACGAGCGCCCCGGTCAGTACCCCACCGGATGCCGCCCCTGCCACGGGCCGTCCCGCTCGACCACCCGCCCCGCTTGCAGCACGCGCAGCTCGTCCCACGGTCGCCCGATGATCTGCGTCGCCAACGGCAGCCCGTCCGCCGTCAGACCGGACGGGACGACGATCGCCGGCCAGCCGAGGCAGTTGAAGGGGTGCGAGTAGCGCGTGTTGCTGCTCGGGTCGCCGAGCGCGGGCGCGCCATAGGCGAGCGCCGGGGACGACAGGAGATCGAACCGCTCCCACAACCCAGCGCAGCGCGCCCGCAGGACCGCGCGTGTCTGCTGCGCCCGCACATAGTCGTTCGGCCCGTAGGCGTAGGCGACGAGCAGGCGGTAGCGCGGGAACGCGCCGAGATCGAGCGGGCGCTCGCGCAACGATCGCTCGTGGTAGGCGGTCGCCTCCATGCCGATGATCGGCGAACCGACAACGCGCAACGCCTCCAATTCCGGCAATTCGATATCGACGATCTCCGCCCCCGCGTCGGCCAGGGCGCGCAGCCCCGCCTCCCACGCCGCGACCGCGTCCGCGCCGGGCGCACCGAGCGGCGAGCCGTCCTCGCGGATCGCACCGATCCGCAGGCCGTGCATGGTCGCCGGGGCGTCGAGGTCGCGCGTGAAGTCGGGTACCGGGCCGCGTCGCGTGCGGCGATCGGCGGGATCGTACCCGGCCAGGAGATTGAGGACGAGCGCGGCGTCGCGCACCGAGCGCGTCATCGGGCCGAGATGATCGAGCGACCAGGAGAGGGTGATCGCCCCGGCGAGGCTGATGCGCCCGAAGGTCGGCTTGAGGCCGACGATCCCGCAGAGGGCGCTGGGGGTGCGGATCGAGCAGCCGGTGTCCGAGCCGAGCGCGCCGTACGCCAGCCCCGCCGCGACCGCCGCCGCCGACCCGCTGCTCGACCCGCCGGTGTCGCGCTCCAGATTCCAGGGGTTGTGCGTGGTGCCGTAGTGGACGTTCAGCGAGGAGGGGCTATAGGCGAACTCGCTCATCCGCGTCTTGCCGATCAGGATCGCGCCCGCTTCCTTCAGGCGGCGCACGGCGGTCGCGTCCTCGGCGGGGAGCCAGTCGGCCAGGATCTTCGAGCCCGCCGTCGTGGCGATCCCGGCGGTCGCCAGCAAGTCCTTGATCGCGAACGGTATGCCGTGGAAGGGGCCGCGATAGCGCCCCGCCGCGATCTCCGCCTCCGCCTCCCGCGCCGCCGACCGCGCCTCGTCGGCAAGGACGAGTTGGTAGGCGTTCAGCGCCGGGTCGTGTTCGGCGATCCGCGCCAGCATCAACTCGGTCAGTTCGGTCGGCGCGACCGTCCCCGCCGCGACTGCCGCCGCCACGACGTGCAACGGCGCGAACGGGTCGCGCGGATCGCCCTCGTCAGTTTCCGGCCCGGCGGACGTGCCGAGTGCGGCGAGGGTGTCGGGCGCGCTGCTGTCCGCCCAGTCTTTCAGATCGTCGGGGATGGTATCGGGCGGCGTCTGCGCGACCAGGGCGGCGAAGGCATCGACGTTCCCCAGGAACGGGCCGTCCACGATCAGCGCCACATCCTCGTCACTTAACGCGATCCCGGCGCGCGCGGCGTTGGCGCGCAACCGTGTTAGCGTCCCGTCGTTCATGGCAGTGTCGGCCATCTTGCCACCCTCCGTAGCGTACGCCCACACCGATAATCCGGGGCCGGCGCCATACGCCTTCCCCCGAGGCGGGACGAGTCCGTCTCTCCGATCAAGGGCGTCGGATACGGGCCGACGGCCCACGGCGCATTATGCCCGATCCCGCCCGATCGCGCGCCGCTCGGTGCCGGGGCGCGTGTGCTACACTTCGAGCGAGCAGTGTACGTACTTCACGTAGGAAGCGATAGGCCAGCGCGATGCCGATCACCCTCCTCCCCCCCGATCTCGTCGGGCAGATCGCCGCCGGCGAGGTGGTAGAGCGCCCCGCCTCCGCCGTTAAGGAGTTGCTGGAGAACGCGCTCGATGCGGGCGCGCGCCGGATCGCGATCGAGGTGCGCGCCGGTGGCCGCGATCTCCTCAAGGTGATCGACGACGGCTGCGGCATCCCGCGCGATGAATTGCTCCTCGCCTTGCAGCAACACGCCACCAGTAAGCTGCGCTCGGCGGACGAACTGGCGCGAATCGCCACCCTCGGTTTTCGGGGCGAGGCGCTCGGCTCGCTCGCGGCGGTGGCACAGGTGACGGTCGTCAGCCGCCCCCCCGATGCGCCGAGCGGCTACGAGATCGTCGGGCACGGGGCGGGGCGGAGCACCCCGCGCGCCCTCGCCGCGCCGCCCGGCACCACGATCAGCGTCCGCGAGTTGTTCGTTAACGTCCCGGCTCGCCTCAAATTCCTCCGCGCGGCGGCGACGGAGCACGGCGTGATCGGGCGGATCGTCACCGCCTACGCCCTCGCGCGCCCCGATGTCCGCTTCGAGCTGAGCATCGACGGGCGACGCACGCTGGCGACCGACGGGGCCGGGGATCGCCTGAACACGATCGTTGGCATCCACGGCGCGGAGGTCGCGGCGCAGATGCTGCCGCTCGATCCCGGAGTCGCCGAGGTGCCGGATGTGCGCGTCAGCGGCTACGTCAGCGCGCCCGCCCTCAACCGCGCCCACCGGCAGGGGATCTTGCTCTTCGTCAACGGGCGCTGGATTCAGAACCGGGCGCTCGGCTTCGCGCTGGAAGAGGCGTACCACAGCCTGCTGATGATCGGGCGGCACCCGCTGGCGATCGTGGACATCGCCCTGCCGCCGGAACTGGTCGATGTCAACGTGCATCCGACGAAGAGCGAGGTGCGCTTCTTCGACGAGCGCGCCATCTGCCGCGCGCTCAGCCGCGCCACGCGCGCCGCCATCCTGGAGCATGGTCGCACTGCCATCCCCGACTTCACCCTGACCAGCCCCGTTTACGACGAGCCCGCGATCCAGGGGCGCTTCGACGCCGGGCAGCACCTCCGCTGGCCGGATCCCGGCACCGGCACGACAGCCCCCTTCCCGACGTCGCACGCCCCAGGGGCCGAGCGCATCGCGATCGCCCCCCTCCCGGAGCGTGACGGCCTCCCCGCGACGACCCTGGCACGGCTGCCCCAGCCGCCGCCCGCGCCCGCCGCGCCGCGCCCCACCCCGGAGCGACCGATCGGCAAGCTCCCGCCGCTGCGGGTGCTCGGCCAGGTCGGGGCGTCCTACATCATCGCCGAGGGGCCGGAGGGGGTCTTCCTGATCGATCAGCACGCGGCGCACGAGCGGATCCTGCTCGATCAAATCCTGGCCGGGATCGAACAGGCCACGCCCGAGAGCCAACTCCTGCTGGAACCACTCCTCCTCGACCTCACCCCGCCGCAGATCGAGGCGATCGAGAGCGCGGCCACCGATCTGGCGGCGCTCGGCTTCGCCCTCGAACCGTTCGGCGCGCGCGCCTGGGCGGTGCGCGCGGTCCCGGCCCCGCTCGCCACGCCACGCACGCGCAACCTCGGCGAGACGATCGTGGCGATCCTCGAAGAGGCCGCCCAGGGGGGGCAAGGGCTGAGCTGGCTCGAACGCCTCGCCGGGACGACCGCCTGCCACAGCGCGATCCGCGCCAATCAGCCACTCACAATGGAAGAAATGCGCGCGCTGATCGGCCAACTCGAACGGACCACCCTGCCGCGCACCTGCGCGCACGGTCGCCCCACGATGCTCCAGGTCGAATTGGGCACCCTTGAACGACAGTTCGGTCGCCACGGCTGAGGTGCCGTCGTACGCTACAAGCGCGTTCGGACCGACACGGTATGCGATAATCAAAGCGGAGGTGGCCCAGCCATGCATTCTGCGATGAATATCAACCCGGAAAGTGAGCTCAGCCGACGACTCAAAGAGGCGGTGGCGGAGAAGAAGCCGGTGCGGCTGACGAGCGGCGATACCGTCTATGTATTACAGGTACAAGCGCACGAGATGACTCCAAAGACCGAGCGGCGCTACGATCCGACGCAGATTCGCCAGGGACTTGCCCGCAGTAGTGGCGCATTGAGGGGCGTTGATCTGGCCGCGCTCAAGAAGGAGCTGCACGAGGCCCGCGAGCAAGACAGCACAAGGCGGTCCGCGTAACCGATGGCATACCGTATCGACACCGACATTGTGCTCGACCATCTCGCTGCGGTTCCTGCTGCGACCGAACTGCTCGATGTGCTAGCAGAGAGCGCCCTCGCTATCCCCATCATTACCTACATGGAAACGTACCAGGGTGTGTTGCGTAGCACTCATCGGCACGAGGCACAAGAGCAATTCGAGGCGTTCGTCGCCGTTGTACCGGCGCTGCCACTTTCGGAGGAAGTCGCGCGCCGTTGCGCCGAACTGCGAGAGACGCTGCGAGCGCAAGGTCGGCGGGTACGCGCATGCGCCCTCGATCTGATCATCGCAGCCACCGCACTCGAAAACAACTTGATACTCGTCACGCGCAACACGCGTGACTATGCCGATATCCCGGGGCTTCGTCTCCACCAGGCGTAGCGCAGCGGGGTGGTCAGGAGCGTTCCTGCCCGTTCGACGCCGCTGCACGGGCGGCCAGCTCGTCGAGCCACGCCTTATCCTCGACTCGGAGCAGCGCCGGATTGAAGAGCTGTGCGAGGCAGAAGAGCGCGATGACGGCCCCGCAGCCGACGATGACCGCGCCCGCACCGAACGCCCCGCCGAACGTTCCCGCGATCACGGAGGCGAGCGGCAGGGTACATTGCGCGATGAGCCGCCGCACCGCGAAGACGCGCCCCTGCATCGCACGCGGCGTCTGTGTCTGCCAGATGGTCTGCGAGTGGGCGTTCAGGATCGGATTCGCGAACGCGAAGATGAACAGCATCGCCACGCTGAGGGGGAGCAACGGCGACAGCCCGAGGATGACCGTCGCGAGGCCCCCCAGGAGCATCGGGACGACAACGCCGTAGACGCGGCGGGACCGCAACCCGCCCCAGGCGCTGACGATGATCCCACCCGCGACCCCGCCGACGCCGAGCGCGGTGCTGAGGGTTGCCAGGGCCGATTCGTAGCCGAAACCTCGCGCCGTCCAGTCGGCGGCGAGGGTAAACTTGACCAGCAGGGGGAGCAGGATGATGACGGGTGTGCCGGTCAGATTGGCGACGGCGAAGGTGCCGAGCAGCCACAGCAGCGGGCGGCGGCGCCAGATGTAGACGAACCCGACCCGCACATCGGCCCACAGGCCCGGGGTCGCCCGCCCGCTCGTCGCGGCGGGGAGCGGCGAGGGGATGACGAGGAAGAGCAGCACCGCCGCCGTCGCGAAGAACGTGAGGCCGTCGAGGGCGATGGCGAAGGCCGTGCCGTCCGCGAAGCGCCCGATGGCCGCGCCGATACCACCCGGTATGGTCCCCTGGCGGGCCAGGGCCGGGAGCGCGATCAAGGTGGCGGCGAGCGCGGGCGCGAACAGGAACGAGAAGTTCTGCATCGTCTGCATCATGCCGTTGGCGCGCGGTAACAGCCGTTCCGGGACCAGCATCGCATACGAGGTATCGAAGGCCGCATAGTGCAGGGATTCCGCCGCCGAATAGCAGGCCAGCAGGGTGAGCAACAGCCAGAGTTGCAGCGTCCCCGTCGCCAGGGTCGCCGCCAGGATGAGGCAGAGGACGCCATTCGCCACCCCGGCGACGAGCATGGTGCGTCGGCGGTCGTGCCGGTCCACCCACGCCCCGGCGAGGGGCGCGCCGAAGACGGCAGGCAGCGCGTAGGCCAGCGTCGTCGCGGCGAGCGCGAACGCCAGCGCGGCCCGTTGTTCCGGTCGCGCGTAGAGGGTCTGGGCGAGCCAGATGTTCGCCGCGAAGAGCGTCAGCGCACTCCCGATCAGCGAGAAGGATTGCGAGGCCCAGAGGACGACGAAGGTGCGGAAGCCGTGCGCGGGCGGCAGATATGGCACGGCCGCACCTTCCTCGACGGTCGGCATCATCAGACTCCCCTCAGCCGATCCTGATCGCCATATCCCGGCCTCTGCTTACTCGGTAAGTCTGCTCCGTCACCCCAGGGTGGCATACCGCTATAGCGAGTTAGTCGCCATCGCGCGGATAGTCTTCGCCGTCCCAAGGTGACGTACATATCTTCTCCGGTACGCCGTCATCCGCACCCCTTACAATCGAGATATCTTTGTTTCAAGGATGATATCACGAGAAAGGCCGCGACTCCAGCGAGAAGGAAGGTAACGACGTGGTCCGGGCTTGTCCATACGCACCGAGCGACGCGGCGCGGTAGACCGCGCCACGCGTAAGGGATCGACCCCGTCTGTACCCAGCTCGCAGAAGCGGAGGGACTCCCGAGCCGGGTCTTGGGGCTGCGCCGGTGCCACAGGGGGGCACAGCCGAGGGCTTGCGTCCCCGGACGCCAGGGAGCGGATACAGCAGGCCAGCCCAATTGCGCCCTGCCCTAGAAACAGCTTTTCAACGCCCCGACTTCGCCCCGTACGTGAACCACACGTCGCGGAACTTCAACTCGTAGTTGTCGCGGATCGCCGCCAGGACTTCCGGCGTCCAGATCGCGTCGCGCGGGTTTGCCGGGAGAATCACCAGGGCGAAGCGCCTCGCCCGCAGGTCGTCGAGCAACTGCTGCTGGTCCCAGCGTCCCGCCCGCGCGAGCGCCGCCATCGCCTGCGGATCGTCGTAGGGCACCCCTTTCCCGGCCAGGATGTTCAACCCGATCTCCTCGGAGAGCACCTCACCGGGGGTGTTGCGGATGTTGGTCACGATCAGGTCGAGCTGGCGGCGAGTCTGCGGTGTCGGGTCGGCCAGCTCCTGCGCATACCATTTGTCTGAGGTCCAGCCGGTGACGAGCTGCGCCGCCAACAGCGCCACAAGCGGCCATGCGACGAGCGCCGCCCGCCGCGAGCCGTCGAGGACCACGGCGAGCGCGCAGCCGACGGCCAGGGCGCTCGCCGCCGCCAGCTCGATCAAGTGATCGTGGTCGGCCCCCTCGACGCCGATCGTCGCGACGAAGCCGAGCGCACAGACGAGGTAGAACGGGGCGATACTCGGGCGGCGCAACCAGACCAGCGTCAGGGCACCGACCGCCGCCGTCGCGAGGGTCGGCCAGAAGTCGCGCAGGAAGAGCGCGCCGAAGTTGAGGACGAGTTGGGGTTCCCAGCGCAGCCGCCGGTCGGCCACGATGTGCCGGAAGAACTCCCCGCTGGTCAGTGCCGTCAGCGCGACGAACGGCAGCAGCCCGCCGACCGCCCCGGCGAACACGAAGCGGAGGGCCGGGCGAGCGCCCGCCCAGCGGAGGAGGAAGAGGGTTGCGGCGAGGGGCGCGGCGAGCGTTGTCTGCTTGGTGAAATAGGCGGCGATGAACGGGACAATCGCCCAGAGGTACGCCCCACGCGGCGAGCGCCACGAGCGCTGCACGATCAGCAGCCCGATCATCGCCAACGCCAATGCCGGGATCGTCGGCTTCACCCGCACCGCCCAGATGATCCCCGGCGTGAAGGTCGCCAGCCCGGCCATGCTCACGAACGCACCCAGGAGTCCGGTACGGCGCGGCGTGGCCTGCCAGATCAGCGCGCCAACCGTCGCCAACAGCGTCAGCCACGCGCCGAGGGCGATCAATCGCCCCCCGGTGTAGACCGTATCGGAGAGCCGCAACGTCGCCGCGACCGCCGCGAAGTAGAGCGGCGTGTACGGGCCGGAGACGAAGCCGTGGCGCTCCGGGCCGTTTGCGACGTAGATGCTCTCCCCGCGCGCCAACTCCTTCGCTTCCCAGACCATCAGGCTCTCCGAGCCTTGCATCGGGTAGGGCCAGCGGAGCATCGTCACCCAGAAGGAGAGGATGGTCGGCACGGCGTGGATCAGCGCGATCACGGTGGTCGCCGCGATCAGCAGGGCGGGCAGGAGGCGCAGGAGCACCCCGCCCCACTCGGCCCGATCGGCCGCGCCCGGTGACCATCGTGCCGACCCCGCGCGACTCATCGGCGCACCGTCGCGGTCGCCTGCGTCGCCGCCGCCAGTGTCGGGAACGCGACCTGCCCCGACGCGAGGGTTTGCACGCCAGCGCCGGTCGTCGCGCCCGATCCCGGCAGGCTGATGGTGAGGCCATCGAGCGCACGCCCGGTCCCGTTCGTCACGCCGAGTCGTGTCCCCCCGGCCAGCGGCAGCGCCACCAGATCGACGACCCGCGTCGCGGTGCTGTAGGTGGCGATCTCCGTCACCGGGGCGATCCAGAGGCCCTTGTCACGGCCCGCGGCGGCGTAGGCGACTGTTCGGGTCCAGACCTCCTGGCCGCTCTGCTCCAGGCTCTCGTTCGGATGGTCCCAGAGGCTGTGGTAGCCGCGCACCGCCACCGTGACATCGATCCGCGCCAGTGCCTCATTCTCGGCCTCCGTGTTCGAGGCGAGGTAGAAATCGGGGAAGGCAAGCAGGTTCGGGTCGCCGGCGATCCGGTCGAGCTCGTAGGGGTGCCGCAACGGCTGCTCCTTCGTCTGGTAGAGCCGCGTGAGGATCGTCATCCCGGCCCGCTCGAAGGCCGTCCAGAAGGGGGCATCGAGGCTGTTGCTGCTCGTCCAGGGGAAGGCAAACGAGCGGGCGGTGGGGAGGCCGAGCGCGGTCGCCGTGCGCTGCCAGAGGGCGAGATCGGCGGCGAGTTGGTCGGGGGTGACGCCGCGCACGTAGAGGTGGCCGAACGAGTGCGAGGCGATCTCATGCCCCTCCGCCGCCAGCGCGCGCGTCTCCGAGGCGAAATACCACGCCGGGGCCAGCGCCTCGGTCGTGCAGGGATCGTTCTCGTACCAGGGGTGCGTGCGCCACCAATCGCTCCCCCACCCGTTGGCGGCGTTGGCGTTGCGGTAGATCGGGTCGCCGTTCGGTTTCTGGCAGGTCGGATTCCCGTCGAGCAGGTTATAGCCGGTCGCGTAGAAGGTCGCCTTGATCCCGTAGCGCGCGAAGAGATCGGCCAGGAAGCGCGCGCCATCGCGCATCCGCTGCCCCTTGTCCGCCGCATCGGACACCGATGGCCCGCCGTCCGCACCGATGCCTACGCCACCCGCCTCGCCGGTGTTGTCGCTGCGGGTGTGGATCAGCCCCCCCATCGCCGACTCCCAGTCGAAGCTGAAGGCCAGCGCGGCGCGGCGACCATCCGGGAACGGCTCCACGCGCACCCCCGCCGCCAGCGTCAGCTGCGGGTCGCGCGCCGTCGCCACATCGCCCACCGATTCGAGTCGCAGCCGTAAACCCGCCGCGCCGGGTGGCGCGGCAAAGGTCGCCTGCACGCCGCGCGCGAGGTCGAACAAGGCGCTCTGCGTGGTGATGCTCGCGCGGGTCACGTCCTCCCAGGCGAAGGTCGCGCGCAATCGCCCCTGGCCGACGAGATGGAAGGCATAGACTTCCCCCGGTCGCACATCGAGCCACGGCCCGACCGCCGCCGAGCCCGCTTCCAGGCGCAGCGCGATCGGCGTCGCCTCGCCCTTGCCGCGCTCGAAGGTCCAGAGCGCGCGCGGGCCGCCGGTCGTATCGAGCGCGAATGGCGCGGCGTAGTTCGTCGCCGGTGACGGCTCGGCGGCGACGGCGGCAGCACGCGCGGGCACCGCCCGGCTCGGTAGCAGCGACAGTGGGAAGGCAAGCGCGCACGCCAGAAGCAGCGGCAGGAAGACGCGCGGCTGCGGGCGCAGGCCACGCGCGCCGACGACCAGTCCGGCAAGCAACAGAACGAAGACGAACGCCAGCGTCAGCAGCGCCGCCGGGGACCACCAGCGGATCGGCAGCGCGAGCGTGTCGTCGCCTGCGAACCAACTCAGCGCCACCCCGAGGAGCGCCAGGATCGCCCCGCCGCCGAGCAGGGTCACGCGCGCGCGTCGTCGCGTCGCGCCGCAGCCCCAGGCGAACGCGAACGCGCCGAAGCCGAGCAGGAGCGCGCCCATGCTCGACAGGGCAAACAAGCCACTCAGGCCGCGCGCGGCAGGATCAGCCGCCGACCGGAAGGCCAGCCGCCAGGGATAGCCGAAGGCGAGGGTCTGCCACGCCCCCAGTCCCACGAACCCGACCGCGCCGCCAGCAGCGAGCGACAGGGCCGACCGGGGTCGATGCCGGCGCACCAGCGCCACGACGACCAACGCGACGATGATCAGCAGCGCGACCGCCCCGACGAGGTAATCGAGCAGGGCGCACGCGCCGAGCAACAGTCCCGCGCCGAATGCCGCTCCCCAGCGCCCCGACCGGAGCGCGCACCGCAACGTCGGGGCGAGCGCGAGCGCAAGAACCACGACCGCGAGACCGAGGGTCGGCCCGACACGGAGCGGGAAGAAGAGCACCACGCCCCCGAGCATCACCGGCGGGGCGAAGCGGCGCAGGGGTGCCACAGCCCCCCCCCCGTCTGCGGCCCGCCAGAGCAACGCCGCCGCCAGCGCGCCGAGCAGCGGGCCGAGCAGCACCACGAAGAAGGCCGGTGCCTCCGGACCGAGCAGCGGGGCGAGCGCAACGCCAAGGGCATAGAAGGGTGTAGACACCAGCGCGAGGCCGGGTGGGGTGCTCCGATAATAGTGTCCGGCGGCGTACGCGATCCCAGGCAACGGCGCGCCCGCCCCCCCCGCAGCTGGCAACAGCGCGGCGAGATAGCCATCGACCGTGAAGCGCCCATGTTCGACCAGGTTGGCGGCGGTGACGTAGATCCCCGCGCCCGCACCGCGCGGCAGCCCCGGTGTGCTGATGGCGTAGGCGAGGAAGACGAGCAAGGGGAGGGCGCAGGCGACGACGGCGCGCCCGCCAAATCGACGCCGCCACCCCGCGCCCGCGCCCGACTCAGCGGCGAATACGGTAGATGACATAGCGCTCCTGCCGCTCCTCCAGGGTAGCATTGGCGGCCAGCCACCCGCGCGTTTCATCGGTCAGCCGACCGTCGGATTTGTTGTCGATGATGACCAGATCGCTGCGCGCCATGCTCGCGCGCAGGGTCGCCTGTACCGCCGGTCGCCACATGATCTGGTACGGGTCGGTGGCCGGGGCGACGCGCAGCCGCGCGAAACGCTGACCCAGCGACAGGGACTCGATCCCCAGGCCCTGATAGATCAGGGAACCGTAGCCGTCCACGATAAAGCGGTTCTCGTCCGCGCGCGCCGGTCGCCGCGCCGCGCGATACGGGATCTGGGCATCAAGCGCGAAGACCGACCCGGTCGGGCCGACCGCATCGCCCGCGTAGCGCCCGAGGATGGTGTAGAGGCGATCCGGCGCGGCGGCGCGGTCGCTACGCCATGCCGCCGGGGCGAACCAGAGGCAGAGGGCGACCCCCGCCACCGCCAGGGCGGCCCCGTAGCCGCGCGCGCGCGGCCCCGCCCGCAGGGCGCGCGCGATCGCCAACGGCACGACCCCGGCGAGCAGGGCCAGCGGCAGCGCCAGCGCCACGCCATAATGGGCGTAATAGGAGCGCGCGCCGAGCAGGCCGAGCGCGACGAGCAGCGTCCAGGGGAGCAGCACCGTCCACCCCGCCGTGGGGGTCGCGGGCGCGGACAGCGAGGTCGCGCCCACCGCCGCCAGCGTTGGCTGGGCACGTCCGAGGCTGACGGAGGTACTCGCGCGCGAATCTCCCTCGAACGCGTCGAAGGGGAGGCGACGCAGGGCGGGCGTGGCGGCGTCACGCGCGGCGCGGTGGCGCTGCATCCGCGCCGACGCGCCGAGCATCGGCAGGGCCAGCGCGGCAAGGAGTCCGGCCAGGAGGAGGAGCGGCGCGGCATCGCGCAGTTGCGCCAGACGCGCGCCGAGATCGCGCAGGCCGTCGGCGGGGCGGAGGAGTTGCATCCAGATGAATTGGCCGAGCGGGTCCGCATCGCGCAGCCAGAAGAGGTATCCGGCGAGCGGCAGCGTCAGGACGACGACGCCATTGATGATCGACAGCAACAGGCCCGCACGTCGCCGGATCAACAGATCGATCGCGAAGGCCACCAGCACGAGCGCGCCCTGCAACTTCACCCCACCGGCGGCGGCACCGAAAAAGCCCGCGAAGAAGAGCAACGCCGGTGGTGGACGCTGCCACTCGCGCGCCAGCACGTAGGCCAGCACGGCGAGCGCGGTGAGGAAGAGGTATGGCCCCTCCAGCAGGACGTGCCGCCCGACCCAGAAGACCGAGCCGGGATCGAGCGCCAGCAATGCGCCGCTGACGCCACCGCCGACGATCCCCCAGAGTCGCCAGCCGATCAGGAAGACGATGCCGACGGTGAGCGTGGCGTAGAGGAGTGCCGCGTAGCGCAGCAGCATGAAGCTGGTCGGGCTGCCCCAATTCGTGAGATGGTAGGCGGTGGCGGGTGCGAGGAGCATCGGACCGAGCGGGGGGTGGGCGAAGTAGAAGTCGCGATAGGGCTGTCTGCCCTCCACGAGTAGCTGCGCCGCCGAGGCATAGACCCCTTCGTCATCATACGGCGACTCGTCGAGGCCGACCGACTGCGGCCAGATCGTCGCGGCGCGCAGGAGGCCGGCGCAGAGGATCACGGCGACGAACAGCGCCGCCGCCGCCCAATCCGCGAGGGCGCTCTCGCGCAGCCGCACCCAACGCCCGGCGACCACCGCGCCCGACTCGGCCCCTGTCATTCGCTCGCCGCGCGCGCGATGGTCACCGGACGACCGGTCCCTGCGAGCGCATCCGGCTCGGCACGCGGGACCGGATCGCGGAGCCAGAGGAGGAAGCCGGGGATGATATTGGCGAAGTTGAGCCCCAGGATCAGGAACGAGATCGCCACCGCCTGCCCGCCATCGTAGCCGTAGCGCGCCAGGAAGGCGACCAGGACCGCGTCGCGCGTGCCGACCCCGCCGACCGAGATCAGCCCGGCCAGCGTTTGCAGCATCACCACGATCATGAAATCGGCCAGCGGCAAGGTGACGCCGAGCGCGATGAAGCAGAGCCAGACCCGCCCCACGCTGACAGCCCAGGAGGCCGCCGTCCAGGCGAGCGCGGGCAGGAGTTGGCGCGCGTCGAGTTGCAACTCCGTCAGCGACCGCAGCAGCTCGATCCCTGCCAGCCGTTCGCGGATCGGGCGCGGCGTCAGCCGCGCCAGGAAGGCGAGGAGCGGCGTTCGCCAGCGCTCGGTCACCACCGCCGCGATCATGAAGCAGACGAGGGCGAAGAGGATGACGACCAGGATGGTGCTCTGCCCGCCCCCGGCATAGGCGAAGAGGGCGAGGGCGCTCAGCGCGAAGAGGGCGACGAAATCGAAGAGGCGATCGATGATACAGCTGGTCAGCGCCGGGGCCAACGCGGCCCCCTGCCGACGCAGATACCACGCCTTGACGAAGTCGCCGGCCTGGCCTGGGGTCGCCTGTCCCCACCAGATGCCGATCGCGTAGAGGCGCAACGCCTCGACCGGCCCGATCCGGGGCGTCCCCAGGCCCATCGCCAGCCCGGCCCAGCGCCATGCTTTCACCGCAAGGAACGGAATCGTCGCCAGGAACGCCGGGATTAACGGCCACGGATCGGCCTCGCGCAACGCCGCCCAGACCCGCCCCACGCCAACCGTCCGCAGGACAAAGGCGAAGAGCAGAACGCCGAGGATGCGTGGTCCCCAACGTTTCAGCCAGGAGACGAGACCCCCCGGCGGCACGTCTTGTTGCACCGGCACCGCATCCGGCTCGTTCGCGCGCATCAGGCCACCCTTCTCAGTGCGCTATTCACTCTCGACGCTCGAAACGATACGCGGCGATCTGCTCGGAGATCAAGCCTTGCAGGAAGATCATCAAGGCGGTCACGGTCAGCAAGACCGTCGTGTTGGTGATGTGGACCTCGGTGACGATGGTGTAGAGGCCATAGGCCGCGCCGACCACGAAGAGGAACGCGCTGAGCGGGCTGAAGACCTTGAGCGGGCTGAAGAGGGTCATCATCCGCAGGATAATCGTGGCGAAGACGATGCCGTTCCGCAGCAACTTCTGCCCGCTCGCGCCGCCGATCCGCTGGTGCGCGGCGATCGGCACGAACTTCACGCTGTAGCCGGCCTTGATGAAGGCCATCGTGCTCGTCGTCGGGTACGAATACCGGTTCGGCAGGAGGTGGACGAACTCCATGATCCGGTCGCGCTTCATCGCCCGAAAACCGGAGGTCAGGTCCAGCACCTCCATCCCGGTGAGATACGACGCGAAGGCGTTGAGCGCCGCATTCCCCCAGCCGCGCGTCCAGGTCGCGTTCGAGGCGCGCGTGCGGGCCGCGACGACCAGATCGTAGGGGCCGATCGGTTCGAGGATACGCGGCAGATCGGCGGGGTCGTGCTGCCCGTCCGCGTCCAGCAGCAGGACAACGTCGCCGCGCGCGGCCCGGATGCCCGCCTTCACCGCCGCGCCGTTCCCCTTGTTATACGGCTGGCGAATCACCGTCGCGCCCGCCCCAGCGGCGAGATCGGCGGTGTTGTCGGCGGAGCCATCGTCCACCACGATCAGCTCGGCGTCGGGTAATTGCGCCCCCACCTTCGCCAGCACTGCCGCGATCGACGCCCCCTCATTGTAGGCGGGCATGATCACGCTCAGGCGATAGGGCGTGCGGATCGCCACCGGGACCTCCTCATGCCCGGGCGCTGCCGGTGGGGCAATAACGGGCGTCCTGTCGAGGGTTTCGCTCATCGTCCCCGCCTTCTCCATCGGGACCAGCCGCGCCGCGACTCCGGGCGTGCCGCTGCCGCCCCGAGGCCGAGCCCCGCAAGGTCGCGCGCGACCCCGCGCACCGTCGGCCCGTGCCCCGCCAGACGCAACTCGGCCAGCGCGTCGGCGACGCCATCGAGCAGCGGATCGGTCGGCGGTGGGCCATCCTGTGCAACGTCCGCCGTCGGACGCCGGTTGCGCGGCGCGGATTCGGCGGCGATCGCGGCGGCGTGTGGCGCGACCGCAACCTCCTCCGGCAACGCGAGCGGACGACCGACGAGCGGCGCGAGCAGATCGAGATAGCCGGTCGCGGCGCGCGCCACGCTGTGCTCCTCGGCGACGAACGCCCGCGCCGCCGCGCCGAGCCCCGCGCGCAACGCCTCGTCGCGCGACAACGCGATCAGGTACTCCGCCAGCAACGGTTCCTCGATCCGCCCGACCGGGATCTTGATCGCGCGGCCGGGCGGCACCTCGCCCAACGAACCGGCGTCGCTGACGATCACCGGCAGCCCGGCCCCCATGATCCGCAGCAGGCTCGCCGAGGTCTCCCCGGCGGAAGGGTAGCGCAGATTGATGCAGCAATCCGCCGCCGCCAGCAAGTCGCCCACCGTCTCCGGCGTCACGAAGCCGAGGCGCCGCACACGGCCACCGAGGCCGAGGAAACCGACCTGTCGCTCCAGGGTCGCGCCGAGGCCCGGTGCCTCGCTCCCGGCGATCACGAACTGCGCGTCGGGGCGCTCCGTCGCCAGCCGCCTGAACGCGCGCAGGGCGACATCGAGGCGCTTGTAGGGGTTCACATGTCCGTGCGAGACGACCAAAAAGGCATCGGGCGCGACGCCGAGCCGCGCGCGCGCCGCCGCGCGATCGGGCAACTCCGGTAGCGGCACGCCCATCGGCACGACCCGCACGTTGCTGCCGGGGCGCAAGCCCGCCAGGCGCGCGGCGCTCGCCGCGTTGTGGACGATGATCGCGGGCGCGGCGGCGAGGATCGGCTCGACCAGCGGATAGTCGAAGAGGGTCGCGGGGGTCTTGCCGCGCAGCACCTCGCGCGCCAGCGCCTCGCCCGCCGCGCCATAGAGCGTGTGCAACTCCTCGATGTAGTCCTGCCGCTGTGCCCGCCCGCCATTGAAGGCCATCCAGAGCCGCAGATGGTGCAGCACCACATCGTGGAGGACGACCACGCCCGGCTCGCGAAGCGCCCGCGCGTACATGTAGGCGTGGGCCGGGCTGTTGCCCAACTGGTAGATCACCGCCGCGAAACCCTTTGCGCGCTTTGTGCGGTCGTAGTCGCGCGCGGGGAGGATCGTCACGCCCGCCCCCCTGAGCACCGCCGCGTGCGTGGGCGTGTAGCCATCGACGATCACGGTCAGATCGAGCGCGCGCGCCAGGGTCGGCAGCAGATCCTCGCTGTAATAAGAGATCCCGGACGCCACCGGACTGAGCGGCGTGAAACAGGCGACGCGCGGCGGGGTCGCGGGCGGGGCATATGGGAACGGGCGCGAGGGAACGTGAAGCGGCGCGGCGGTCACTCCGACCGTCACAGCCCCTTCTGCTCGCTCATCCGCGCCGCTCTGCTCACCCATACACGCCCGATCGGCTACTCCGGCGATCACGTGCCAGAAGGAATCGTCCTTCGTCGTTCGTCCTTCGTCCTTCTATTGCCCCGTCAGCGTCGCCACCACCCGCTCCCAGGAGATGTCCGCCACCGCCGCACGCCCCGCGAAGCCAAGGCGTCGGACCTCGGCGGCATCGTCGTGCCAGCGATCGAGGATCGCCGCCATCGCCGACGGCTCAGGGGCCACCACCGCGCCATTCTCGCCGTCGCGCACGAACTCGCGCGTCGCGCCGGAATCGGTCGCGGTCAGCACCGGCTTCCCGGCGGTGAACGCCTCCACGGTGGCGAGGCCATAATCCTCATCGACCGGGGCGTAGAAGACGGCGCGACAGGCATTGTACCGCGCCACCACCTCCTCGTCCGGGATCGCGCCGAGAAAGGTCACCCGATCGGCGACCCCGCGCTCCGCCGCGAGCCGCCGCAAGGCCCCCTCGTCGGGGCCGCTCCCGACGATGGTCGCGCGGACTGCCGCGCGTGTGTGCGCCAGCGCCTCGATCAGCAAGTCGACGCGCTTCGCCGCATCGAGGCGCGACACCGAGAGGATCGTCCCATCGTCGGCGACAGGCGACTCGGTCGGTCCGAGGTCGCGCAGGCGGATCGGTGGGTAGAGCGGCTCCGCGCGCAGCCCGTTGAAGCGCTCCAGACGCGCGGTGATGTTGCGCGAGATGCCGTAAATCCGCTCGCACTCGCCGAGCCCGGCCTCATCGATCGCCCGAATCCGCCGCCTGATCTCCCGATCCTCGGGCGTATTGGCGAAGTCGCTCAGCGGCGTGCCATACCAATCGTACGCCTGCCGGTGCTGATGCACGATCCAGGCGACCTTGCGCGGATGGCGTACCGCCCAGGTCGGGTACTTGGTGCAGATCACCAGATCGATCGGCACGCCGTTCGCCTCGGTCAGGTCGAGCAGTCGCCAGGCGAGCGCGGTGCGGAGCAGCTGCTCTTTCGGATACCACTTCAAGGGGAGCGCGACGACCGCGACCCGATGCCCGTGCGCCGTCAGCGCCTCGGCCAGGCCGTCGACCAGCACTTCGGCCCCGCCGCGCACGAATGGCACCTGCGAGGCGCAGATGGCGATGTTCATCCGAGTAAGGCCGAGTGGGCCAGTGGGCCGGTGGGCCAGTAGATTCCGAGCGGCACGAGTCCGTACTTCGTCGCCTCAATGCTTGGCATCGGTGGCCTCGGTGATCAGGGGGGTGGACGTCGCGCGCAATTCTTCGAGGGCGAGGCGCAGGCGCTCGTTCTCGGCGGCGAGTTCATTGAGCGCACGGACGGTTGCGGCGTTGAAGTCGTTCTGCTGATCGACGATCGGGTTGATGTACCAGCGCAGCAGGAGGCGTACGACCCGCTTCGTCAGCGCGATCCCGCGCCCGACGACCGGCAACTCCCAGAGGATCGGGGTATGCGCCGAGATGTGCGCGGCGTCCATCGCCTCGGTCAGCGCGCCGCGCGCCTCGGCGGGGGGCTCATCGGGGCCATCTGGCACCAACCCCTGCCGCGCGCGGACCCGCCGCTTGATCGCCGCCAGCGTGGCCTCGATCTCCGCAGGCATTAGCCGCCGCTCCCGCCCCAGCACACTCATCGCGCCCGCTCTCCCGTCCCCGTCGCATCGATCCCTGTGGGCGCAGACTGTACCACAGCCCCCGCGCCGGCCGCCCCACCCCCCCCGAGCAGATCGTCGTAGATCCGCGCGAAGGCCGCGAAGACGTGGTCCCAGGTCATCCCAGCCAGCACCTTCGCCCGCCCGCGCGCGCCGAACGCCTGCGCCATCCCCCGGTCGGCGAGCAGCGTCCGTAGCGCCGTGGCGAGCGCGGGCACATCGGCGAACGGCACCAGCAGGCCGTCCTCCCCATCGGCGATCACGTCCGGCACGCCGCCCGCGCGCGCACCGATCACCGGGAGGCCGCAGCACCACGCCTCCAGATAGACGATCCCGAACGAATCGGTGCGCGACGGCAGCGCGAAGATATCGGCGGCGGCGAGGAGATCGCGCTTCTCCGCGTCGCTGATGAAGCCGAGGAGGCGGCAGCGCGCGCGGTCGGCCTCCGGCAACGCCGCGTGGAAGCGCGTGAAGTGCGCCAAGGCCGGGCCGGCCAGCACGAGCGTCGCTTCGCTCCCCTCGCGCCAGAGGCGTTGCAGCGCCGCCACGACGTGCGGCGTCCCCTTATCGTGCGCCATCGCCCCGATACAGGCGACGATCGGCCCGTCGATGCCGTGGCGCGCCCGAAAGGCCGCGCCGTCGCCGCCGGTCACCGTGGCCGGGTCCACGCCCGCCCCGACCAGGTGGAGGCGCACCTCGTCCACGCCGCAGGAACGGAGGAAGCGATACTCGCGCGGCGTCTGCGCGACGACCGCCGCCGCGCGCCGCAACGCGCCGAGCTGATGGCGCATCGAGTAATACTTCAGCACCCGCCGATCACCCCCTTCCCCGAGATGGACGAAGGGGGTCACCACCAGTGGCACATCGCGCCGCCGCGCGTACGTCGTCGCGTCGAGGATCAGCGATTCGAGGGCGATATTGGCGCTGTGGACGAGATCGAAGCGCGCCGAGTCGTCGCGCAACGCCCGTCCCAGCCCCGGCACCCACGGCGAGAAGTGCCCCGCCGCGCGCAGGATCGCCTCGTTGCCGGGCAGCGGCAACGGCGAGAGATGGGTCATCGCCCGGCGCGTGACCGGATAGCCGAGCCACCAGAGGGGCGGGCGGCGGGTCGCGAAACGCCGTACCGACACGCCGTTGTGTCGCCTTGTCTCCTCGCCCCAGTCGATCGTCCGCTTCCCCGCCGCCCAGAAGTGTTCGAGGTCCCACGCATCGGTGGTGTACACCATCACCGTATCGCCGCGCGCCGCGAAGCGCTCCGACAGCGCCGCGAAGTACAACTCAGAACCGCCGACGAACGGATAGTAGCGCTGGATCAGGTGCAGCAGTCGCCGCGGCGATCCCGCCCCGACAGAAGGTACGGACGTCTCAGTCGGCTCAACCGACTCCCTTTCGTCCTTCGTCCTTCGTCCTTCGTCCTTACCCATCATTCGTCATCTTTCATTCA
>JAABUM010001605.1_pt1 | contig 33121 bp, 58 predicted proteins | sample 5559161 | NCBI WGS metagenome assembly JAABUM01 (sample SAMN10711868, study PRJNA513369) | rock metagenome | isolation source: Antarctica rocks | place: Antarctica: Victoria Land, Siegfried Peak nord
CATTACCGTCATTTGCCGCCTTCCCTCGCTTTTCCAGCCTTATAGCTACCCCTACTAGTGTTCATGTATCGATGAGCCTGGGATGTAATGTCGAGAAAAGAAAGCCGCCGCCTTCGAGCCCTGCATCCGGCTGGGTCCTTTTGGTCCCACCTTTTGTTGGCCGTGCTCTTTGCACCACGACGCACCGAAACCAAGCACTGAAACTTCGGCATTGGTTCGATGAAACCTTGTTTGCAGCTTGTGTGCCGGGCGATGGATACAACAGCCTCCTTATGCCTTACGCGCTGGCAAGAAGCTGTTCATTGCGTGATCCGGGAATCTGGGATGACGACTTAGAACAGCCACAAGGCGCGGTCTATTGTCACCGGTGCCGCTCCTCCGTATGCTCGAGCAAGTTGTGAAGTGCATGCCGTTTGGTCCCACTACGGGAAAAAACGTGGATCAGAATGAGATTCTCAGTATGGTTTAGGCATCCACGAGTTGGCATTGTTAGGCCTACCTATGCCACTAGGTAAAACGTCTAACGAACAAACCTGCCTGGTGATGGTGATGGTGATGGTGATGGTGATGGTGATGGTGATGGCGATGGTGATGATGATACCTGGTGAGGGTGAAGGGGAGGCGGGACCACACGCCCAGGCACCGGTGGCACTGCCAGCAGTGCGACACCGCGGTGGTGGGCGACGAGTGGCACATGATTTTTGACTGCCCAGCAGTACAGCACATTCGCGACCAGAATCCGGACTTGTTCTGGGACGGTCAATCCATGCGTGAGCCCGTCAACCAGGCAGACCAGGTTGCCGTGATGGCCTTCATGGTTGCTTGTTTCGACAGTTTCGTTCAGACAGACTAGCATAGCAGTGAGGGGTTCCCACCCCGGAGCTGGCACCCTTTCAGCCCCTCAGGGCTTGGTGTATATCTCTCTCTCTCTCTTGCGGACAAGGGTGAAGTCTATGAACAGTAACCCGAACCATTTCCGGGAAGAAGAGATGTGTGAGATGGGATGTGTTATGGAGGACTGTTTGATGCATTTCTTTCGACGAGACTTGTGAAGCACATTGGAAGTAATTGAACATGAGCCGTCAAGTCAAGATGCGTCGCCGCCGCCGCCATGATGTCATGGAATGGCATGAATGGAATCGCAAATGGTTGCCGAACTACCCTGCAACTGCTGTGACACCACGGAATACCTCTCGCGTGCAATGCAGCATGCGCTGACTACCTGCAGGTGCCGCCGATTTGCACCAAGTGGGTTGCATTGAAGGGTTTTGCGGGCTGCACAAATGCTAAGAGCGTTGCAATTCGACAGTGCGAAACCAATGAAAGCATACGCAGATCCAGCATGTGCAAGTGCATCTCAGCGTATTGTTTCACAACACTCGCGCGACATACACAGCTGAATCGGAGCTCGTGCAACACGAGATCGAGACAAGGTGATCTGGCCTGGCCCTGCCATTTATCAGTTCGGAGACCTGCACCTCCTTGCTGATCAGCAGCACCTCAAGCTGCAACCGACCCACATGCACTGCTGCTTCTGAGCCTGCGGACTAGATGCAAGTCCGCAGCTGCGCTCCGCAGCGTCATACCCCTGGGTGTGGCCTGACGCGCTCAGGGGTACATTCCCGTCCTCAAGCGCAAGGAGCTGACTCTACGGGCTTGAGTCGCTCCGCGCGGCGGCGTTTGGCTTCTGCAAGGGGCTTTGTAGCCATGGCCGCTGGCGCTACTAGCGCTGCCGGAGGCGACGTCACTGAGGTGTTGTATCTGGGCATGGACTTTGGCACTTCCGGGGCGCGTGCCATTGCCATCGACGGTGTGAGACTCGTCAACCATGCCATGCAGCGCATCAGCACCCAAGCTGGCCTTATCGTGCCACGGTGCAGATTGAAATAACGGTGCGATAGCATACGCTCGATGGTCGGCAGACGGCTGACGCGGACATGTTCCGTCCTAGGTAACGGCGACATAGCCGCAGAGGCCAGCCAGGCGTATGCCGAGGCAGGCGCCGACGGATGGGGGGCAACCTGGGAGAGGTAAGCATGCGCTGTGCGGCAGTCATTCCCTTGCCAGCCTGCTGCTTATATATGGTCCAGCTGTTGCACGGCCTGACTGCAGGTGCAAGCTGCAGGCCCTTGCAACAAACATGCAGAGATAGCGGCAGTCGGCGCACCCTGCTGTCGTCACAGAGAGCCTGGGTTTTGAAGCATCGAATCCAACCATGGGCACACAGATGGTACCTTCGTTCCAACTTGCGATCGGAACGAAGCGCGCTGTTTGCAAAGCTGGGCGCCCAGGGCCGTAATGTGCTGCGCTCTGTGCATGTCATATCTACGAAAAGCGCTGCTACTGAGCACCATACTTTGCTCATCAACTGCAGCGCTCTGTTTGCCAACTCGGAGGCCCTGGGGCGCGACGTGCTGCGGTCACCGCAGGGCAGACCGCCTGTTCGAGAAAGCGTTCCAGTGAGCGTAATGCACCGTCTTTCCGACCACAGCGCGCTGTTTGCAAACCTGGAGGCACTGGGACGCGGCGTGCTGCGCTCGGTGCGCTCGATTGCGATCGACGGCACATCTTCGACGGCGTTGCTGGTGGACCGGCAAGGCAGCGGGGCGCTGCTGGCGGCGCCAAAACTGTACAATGAGGGGCAGCCGCAGGCAGCCGTGGACGCCGTCAGCGTGAGTCTCCTGCTCGCTATCACTGCCCAGCAAAGCAAACCCTCAGATATACAATTTCTGGATACAGCAATGGCAGGGAGCGCTGCCGGGGGCGCCCAAGCTGTACAACAAAGGCAGGCGCAGGCCGCCGTGGACGCCCTGATGCAAGGATCTCGGTGGTTGACTACCCAACACACCCTCCACTCGCAGGAAGCCTTCGAGATGACATATCAATAAGTCGCCTCATGTGCACAACGCCGTTGGCGCCGCCCAGCCTGATGATGTAAGGCAGCCGCAGGCCGCAGTGGACGTCGTGGACGTGAGATGTCTGCTTTATGAATACAAGATGAAGCAAGTCCAAGTAACTGATTGTGGGATGCAGCAATGATGCAGGGCGCTGCTGGTGGCGCGCAAGCTGTTCAACGAGGAACAAGCCGCTGTGGACGCTCTCACTGTGGTCTTGCAAGATGGTTTAGCATATCGAAGTTCGTATCAGGCGACTATGGTGGCAAAGATCCGACAACCGATACAGCCATGCACTGGCGCCAGGATCTGGATGTCCAAATCATGTTCAAGCCCGACCATAATGCTACACCACGTTACTCTCTTGCGTGCTCGACCGTCCTGTGCCTGCCGCTGCAGGACATCGCGCCGGAGGGGCACACAGTGCGAGCGTCGACATCCACGCTTGCCAAGCTGCTGGCGTGGCGGCAGGGCGGTGTCCTGGCAGCAGGAAAGGTGAGCCGTATGCGAAACAGAACGACGCGTCTTATTCTTGTTCGTCGTCTTCCTGCCCCTGCACACCTCGACAGGGACTTTGAGGGAGATCATACCTCGAACAGAAGCACGAGCCAATTCATGTTCTGACATGCGGGCTGGCCTGCAGTCCAGGTCGTGTGTGGAGGCCGGCCTGCTGCACCAGGCAGAATGGTGCAGCGCTGGAGCACTGGCCGAGGTTGCGTCTCACACTTTGATAATCACAACCACGCTTCAACGCTGCAACGGTTTCACGCTCCGCCTTTGCTCGCAGCCCAGGGAGTGGAGGTGGGGCTGCTGCACCAGGCGGACTGGGCGGCGGCGCTGCTGCATGGGCAGTGGGACGTGAGCGACTGGAACAATGCCCTGAAACTGGGCTTCGACCCTGCGGCAGAGCGCTGGCCCGACTGGCTGGCTTCCCAGGTGCGGCGCCAGCAACTTTGCGGTTTCATCCTTGACGCTGCGAAGCACTGTTGTCTGAGGCTCGTGCAACTTGCCCCGTGTGCCCCAAGTGCGTGTTTGTGCCGCAGAACTTGATTCGCACATCGGCTGCGGAGAATGCAGCGAGACCCAAACCTCCATTGCAGCTCAAGTGACAGGCGCCGCTGTACCACAGCCGCAGCATTTGATCACGCTTTGACGCTGCAGGACTTTGCGGGCGTGCTGCCGCGGCGGGTGCTGGCGCCCGGCACCGGCGTGGCGGCAGTGACGGCGGGCGCTGCCCAGCGCACCGGCCTGCCGGCACACTGCCTCATCTGCACCGGCACCACAGGTGCACTCAGCTGCAGTGCTTGGACGTTGACAGGATTTGAGAGGCCCAGCTTCAGGGCTTTCGAACCCAGAATGCACTGCCGCACGAGCTGTGACCATTCCAGAGCTTGCACAGCTGGCACGTAGTGCCGTTGCCCAGAGCTCATGTTGATGTGGGCCCTGACGCCTCCGGTTCGGCCATCGGGTTCGGCACTGCGGACGCTACTTGCACAGGGATTTGCACGACCAACAATGCCCATCTCACTGAGCTTGTCGCAATAACATCCCCCATGCTGCAGACAGCATCGCCGTGTTGCTGGCGGTGGGCATCGATCCCTCCGACCTGGCATTGTGTTTGACACCGCAGATGGTATCAAGACGGGGAATAGTGCTGACGACGAAAGCCCGAACCCATTGTGTGCGCCATGTGTGCAGACAGCATCGCGGCGTTCCTCGCAGTGGGCATCGAGCCCTGCGAGCTGGGCGCCGCAGTGACCAGCCTCGGCAGCACGCTCGCCGTGAAGCTGCTGAGCAGCGCGCGCGTCGACGACTCGGCCACCGGCGTCTACAGCCACCGCCTGGGCGACACCTGGCTCGTGGGTGAGGCGCTGGACAAGTCCCCATGCCGCTGCACTTGGTAGTGTGGAGAGTCTTGACTTGGCTTGTGCGGCTCAGGCAACAGTGCTGCAGAGCCAGATTCGTACAATACACAAGACCATCTGTTCGTGAGCGCCAGCGGTCATGCAGTCAGCCGTGAAGCCTACAATCTCTGATCTGCCCAGCAGGTACTTTGTTTGAGCGCACTGCTGCATCATACTACCACTTTGGCATATGAATCTCTAGCATTTTTTGCTTGCGAGGTTGCAGCACTAGCAGACTGAAATTGACCTTCATGCTCGTGGTGCGTTCCTGCAGGTGGCGCGTCCAACACCGGCGGTGCGGTGCTTCGAAAGTTCTTCACCGATGCGCAGCTCGCCCAGCTGACCGCTCAAATCGACGTCAGCCGCTCCCCGAACCTGGGCTACTACCCGCTGGCCCGCCCTGGGGAGCGCTTCCCCGTCAACGACCCGCAGCTGGCGCCGCAGATGGAGCCGCGACCAGAGGATGACGTGGCCTTCCTGCACGGGCTGCTGGAGGGTGTGGCGGACGTGGAGTCGCGCGCGTATGGCCTGCTGCGGGAGATGGGCGCGTCGCCATTGACGAGGGTGCTTCAAAGCAGATATTTACGTCAGGGTGTTACCAGCCTCGAGCCAGGCTCATGTGGAGCAGAGGATGCAAGGGATTTGCATGTATGATGCTGCGCAAGATGGGCGCCTCGCCGCTGCTGTCGGTCTCGCGCCAATCCTGGGTTGTGGCAGTCGTGTGTGAAAGCAGTGGCTAGCGATGGCTGAGAACGCCTTCTGCTGCTACATTCAGGTGTACACGGCGGGCGGCGGCGCGAACAACGACAAGTGGACGTCGATGCGGGCGGCCAAGCTGGGCGTGCCGGTCGAGGCGTCGCCGCAGGCGGAGGCGGCGTACGGCGCGGCGCTGCTGGCGCGGCAGGGGCACCGGCGCTGGCGCAGAAGCGGCGGCTGATGAAGGAGTTCGAGCTGCTTGAGGCACAGAACAAGCTAGAGCGAATGACAGCTGTGTGGCCGCTGGGGTCAGGGAGGCTCGGGTGGAGGATTCTGAGCGCATTCGGGTGCATGTGCCTAGATGTGGTTCATTTGCACATTCCTGCATCGCGCGAGCTGCCAAACAGCACAATCCTCCGCAATGAATCAGTATTCCATGTGTCTGCCCGGGCTCCTCTGCACAGATAAAGCCTCACGACCACACTTCTAAAACACCGCTGCAAGAGCGTCAGGGGATGCAGCTCCCCATCGTTCGTCTGCCTGAAGTCCCGCCCACAACACTGCTGCCAACATGTTGGTGTGCGTCTACCTAGGATCTTCAGAATCTGTCGCTATCCCACACTGTGAGGCGCTCCGAAGCACCGCCCCTGCACCTTCTGGTCATGAGGCATGTGAAGCGCCATGAACTGCCACCAATGCTGGCGGTGGGCGCTGCCATGTTCCATGCCTGCCCTGCGCATTGCAAGGCTCACGCTGGTGTGGCGCCTCACCACTACAGCAGCTGCCGTCTGCCAGCCTTCCGGCTCAAAGCTGCCACCAGCACCGGCAGTGGCGCAGCCTAGCTGCCCTGCACCCCGCTGGACAGGCGGGGTCAGCCCAAGCAGCAGCAGCAGCCCCTTGAGCTTGCTGCCGCCTCCATGAGGACTGGGCGCCCTTTCGCGTGCGCAGCGGCGCTGGGCATCGCTCCCCGTGACTGCACAAGTTGCTCGGGAAGTTGCTGCCGCCCCATCAGGAGGACTGGGTGCCCTTGCGCAGCAGCGCCAAAGCAGCAGCCTCTGCGTTCCTGCTGCTGCGCTCAGGAGGACTGGGCGCCCTTGCGCTGGGCGTGCGCGGCGGCGCCGGAGAGCACGGTGCCCAGCTCCTCGACGAAGGTGTCGGCGCGGAAGCGCATGCGCAGGTTGGGCACGTTGGTCTTCTGGATGTCGTTGCCCTCCGGGCCCAGCTTCCAGTAGTGCCGGTGCACCCAGTGCATCTTCACCTGTTCGTAGAGGCGGATCGACAGTGAAGCGCATTGGGGCTGCATGACCAAATGGTATTTCGGACGGCAGACGTCGGGTGTTGCTGCATCTGACAGAGGGCGAGGCAGCAGATTGTCCAAAAGCTGCTGAGGCCAGGGATGCACTGAAGCTGCAGGGAAACCTGGGACTGCACTGCAGGGCGCAAGCTTCGTTACCTGGTGCGGGAAGCCGGAGTGCAGCACGGAGCAGCGCGCGATCTCGCACAGGTCTGTCGCGCTCAGCTTCCACACCTGCACGCGGGAACACGGGCATACGTTCGAACACAGATCGGGAAGAGAACCCAGGCACAGGAATGCGAGCAACCTTGCGCCAGAACCACGGCACACTGCTGGGGAGAAGCAGCTTCGAGCGCTGCCCAGGCCCTGAGCCCTGCCGGCCAAAGCAGTACATCAGGAAGCAAGCTCTGAAAGTCGAGGAAAACCCTGATCACTCTTTCAGATAGCGTTCCCACCTGCGCTGCGACAGAGTACTCCTCGACGAGCGGCTCCTTGGTGAGGTGGATCTGCAGCGGGTCGTCGGTGGACAGGCTGACGTTGAGGCCCCGCGCAAAGAACACCGGCAGCGGGTTTCGGTGGTAATCCAGGAACAGGCTGTTGTTGGACAGCGGGCTCATGCACAGCCCGATCTGCACATAGACAGAGTGGAGAGGTGAGGCTCAGAACCCAAGGAGTTGGAACCGGGAGTTAATAGTTCACAGACGCATCTGAGAACACGCTCCTGCGCCCAGAAGGGCTCGAGCACAGGCTATTCTGTAGCGAAGACACATGTTGTCATGCTTGCGGGCAGCGTCTAGAACATGCTGCACCCAGGGAAGGCGGGGCGGCAGCATTATTCCGCAGCTTGAAAATGTTTGAACAAGGCTGACGTGCAAGACAAAGGGGCACAGGCCTCCAGCGCCGTCACACCTGCTTGAGGTAGTACAGGTACTGCAAGCAGGGCGACTTGCGCAGATTGATGCCGTGCGCGATGTTCTCACACAGCATGAAGGCGCTCGCCAGGTGGTCCACATCCCCCGCCTCGCCTGCACAGCAGGAGCAACATGAACCGTGTTGACGCTTTCCCTGAGGTTTGGGGCAGATGCGCTGCCACCAGCTGTGAAGGCAGGCGGCTGCTGATATTGGAACGCCTCCAGCCGCTGCTTGATACAAGGCGCTTGCGGCGTGCCGCCACAGCAGGTTGCAGGTGTGTATGTTCTGGCCGACTTTGCATGGAGCTGGTGCAGAGAAAGGACGGTGACGCAGCGGCGTGCGGGCGGAAGGCGAAGGCGTTGAGGCCCCGCGCCTTGCGAGACTTGCCATCTCAAGACAATCGCAAGGACAAGGAGATGCAGTTCCGAGGCTGCTGCACCAGCGGCAGCCATGATGCCTCACCGGCGTGCGGGCGGAAGGCGAAGGTGTTGAGGCCGCGCGCCTCGCGGAACTTGTTGAGCGTGTACAGGTTGGCGTAGGTGTAGAAGGCGTAGTAGGAGTATGCCGGGTTGTGCTTCAGGTTCCATGCGTCGGGGCGCTGCATGTGCTTGTTGGGCCGCCGCTCCGGCTTGCTCTCGTCGTCCACCATGTCGAAGCCCACACACTGAGGAGGAAGAATGCCTTTTATTATCGGAGGGAACATGCAACGGACAGTCGTGAATGCACATTGGCCGTTTCACGGCAGCGCCAAGCTAGTGTACAGTAATGTGGAGTCGCCAGAGCAACAGCTTGGCAAACGATTCTGGCACGTCTTCGATAGCTCTTCTCGAGCCGTGCCGCACAGCATTGCTGCCAGCAAATGTCGTTGTATTCTCAGGCGCCTACCTGCTTGAGGAAGAGGTGCAGCTGGGGGTGGGTGTTGGGGTCCTTGGTGACCTCGAAGAGGGGCGTGAAGATGTTGTCCAGCATCTGCTCGAACGTCTCGATGATGCCCTGCTCCTTATACACCGCATACAGCCGCGGGATCTGCGGCGTGACCATGCACAGATTGTCAACTAGAGGTAAGATTGTCAACTAGAGGACAGGGAGCAGACAGACGGCAGAGGACGCATGGTGCTCATGACCTGCGATGCATCGTCGCCTGTGCAAGGGCTCAGCGGCACGTTCCTTGCACACACCAGAAAGACGGCGCTGTGAACAACACCGAGCAAAACCGAGTATGAGCGCTGGACGAAAAGCAGGAGGTGGGGGCGCACCTGGATGAGCCACACGATGTTGTCGGAGTACAGGCTGTGCTGGCAGATCCAGGCGGCCAGGATGTCCCACTCCACGCGCTTGCGCCCATAGATGCTGATGCGCAGCTCCGCGTGCTGGTACTTGCTCGCCTGCAGGGTTTCGTTCAGCCACGTGAACCGTGGGGCGCCAGGGCAGCCGCTGCTGGGTGGCTGCTCATGCCATCAGACACTTGCAACATGAGGCAGGGTGGCGCAGCGCAGCAATCGATGCACAGAGCAGTGCTCTGTGTTTAAAGGCCGAACATTTACTTAAACAACAGCTGCTGCTGGCTCCCAACACTAGAAAGCCCATTATGACAACGTTCGATCCCTGCAAAAAGCACACCTCCAGGTCCGCCACCACCTCCTGCGTCAGCTCCGCCAGGAAGCGCCCATGGATGATGTTGTCCTGCGGGCAGATATACGAGATGCTTCAGTACTGGTTGGTCCCAAACTTTCTTCGTCAGCATCTCTTGACGCCAGCGAACCGCGTCTTGCGAAGACATGCTGCGTGCTGCAGGTCGCTGATAGGCATGCTGGCTGTGCTGCAACGGTGCCACAATCGAAACTGCAGGAAAGCGGCACGACGCTTGACACTGCTGCGGCACCTGAGGCTGCTGCTTACATGGAATCTTCTTGTGAGGCACGGGATGTTGAGGCACAGGATCACAGAGCGTGTGCTGGGGAACTGGGACCTGCTTGATGAAGATCTCACGCAGCCGCGACTGGCCGCACGGGTTGTACTTGAGGTTGAACTTGTCGAAGCGGTGGAAGATGTTTTTGTCCGCGTGCATGTCCAGCGTGTCCACGTTCAGGTCGTGCCTGCATTTCACGCAGCAGTCAAAGCCTCAGCGACAAGTCAGGAACGAAAACGCCGGCGTGAAGGTTGCCAGAGGATGCTTCGGGCATTCGTGTCTGGATTGGAGCGTTCTCCTGCGTCTGGGTTGGGACCAGGTCAGGCAGACCGCATGGGGTCACGTGCATTATTTGCGCTTTTGATCCACGAACAAGGCGCACCCGGTCATCTGCAGCGACTCGAAGACCTCGGCGAGGGTGAGGAACTTGCCATCGCGGAAGATGACGACCTGGTCCGGCTCCTTGCGCAGCTTGGACTTGATGAAGCGCAGCAGGTGCTTCTGGTGCATGCACGCCGAGTGGTGGATGTGCGTGTCCACCTGCGGAAGCCAAGAGCGTGTTCAAGGGTGAATGCACTCTCATTCTTTCAATAATGATTTACGGATGCGCCAGCTGGACCGATCAAGCAGGAGGTGAACCGCGCTGCCCGCTGCGCAGGCGCTGGACTTTATGTAGTCGGCATTCTGAAACGACGAAGGTCGAGAGTCGAGATTGTGGGGTTTTGACAACGATGCGGTGCTGCGCCGGCGCACCTTGCGGACATTGTAGAAATCGCGATGGGGCGCGGACTTCTGCGCCAGGAACTCCTTGTCGGCGTTCATCATGACGTGCAAGTTGAACTTCTGCTCCAGCAGCAGCAGTCGGTGGAAGCAGAAGCTACGCACTGCGCCCATCGACTGGATCGCAAGCATCCTGCGGGGACGCAAGCGCAGGTTGGCATTCCTCGTGCATGTAGATATCGACCGCTGGAGACTCGAAAGGTTTTGTAGCCGCCACGCTCGTTCATGAGCGTCAGCTTGAGCAGTGAACGCGGATCTTTGCCCTTGAGGGCCTTGCAGCGGGACACGGGCACGCAGGAGCACTGCAACTCGCGCCGCTGGGCCTGCACTTTCACCGGCACACGGCAGCCCAAAGACGTAAAACACACAAGCTGCACACGACTGCAAACTCTGCACCTGTGCATGTCGACGAAGAACTCGTAGCTGTCCCCCGGCGTGTCCGCCACCACCATCTCCCGGCTGGCGTCGGCCCACACCCGCGTCACGCCATGCACCATCTCGAACTCAAACTCCGAGGCCTGCAGGAGAATGATGTTGAGCAATGAGATCGTCAATCTGCTCGTGTTGTTTGCCGTCGGCCGGCGTCGGCCCACACCCGCGTCACACCGTGCATCATGTCCGAACTCAAACTCCGGGCCCTGCAGGAGAAAGAATCGAGATGCTTCAGCTCATGTCAGTTTGGCATCGGACGGCAGCAGCCAGTCTGCATTTGCGCTCGCGCTGTGCATCGTGCACCTCGAAACCAACTCCGATGCCTGAACAGCAAGGAAAGCGCAATTCGGCCCTCTACATTGCCCAGCTTCCAGGCCACAACTGCGTCACGTCTTCTAATCGAATAGGGTGTGGACTTCTATGCCTGCAGGCGGCTGCGGAAGCACATCATATGAGCACCAGACAGGGAGCCAGCTGGAGATGCATCGCTGCGTCACGACTGACTCATTTTCTGCACATGACTTATGGCGGCTGGTCAGCCAGTCAGCGAGCGACACATGAAGCCTACGTTTGCCACCACACTGAATGGCTGGCTGGTGCAGCAGCGGGGCCAGCCTCTAGCTGCATATCGTAGTCGGCAGGTATTCCAGCGGTGGTATTACTGCCGTGCCGAGCAGGAATACTTTGCGGGCTGGACCCCAACAGCTACTGATTATTACTAAAGTGTACCGGTGACAAGGCAGTATTACTGAAAATTAATATGGTACCTGGGCCTTAGATAAGCCCGCAAGCGGGCAGCCGCATCCCGGAAAATTTACCATCAATCTGAAACCCCCGTCCTCGCGAGGAGGCCCCAGCCTCCAACCACAACCCAGGCGCAGCCTCAGCTGCGGCCCTCAAACACAGACCGAGGCTCTGGTGCGCGTTCCACAGGCAGCCCACAGCTTGATTTGATGCTCGAAAACTCCAAAAGCGTCTTGCCTGCGTCTCCGAGTCGGCGGTGTCAAACTCGAAGGGGTCGCGCGCAAAGAGCTCGCTGGGGTTGGCCACCTCCTGCGCGTCCGGCGGGTGCACTACGCTGCTCTTGAACAGCCACTTGTCCCTGTGAGAGACAGAGACAGCGCACGTCAATGGGTGACACCCCTAGACGGTTTTGGCATGCCACCGGGTGCACCACGCTGCTCTTGAAGAGCCACTTGTTCCTGTAGGGAAGAGACAGCACGCGTCAGGAGGGACTGGCCTTGCATCTGTTTCAACAATGCGTGCCGCTGCATGCGCCACACTGCTTCTGGACAGCCACGTGTTCTTGTCCCAAAAAGGCAGAGCGAGAGCGCTGCCACACAAGATGCCAATGAGCTGCGGAGGTTTGTCAAGCGCAAAGCGCGGCGTGTCTCGCCGCCGGGCGGCGGCGGTGCCGCTCCAAAGTCCTGGTCCCCTTCCAGGACACACACAATAGGGCAAGTGGCACAGCAAAAGATTTGTTGAAGACAATAACAGAGACATGGCGCGGACGGCGCGCACCGCATGTCGTAGCACTCCTTAAGCAGCGCGCACACGTCTTCTGTCTCCTCGTTGAGCGCGGGCTCAGGGGTGATGACGCGCGTGTACTGCTCGTGCAGCGCCGCGTCCTCCATCATCTGCGCGCGCACACGCACTCAGATGTTCACACGAATTCCAACTGAGTGTTCTCATACATTCGCAGAGTTGCGACAGGTGCTTCGTGTGTGCTCATCATGTGTGAGGTGGTGCGTGGATTGGTGGGGAAGCGAGAGAGAGACGGGCTCGACCCTTCATGACTCATTGGGAAATGCTGCCAGGCGCGACGCACCCGGCCCTCGGTGATGAGGTCGGGCGCGGTGGACAGGTGGTGGTTGGGCGCGGGGGCATGGCCCGGGTGGCTGAGCAGCGTGCCCGGCACCATGTGCCCCGGCGCCGGCGCCGGCAGCGGCCCCCCCCGCAGCGACGCCGACGACGCGTGCCGGTCCTGCGCGGTAGGCAGAGGAACCTTGTATTCAAGATGCTGTTCTGGCGCTGTTCTGGCTTGTTCTGACGCCTGAAAGGTCGATGGACAACCCCAGGCATAGCGTGTGCCTTCAAGAGCGGCGCCGGCAGCGCGCTGTTTGCGTCCCCTTCCAAGGAAGCTTCATCGAGCTCAGCGGTGCCAGCAAAAATTGTACATGCAGCGCTACCTTCGAGGTGGACTGCGACCCCTGGAACAGCACAGGAAGACGCACCAGCAGGGGCGTCTCCTGCCCAGCGAGCGCCTCCTGCGCTGCCGCCTGCATGCCGCCGGAGCGGTTGGAGGGCCCATTGTAGTACTTGGGCTGCGGCGCATTGCGCAACTGCCGCCCCGCCTCGCCGATCTGCGCCCAAAGGCCCATCGGATGTTCGAACACTGTCGTGCGCGGGATGTGCGGCGTCCCCAATCTGGATAAGACGAGTCTGTGGCGCTTGCAGTCCTGAATCCACGAGCAGGCTCGCAGACAGCCCTGTGGCAGGGCGTCATTCCCGCATGCTCAGCCACAGGTACCGCCCGCCACACCTCGATGGAGCCCGCCGGCGAGTCGCGGAAGCGGCTGTCCCGGCCCCAGCTGCGGCCAGACGCAGGTGCCTGCGGCGGTGGCCACTGCGATCCGCTGTCCTGCAGGTGGAATCGCCAATCCCCTTGCAGTCAGCTCTCTTGGTTGGACAGGTGGATGGGTGTGTCCTCAAAGGTCGCGGTGGCTTCCACAGATTCAGAAGGAAAATTCAGGCTGCAGACTCGACCACATCTGAGGATTCGCCTGGCAGAGGAAGCCTATTTGTGATCAGCAGCATCCATGCAGGCAAGCAGAACCGACAATGTCTGGTTGGGCTGCAGGTTCACCGGCGCAAGGCGCACGCGCCGTGCCTTTAGCGGTGTATCCAGCCCATGCTGCCCCGCGTTGCCGCCGTGGTGGTCCCAGAACCCGTTCTGTTGCTGCGGCGCCCCTGCATCCCCGCTTCCGCTGCTGTGGGTGGGACCCTCAGCGGCCAGGCCGTTCTCGCGGCGGCCGCCGCGGCCCTTGCGGCGCGCGCAGCTGTCCACTGGCGGCGCCGTTGCGGCATCAGCAGAGACCGAGGCGTCCTCCTCTGCGTCCAAGTCGCTGCCCTCGTCGTCAGCAGACTGGCTGTCGGCGCTGGCGGCGCGGCGCCCGCTATGCCGCGCAAGCCTGCAGGAGACGCAGAGGAGCACCTTCTTGGCTATAGCACTGCAGGAAACTGATGGGCACTGACTGAGCAGTGCAGCAGGAACATATCCGCACCGCATGCGCGATAACATGTTGCGCGACACGCATGTCGGTCTGCCTCGTGCACGCCGGCCTGGCGCGAGGGCTGCGGCAGCAACACATGCGCAACCTCATGTGCGTGACATGCAAGGCCGTCTGCTCATGCAATCGTGCCTGGCGCGGCGGCTGCGGCGGTTGCGGGGCTCCGAGGCGGTCTGGAGGTACAGCGCCACAGAGTAGGCGGCCGCTGCCGCTGCGACGCCGAGCGCAGCGCCTCCCAGGAGCAGCGGCCAGCCGCGCTGGCCACCCTCCTGGACTGCCATGCCGCCGAGCAGCCGCTCGGCCAGCTCGGGGTCGGCGCTGCTGTGGCGTTTGCCTCAGGGCGGCAGGTGGGAAGTCAGCTGAAAAGCCGAGCAGGCCTGACGGCCGTCGAATGGCAGATGAGCTGAGATTGTGCTGCGGATTGCAGACTATGACCAAGGCTGAGAAGAGAGGCTACAATACACAAGCGACGTCAAGTCCAACAGTCCTGTCTGCGGAGTGATGCAGCGCACTTTCAGGGGGGCTGCCGTGATTCAAGAGCTGAGACCCTGCCGCTCTGTTGCGGGTGGATCGCGCTGCATCGGTGCCCACTGCTGATGTGCAGCAGTGTTGGTGCCAGAATCGTTCGCAATGTTCGCGATGCGGCGGGGCAACCGCAAGTGCTTCAGTCACACTTGCGAGCGAAGAGACATGGATAAGCTACGAGGAGCAGCTTGCACAAGCTGGGTAGAGACGAGATGCTTTTCTTGGATACCGGTACTTATGTGCGACAAGGACCTTAAACAAACATCAGCTTGATTTGTCAGAGTAGGGAATACCGTAACGGGAAATTGGCCTGCGGCGCTTTAGTCACGAGACTGTTGCATTTTCGGCGTCGTCCTTCGGTCCTTCCAAATGCGTGGCTGGCCAGCGGCCGCCGCCCTGCTGCGTGTTGCGGACCTGCCATGCTGCTGCGCTGAGTGGCGGGCGCGATAGGCGGCTCGGTGGCAGTCCGATATCGCTGGACAGTCATAAGCTGATGGCCAATATGGGCGACGGATTCGTGGCGGATGTAGACGGCATGCCTGGATACGGCAGCGGTGTCGGCGGGCAGCCAAACGAAGTGGACGCGCAGCCGCCGCAGCACGGCAATCTCTTCGTCAAGGGACTGCCGCCAGGTGAGTGACTCGGACCACTCGAACTTTCGAAACTCATGCATGTGTTGAGACGCGCAGCTGTGCGTCACAGGTAACACATCCTGCTGCCCAATCTGCGGGCCGTGGCAGGCGCGGCAGCGTGCGCGGGATTCTCGCCGTGCAGCTGCCGCCCTGCTACAGAGTGGACCTTTTCAAGCCACCGTGGTAAACCTACGCCGGCACGGCGTCCGCGTGCAGAGGGCGCCGGAATCCATCTGAGGCTGTCAAGCCCTCAGTTGTACGGCGTCGCTGCCTGACGGGCACCCGCGAAAGGACGGGCGCGTGCGTTGTACCAGGTTCAATTTGACTGCGGCTCGGGACCTTCCGGGTTCGCTGAAACGCCTTGCTGCGGCCGCGAACGCTACTGCAGATAGTTCATGATTTTTCACTGATCTGGAATGGATCCAGCTGGGCGGGGAGCGGTTCCGATGCCAGTTGCATCAGACTCCCGATCGAGTCACATCTTTGCCGGTACCAAGCGGCAACTTGGTCACCGAGGGGTTGGTGGGCCCCCGCTCCGTCTGTTCGGCGCAAAAGCGGCGTCTCAGTCATCCAGTATTACCGGTCACACCCATGGACGGCTGTGCCAGGCAGTGCTAGCCGTGCAGTGTCACTCTACCTCCCAGCTAGACCCCTGGAAAGTGGTGCACCCAGCCCCTCTGCCTCCCTGGCCTGCTGAGCCGTGTGTGTTTGCATGCAGACCTGGACGAGTCGGGCCTGACGATGATGTTCCAGAACTTTGGCATCGTGGACACCTGCCGCATCATCCGCAATGGGCGCACCATGCTCTCCAAAGGCTACGGCTTCATAAAATTTGCAGACCCGTCACAGGTGGGCCCCCTGGGCTGCGCCCCTTGATGGCTGCAGCTGCTGCTGCGTTATGCACCTGGCCGACGCAGTCATCACGCATGACCATGCCCATGACGCCGCCAGCTAGCAATCTGGCCAGCCTGACTGATGTTGCATGTGGGCACTACAGTGTCGGGGATCTTGACTTCATGCGAAATCTCCCTGCCGGCGCGTGTCACAGGACAGACGGCATCAAAATTCAATGGGAAGCGGAAGGGCAGCGAACAGTGTGCTGCCGCTGTCCCGCAGGCAGCGGCCGCCATTGATGCGGTGAACGGGCAGCAGCTGGGGCAGCTGGGGTCGACGCTGGAGGTGAAGCACGCAGACGCCGATGCCGGCCGTGGTCAGGTGGGCGACAGCAACCGCCGGTCACCTTGTGCTGCTTTCGCATTGCTGTGCAGGTTTCATAGCATCACGGCTTTGCTCAACCCCACATTCTGTTTCCTCAACCCCATATGCCACATCAGTAGGTACACTCAAATCGCGGCCCTTCTGATGGGGGCTCACAGCGTCTTTGCTCAGCTTTCCGTCTTCTGTTCGAAGCATGCGGGCATGACTTCCTACTGTACTGCTCCGTGCCAGAGACCACATCTTGGTTCGATGCCCAGATCACCATACCCGCATCTACGGCCCGGTGCCCTGTTTCTGATGCCGCCGCCGCTCTGCGTACAGGGGCGCACGCCATCAGACAACCTGTACATCAGGGGCCTGCCAGCGTCGTGGACGGACGAGGACCTGGCCAACCTCTTTGCACCCTACGGTGGCGTAACGGTGAGCACTGCTTGTTTCCTCTTTCTGTTGTTGTAACAGGATGTCCAACAGGACTACAGGATGTGTGGCGACTCGCACTTCTGGCTGCTAGTCCGAACATCGGACACACTCGGCAGGACCAGAGAAATCATGGAGCCCTGATCCCAATTGGAATGACATCTAGACACCATAAAGACGCTAAATGTCGCTTCCCTTCCTGACTTGAAGACAGTTTGTCGTGTGGAGACGGAAGTAATCGTGTCGTGTGGAGACGGAAGCAATCATGTGGACACGGAAGCCGGTTGTGGTGACGCAGCTGGCCATCAAGCGATCAGCTTGCGAGGCCGCTCAGCTCGCCATCTGGCGAGCCGAAGTTTGCTCCACACATCTGACCCCCTGTAGGCATCGCGGCCGACGCCACCGAATGGGAACGAAGGTTGCTCCTGACAAGACATTTTCACGTCATCATATGCATACGCGCAGGAGTGCCGGATGCTGCACCCGCGGGGGCCGCTGAACGGCGACCCGGCAACGCAGACAGCGGGCGGCCTCGTGCGCCTCAGCAGCGTCGACGCCGCGGCGGCCGCAATCTCCGCACTGCATGAGCGCGCGCCGCTCACGGGGCCCGGCGGCCCGCCGCTGCTGGTGGGGCGCTACTGAATCAAACCTGATCTGGAGGATGTGTTGGGACAGCCTGAGTTTTGCGCACTGGCACCGGACCGACTTACCGCTGCACGAGTGTGCGCCGCCCACGGGGCCTGGCGGCCCGCCGCTGCTGGTGCGCCAACTTCTGGGGAGGCTTGCCACTGACCCTCCGCTCCTGGGATGCAGCTGAGACATCGCGCCAGCTCGCTTGAAGCCTGCGCACATGGAAGCCTCTGCCCGGCTGGATTCGACTTTGTGGCCAACATCACCGGAGCAGCCTTCCTGACCTGTTTTGGCAGCACTCACTGTTTCTGAGTCCTTGAACCCTTGCAGGTGCGCTTTGCGGACACGCCAGAGGAGAAGCAGCGGAAGGCAGCCCGCAAGCAGCGCTTCGCTGGCGACACCTGGCCCGCAGGTGCAGTGTCTGTTGTCTTGGTTTCTGATTTCGAGATAGGATGCTCAGCAGCTTGCCCACCCCTCTAGCTCGAACCGGCCCACGGGTGCTTGGCGGCGGACGGCGGGCACTGCGTGCACGGCTGCAGCTGCAGAGCAGATCCTGGCACGAGTGCACTTTTGTGCCTCTCCAGTGGATCCCCCCAAACACATCTGCCTACGATCAATGAGTGCACGACAGGTGATCAGTGCTTGACAGCTGTGCTGGCACGTACAGCCTGGCGCGTTGTTCTAATCCATCCACATTGCGCTCTCTGGTGCTGCAGGCGGCGCGGGCAGCATGCCTGCGGGTTTCACCGCCTTCGGGGCCGAGTCGCCAGACGCCCAGCAGGTGCCAAGGCCTCAAAAGCATTGCTTCTGCTAAAACCTGTTTTCCAGCTCGGCAGTGCCGTACCATCCGGCCGTACCCTGTCAGCACATGACTGATGAGATGTACCTTGTACCTGTACCTTTCCAGCTGCAGCAATCAGTGGCAGCTGATCAGTAGCAGGAGTCGGGCCAGCTGGTACGGCAGCCCGGACAGCGGCACTGCCGGCCCGGCGCAACGCCGCATGAGATGCCAATGTCGCTGACTGCTCGGCCTGGCTTCTTGACAGGGCTTCCAGCAGGGGGGCGCCTACGGCGGCGGCGCCAGCGGCTACGGCTGTGGGCGGCCGGGGTATGGGTACCTGCCATCTAGCGGCGGCGCCCGCGGCGGCCAGTCCGCCAGCCTCTACATCAAAAACCTGCCCCAGGAGGTAGGGCTTGCTGCATACCTGGGTTGCCTTTCGCTGAAGGTTCAAATGCTACTCGACGCTCAAATTGACTCCCGACTGCTGCAGCCATTCGAGCATTGCACCCAGACACCAGCACACCAGCGGAAATACTGCCAGGGAGGATCAACACCTTGCTGAGCATGTGCTATTCTGACAGCAGTCTTGTTGCCAGGAAGTAAGTAGCTTAGTAGATGCAGACCCAAAGTGCTGCCTGCTCATCAACACCTTAACCTGCAGGCAGGCCTAATCGACCAGGTTGCACATGTCGCGTCCAACATTGCATCGCTGACGATGCCATCCCCATCTGCCTGCAGGCGGATAAGCTGTTCCTGTACGAGCACTTTGCGCCACTGGGCGCGGTGCTGTCGGTGCGCATCCTGACGGACGAGGGCGGCGCCTGCCGCGGGGTCGGCTTTGTCAACTACTCGGACCCCCGCTCGGCAGCGGCAGCCGCCTCCTCCCTCAACGGCGCGCGCATGGGCGACAAGCCGCTGCATGTGTCCATCCAGCCGCTCAAGCAGCGGCCGCTGCGGGCCGCGGGGGCGGCGGCGGCGGCGCCTGTCGCGCAGTGAGAGTTTTCACACTTCCCCGCGCTGCCGCCGCCGCCGCCGCCCGCTGCGAGGAGCAGCAACGGCGCCGCGTCCCATCTGTGAGGCCGCCTGCAGCGGTAGGCAAGCGCCGCGTCTAGTGCCGCCACAGCGGCTGCTTGCTGGCAGCCGGCCGGCGGCGGCACCTGCGATCGCGACCGCAGGGGGTGCAGCGCGGCCGCGCTCGCCGACGGCGCCGCTTTCGCTGCCGCCACCGGGAGGCGGGGCAGGCACCCGGCCGGCCGGGGGTGAGGAGAAGGGAGGTGAGACGTGGATATATCCTACAAAGCGGGTGGAAGCGCACTTTGGAAGCGCGATCGCACAACACGCGCAGACAGGGAAGCCCAGCGAGCCCTACTCAGAGTAGTCCTTCAGTCGTCCAGAGCCGGAGTCCAGATGCACACCCGGAGAGGAGCGTCGCGGCGGCCGTCACGGCCGCGCCTGCAGCAGCCGCACGATGCCGTTTCCTAGTCGGCAGCGGCGGCGGCGACGCGGCGAGGCGCCTCGAACAAAGCCTCCACCTGCCGCCTCTACAGTTTCTTTCTATTGCTGCTAGTTGTTCTCAGCCAGCCTTATTATTACCGGGCCGCGGCCGTCCAGTAGCCGCAGCTCTGGCCAAAGCCAACATCGTGGCCTTAAGGGACAGCCATCTGCTTGGACAACTACGGGGTCAGATGGTTCAAGGGACAGAGTCTATGGCGCATTTTGACTGCTACTATGTCGCGCAACAATCCATTTATTGGCTGGCGGGGCGGCGTTTGGGGGTGGCAAAGGGGAGAATCCGTACTGACCGCTGCTGGGACTGCCACCGGGGGCGCAGCAGCAGCGGCAGCAGCTTCTTGCGCAGAGGCGCAGCTGTTTTCAGCGCCGCGACAGGGGCTGCGCAGCCTGAGGCACGCCGCCGCCACGCGCGGCGTTGAATTCGAGGCGGCTGCCGCGGTTGCAAGCGGCTGGTGCGCAGAGCGGACGGGTGGTCGCTGCCGCAGGGGTTGGGCAGACGAACAACAGCTCTGGGGGCTGGCGGCACGGGGATTGGGATAGCCGCCGGCGCGTCGCGATTGTATGTTGTCTGTTGGACTTGAGGTCAGCCTGGGTGACGCGGCGTCGTGACATGCCCGGCGCATTCTGGGCCGCATGCTCCAGGGTGCACATAGGTAGGGACTTGCTGGACACGGGCAGTTTCGGGAGTTTTCTCTTCTTCCTTTCCTGATTGCGGCATTTTCTTGCGCGGCTCGATGAGCGGCAGTCATGTCCTTGAAAGAGGTCCATTATCGCAAAGAGGCACCGTTTCTCCCCTGCCTCAAGAGCTTTCTCAACAGCTTCCTCATGCCACCACCACGCACACGGACCTTTCGAGTGGATGCAGGAGCTCTAGTATCTGCATCTCTGGTGCTGCTGCTTGCAATGGAAGTGTGTGGCACCAGAGAACCACCATTTTGTATTTTGCAAGATAGAGCTGCTGGTTACAACGCTGTCGTCACAACCGCCGCGCCGCCGCTGTTCACCAAGCAGTACTTCACGTGTGTGCGAAGTAACGGCATAGAAGTAAGTTTTGTTCAGAGTTCAATCTGGCCTGCTTCATCAAGTGCCATTCCAATGATGCAGGCGCGCGGTCACAAAAGAGGCGCCGCATCAGCAGCTGCTGTCTGGGGAGGGCGGCCGCCAAACCTGATCCTGGCTACCCCGACTAGTGTTCATGTATCAATAAGCCTGGGATGTAATATCGATAAAATCAAGGCGAGGCTGCCCTATAGACTGGTCGGATTTGCGCTTGTCGGCACGCCTCCTTGGGGTCGCTCCGGGCACATTACACTACCTGGACACTACACTACAAAGAAAGGAAGATTGAAAATCACGTGGACACCAGAGGCTCTGTGCCGGCCCGCGGAACGGCGGCATCGGGTCGCAGGTGCATGTGCTGGGTCACTGGTGCTGGCGGTGACCTAAACGTTCCTTTTACGATCCATAATTTCATCTTTGAACATCAGGCTGTACATGCTGGTGCGCAGAATGGCGGCATCGGGGCGCAGGTGCACGTGCTGGGGGCGGCGCTGGCCAGGCGCTGGATCTGGGCCTGGGACGACGCAATGCCCTGTGCCCCGCGGATACTGTTTGATGAGCATGGACACAACTTCTGTGCATGCAGAACGACGGCGCAGGTGCGCTGCTGGGCGCCGCACTAGCATTGGCGCCGAGCATAAATGAGGTCCGCTGAGGTCACTGGGGCTCGGCATCCCGCAGTCGCTGAATGGCCCGCCCCGCTGCCTGTCTTGCTCGCAGCAGCGGCGGCGGCAGCAGCTGTCACCGAGGTCTGGCAGCCCTGCCAGCAGCGCAAACCTCGCCGCCAACATAGCCTCTCGCTCATCTTGCCGTAGACCGCAGCTTAACTCCGTTGAGTTCGTGCTTTGCACCTTGCCGCACAGTGTACGCCGCCTGCCGTGGTGTCCAGCGTTGCCGTGTAGCCATGTGCGCTGTCCGCAAACCTCCTTCTCTGTGGAAATGCTGCTGAGGATCAGGTGAGCTACCTACCTCCCTTGAACCAGTCAGCCGAAGGGGGGTTGGTGCGTTGGCAAAGTCGTGCTTCAACGCATCCACCTGTGCAGCCTTGCCTGATGGTGTGATGCGGAGACAGCAACGCAACGCGACACACGCGCCTGTGCCCGCCAATACTTGTGCGGTGTCTCAGTGCCCTACCCACCCTACCGGGAGGTTTTCACACAGACACGAGGCCAAAAAGTGCGAGGTCCCCGGTTGGCGTAGCTGCTGAGCCTCACGTGACCAAGTTCATGATGTGATCACCAGCCGATTCCCTTTTCAAGAACGCCGCCTTCTCGCGTGAAGCCCTTTCCAATTTGACTTGACGCAAAAGAAGCCACAAGCACATTCGATTGCCTTGTTTCAGGGTGCCATCTGCTGTTTCAGGGTGCCAGCCTTCTTGCGCAGCGGCACAGCTGACCTGGCCAATAGCCGCAGGAAACAAAGGGACACCCAGACTAGGCCACAGTCAGGTGCGACGGCAAAAAGTGGCCTCGTGTCTGTGCAAAAACCTCCAGGTAGGGTGGGTAGGGCACCGAGACACGGCACAAGTGTCGGGCGGGCACAGGCGCATGTGTCGCGTTGCGTTGCTGTCTCCGCATCAGCCTGTCACACCATCAGGCAAGGCTGCACAGCTGGATGCGTTGAAGCACGACTTGGCCAACGCACCAACCCCCCTTCGGCTGACTGATTCAAGGGTGGGACAGCTGTGCTGCAACCGTGCTGCGCGGCGTAACCCAAGGATTTCAGTTGTACCTCCCCCAGCAGTTTAGCCGTCTGCTGTCACAGGAAGCTGTAGTCCCGTTGCGATGGTGCCCTCCTCTGTGCAGCAATCTCACCAGGCTGGCATCGTTGATCGCCTCAGCAATTTGCAATTTTCTCACCGTCAGGAGCATTTTGCGACTGATATAACGCCTGGTGCTGAAAGTAATCTTTCCCTGCGCAGGGGGCAGTGAAGGGCACGCGGCTGCTGAAACAAACATCCACTCTGCGTGACAGCAGATGGGCAGCTGTCTTTCGTCTCCCGCAGCGGAAGGTACACCTGTCCCATTGCACAGCCCGTGGTTTCGCTCAGCTTGATGAAGTCCCGTGCAATTGCTTGACATCGCCAGCAGAGGCGTTGATGGTCGTTGGGCAGCCATGCTCCATAATGATCTCAAGGCGACTCCGCATGATGAGGCACAGGCAAAGGCGGGGAGAAGCCACCCAAACCTGCGGGCAAGGCGTCCACCGATGTGCATAACACTGCCAGCCGCGAAGCGGAGGGCGTCACCGCCAAGCCCGGTTGGCGCGAGGACCTGGACGCGGCAGAGAACCCGTCCATGAAGGCGCGGTGGCGCTGGTTGCGGCAGTGCTCATGAGCAGCAGCACGGCGTCCTCCCCACCACAGCGCACTAATGCAATGCAATGCAACGCAACGCAATGCCGCTGCAGCTTGCAGACGCAACAGCACCTCGCAGGCGCACTTGTTGCCATGCATCCCACAAACCCGGCTGTCTTCGAGCATGCAGGCGGAGGCGGGCAGCGTGGCGGCGGCCTCGGAGGTGACCAGCGGCGGCAGCAGGCTACCCTCGGAGGCGCGCACAGTGCCGCCGCCGCTGCCGCCGGCGCACTCGCCTTCGCAGAGCAGCATGCTCGCGGAGGCGGGCTCGCTCGCCGGTGACGGCGGCGCGTCGCCTGCGGACCCGCAGCTGCGCACGGGCGCGGGCAGCGATGTCGGCGCCGCGCAGGCGCAGGCACAGGCGGCCAACGAGGTGCTGTCGCCGGGCGGCGCCAACGAGGGCAGCAGCTCGGGCTCAGGGCGGAGCCTGTCTTCGGCGCCCATGGCGGTGCCAGGTGCGGGAGCTCACGTCAAAGGGAGGCTGTTGAAGCTCCTGCTTGCGGGAACCTGTTGCAGCCGGTTCCTCGTGCACTTTTTGCGGCTGCATACTTTGCGGCTGCAGACTGCAATCAACGGGACCTTCATGCATATCATGAAGCATCGTCTTTAAGGTGGCAACTCATGGTTGACGAGATGAGCAATATTTAAAACATCACGCTCAGCGCGGCTAGTGTCTCGGCGCAAGCGCAACATTTAAGGCGATCGATCGGCGCCCTGCCGCTTGCCAGGTGCTGCGATCCGGGGGGGCCGCCGCTCGATTGGCGACGACGCGGGGGAAATCACTTCGGGCGCGTCCCCGGCGCGCGGCTCGAAGGGGGAACCCGGCGCGAGCAGCGTGCCGCTGCTGTCACGCCTCTCGCTGACGGGCATGCGGAAGGCATCACCCGGCGGCGGCGTCAGTGAGTACCTGCGCAGGCACTCATCCGAGGGCGTCCACGCGGTACGGGATTTGATCGTGGCGTCACGGTCTCGATGAAAGAAATTGCTGCAAAGAGAGCCTGCACCCAGTGCCGCCGCCGCCGCTGCTCGGCCTGAGGCCTTCAAGCGCAAACTTCCACTCGTTGCATCCTGAAGCGCCCTGCCGCAGCTCAGCGGAAACAGGGCCGCTCACCGCAGCAACTCACATCTGACTGCTGAACCTGTGCACCGTCCATAGGTAAGGAGGGCCAACCAGGCGCTGACGCAGAAGGCGCACGGCAAGGACGAGTCGAGCGACCACGCCGTGGCCGCCATCGACCCCAGCATGTACTACTGATGCGCCGCCGAAGCACGCTCAGTTGACACCTGCGGGTACAATGCGGGTACCGAAGTGACGATCATGTTCTTTGTGGGTTCTGGTCGAAGGGGATCTGGTTTTTCTTTAGCACATTACTGTCCTTTGAAGTGGAAGGTGATGCTTTGATAGCGACACTTGATGGGTTTTTTTGGGAGCCGTGGCCTTGCTGCTTGCACTCACCGCCGGGACTGTAGCGTGCTGGCAGCCGCAGCATGTGCGTGCGTGAGAGCAGCACGGCAATTTCTGCAGCACAGCTGACGCCTAGATCAGCTATCTTTCAAGCGACTTGGACCTAGAGTGAGAAATGCGAGCGGCAAGACAGTTGCTGTGATTTTGTGTGTGCTCGCTCTGCTGTTTCGCCTGCAGACGATGGTACCTAGACGTTAAACCGCTGAATTGAGAGACAATGCTTTCACAGCACACTGCAGACTCCAGAGAGAGGAGCAGACCTTACAGTGCAGGCCGCAGACGGAATGTCAGGTGGGGAAAGTGGCTGCAGCCTTCGTGAACACTGTACATGCAGGAACTTCCTGGCACAAATCAAGGGTTTACGGCAAGATTGCCAACAAGATCAGGGCCAGCACCTGCAGTCTGCAGAACCGCGAACAGCTGCAGTTCTCAACGCAGTCAAGGCACTGCATTTGCGAGCGGAGAGGTAGGTGTTCCCGCTTGCTGCGGCCCCGTTTGTGTGTCCGAATGAACTGTTGTCCTGAAACTGGTAACTGGTTTTGCGCGCGTCTGATCTTTGACGTGCGGGCTTGCAGCCTGTTTCATGACCTCTGACGCTGTGTTGAAGCTCCAGCATTGTGGCGTTCGGCAGGGGAACCGGCACTGGAAACCTGCAACCTGCCGGAAGCCGGGTGTTTGCAAGGCCGGCAGGGAAGCTGGCGACCGCAATCCCAGCAACAGCAGGAATTTCACACTCATCTGCCGCGCACGGAGGTTCGGCTGGTCGCAGCGGCTGTGAGCCGGCCGCAAGGATCGGGCACCTGTAGCTCGCCTGCAGAGTTGTCACACCGGCTCCTCAGCACCCTTGCGGCGCCAGTCGTCGGTAGCAGCGGGCAGCAGCGGCCGCCAAGCGAAGCATCAGACCGCCAGATCGGGCCCGATGCTGAGGCGACCAGCGGTGCTCGGCCCGGCGGGCGGTCCAGCGGCGCTCTCTTCGGAATGGCTCAGCTCCGTCGGCTGCTGCGCGGCACTGCCGCAGCCGGCGTCGACGGTGTTCCGGGTGCGGCGGCGGGAGTGGCAGCACGGCCGCCGCGGCGCCGTGCGTGTGGCGGCGCTGTTTGGCCGCGGCAACGACCCTGATCTGCTGGGCGGTACGTTCATCCTGACATGCGCAATGGGACTGATTCTGCTTCTTTCCAGCCGAAGCTTGCAGGAGGTATCCAGCTGTGCCTGGCGAAGCAGATGCTGAAGCTTGCCGTCTGGAAAGCTGCTGGAAGTGATATCCTGTGTCCTAGCAAACAAGGAGAGCAAAATGGGAGTGAGCCCCGTGCGCCGGCAGGCGTGCTGAAGAACAAGCAGACCTTCTCGCTGGACGGCACGGTGTGGACGGCCTTCGTGGACAAGTCCAGCAAGGCGACGTACTTCTACAACAACAAGACGGGGCTGTCGCAGTGGGAGGACCCCCGCGTGTCTGCTGCAATGCGCGGCATGCCCGCCAAGGCCGCCAGCCGCCCGAAGGTGCACATTTTGCAGCACTCACGCGGATGCTGCTGTGTCTTAAAGCCATGGCATATTAGGGGCAGCTGGGTCTCAGCTTCTAGCACCACAGGATGGAAGCACTCAAGATATATGAAAGAACGTTCTTGCAATTCACCTCGGCGCAAGCGCTGGTGGGCGTGAACGCGCAGCCGCTGGTGCTGAGGGGAAACCAGTGCCGGTCGCTGCTAGGCACTCTTTGCCCCGACATATTCACACCCCTTTTTGTCCAGGCGCTGGTGGACGGGGACGCGCAGCCGCCAATGCTGAGGAGGGAACAGTAGCGGCTGGTTCACTTCCTCGACAGGCAGCCCCACCTAAATGACCTGGAACCTTATAGCTGCCACTCTCCCTTGGTGCAGGCGCTGGTGGGCGTGGACGCGCAGCCACCGGTGCTAACAGGGGACCAGTATCGGCTGCTGTTGGGCGCCGGCGGCGCGTTCGCCGTGCTCGCCCTGCTGGGCCTCGTCAACATCTTCCGCCGCCCGCGCAATGCGCCGCCCGGTGGGTGTCTCCTATCACGCACTGGGTGTTTCCTATCACGCACTGGGTGTTTCCTATCGCGCACTGGCGTGGTTCCGAGGGACTTTCCGAAAAGAATGCAGGACCAGAGTGGCCAGCGCAGCTGGCTGTCAGCTGGAAATGGCCGTGACTGTGTCGCACAACACACTGCACTCACCGCGCAAAGCAATCTGCCAAGCAACAAACCAGGAGCGTGCAGCCACGTCATTCGCGCATCATGCCGCCCTGCACGGGCATCTTTTTTATTCCGGCCCCACGTTCGCCGACATTCCAGTTCGTGTCTGAACGCAAGAGGAGTCCTTCTTCCCGCTGGGCGTGTCGGACAGCATGAACGAGGAGTCGCCGGGCGGCGCGCGCGCCGCCGCGCAGCTGTCCGGCAGCGCCTCGAGCTCCTACACAGGTGAGTTGCTTGCCGTGAATGAGACGCGCCGCCGCGCAGCTGTCTGGTAGGGCTTCCGGCTCTGGCTCCCTAGCCTCCACAACTCCTGCACAAGTGTGCTCTTTGGTTGTGTTCTCAGCCCTTGTCAGGCCTCGTCATCTGGACGCTCACGCTGGCCGATTGAGCAGATCCTGTTTGTGTGAAGCCATGTTCACTGCAGAAGCCTTCGCAGGCCTGGAGGAGGAGCTGCCGTACACGGAGGAATTCTTCCTGCCGGGCAGCGGCGCGGCGCGCGGCCTGACCAGCGCGGACCTGGAGGTGAGCCGCACGCAGACGTGGGACGATGTCATCGCCACGGTGTCCATTGACGACGTGGAGAAACCGGGTGAGAAACCCCGAATGACACCGGCCTGCTGAAGTCTGTGGCAGGAAGCATGGCTGCTGCCATGCGTTGTGGGCATCTTTTGTGGGCATCTGACGGCGGCAGTGAATGTGAGAGGCGTGCAGCGCAGCGGCAGGACAAAGGCCCTTGGGTCCTCGTCTGTCAGGGGCCGGTTGGACCTCCAATGTGCTGCAGTCATCCACACGCAGAGCGGCGGCCTTGCTTGCCAAAACGCCCTGAGGTGCATGTTTCACAGCCTTGCAGCATGCTCTAGCTCGCTGTGCAACAGGGTGCTGCAACAGGTGCGGCATTACGCCGCGTGTCTGTCCTTAACCATTTCGACCGAAGTCCCAGTCCCGAACCAATCAAAATTCAAACCCGATCCTAGCCCGAGTTCTTCATGCCCCGCAGGCACCGCCTCGGAGGAGCTGCCGTACGTGGAGGAGTTCTTCCTGCCGGGCAGCGGCGCGTCGCGCGGCCTGACCAGCACGGACCTGGAGGCGAATCGCACGCAGACGTGGGACGATGTCATCGCTACCGTGTCCATTGACGATGTGGAGAAGCCGGGTGCGGCTTTCCCCAGCCAGGGGCTCAGTAGCAAGATGGATACTGCAAGGAGACACGTGCAAGAGAGCACTGCTGCAGCTGGGACAGTGTTCCTAAGCTCACACAATGTGCGTGACAAGTGCAGTCTGGGCATTAATGCACTGCTTGGGAGTCAGCCTGCGGTTCCAGGCACTCTCGACGAGGTCTCATTCGAGAGCTGGCGCTTCTTTGACCAGGCAGTACGTCGAGCCCACACATTCAACTGATTTCATTTACCTGAGTCCGCTGCCTGACCGCCAACTGTGCGCGATCACCCAGGCCTGGCGTCGGAGGAGCTGCCGTACACGGAGGAATTCTTCCTGTTGGGCAGCGGCGCGGCGCGCGGCCTGACCAGCTCGGATCTGGAGACGATGCGCACGCAGGACTCGGAGGATGAGGAGGACGCTTCGCCACCGACGCCGCCGCCGACGCGCGACGGCGGGTCGGGCATCTGGGCCAGCCCGCCGCGGCAGCCGCGCTCCCCGCCCGGCACAGGTGCGCGCGCTGCTGGTCTTGCGTCCCCTTGTGGACCATCAGCTTTCTGCCCAGGCTTGAATGTCCTGGGTTCCAACCCTTCCCTCCAATGTGGCTGCATGTGGCTTGATGTGCATCCGCTTCCTTCTCACAGAGTCGTCGTCCATCGGCTCGGTGGCCAAGGCAGCGGCGGACGCGACACAGGATGTGGAGCGCCTGCGGCAGCGCATGGACTCCGAGTACCAGTCCGCTGTGGCGCCCGCCAAGGTGCTGACAACATGTTGAAAACGTTCGAACAGTCGCTTACTCGCTGTGGCTGCTGCAGGGGTAGAGGTCTCGCTACCGTGGCTTTTATCAGGGTTGGCAGCAGGGTGCGGGCCGGGCCTCTGTGGCTGTAAATAGAACGGCCTTGCCCCTGCATAGGCAGAGGCACCAGCACTTGAACCGTGCGCGTCCCTCCTGATGCTGCGGCAGGTCAAGTGGCTCTGCTCATGTAGCGTGAACCAGCGACATTCGCGGCAGCTCGGAATGCCAGCAGCGCGCAACCTGTCATGCCAACGGCCTGCCACCATGCGGCTTGTGGGAGGCGCCGCCTGACCGCCGTGCTGGTGCACAGGACAAGCCTGAGGGCGAGAAAAGCCTTGGCGCGATGCTGGTGGACAATGTCGTCACCGATGATGAGGCAGAAACATTCACAAAGGTCGGCCGCTTGGGCTTCCTTGTTCTTCTTGAAGGTCTGGCACGCTGTGTGCCCCGAATGCGTGCGGGACGGGATAGGGTGGCAGCCCGATGCCGCAGCAACCGCAGCTGTGCGCCGCCAACAGAGCACGGCAAGATCGAGCTTTCTGTTGACCAGGTTTCAATCGTGCGTGGTACAGGGAGGATCATCCACCGACGCTACAGATATCAGCTCGCCGCCGCAGCAGGAGGAGGACTCGCAGCTCGCTGACGAGGTGGTGTGCTGCACCGCTATGTGTGACTTCGCCGGTATCGTCTGTCAGAGCAACACCAACGAGTGCTGGCTGCACTTGTCTTCTTGGTCACTGGTTGCTTGCGTACCACTTGTTTGTTGATCCTGAAGCAGCAAAAGTGTGCGATCGATGATCTAGCCTGTCCCAGCTCCTGCCAGACGTCGAGCCATCTGGCCATCCTGCCAGCTGCGATGGGTTCATTGAAACATTGATTTTTGCCCTGCAGACATCAGACAGGGACCCCGTCTGGCTCGCCGAACGGATGATGAAAGAGTATGAAGGCGCGTGTCACCTGGCGATCAGCCTGCCAGTTGTAGAGAACACAAAGTATCTGGCTCGTCCACACCGGCCAGCAGAGCTCGTGCAGGCTGCTCAGCGAAGAATCTCTGTCAGCAAACCACATGTTCAATCTGTATTCATGGTGTTCCCTAAGCATGTACGCTCGTGGATTGGCCAGGCGGCACGCGGCGGCGGCGGGCGCGGCCGATGCCGGAGCCTGAGTCGGAGGACTTTATGGGGGAGGAGGTGCGGCTGGTGTGCTCCGCTCGCATGGTGCCGCACCCCGACAAGGTAAACCCTTGGTTGCAATGCAGATGAAGTTACGCAACCCAGGTTGTCAGCATACCATGGGAAGGAGGTGTGCCGCCCGCACGGTGCGGCATATCAACAAGGTCAGTTCTCCGGGCCCGCATCTAGATGCCAGCCATGTGAAAGGGTGAAGAAGTCGCTGCAGCACTCTCAGGTCAAAGGATTGCAAGAGAACGGTTTCATCTGTCGGGCAGGGCACGGCGCTTGCGGTGTCGGCGCATCGAAGCCATTGTGACTGATTAGGCACAGCGCCGTCTCCAGACCCACAAGCCCAGAACCGGTCCACTGCATTGCAGGTTCAGACGGGCGGGGAGGATGCGTATTTCATCAGCCGGGCGGGGCGCGGCGCCTGCGGCGTCGCCGACGGCGTCGGCTCCTGGGTCATGGATGGCGTCAACCCCGCCGAGTTCCCCAGGTGAGCCTGTGCTATCGGAATGAACGGCTGATCTGCCGCTCTTGCAGCTACACATGTCCCACCCCCTGTCACGGGACTTCAAAACAAGTTGGCTGTATGTGGATGAACACGGGCTTGACTGTGCCGCTGTGCAGTTCGAGACTTCTGTTCCAGTTGCGGCATCAGCATGGATTCTTATGCGATTCGCAGGCAGGTGGTGGCCAACCTGGTCTCCAGCCGTGACTGGGCTGCGGACAAGAATACACAGCACATCAATCGACCAATATTGAGTCAATCCACAGGCAGCTGGTGGCCAACCTGGAGAAGTCGGTCACCAGCCGCGACTGGGCGGCGGACGAGGACGGGCTGCGGGGCGTGCTGGCAGAGGCGCACGCGGCGGCGTCCGCGCCGGGCTCTGCGACCGTCATCCTGGCGGCCGCGGGCTCCGGCGGCATTGTGCACGTCGCCAACCTGGGCGACTGCGGCGTGCGCGTCGTGCGCGACGGCGAGTGCTCCTTTGCCAGCACGGTGCGACTTTGCAGTCCAAATACTGTCCAGAGCACCCGGCGAAAAGTCCCAGGCTTGCACGGTGCAGCTGGACTTCGCCCGCGCATGCACCCGGGTTTCTTGGCTGCAGCACATGCACAATCCCGCACATGGAGTGTGCCTCACTCTGCTGCACTTTGTCAGCGCATGTTGCTGCACCTGTCCTGCTCGGCTGCAGCACGTACGCATGCTGTGTGCTTTGTTCTGCTGCTTTATGTCGCCTCCAAACTCTGCGCAGGATATGCTGCACGACTACAACACGCCCTTCCAGCTGGGGCGGGTGGAGGAGGACGACGAGGACGAGGAGGTGGACACCCCCGACGATGCGGAGCTGTACGAGATCGAGGCGCGCCCCCAGCCTGTTTGAATACCTGTTTGTGTGAAAAGCGCAGAAAGAGGACATCCCCGGACGACGCCGAGCTGTACGAGATCGAGGTCCGCTGCTGTTTTGAGAAACAGCAGGAGCAATCCCACATGAACATCGTTACGACGGATGCCATTGATTGTTGGACATGCCCGGCGACGCCGACCTGTATGAGAATAAGGTGCGCTGCTGTTTTGACAGAGGCCTGCAGGGCTCTAAGGCCTGCAGGGCTCTACCACAGGAATTGAAGGATGTCCCGTTGAGGGTTGAAGGGTCACATGGGCGCAAACATTGTGCCTGTCCTTATCCCTACTCCCAACAATGCCGAATCGAGGCGGCGTCCCCTCCTGCTGCAACTCCAGCGACACTTTGCAGATCGAGTTCGCGCAGACTCCTCCAGTTGGTCACAGCCCCGGTGTGTGAAACCGCAGGTTGCGCCGGGCGACGTCATGGTGCTTGCGTCAGATGGACTGTTTGACAACCTGTTCGACGAGGAGATCGCCAACATTGTGGACGCGCTCCTGCGGGTGCGCTTTTGATTGAGAGGTTTATCTGCTTGTATGCAAGTGCCAAAGCCTTGACAGTCGCAGGCAAGCAGCAACACTGACTACCGAGCAGCCAGCGCTTCTAACTCAGGCCTGCGGGTAAGCAAGATGAGGTGCACGACTGCAGCGATCGCAGCGATGACAGAGAGAGCTGCGGTCCTTCCTCCTTGTGCACCCTCTTGTCTCAAAATACACCGTGGCTGATGTGCTGTGTGGCGTCCCCTGCAGGGCCAGAGGGACGAGCGCACGGCGCAGGTGGCGGCGGCGGCGCTGGCGGATGCGGCGACGGCCAAGGTGCGGCACATGCACTTGCGCACGTCCCGGGTCTGGTCATCCTGCTGTTGCGATCGCATCTCTTTGGTGGAAACATTGCTTCAACAAAAAGGCTGCTTCAACAGAAAGGCTGCTCCAACAGAAAGGCTGCTTCAACAAAAAGGTTGGGGGCGGTTCCACAGACACAAATGATGTCGGATGCAGCTCCTCGCTCCCGGTGTCAGTGCCACTATGTCTTGTGAGGTTGGCGCGCTCAGGTGCAGAACAAGGACTTGCGCACGCCATGGCTCTGAGCGTCCAGCTATTGCGACCGCATCCATTTGTCAGTGCCATCACAGCTTATAGGACTCGTCACAAACGCTCCTCACAAACGCTGCTCAACCTGTTGTGTTTGGCGGGCGCAGGTGCGGGACAAGGACTCGCGCACGCCGTGGGTGGCGGCCGCGGCGCGCGCCGGCGAGCTGCCGCCCTGGCAGCGCCTGCGCCCTCGTGGCGGCAAGGTGAGGTGCCCGACATGCGCTGCCTGAGCCCGTCAATCACAAGTTTTCCGTCGTCCAAATGCTTCCAACCTCTACGGCAAGGTGCAAGTACGCTGCAGTTTTGCGGCTGGCGCTCACCTGGCTGCCACCTCTGCCAACGGGCATGTTAATGGGAGCGCTGCAGACTCCAGCTCCACCCTGTGACTTTTCTTCAAACTCCCCGTGCATCAGGCTGCAGTCTTTCGCAAACCTGACCATTGCGCTCGCGCAGGTGGACGACATCACCGTCATTGTGGCTCTGGTCAACAAGGGGTGAACAGACGAAGACTCGCGGTGCGACGGCGCCGCTGGGCACGCCGAGCCATGGCTGCGGCACTCAACGCAGCCTGCCAGAAGGC
>JAABUM010001608.1_pt1 | contig 33090 bp, 18 predicted proteins | sample 5559161 | NCBI WGS metagenome assembly JAABUM01 (sample SAMN10711868, study PRJNA513369) | rock metagenome | isolation source: Antarctica rocks | place: Antarctica: Victoria Land, Siegfried Peak nord
CGCGAGGTGACAAGGGCACCGGCATCGGTTATGGATTGGAAGGGTGCGTTAGCCCCGCTGGAGCAAAGTAGCAGCGGGGCTGACGCACCCTTCCAATCAACATCACCTCGAATTAGACCACTACCATCCACCACAGTAAGACGCGTCGCTTGTCGTTGTTAACCGCTGCTCCCAAATGAGCTTGATCCTCGGGAGTTAGCGTATTCATGATTCGAACTGAGGGCGACCGGTTCTCTTATTGATGGCAATGAAACAACTATAGTAGATCATGGATGCAACAACTTGAAACAACCAAAATCCAAATACATCCTGTGCTGGATTGTAACCGACATAGGGATTATGATTTATAGGATAAACCTTATCTCCATTCCCATAACTGATGCTAATAATGCTCCCCTTCCAGAAATGAACTTGCCCTCGAAAGTGTTCATCTGGCCCAAAATTCGTAGTGGCAGGACAGCAATCCAACGCCAGATGATCAAACGACATGGTAAATCCGCTGTCAAAACGAAGCTGAACAGAAGAGGTAGGCCAACCATGCTGAGCGCCTCCACAAAGACGGAAGGTTTCATCTGCCTCCACCTCTTGATAGCGCATATCCAATAGTTGCGCTCGTGAAAAGGCTCTGGAAGGAATAATAACCTTAGATTTTTTATCATGCTGGATCTGTCTCAACTTAGCGAGCCAATACATCTGGCCTGCCAAGAAGTAGACAACAGACAGCATCGAAAAAATGATCCACCCTCGATAAAATTTGCGCTTTGTCATTCTTACTATTCCTTTCCATGTGGTAGGAAGGTGTTAACAATTGATCGGCTAGTCGCCGTGATGGTGGAAGAAAACGCGAGAAGCACAGCATCTTTGTGCGCCTCATTGAACACATCTTTTCCTACTACACCAATGATCTTTTCAGCCAGAGGTGGGTCTCCTTTGAGATAAGTTTCTGCAAGTTTGTCCGCACCCATTTCGAGAAGTATCTGACAGGCGGCATCTGCAAAAGATTCAAAAAAGTGGAATGTGCTTTCCCCGTCACTGGTGTTCAGGGCATCTTGAAGCAGAACTTCTAACCCCACCACATATGGTTGTAACCCTTCAGCCTCTTTCAACCACTTGGCGTCTATGACCTCATCCTCCACACCTGAAGCGAAAAGCGAACCCACGAACAAATTCACGAAGGCCTTCGTTTCTATAATTGGGTCGATGCAGGTTGTCAGGCTCGACTGCCAGATCATAGAAATACTTGCTCATGTAGAGGATCGCACCCGTGACGAAGCCATTGATAATGGCTTTATTGACCACTTCTGGCCCTAAAGATTCAGCAAGGGCCAGTTCACCTCCAATACGGCCACCTTCGATGGCTCCCTCCAGGGGTGAAAGTCCTAATGCCGAGAAGCCATACGCACCAGCAACAGCTCCAATACTTCCTCCCGTTGTAGCACGTATTGCTACCGAAGTAACCAAGGATTGGAGCGTGCTTTGAATCGCTTCGGCGCTAACGAGTTCTCCTAAGATGTCGCGCCCACTGGGATCACAAGCATTGACACCATCTGCACCAGCATAGAGGTAGCGATGCAATGACGCCGGATCGTCTGCCGAACCCATGAGCGGATCATGAGATAGAAACCGTCCATTACCGGGATTGTAGAAGCGCGCTCGAAGAAAGTAGCGCCCATCAGGATCGCGTTGCTGCCCGGTATAGCGGAACGGGTTCTCGGTCGTGCCGCTTCCACCTACGAGGCCATTGCCCCAGGCATCGTAGAAGTAGGAATCGGTGACTTCACCCGAAGCCGAAGTGAGTTGTCGCACCGATTCTTGCCCATCGGTTTGGTAGAAGAACAGCTTGACGCTGCCGTCCTGCATCTTTCGCCACATGGCGAGCGGCGCAAGACCTTGCCCCCATACATAACGCGCCTGAAGCACGGGTTGCCCCGCCGCATCGCTTGTATCAGGCGCGCGTTCCTCCACAACTTGAGCGTAAGACGTGTCGGTATCAACAAGATAGGAAGTCGTCTTTTGCGAGGTCTTTCCGACATCGGCCACACGAGAGAGCCGATCTCCCACCGCGTCGAAGGAGTTGGCCAAACCACCCGAAGCGGCACCGTTGGCATCGCTGAGCGCGGTAGCGGTGAGTTTTCCCTCGAAGTCCCAGCCGTTGGTGGTGCTTCCTGACGCCGAGGCAACGGTCTTCTCCGCGCCATTGGCATCATAGCCGTAGTTCTGAACAACAGCCGCGCCGCCATCAACGACGGAGGAAGACGAAGTGAGTTGGTCGTTGGCGTTGAAGGCGCTTGAGACACTGGTGGTATGCGCCCATGTTGTGGCGCCCGCCGTCGCCGCTTTTTGGACAGTGGCGGTGGTTCTGTTTCCGACAGCGTCGTAACCCCATGTGTTCTGATAAGCCACACCTAAGCCATCTTGTCCGGTTTCGCTGGTGAGTTTTCCCGCGTTGTCGTAGGAGTAGGCGAGAGAGCGCACCGAGGAACGCGCCGCGCCCGTGCTTGCATCGGGGGCATCCACGAGGTTCTCGTTAATGCCCGTGCGTTTGCCGTCCCCGCGCAAGGTGTAGTGGAAGCGCGACAACTCGCCCGCGTTCGTGGTGTTCACCAGGTCGCTCAAGCGGTTCTGTTCGTCGTAGGCATAGCGAGTGACAACGCCGTTGCCGCGCGTGAGGCTCGACAGGTTGCCAACGGCATCGTAAGCGTAAGCCGCGATGTTCGTGGGCGCCGTCGCTCCGCTCGGCTGGTCGTTGATGAGCGATAGGCGCCCCATCGCGTCGTAGCCATAGCCAGTTGTGCCTGAAGGCGCGGTCATAGCGACCTTCTGCCCTTCGGGGTTGTAGCTATAGCTGACCGTTCCGTTTGGCCCTGAGACAGAAGAGAGCCAGCCGCGCTCTGGGTTGTAGCTTTGCTTGGTGGCACTGCTTCCCCGATAGGCGATGCGGGTGTTTTCGTCGGGGTAGCTATACGTCAGCGTCGCTTCCCGAAGGCGCGCGTCAGGCACTTTGGCGAGCAGTCGCCCGCGCTCGTCGTAGCTACAGGTGGTGACGAAGCCGCGGAAGTCCGTCGAGCTTTGCAACTGCCCGCCCGCGTCGTAGCTCATGCCCTCGACCTGGCCCATCGGAAGCGCGCGCCAGATCATCCGGCCCCGGATGTCGTAGCCGAAGCGCGTGATGTGCCCGATTGACTGCGTGTCTATCTCCTCCTGCGGCGATCACTATATTCGCTGAACACAAATATAGATACGCAAACAAAAACGGCGCTAAAGAAAACGCTAACCCACCATATGGCATCTTCTGACACATTGAAACCTAATGATGAAGTTAATAACTGGGTCAATGAACTAGTCACTGAGGAAACTATAGCTATCATTATCAGGAAGATTATTGATATTGAAAATTTCATATTACCAAATCCGATGGCTATATCAGAATGGTGCAGCCATCGGATATTGAATCGAATCAGGAACCTGACATCAGTTCACCCAACTGATCGCCTAAACCATCTTGAATAGCGTGTTTCCACTTCCAGCCTTGGCGCGAGTCTTGTAGGATTCGCAAGCCTACGATTGTTGCCATACCTTCCGAAGCAGCTAATACCGCCTGTCGAGGCCCAAAATACTGCAAAGAGTATTGACCTAACGCGCCCTTCCACCAGCTCCACAGGTTAGGGCTGAAGGCTGGCATATACTGCGCCAAGAAACCTTCAGGTATGTCGACGCTCTGTGTGAGGTCTTTGAGTTCGGTTTTTATGAAGGGTAGCCATTGGATTATCCTCCTAGCGCCACCTATCCTGAAAGCATCCCACTTTGTCTCTATCTGTTCCAAAATGGTAGCCCAGTATCTTTTACCCGTCTGGTATATTTCCGGATTGAACTTTTCCACATCAAAGGCTTTGAGGGCCAACTCTCCATACCGAGCATTGTATAGCTTCGCAGCAATCTGAAGACCTTTGCCAAGGACATTGACGAAACCTTCTGTGATTGCTCCTATGGCGAATGATTCTGCCGCATCTAAGAATCCATACTCTTGTCCTGTTGCCAGTGCATAACTCCCATCTATTGCAACTGAAGTGATTCCAGCCCCAACCATTGACGTCAAAGTTTGCCCTATGTTGATTGACATCTGGACGCCAAGCACAGAGAATTCTACTTGACCACTTGGATCGCACGCATTGACCCCATCGGCGCCTGCATAGAGGTAGCGATGAAGCGAAACCGGATCTTCATCATCGCCCAAGAGCGGATCATGAGAGAGGAATCTCCCCATTCCCGGATTGTAGAACCGCGCCCTGAGGTAGTAACGCCCATCGGGATCACGTTGCTGCCCGGTGTAGCGGAAGGGGTTCTCGGTGGTTCCCGAACCCCCAGCAAGCGCGTTACCCCAAGCGTCGTAGAAGTAGGAGTCGGTGACGGCACCAGAGGCATCAGTCAACTGCCTGACCGATTCTTGTCCATCTGTGAGATGGAAGAACAGCTTGAAGGTGCCATCACCCATCCTGCGCCACATGGCGAGCGGCGCCAGCCCCCCGCCCCAGACATAGCGCGCCTGAAGCACTGGCCCACCTTGAGCATCGGACACATCGGATGCGCGTTCTTCGACGACTTGAGCGTAAGAGGTGTCGCTGTCAACGAGATACGAGGTGGTCTTCTGCGAGGTCTTGCCCACATCCGAGACGCGCGAGAGCCGGTCTCCCTGAGCATCGAAAGCATTCGATGAGCCACCCGAAGCGACACCATTAGCGTCTACCGAAGCGGTCTGAGTCAGCTTGCCCTCGAAGTTCCACCCGTTGGTCGAACTTCCCGAAGCGGAAGCGACGGTCTTTTCGGCCCCGTTCTGGTCGTAGACGTAGCTTTGCACCTGCGCCGTTCCCCCGTCGAGAGACGAGGAAGACGAGGTGAGTTGGTCGTTGGCGTTAAACGCCGAGCTAACAGACGTGGTGTGTGCCCACGAAGTCGCGCCCGCCGTCGCTGCTTTCTGGCAAGAGGCGGCGACGCGGTTGCCAACGGCGTCGTAGCTCCAGGTGTTCTGGTAAGCGATGCCTTTGCCGTCTTGCCCGGTTTCGCTGGTCAGCTTGCCCGCGTTGTCATAGGAGTAGCCGACCGAGCGAGTCGAAGAAGTCGTCAAACCCGAAGTCGGATCGGGCGCGTTGACCACGTTTTCGTCCAACTGCGTCCTCTTGCCGTCGGCGCGCAGGGTGTAGTGGAAGCGGCTGAGCTGGTTGTTGTTCGCGTCTACGTTGACCAGGTCGCTCAAGCGGTTCTGCTCGTCGTAGGCGTAGCGCGTCTGGACGCCGTTGCCGTTTCTTTGGCAAACGACAGATAACCTCTTCCTCTTCCAAGTTACTTGGCTCCATGTTTGACTGCGATTCCATAAAACATCGCGGATGATCCAAGTGACATAAGAGCCAAAAAGAAGATGTAGCTGGACTTTCGATCTTGAATATATCGCTGTCCGTAAAGAGGATGTGAGCGCGTCAGGATGTCCTGTTTTGCTCCGGTGTTCGGTTTGTAAAAAGCGATGACCTTCCCCTTCCAAATCAATGCCTTGACTTTGAGGGGAGAGTGTAGGCTCCAGACTTGAGCTACATCCCAACAGCTTCTGATATTAGCTAAGGGAATAGTGTTGTCCGATTGGAAGATTAGACGCCCATCTGTGCTTCTAAACTCGTAAGGTGTGCTGGGAGCGTTGTGATAGGTTTCGTCATACCCTATTTTCAAGATACCCTGCGACACAAAGCATAGTGGAGTGGATACATAAGAAGATTGACAAGAGTCATCTCGGCACAGGGAGATGAATTGTTTTACATCAAATTCATCCCCTTGTTTGGAGGAAACCTCCATAAAGATGCCAAAACCTGTTATGGCGAGGCCGAAAATCGCCCCAAAAACAGCCAAAGCGAGGCGTTGGGTTTTTGCCTTTTCACTCACTACCACTGGAAGCTTCCTCATTCGCTGCACCTCCACCCAAGTTCTTTAGAGGTGCAGTAGAAGAGCGAAGAGAACCGCCAGCGAAACCAGCGAAAGTCGCGCTGAACACATCCTTGAACGCTTCTTTTCCACCGGGACTCTCGCAAAGCCGAATAACAAAATCCCTTCCTTTGGATGCTACGAGCCTCCTCAGAGATTGTATGGCTTCCGTCTCTAAACCTTCGCCTTCCTTCTCAGCGTATTTATCGAGCACAGCCTCCATAAGAGCATCAAGACCTGTTCCAACTATGGCTGCAACAGCAGTCTGCCATTTAGGTTGGATCCCGTTTTCACTAACGAAAGAGATAGTATCTTGGACTATTATAGATGCGGCAACAGCCCATTTCTCGTAGCTCTCATCGTGGCTATGAAGATACTGTCCTATGACAGAAGCTAAGCAACCCGAAGCGAAACCTCGCAAAAACTCGCGCACTTGTTGATTTTGGTATGTTACTCCTCCTTCCGCTTCTCTAGGTTTGTGACGGAAGAAGTCTATAACTCCTTTTGCCATGACAGATGCAATTCCACCAAATGAACCGGCTATGAAAATCCTAGGAAAGTTGCCAGTGGAGGCACCATAACCTAAAGATCCACCTATCTCCGCTCCAACTATGATACCTTCAACTCCAGAACCGCCAATAGAGCTGAAGTAGCTGTAGCCGAGGTCTGCCCCCAAACCCGCTGTGATAGCGGTAGTTGCCACAACATTGGTTAAAGAAAATTCTTCATCGCCACTGGGGTCACAGCTATTCACCCCATCCGCTCCGGCGTAAAGATAACGATGCAACGAAGCTGGATCATCCGCAGAACCCATCAACGGATCGTGCGACAGAAAGCGCCCGTTGCCGGGATTGTAGAACCTATCGCGCAGGTAGTAGCGGCCATCGGGATCGCGTTGCTGCCCGGTGTAGCGGAACGGGTTTTCGGTCGTGCCCGAACCGCCAGCCAGCCCATTACCCCAGGCATCGTAGAAGTAAGAGTCGGTGACTTCGCCCGTTGATGAAGTGAGTTGCCTGACTGACTCCTGCCCATCGGTTTGGTAGAAGAACAGCTTCACCGAACCATCGGCCATCTTTCGCCACATGGCGAGGGGCGCGAGTCCCGAACCCCAGACATAACGCGCCTGAAGCGCGGGTTGCCCCGCCGCATCAGACACATCGGGCGCTCGTTCCTCAACGACTTGGCTATACGAGGTGTCGGTATCAACGAGATAGGAAGTCGTCTTCTGCGACGCTTTGCCGACATCGGACGTGCGCGCGAGCCGATCCCCCTGAGCATCGAAGGAGTTCGCTGAACCACCGTTGGCCGCGCCTGAAGCATCGGCTAAAGCCGTTGCGGTGAGTTTGCCCTCGAAGTCCCAGCCGTTGGTGGACGTGCCCGAAGTGGAGGCGACCGTCTTCTCGGCGCCGTTCTGGTCGTAGCCGTAGCTTTGCGTCTGTGCCGTCCCTCCATCAACGACCGACGAAGACGAAGTGAGTTGGTCGTTGGCGTTGAAGACGGCGCTAACAGAAGTGGTGTGCGCCCAGGTTGTCGCGCCCGCTGTTGCCGCCTTTTGAACAGTGGCGCTGGTTCTGTTCCCAACGGCGTCGTAGTTCCACGAGTTGGCGTAGGCGACGCCCAAGCCGTCTTGTCCGGTCTCGCCCGTGAGTTTTCCCGCGTTGTCGTAGGTGTAGGCGAGCGAGCGAACCGAAGAACGCGCCGCGCCTGTAGAAGCATCAGGGGCATCCACGACGCTTTCGTTGATGCCAGTTCGTTTTCCATCGGCACGCAGGGTGTAGTGGAAGCGCGACAACTCGCCCGCGTTCGTGGTGTTCACCAGGTCGCTCAGGCGGTTCTGCTCGTCAAAGGCATAGCGGGTGACAACGCCGTTGCCGCGCGTGAGGCTGGACAGGTTGCCCACCGCATCGTAAGCGTAGGCCGCGATGTTGGTGGGCGCCGTCGCGCCGCTCGGCTGGTCGTTGATGGCTGAGAGGCGCCCCAACACGTCATAGCCATAGCCAGTTGTTCCCGAAGGGCTGGTCATGGCGACCTTCTGGCCTTCGGGGTTGTAGCTATAGCTGACCGTGCCGTTTGGCCCGCTCACGCTGCTCAGCCAGCCGCGTTGAGGGTCGTAGTGCTGGGTGGTCGTGGCGTTGCCGCGCGCGGTGGTGCGGGTGTTCTCGTCGGGGTAGCTATAGAACAGGCCCGCCTCGTTCAAGCGCGCGTCCGGCACCTTGGCGAGCAAGCGGCCCCGGTCGTCGTATTGGTAGCTCGTCGCGTAGCCCCGGAAGTCGGTGCTTTGCTTGAGTTGCCCTCCGGCATCGTAGACCATCGTCTCCGGCGCTCCGCCCATCGGCAGAGCGCGCCAGGTCATCCGCCCCCGGATGTCGTAGCCAAAGCGCGTGATGTGCCCGTTCGCGTCCTGCTGCAAGATCTTGTGGCCCACTTCATCGTAGCGGAACTGGCTCACCAGGTCATATTGCCCACTGCCATCGGCAGTGGGTGTGCCCTGGGTGGCCTGGATGACCGCCGACAGGCGGCCCAGGCTGTCGTAGCTCATCCTCTTGACGTGCCCTGCGGCATCGGTGGCATAGTCCACCCGGCCTAAGCTGTCGTAGTGCGTCTGGCTCTGACTGAGCGCGTTCCCGTTGCGGTCGTAGCTGGTGGTGGCGATGACGCGCCCGCCAGCATCATAGGTCGGGACGGAATATCGGCCCAGAGCGTCGGTGCTTTTGATCGCGCGCCCATCGCCGTCGTAGTCGGTGGTCGAGGTGCGCGCGACCGCGTTGCCATTGGCGTCGGCATCGTAGATGGTCGAAGCAACGGCTTCGCCCGCCGCGTCATAATTCGTCTGGCTCTTGTGGCCCAGTTCATCTATCGAGGCGACCGCTTGCCCGGCGTCATCGTAGAGCGTCTGGCTCTGGATCACGCTGCCGTCGCTGTGATGGAAGGGTTGCCCGTTCGTGCCCAGGCTGAGCGTGCTACTCGCGCGCCCCAGCGAGTCATACAAGGTCTGGCTGCCGCGCCCGGAGCGGTCAACGCTGCCGACAACCTGTTCGTTGGCGTCATAAACCGTGCTGCTCTTGGTGCCGTCGGCGTAGGTGGTTGTGTCGCGCTGGCCCAGGTCGTTGAAGTGGAAGTTCGTTACGCGCTTGAGCGCATCAACGGTGTAGTCCACCTTGCCGATGGCGTTGTAGTGCGTCTGCGTTGTGGCGCCATCGGGCAAGAGCGTCTTGACGACCCGCCCATCGCCATCCAACACCATGCTCGTGGTCATCGTCTGCACGCCCGCGCTCGACCCATCCGGGTTGATGAGCGTGCGTGAGGTGCTTTGACCGGTCTTCTGGCCGTTGCTGTCGTAGGCGAAGCCCGTGCCGTGACCCGAAGTGTCGCTCACACCAACGAGGGTGCCGGTTGAGTAGCCGTAGACATAGAAAGCGGCTAAAGCGGGAAAGAGCGCGCTTTGCCAGAAGAGCAGCCAGACGAGCAGCCACGCCAGCAAGCGAAGAGAGGGAGACGGGCGCGAGCGCATCGGCGCCCAGTTTGGCGCCTTGACGGGGCCAACACAAACCCGTAAAGTCTTCGCCAGCTTGAACGAAAAAAGCCGCTTCCGTGACCAAACGGAAGCGGCTCAACTTTCAGAGCCAAAAGGAAGCTCGATTTCCTAATGACCAACACACAATTTTATACGCCTCGCGGCGCGGCTGCAATGCCCGCGCATCTGTTGCCCTCACAATCGAACGCCCAATCCAGCGCGCGCGCTGTGAAAGCGCCGTGGATCGAGACGGGCTTTGTTCAGATTCCGGTTGAGTTCTTCGCCCAGGCGATCCAGTGCTTGTCCAAGGGCGCCCAGCGCGTCTACTTCCTGCACTGCAAACACGCGCGCACCAAAGGAGAAGGCGCCGGGTTCTCCTACGCCTACCGCGAAACGCTCGCGCGCGAACTGGGATGTTCTTTGTCAACAGTTGACCGGGCCAACGCCGAACTCGAACAGCACCATCTCATCCGCGATGTCGGGCGCAGATTCCAGCATGGCGGCGCGGTCGTTTTCCAGCTTTTGCCGCCCTCGAAGTGGGGCTTCGACGCGCGCAAAAACGCGCCCTTGACACCGCAAAACTGCGCGCCTGGGGACGCAAAAACGCGCTCCATAACAAAAGACGAAAAACAGCTAAAACCAAAAAAACAACGAACCGCTTTGCGCTCGTTTTCGGCGCAAGCGCCGGTTGTCGTTGAATCAACAAAAGTTGAAGAAGTGGCTTCACCACCAGTGTCGCCTGAGACACAAGCGGTGTGCGCACAATTGGAAGCGCAGGGCATCACGGCGACTTTGGCTGTGGCATTGGTGAAACGACACGGCGAAGCGGAGTGCGCGTATCAGGTGGCGCGTTTGGGTCGCCAGAAGGCGGTTCGCAATCGCGCCGCGTGGTTATCGAGTGCCCTCGTGCGCGGCGACCGCGACGCCATACCGTCCGAGGCGGCGCCTGTTCCTGTCCCGCCGCCCAACAAAGAACCCTCACCCGAAGAGGCCGCACTACAACGGGCGCGCGAACTGGCCAAAGGGGAGGAGCGAAGCGAGGTCGCCGAGCAAGTGCTGGCGACTCTGGATGCGCGTCGTCAAGCCTACATCCTGCGCTGTGTCGAACTGGAGAACACCACCCTCGTGCGCGTCATCGAGCGCGACGAACATTACACTTTTGGACTTGGGCTGAGACGGCGAATGCAGTAACGACTCGCCCGGTGCGCTTGCCGTCGTCACGCAACGTGTAATGGAAGCGCGAGAGTTCATTCTGCGCCTTACAGCCATTCCGATGAGAACCCGTCTTCACTATTGACGATTACTCATCCCCTACCCAAATATAAGGACGCTCAAACTTGGTGGAGCATATAGGACAACTGACAAAGTCAATTTTCCAAGATTGCGCTAAGTGGCTATGCCAGTCTTCAACCCCTAAGTATAAATCTGGCACAGTAGGGTTAGCACCCAAACCGGTCCATCCACATGATTTGCATCTGACGTTTTCAATGTGGACTCTATGCAAGGATCCATTAATCTTCATCACGACAATAAAGATGCGTCTTCCAGAGTTCATCTTCTGCATTCCCATCGAAAATTTGTCGTTTTTAGACACAAAGGCAAAGTTGAACAAGAACGCCTTCTTATAGCCGCCCTTTAGATTGAATTTATCTTCTAATTCAGACGTTTTCGTGTCTTTGGATATGAATTCAATCTCCCCCCCGTCAACAGTAGTTTTTTCGTTTTCTATCACGGCAAGTTCTCCATTTGCTGGAACAGATATGAACCCAGCCGCATCAAGAATTCCTCTTCCCCAGCTCCCTCTATAGTTTGAGGGATTAGATAGCTGGATGGAACAAGAGCCGAGAAAACCACGCCAGAGCTTCCAGCAAAATAGGAAGCAACTTTTGGATCAGTTGTTACAGAAAATAATGTTCTGTCCATTGCAAAGGCTCGTGGAAGTTCTTGCCCAAATTCTCCGTGTGCCTGAGCGAATAGTTCCTCACTTGACCACCAAATTTCGATCCATTTGGAGTGTGTTGATTCAGCCGCTTCATAAGCTTGCCCTAAGTCTCCACTCTCCATGAAGAAACGTCTTGCAGCTTCGCTAAGGATATGACCTGTTTCTTCTTGTATATCGAGTTCAGCTTGCAAGTTTGTTCCCCTGAACACGCGGATCAGATTATCCGAGTTGATGGACAGATTTTCTACCTGCTCTTGCGCTGCTTGAACCACAGCATAACCTTGACCCTGTATTAAACCAGAAGCGGCTTCTATTTCAGGAAGAACTTCTTCTGTGTGTTCAAGAACCTGCTCTATTGCAGGCGTTTGGGTAGCCGCCAGGGTTCCTATAACGCCAATAGTAGCGCCTAATTCAACCATGTCTGCTCGACCGCTTGGATCAATCCGATTTATGGCATCCGCACTCCCATAGAGATAGCGGTGCATCGAGACGGGATCGCTATCGCTACCCATGAGCGGATCATGGGAGAGAAAGCGTCCATTGCCCGGATTGTAGAAGCGCGCGCGGAGGTAGTAGCGGCCGTCGGGATCGCGTTGCTGTCCGGTGTAGCGGAACGGGTTCTCGGTCGTGCCGCTTCCACCCGCGAGCCCATTGCCCCAAGCGTCGTAGAAGTAGGAGTCGGTGACGCTGCCAGAGGAATCGGTGAGTTGGCGCACCGATTCCTGTCCATCAGTCGAGTAGAAGAACAGCTTGACCCCGGCTGAGGTCTTTCGCCACATGGCGAGCGGCGCCAGCCCTTGTCCCCACACATAGCGCGCCTGAAGCGCGGGTTGGCCCGCCGCGTCGTTCACATCGGGCGCTCGTTCCTCGATGACCTGGGCATACGAAGTGTCGGTATCGACAAGGTAGGAAGTCGTCTTCTGCGAGGTCTTGCCGACATCCGAGACACGCGACAGCCGGTCGCCCTGGGCGTCGAAGGAGTTGGCGCTTCCGCCCGCCGCGTTGCCGTTAGCATCGGCCAGAGCGGTTTGGGTGAGTTTGCCCTCGAAGTTCCAGCCGTTGGTGCTGCTTCCTGAAGCCGAAGACGTGCCCGCTTCGGCGCCGTTTTGGTCGTAACTGGTGTTCTGAACCTGCGCCGTTCCGCCATCAACGGACGAGGAAGACGAAGTGAGCTGGTCGTTGGCGTTGAAGACGGCGCTAGCCGAAGTCGTGTGCGCCCAGGTTGTGGCGCCCACCGAAGACGCTTTTTGGACAGTGGCCCCCGTTCTGTTTCCGACAGCGTCGTAGTTCCACGAGTTGGCGTAGGCCACGCCCAAACCGTCTTGTCCGGTTTCGCCCGTGAGCTTGCCCGCGTTGTCGTAGGAGTAGGCGAGCGAGCGAACCGAAGAACGCGCCGCGCCTGTTGTCGCATCGGGGGCATCCACGAGGGACTCGTTAATGCCCGTGCGTTTGCCATCGGCGCGCAACGTGTAGTGGAAGCGCGACAACTCGCCCGCGTTCGTGGTGTTGACGAGGTCGCTCAGGCGGTTCTGCTCGTCGTAGGCGGTGCGCGTCACCACGCCGTTGCTGCGCGTGAGGCTCGACAGGTTGCCAACGGCATCGTAAGCGTAGGCCGCGATGCCCGTGGCCGATGTTGCGCCGCTTGGTTGGTCGGTGATGTTTGCCAAACGCCCCAACACGTCGTAGCCGTAGCCCGTTGTGCCTGAGGGCGAGGTCATAGCGACCTTTTGCCCTTCAGGATTGTAGGAGTAGCTGACCGTTCCGTTTGGCCCTGAGACCGAAGAGAGCCAGCCGCGCTCTGTGTCGTAGCTTTGTTTGGTGGCCGCCGCACCTCGATAGGCGATGCGGGTGTTCTCGTCGGGATAGCTATACGTCAGCGTGGCTTCTCGGAGTCGCGCATCCGGCACTTTGGCGAGCAGTCGCCCGCGTTCGTCGTAGCTGTAGGTAGTGACAAAGCCGCGGAAGTCCGTCGAGCTTTGCAACTGCCCGCCCGCGTCGTAGCTCATGCCCTCGACCTGGCCCATCGGCAGCGCGCGCCAGATCATCCGGCCCCGCACGTCATAGCCAAAGCGCGTGATGCGCCCATTGGCGTCCTGCTGCGCGATCTTGTGGCCGACCTCATCGTATTGAAAGCGCGTGATCAAGTCATAGGGGCCGCTTCCGTCCGCACTCGGAACGCCCTGCGTCGCCTGAATGACCGCCGCGAGGCGCCCCAGGCTGTCGTAGCTCATGCGCTTGACATGGCCTGCGGCATCGGTCGAGGTGTCTACCCGGCCTAAGCTGTCGTAGTGCGTCTGGCTCTGACTGAGCGCGTTGCCGTTGCGGTCGTAGCTGGTGGTGGCGATGACGCGCCCGCCAGCATCAAAGGTCGGGACGGAGGTGCGGCCCAGAGCGTCGGTGCTTTTGACACTGCGCCCATCGCCGTCGTAAACCGTGGTCGAGGTGCGCGCGACCGGGTTGCCATTGGCGTCGGCGTCGTAGATGGTCGAAGAGGTCGCTTCGCCCGCCGCGTCGTAAGTCGTCTGGCTCTTGTGGCCCAGTTCATCTATCGAGCCAACGGCCTCTCCCGCGTCATCGTAGAGCGTTTGGCTCTGGATCACGCTGCCGTCGCTGTGATGGAAGGGTTGCCCGTTCGTGCCCAGGCTGAGCGTGCTACTCGCGCGCCCCAGCGAGTCATACAAGGTCTGGCTGCCGCGCCCAGAGCGGTCAACGCTGCCGACAACCTGTCCGTTGGCGTCGTAGAGCGTGCTGCTCTTGGTGCCGTCGGCGTAGGTGGTGAGGTCGCGCTGGCCCAGGTCGTTGAAGTGGAAGTTCGTCACGCGCTTGAGCGCATCAACGCTGTAATCCACTTTGCCGATTGAGTTGTAGTGCGTCTGCGTGCTGGCGCCATCGGGCAACACCGTCTTGACGACCCGCCCATCGGCGTCCAAGGTCATCCCGGTGGTGATGGTCTGCGTGCCCGCTGAGGTGCCGTCCGGGTTGACGAGGGTGCGCGAGGTGCTTTGGCCAGTCTTCTGGCCGTTGGCATCATAAGCGAAGCCCGTGCCGTGTCCGCTCATATCGCTCACGCCGACCAGGTTGCCGGTGTTGTAGTCATACGAGTAGGTCGTGGTCTGCGCCTGAGGCGTGCCATAGCCGGTGATGGTCTGCCACAACCGGTGCTGCTTGTTGTAGCCGTAGAAGGTCGTTTGGCCGTTGGCGTCGGTGGAGGTGGCGAGCGCCCCTTCGGGCTGGAAGGTGATCTGCGAGGGGTCACTTCCTGCGGCCTGCCACGACTGCTTCGAGTTCCAGTAGCCGTTTTGCACCACCACATGACCCAGAGCATCCGTCACCTGGAGCGGCGCGTTGTATCCGTTGTAAGTGGTCGTGGTGACGCGATTCTTGGTCGCATCGTTTGGATCCATGACCTGCGTCATGCTGTCGGGCAAGCCGTTCGAGGTGTAGTGCGTGAGCGTCGTGCGGCCCAGAGGATCCACCATCTTGGTCGCCATCTCCGGGTTGTTGGGATCGCCGTAGTCGCTTTGGGCGGTGATCCACTTGACGAAGGTGCCCCCGGCGTCCTTGAGTTCCTTATGCGTGGCGACCACGTTGCCAAAGGTGTCGTAGTCGAGTTGCGTGCGGTTGAGCAGCCGGTCTTTGACCACTTCCTGGCGCGCGCTCATGTTCGAGTGATCCAAGAGGGTCACCTGACCGGCGGCATCGGTGATGGAGACCAGACGCCCATCGCTGTCGTAGTCGCTCCGTTCGGCCCGCACCCCGCGCGCATCGGTGATGGTCGTCAGATAATGTGGGAAGCCCGGCGTGGTGTAGGCCATCTGCGTCGGGTTGGAAACGCGATCCACCACTTTGACCAGGTTGCCGATGCTGTCGCGGGTATAGCTCAGGCTCGCGCCATCAGGATCCACTACCGAGGTGATGTAATTCGTTTGCGAGTCGCGGTTGAACGTCACGCCGCGCAGTTGATGGCCATCGGGTGCGAGGGAGTGGATGCCGCTGGAGTCGAAGGTGAGGGTGTTGCCGCTCAGGTCTTTGACCCACTGCAACTGGGCTTTGCCACCGTGACTCATGTCGCCCTGAAGTTGGAAGTGGAACACGCTGCCGTTCGGCAGGGTCAGCTCCCACTCGTGCGGGTCATACAGCGAGCCATCGGCGGCATCGGCGTCCTGGAGCCACACCGGGCCGCTGGTGTCGGAGAAGGTCACGTTCCCGCTCTGGTCGGTCGAGCGAAGAGTGGCGTGCGTGCCGCTCTGGGGCTGCCACACCACCTGCGACTCCTGGTAATCCGAGGCGGACGTCGAATCCCACGAATCCGGCGTCACCTGCGCCTGGAACGCATACACCTTGCCATCCGGTAGCGTGATCGACACCAGGCGCTTCTTCAGGTTTTGCACCTGGAACGTGCTCCCGCCCAAAAAGCCGCCCGTCGACCGGTTGATCTGCCAGTAGTATTTGCTGGTGCCGGTTTCGACTCCCCCCACCGGCCCGTTGCTTTGCAAGCGCACATCGCTTGTGGACAGCGTCCAGCCGATGCCGAAGTCGCCCTTCCTCTGGTCGCGCGAGTCGTAGGTGCGCGTCACCGTAATCGGTATCCCCGCCACGGGCAGCGTCAGGTCGTTGAACGAAAGCGTGAACTGCCCGATCTTCATCCCGCCGCGCACCCACACGTCTTGCACGTCTTCGCTGGTTTCGTTGTTCTTCGTCCACGCTTCCAGGCGCAAGCGATACAACCCGTTGAGGAGCAGCGTCGGATCCAGCACGCCGATCTTCGTGTGCGCCGCCTGAACGCTCTGGCCTTGAGAGAGGACTTTCTCCTGCGCGTCGCCATCGAGCAGGCGCGCGGTCAATTTCCAATACGCCAGGTTGGGCGCGTTCACATACCCCACCACGTCGGTCGGTGAAGAGACCTGCGTGCCATCGGAGGGTTTTTCGATGGCCACACCCGGCGCACCGCTTTGCCCGTCGTGCGAGATCTGGTAGGAGACGGTCGTGATGTCCGACACGTCCTTGTTCGCCACATACGCGCACGCCTTCACCGTCGTGTCGCCGGTCAGGTAGATGAACGAGGAGTAGAGGCGCGTGGTGCCCGCATCGGGGGCCGGGTCGCTGCCGTCGAGGGTGTAGTAGAGGGTGGCGCCCGGTTCGTTCACATCGTCCATCGTCACCTGAACAATGCCTGTCGCCTGCACTTTGCCTCCCACAACTGGCCCGTCGGGATGGATGGACGGAGCCTGCGCTTTGACGCGTGGCACGGGGGTGGCCGTGGGTTTAGGCGTGGCTGTTGGACGGGGTGTGGCGGTGGGTGTCGCCGTGGGCGAAGGAGTGGTTCTGGGCGTGGGAAGCACAGTCGGGCGAGGTGTAGGCTGCGTGCCCGCCGTTTTAGTGGCATTGATGGTCACGGCATCCAGGTCAGCGGGATTGCCGTCTTCTTCCCAGTGGACGTGCAGCGTTTGCGTCGCGTCAACCGCTACCGTCGCCTCGGTCGAGACGAGGACGTTGATCTGCGCCACATCTCGCTGACCGTTCGTGCCCGCATTGGGGCCGCGCAGTGCCGGTTGCGTGACGAAGCCCGCTCCGGTGGCTTCCGAGGTCACATCACGCGTCACGACGGCGCCACTCGCGTCCACAAAAACCGCCACATAACGAACGACCCAACCGCCACCCGAAGCGGGGCCGAAGAAGCGCATCTTGGCCGGAGTTTGGCCATCGTTTTCAACCGCCACGCCGATGTTCGCGCCGCCCTGGGCCGGCACATCGGTGGCGATCGACTGAACCCCATCGCCTGTTGCTGTGTAGAAGTTGTCGCCCACGAAACCCACGTCACCAGGCGCCAGAACGAGCGCGTCCACTTTGGCCGGGGCTGGTGTGGGCGTGGGAGCAAGAGTGGGCGTAGGAGCCGGTGTGGGCGCTTGAGTGGCCTCGACGTTGGGCGTGGGATTGGGCGCAACGTTCGGGTTAAGGGGAGTGGGAGTGGGTGTGGGAGTCGGCCCGGGTGTTGGTGTGAGGGTGGGATCTGCACCCACCACGACCTGCACGATGGCGCTTTCCTGACCGAAGCGGCCCTTGCCCGCCGCGCTGTTGTTCATGCGCCACGCAAAAGCGTAGGTGCCCGGCACCGAAGGCGCCGCCACCGTCCAGGTCAGTTGCATGCTCTGGCCCGGCACGCACGAGGTGTTGCCCGCCGTCACCCGCTTCATGCCCCACGTCACATTGTCGGTCACTTCTTCCGAACCCAGGGCATAGGTTCCCGATGTGCCATCGAGGTTCCACGTCGTGCCCCCCGTGTTGCTGAACGTTTCTGAAACGCGATACAAGTGTCCCGCGATCATCTGGGTGGGCACCGCCCCACTCGCCCACGTTGCGTCGTCCTGGCTGGGATCCACTGTTGGCGCGCCCACTGTTGTTTGCGCGCCCACCACGTCCTGAGCCGAAGCATCGCGCATGCTTTGCACACCAAACAAGGCCTTGAAAGTGCTTCCAGCAGAAAGCGTGGCATCGGGCGACACCTCGACGCGCACCCCAAGCGAATCATGGGAAGCCACGGGATTGGGAGTGGGCCAACCGCTTTGACTTGTGACCTGGCTCGTGATGTCGTTGCCGCCTGTGGCCGCGTCGAAGTAGCGCAAAGTCCAGTGCGTGCCGCCGTTCTCGTGAGCCGGGCCGCGCCACGTCAGGGTGTCGGGCGAGGCACTGCTGTTGCGCAGCGTGAGCACATAGGCCGCGGCACTACCCGCGGCACTTCCGGCCACACCGGTTTCCTGAGCGGTCTGGTTCGTGCCGTCCTGGTTGACGATGCTGACGCCTTTGTCGCTCGTGTCGCCCGTGGTCGCATGAATCGAAGCGTCCACGCTTCCGGGCACCGGCGTGGGAGTGGGAGTCGGCGGAGTCGCATCCACCAGGGTCTGGGCGCCAAAGGTGTCGAAGGCGTCTCCCCGCGAGGAAAACAAGCGCGCGAGCAGGGTCAACCCGCTCGAACCCGTTGCGGGAGAGGTCACGCTCAGCGTGACATCCACACTTCCATAGGAGTCCAGTGCAGGCGTGAGCCAGCCGCTGCCATCAGGGTTGGTCACGAACTTGGTGATGTCAATGCCGTTGGGGTCGAAGTAAGAGAACGTCCAGCCGTTCTTGGAGGCAGGGCCAACCAGCAGCAGTGAGTCGGCATCCGCCGAGTTGTTGCGCAGCGTGAGCGTATATTGCGCTGTTCCCCCGGGCGCGATATGAGCCTGAGCGACTTGGCCCGTGCCATCGGCGTTGATGATCCCATCGCCCACGCTTGTGCCGTCAGGAGCCGTCACGATGCCGTCCGGCTGAGCCGGAGCCGGTGTGCCGGTTGCGGTGGGAGTCGGTGTAGCGGTAGGCGTAGGGATGGGAGTCGGGGCGGCGACATGGAAGGCGCTTTGCGTTTGCGCCGTATGCCCCACAAGATCCGTCGCCCGAGCGAAGAGCGTATAATCGCCCAGCGCCAGATCCGCGCCCGAAGGCCAGCCGGAACTTTGTGTCCAAGTGCCGTTGGCGCTGTTTAGAGTGGCGACCTGAGGCACGCCGCCGTAGAAGTTGGCAACCCAACCTGTGCCAGGTGCCCAGAAAGCGTTGTCGCTCTGGCGTTGGAGCCACACCTTGACGCCATAAGCACCCGAATCATCCGAGGCGGTGCCACCCGCTGACGGAAGGGCCGCGATAGTCGAGCCATCCAGGGGAGACGTGATAGCCACTTGAGGCGCCTGGGTATCCACGCGCACCGTCGCCGTCGCGCTGGCGGTGTTGCCTGCAGCGTCCCTCGCCGTTGCGACGAGGGTGTAATAGCCTGAAGACAACTGCGCGCCCGACGGCATCGGCTGAGTGGCGCTTTGAAAGCGCGACCACGAGGTATCCGTTTGGGTCGTGGCCAGCGCGGTTGAGGTCGTCGCCCAGGCGCCGCCCGACCAGAAGAGGCTGTCGCTTTTCCGTTGAACCGAAAGCGTGACCGACGCGAGTTGACGGTCATCGGTCGCTTGACCGGTTACAAAATCGAGACCGTCCACGAAGTCGCCATCGCCCGGGGATTGAATCGAGACGTGGGGAGCCACCGTATCGGGGCCGCTGGGTGTCGGCGTGGGGGTGGGTGTCGGCTGGACACGCTCACAGTCGGTCGCCAGCATATACATCGAGCCGTCTGCATAGGAGTAGACCGGCTTGAAGTTGGACGGATATGTAGTGATTGTCGAGTAGGCGTAGCCTTGGGTGCTAAACGGCGTCGTCGGGATGCCTTTGGCGATCAAGTGGCCTGGATAAACGGAATGCACCTGACCCGAACTGTTGCCCCCCTGCTGCCCGTTGAAGTTGCCGATGAGCGACAACATGCCGCCCGCATGGGCAGAGTAGTCGTCGCCATACATCACGACCAGGCCCGTTCCGGGGCCGCTCGCTGCAAAGTCGAAGGAGTTCTCGCAGATCTTTGTTACAAAGGAACTGGCATCGCCGTTGTTGGTGTCTTCGCCTGGATCCATTCCCGACACCACGATGTTGCCGGTGATGGCCGGCGACCAGACCGCCTTGGTCTGGTTAGGCACTTCGGTATCGCCCAATCCCGCATATTCGGTTAGCAGAATCGCATCATAAGATCGGAACTGCGCCGTGGTCATCGTCTTCCACTGCGTTTCATTGACTTCGGTGACCGTGTTCCCGCTCGCGCTGGCCAAGCGCGTGATCAGTCCCACATACTCGTCGCCGTCCATGCCTCCCGTCAGCACGAGGACTTTGCGAGTATGGAGGAAGTCGTTCGGGCAGGCGCTGGAAAACGGCGGCGGCGCCGAAATGTGAACCGTCACGTTCGCCGAGGCCGTCAGGCCCGCCGTGTTGGAAACCGTGTAAGAAAAGGCATCATCGCCCGCATAGGACACGCCCGGAGCGTAAAGCACGCTCTGGCCGTCGGACGCAACCGTGATCGCCGCGCCGTGGCTACCCTGCGTCACGCTTACGACTTTGAGGGAGTCGCCGTTGGGGTCGGAGTCGTTGAGAAGCACCGGGATCGAGATGTTCGAGCCATCGGAGTTCGCCACGTCATCCGCAGCCAGGGGAGGCGACGCGACGCGCGCCACGCCGATCCCCACATGAGCTGAAGCCGTTCCGCCATGCCCATCGCTCACGGTGTAACCAAAGCCGTCCACGCCGAACCAGTTGGAAGTGGGCGTGTAGGTGAACGAGCCGTCCGCCTGCCACGAGACTTGGCCCACGGTCTGGCTCGTGTCCACGCCCGTGACAGTCAAGGTGTTGCCGTCCGCATCCGTGTCGTTGGCCAGCACGCCCGGAGCGGTAATCGCAAGCGGCGTGTTCTCACTCGTGCTAAAAGCATCGTCCACGGCTTTAGGCGCGTGGTTGACCGGTAGCACCTGAATGGATACCGCCGCCGTGCCCGAAGTGAGGCCACGCGCATCGCGGGCCAGAAAGGAAAACGAGTCCGCCCCGGCATAAAGCGTCGAGGGCGTGTAGACAAGCTGGCCGGACGCAATCGGCCCCACTGCCACCGGCCCGGCCACGTTTGAAAACGACAGCGTGCCGTGCGACGGCAGCGACACCAATTCAAAACCGAAGGTATCGCCGTCCACATCGGAGGCCGACAGCGTCAGGGGAAGCGCCGTGTCTTGCGGAGTTGAAAGCGTTTGTGAGGGCGCCACCGGCGCATGATTGACCGCTTGAATGGAAAGCGCCACATGAGCCTGGGCGCTGCCACCGCGCCCATCAGACACGGTGTAGTCGAAGCCGTCGGTTGCGTCCTGGGTCGAGTGCAACGGGCGCGGCGTGTAAACGAAGGAACCGTCGGGGCTCAGGGTCAAGGAGCCGCGCGACGGCCCGGAACCCCCAACCAGCGCCACATGAAGCGCATCGCCGTAGGCCGTGCCATCGGGATCGGTGTCGTTGGCCAGCACGCCCGGAGCCGACAGGGAGAACGGGGTGTCCTCGTTGGTCGAGTAAGCGTCGTTCCCGGCGACAGGTGGATGATTGACGTGCGTGACGTGGATCGTCGCCGTCGCGCTGTTGGAAAGGGAGCCACGGGAATCTTTGTCGTGGTAGGTGAACGTGTCGTCGCCGACAAAGGCCGCCGAGGGCGTGTAGGTGAACACGCCGCCTACGCTCAGCGAAAGCGTGCCATGCGTGGTCGTGGAATCCAGAACCGCGCTGAGCTTGTAGGACGCCGGGTTCTGGTCGTTGGCCAGCACCGTTGTGGCATGAAGCGTTGCGTCTTGCTGAACGTGGTATTCATCGTTCACCGCAACGGGCGGGTTCGTCGAACGGTTGATGGCGACGGTTTGCGTCGCGGTGTTCGACACGGCGCCGTGGGGGTCAGTCACCTGGAAGGAAAAGGTGTCCAGGCCGGAGTTGAGCGGGCGGGGCGTGTAGGTGAAGCTGCCGTTCGAGTTGACCTGCACCGTGCCCGCCGAAGGCTGGGTCAGGAGCGCAAAGCTGAGGGTGCTTGTGGCATCGTCCACGTCATCGCCGCGCAGTTGCGCTGAAACGGCACTGTCCTGGTTGGTCGTCACCGTCGCGTTGTAGGCCACGGGCGGCTGGTTGATGTGGTTGACAACCAGCGTGACGGTGACCGGATCGCCGTCCAGAACCGGGGTGCCGTTGTCTTCGGGCTTGTAAACGAAGGAATCGGTGCCGCTCCAGTTCTTGTTCGGAGTGTAGGTGAAGGAGCCTGTTGAGCCCAGAGAAAGCGTGCCGTTAGCGGGGCCGGAAACTAAGATCGCGGTCAGGGCGTCACCATCGGGATCCGAGTCGTTGGAAAGCACGCCGTGCGTCCCGTCAACGGACAGCGCCACGTTCTCATCGGTCGAGTAGAGGTCGGGGGTGCCGACGGGTTTATGGTTGACGTGATGGACGGTGAAGGCCACCGTCGCCGTGTTGGAAGACAAACTTCCGTCGCTGACCGAAAAAGTGAGGGAGTCCGAGCCGTAAAAGTGCGCGTTGGGCGTATAAACCAGATGCGGCGCGGTGCCCGACAACGTGCCATGAGAGGGTTGCGTGGCCAGGGAATAGGTCAGCGCATCGCCGTCCACATCGGACGCGCTCAGGTCAAAGGCGATTTGCCCGTCCTCGTTCAAACCGAGCGATTGTCCGGACGCGGTCGGGGCGTGGTTCACATGCGCGACCGAAAGCACCACCGTCGCGGTGTTGGAGGTCGCCTTGCCGTCAAAGGCTTTGTAGGTGAACGAGTCGCTGCCGTAAAAAAGCGAGGCCGGCGTGTAAACGAACGAACCGTTGGCGCTAAGCGACAGCGTGCCATGCGCCGGGTTGGACACCAGTTGCGTCGTGAGAGCGTCGCCGTCGGCATCGGTGTCATTGGCCAGCACACCGCCCGTTTGCACGGTCAAAGGCTGATCCTCATTGGTCGAATACGCATCGTTAACAGCAACCGGCGCACTGTTGACGACGGTTGTGGCCTTGACCACGTCGGCGCCCAGGTCGATGCCGGTCGGGTTGTCGATGGTCGAGGAGCGCAGCGCCACCTCGAAGGACGCGCCCTGCGCGACGCTGGTGGCGGGCGTGACTTCCACGCGCCACGTCAGCGTCTGTCCCGCCGTGAGCAACTGCGGGCGGCGCAGGAAAAGCAGGCCGTTATCCCCGGTCACCGTGTCGGTGATCTCGGTGTTCGTCGCGCTATCGAAGTAGCGCACCGTCCAACCGTCGCGCGAGCGAGGCCCGGTCACGGTCACGACACCCGGAACCAAAGCGTCGTTTTGCACCTGCACGTTGTAAAGGGCAGTCGCGCCACCCGCCACCGTCTGGCGGCGGCTCTGGCCGTCGCCGCTCGTGTTGTAAAGGTTGTCGCCAGAATAGGCCGTTTCACCGGCGCTTCGAATCAGCAAATCCGACTGCACAACGGGCGACACGTTGATGGGCGCCGTTCCAGGCACGGGAGATGATGCTGTCTGCGCCCACAGGCTGACTACGCCCAGTCCCACACCCGATAGCACCAGAAGCATCGCCCAACGCGCCCGCGCCGCACGAGGACTGGCTCCTGAAAAAGCAAACGGCTTGCGCACAAACTGCCATAGCGCGTTCCAACGAACAACCAGGGAATGAAGAGCGGGATACATACAAGAGCCAGGGGCGCGAGGGAGCTACGCAAAAACTAAAGCAGGGCCAACTTAATTTCTCTATTGTTAAAGAAAATGACAAGAAGCCGTAATCGTGGGGGATTTTAACCCAACTCTTCTTAAGTGCGAAAGGGTGGCACTATGCCAGAGGAAGAGATTCTTTGTGGAAGTTCTTTCAGCTTTGTCTTTAGGTTGCTGTTCAATCACTGGGCCTGTTGCATCACCCCAATCCAAGTTCCGTGTCCGGACAGCAGGTCAGCACCCCGTTCTTGGCATAAACGCCGTTATTTTGGCTTCTTTCACGTCATCATGACACAAAATGTCTCGAATTGAGCCGCCGCTCCATTACCATTTGGCGGCATCGAAGAATAGAACCACGGGACTCACCCTGCACTCTGCGAATGACAACGCGTTGATAAGCGCCCTTGTCAGGATGATGCCGAGAACTTCTGGATCGAGCGAATTCGGAAGCAACGAGATGAGGAGAACAGCCCCACCCTACACAGGACAAGAGCTTTTGTCTGATTTGGTGGTGAAAGCGCCCGCGGGTTGCTCTTCCAGCCACTCAATCGTCGGCTTTTTGCAAATACCGGTCGCTCACTCGATCTTATCCTCTACGCCTGCTTCGGCGCGCGCGGCATCTTCTAAAATGGCGAGCACGCGGTCGCCATGGTCGCTCATCACGCGTTGACGGCGATCACGTTTGAGCGTGTTGCGGGCACCTTCGGTGGAACGGTTGTTGCGCAGGAAGGGAGGCATCTGCTCCCCGCCCACTGATCTATAGCGTCGCGTTCTGCCTGCTCCAACGCGTTGAACACGTCGTCGCACGCTAACCCCCGTGTCTCCTCATCGTCTAAATCCCATGATATGATGGTTGCAACTGTAGAGGCGCTCGCTGGAGAACTCAGCATCACGGGCGGATATTCAGTTACTGCAACTGGCGAGGATGGCATAGGAAGTTTCCGCGAGGGTTTGGTCGGATCGCCGAAGTAGTAGCAGACCAGTGCATCACCCGAAGCACCCTTCCGATACTCGATCTCGCTCAAGTAGCCGCATCCCTGAAGTTCCTCGTGTGCTCCCAATCGTTTTTCCCTGACTTTGGAGGTGTAAGCATAGGGCGTCATGCCCAGGTGATCCCGCAGGTTCATGAGGCCGATAGAAAACTCGCGTCGGGTCGGTTTCTGCGACCAGCGCATGGCATCCAAAAAACGGAACAGGCGCCTCGAAAGTGGCAACTCTAACCGGAGCACGAACTCAAGCGCGAGCGAGCGCACATTGCCCGCGACGAAACTGTCATGCATCACGTCGCTCCACGAAAACCATGACAGAGGCAACTGGTTCTCGCCCTTGCGTCCACGCGGTTCGTCCACGATATTGGACGATTCGAGCATATGGAAGTTAGCGTCGGCGATGGGCAGTTTCGATTTTGCGTCGAAGAACGCGTAGCGGGCATTAATGGTCACGCTCGCCAACCGCTGGAACCCGTCTGCCGATGCCCGGTAGCTTTTGGAGGTGTTGTTCCAGTCTAGACGCGACAGCAACGCGTAGCGCGAGAAATGCACGGTCTTGGGCCATGTCCCCCCGTTTTCGTCCGCCGCTTCGCGCGTCAATTGCATCAGCACAAACAGTAGTAACTCTTCGCTTGGCCCCGGCAAACCGAGTTGCGGGTGTCCGGCGACTTCCCAGCGCGCTTTTTTGACCTGACCATCGGGCATCGTGCGCTCCCACTCGCGCCACAACACTTTCTGCGTCGATTTTTGCGACGGCTGCAAAAGCGCGAACGGGTTACCTGCCAGGTTCATCTCGTCGCGCCCAGAATGTTCCTCGCCAAGCAATACCAATAGAGCCACAGCATCAAGCGGTAGATTTTCTATGTTTGGTGTTCTCGATAGGCCCTTGGTTCGTGCTGGGTAGGTTTCATTATTCTTTTGAAAAAATGGCATGACGGTTTTCCAATCCTTTCTAAATAACCTTTTCCAGTCCTTTCCTTCTGACAGTCTGGCTTTATAAAGCGTGAAGGAGCAGATTTTTTCCCCAGGGCACGTGTTTCCTTCACCCAGGGCACGTGTTTCTTTCGACCCTCTTCCCCCAGGGTATGTGTTTCCCCCGAAATTTCCCCCAGGGCACGTGTTTCTTTGTCTCAAAAGCCCTGAAACAGGATCATCGGCACGCCCTCTTTCTCCTGCTCCTGCCGGGTGAGCAGGTCGCGCCTGAGCTTCACCCACGCCAGAAAGTCATCGCCGCTCAGCGCCTCGTTCCACGCGCTTTGCAACCGCTCCTGCGCCGAAGACAGCTGGTTCTGGCGCAGCAACAAAGCCACGCTCAGCCGTTGCAGCAACAGGCGATCCCGCACCTGAAGACCGCCCAACTGAGCCGAGGCTTGAACCCCTTCATCCAGAAAGGACAGCAACGCTTTGTCGGTGTCCAGTTGCACCTGGCCGGTGTTAGCGTCGAACACCTTGGCCCCCACGTCCTGGTAGAGGGCGAGGCGCTGCTCCGGGTGCAGCCCGGCGTTGTCTGTCAGGAAGAGCGCAGGAGCGTGTTGGTCGAGGAAGAGCGGTTCCTGCTGGGCATAGAGCCAGGGCAATCGCATTAGGGATTTTGTAGACGAGAAGTGTGTTTGAACTTGGAGCTTTGTTTGAAGAGGTGGCGGATCCTCGTCGGGCGGGGTATCGGCAACGCTACCGGTTGTGCGATTTGCTGATGCTGTGTTTGTGCGCGGTGTTATCAGGCGCCAACAGCATCAGTGAGATCAGTTGGTATGGACGGTTGTATCGGGCGCTGTTGGTGGAGCGCCTGGGTCTGGGGTTCGAGCAGCACACCCCCAGCCACGACACGTTGGGGCGGGTGCTTTCTCTTTTGGACGGTGCGGCGCTGGTGGGGGTATTGGAGGCGTGGATGGCCTCGCTTCATCAGGTCACGGCGGGCGAAGTAGTCGCACTGGATGGCAAAACGGTGCGCGGCAGCTTTGACACCGCGAGCGGACAAAAGGCGCTGCATCTGGTGAGTGCCTTTGCGTGTGAGGCCAAGGTGGTTTTGGGCCTGGAAGAAGCGACCAGTGTCGGGGCCGAAGTCGAAGCGATGCACGCACTGCTATGCCGGTTGGAGCTTAGCGGGCGCACGGTCACTCTCGATGCCGCTGGCACACGCCCGGATGTGGCCCAAACTATTCGAGAGCGCGGCGGGCACTACTTGCTGGCGCTCAAAGCCAACCACCGTCATTTGCACGAGGATGTCGCGGCGCTGTTCCAGTGGCACCAACAGCAGATGGGGAAAGTGGGGCTGGCTCAAGTGGGGCTGGAGTGGCAGGAAGTGCGGCACAGTGGTGGCGGGCATGGCCGGTTCGAGAGTCGGCGCGTGGTGGCTGTTTGTGCGGCCAAAGCCCAGGAGTTTCTGGCCAGTTCCCTTTCGCCTTGGCCAGGGGTGCAAACGCTCGTGATGGTCGAGAGAACGCGCAAAAAGCGCGTGCGCGGTCAAGAAACACGCAGCGTCGAGCGCGCCTTTTTCCTGTGTTCGTTGCCTGCTAAAACCACACAGGACGCCCGGACAATTGGCGCGGCCATTCGCTCGCACTGGGCCATCGAGAACTCGTTGCACTGGGGACTCGATGTGGTTTGGGACGAAGATGCCAGCCGCGTGCGAAAAGACAACGCACCCAAAAACCTCGCTCTGCTCAAGCGCATGGTCACCAACATCATGCAGCAAGACGCTTCCTTCCCCATCTCCATCAAGCTCAAGAGAAAAACTGCCGCTTGGAACCCAGAGTTCCTCCTCTTGGAACCCAGAGTTCCTCCTCTTGGAACCCAGAGTTCCTCCTCTAAAAACTTGTCGGGCAAAATCCGGCTCAAATCCTAATGCGATAGCCCTGGGCATAGAGCTAAAGAGGACGCGGTTCATGGGGATAGCAGCTAAAGTAGCGAGGATAAAATGCAGGAGCCACAGGCAAAGAACGAGGAAAAAAGAGGAGAACGTGAGTTCCTTCCCACTATTCAAGCTTGCCGAAGTATTGACAGGCCAAAACCACATGGTCAATCTATTGCTCGGCACGCGCACCACCGTGTAACACTAAGGCAAGAAGGGTGACTGCTATTATAACGCTGGCACCCGTTTTGTGCTGTCACAACAGATGGAGCATCAGCCAGTCGCTCAGGTCGTGGACGCCCCGCTGTTGCAGCATCTCGTTCCAGTCTTTGGCTCCTTCGGGCGCCAAGCGGCGCACCTTCGCGCCCAGCGACGCCAACGCGGGCGCCAACTTCGCAGCGCCCTGCTCACCCGCCTCGTCCGCATCGAAGGCCAGAACCACGTCTTTGAACGCGCACTTGGTCGGTAGCCACGAGGGCGCGCCGCTCTTGCCGCACAGCGACAGAGAGGGAAAGCCGCACGCGGCGAGCGAAAGCGCATCGATGGGCGCTTCGGTGACAACCAGCGGCGCACCCCTTTTCACGTGCTCCCAGAAGCCACCCGACAGGAACACGCCCTGCTTCTTGCTTCCTAAGGTGCGCGCTTTGGGATCCTCTCGCGCGTCGGTGTAGCGGCCTTGCGCCGCCACCAAAGCGCCTTGGTCATCGTAGATCGGGAACACAACCGCTGGCCGCCCCAGCCATGAGCGAGAGAACTTCACCTTCGCTTCCACGCACACTTCCAATGGAAGGCCACGCCGTTCCAGATACCTACGCCCCGGCGAGTCTTCCAAGGGCCGTAGGCCGCGCAGAGCATCATGCCATGAACTATCAACAGCGCCTGTAAGCGCTTCGAGAGGCGTAGAGGCGGCAAATGTCGCGTTTCCCGGTTCAGGCACCCGAAGAGGCGCTGCAACAGCTTGGGAACAAGCGGGCGGGCTCAGGCTGAACGCCCGGTGCATCCTCTGGCGTGTCCGGGCGTGCTGTTGGCGGGGTCGCTCCGGCCACCGTTCGCGTAGCTGCCCTGCCGCCTCGCAACGAAAGCACTTCCACAGTCCTGTTGAGACTTCCACGCTCAGGCTGCGGTGCGCGCCATCTCTGGGCTTGCCCTGCCCGCACAAGGGGCAGCAGAAGCGCCGCCGCGCGCCGCGCGGCGCATGCGGATCGAAAGCTTCGAGAAGTTCGAGCGAAAGAATGGGACGTTCCATAGCCGGGCCTGCAAGCGGCGCCTCTTCATCACGCCTTTTGCAGGTCGAAGCACTGCGTCGCGCCGTGAAAGGCAAAGCGCGTCTCCTTGCCCGCCGCGCCGCTTCTGTTCTTCACCAGCCGCGCCGTCACGCCCACGGATGCGCCCGCCTCTTCGCGCTCATCGGCGCGCGACAGGTCAATCACGCTTTCGGCGCCGTATTCCAGCTTGCGCGTGCCCGCGCCCGCCGACATCCCGCCGCTCTTCATCCCTTCGCGGTTGCGCTCGGAAATCGCCAGGATCGGACAGCGCGCCGCGTGCGACAGCCCGCGCAGTCCCAGAAGAGCCGCGTTGAGCACCTCGTATTCGCTGCTCTCCCCTGCCCTGCCCGCACCAGAGGCCGCTACGCCTTCGGCCCACGAGTGCAGAGAATCCACCACCACCAGCACATGGCGCGCATCGGCTCCGCACTCCTCTGCCCGCGCGCGCACCGCTTCGACGCACTGGGACAGGAAGGCGGTTTCGGCTCCGGCGCGCGTGGCGTCCAGCAGTGCCAGATGGGGAGCCGCCAGCGCTCCTCGTCGGGCCAGTTCCAGCGACTCGCGCGGCGCCAGTTCTCCGCTCTTGAAGCGGTTCAGGTAGGTCTTGGTGACGCGCGCCGTGTGGCGCCGCAGCAGTTCCAGCGGCGCCATCTCGCACGTGACATACAGGCACGGAAAGCCGCACTGCGCCGCTACTTGCAAGGCCAGAGCGGTCTTGCCGGTTCCAGGTTGGCCGTGCATGATGTGCAGGCCCGGAGACAGGCAGCCACCCAAGTCCTCGTCCAACTTCTTGAAGCCGGTGACCGGGCCGCGCAGCGTCTGGCTCTGGCGCGCCTCATGCGCGGCCTGCGCTTCTTTGTCCCATTCGCCCAGCAGGTCGGACAACAGGCACAGGCGCGGGCGCTCGGCGGGAGGCGAATTGGTTTCGGCGGCGGAAGGTGCTTGTCGAAGCATAAGAGGCTCAATCAAGTGACGCCGGAAGGATAAATAACGCGAATAGCGGGCGTAAGCCTGCGTATATTCGCCTATTGTTATTGTTATTGGGGAAAAGTCTGATACAAAAAACCCGACGTTTTTTCACCGCACATTGGGACAGGCATTAAATTCTGGCCGGCTTGAGCGACTTGACACTCAAATTGGCGAGCCACAGTTTTGAGTCCGCGAGCCACAGTTTTGAGTCGCTGAGCCACAGTTTTGAGTTGGGTTTTGCCGAAATCCAACTCAAAACTGTGGCTCGCTCCCTCTTCTTCTTGTGCCGACAAGCATCTGCCGCCATCGTTCGTTGTCGCGCTGCATTTGCGCTCCGCGCGGCGCGAGCCACAGTTTTGAGTTGAATTTTCTGATTTTAGGGATTTTTGCGCGGCCTGCCTCGTTTGCGCGGCGGCGCTTTCAGGTTGCGCGGCTGGAGAACCGGCAGGTTGTGCGCGCATCGCCTGACCGCTTCTTCCATCTTCGGGCCGGGCTGGAGGATGACCGCCTCATCCAGCCAGGAGTCTTGCCAAAAGTAGCGCGGCAAGGTTGCTGCGGCTTCGCGGGCAGTGCGGGCCGCTTCGTCGCTTTTGGCGACGAAACCTTCGTCGGCCAAGACTTGCAAAGCGCCGCTCCAGTAGTCGAGCGCGCGGCGCGGGTTTTTGCCGCCCAGCACTTCTTCGGGCGGCGAGATCTTGGGCGTGTATGCCGTCAGCAATTCCCGCCGCGTGGGGCGGATCGTGCCGTCAAGGGTTTCGCGCGGTTTGCGCCGCCACAGGCCGGCCAGCGCCAGACCAATCGAGCGCGCCCACGCGCCGGACGGCTTGTCCGGCGGGATCGCGCCCAGCAGTTCGCCCATCGGGAGGAACTGGGCCAGAAGCGGCGAAGTCGTCAGCCGCGTCCACTCCGCCGACACCGCCAGTTGCACCCGCAGGGGCACTTCCTCTTCCGCGAAAAGCGAGGGCTGGTCGGGTTTCTCTTCTTTCATGAACCGCCAGATCGGGCCTTCGATGCGCGTCGGGATCGCTTCTTTCGAGTCCGGGTCGCGGTAAGTCGTGGAGCGTTGCCCGACCAGGTTGGCGCGCGCGCAAAAGCGCAGGTAATCCAAGACGCGGCGGCGCATCTCCTGGCGCTCGGAGGCCCGACGCGGGTTCCAGCCAATCTTCTGGATCACGTCGTCGAGCGTCACCCAGTCGTAAGCGAGGGCGTTGCGCGGCAGGGGGGACGGGGGCGCGAGCAACCGTGACACGTAAAGCACGGCGAAGGTGCCGTCGGCGTCCAAGCTTTGCGTCATTTTTTCCAATGCCTCGGTGGTGAGGCCGCTGTCGCGCTCTTGTTCGGATAATTGCAGTTGCACGCGGTGGAAGACTCCCTGTGGTTCGTAGGTGCGGGTTCCGGCTTGCAGGTCATTTTTCCAGTGCGTGCCGGATTTGCCGTCGCAGATGGCTTTGAGCATGATCGCCGACTCCTGCGAAGTCTGGATGACGTAATCTTGCGCGCTACCCGTGCGGTCTGGCGTTTCCCCGCTGGCTTCGACAGGTTTTTCCCCGGCGCGCAACCACTCGGCTTTGGCTTCGCCGCGCGCCAGCAGGTCGATGAGCCACTCTTGGAATTCGGCGGCGTAAGCGTTGGCTTTTTGCAAGAAGTCCGCTTCGCCCGACAGGTTGCCCAGCGCCGTCCGCTCGGCCTCGGCTTGCGAGTAGCCGCCCTCTTCCAGCAAACGCTGCGTTTCGCGCACGTAGAGATCCAACACGTCCGAGAACGCCTGGAACGTCTTGTGGGCCTGGGGCCGCTCGGCCTGATGTTCTTCCCACAGCGTGGACAACAGCGAGCGGCGCGTCTCCTCCTGGAGCGCGGAAAGCGGAAGTTCCGCCGCGCGGCCCATCGATAGCCTGCGGAACTCGGCCTCGAATGGAAGCCATAGCTCGTAGAAGCGGCGCTGTTCCTCTTCGGCAGTGCGGGCAGCGCCTGAAGTCAAGTCCAACATGATTTACAGAAAAGCGTAAATACGGGAAAGCGTAAATACGTGAAAACGATTACCTGGAAAAATGGTTTTCCAGTAGAACGCGGATTTCGTCCGCCATCTTGGTGCGGCGCAGGGCGCACTGGCTTTTGATGCGGGCGTGCAGCTCTTCCGGTATGTCGATGGTGAGGCGCTTGAGCAGCACGCTGTTCGAATCGGCCACCGCGTTTGGGGGCAGTTCGCCTGTGCCCATCGGCGAGTCGGCGGCACTGTTCCTGTCGCCGCTTTTCACCCATTCGTCGGCGGTGCGCTCCTGCGGCTTGGCGGAGATGGTGACTTTTTTGGAAGGCATGGTCGTGTAGGGTCAGGCGTTCACAGCGCGAGGATTTCCTTGATGAGCGCGCGCACCTCGGCGGCGGCGGCGCCTTTGGGTTCGGTTTCCAAGACCGTTTGCCCTTGCGCCGCGCTTTCGGCGAAAGCCACGCGCTGGCAGACCTGCGAAGCGAGGGCCGGAACCGGGTAGGATGACAGCGCCTCCCCGATGTCGCGTCCGATCGCCGTATTTACGATTTTGCGGTTTATTACAAAGGCGCTTTTCAGGTTTTCCTTAAATGAAGAAGCGTCTTGGAGCAAGTCGATGATTTCTTTGGCAGCCCATACGTCGTAAGGTGACGGCTGGACAGGAATCAGCACGAGATCCGAAGCGAGGATCGCCGAGCGCGCAACCTCGTAGACACGCGGCGGCCCGTCGATGACGACGTGGTCGTGATTTTCCAGGAAGCGCGGCACTTCGCGGTGGATGGTGGCGCGCGGTAGGGCAACCACGCCGAACGGCGCTTCGCCGCCGCGCATCACCGACCAGTCCAGCGCGCTGCCTTGGGGATCAGCGTCAACGAGCTGGACGCGGCTTCCCCTTTCGGCGAGCGCCGCTGCCAGGTGCAAAGCCAGCGTCGTCTTTCCTACGCCGCCTTTCTGATTGAGCAACGAGATGATCATAAGAAACGCAAAACCGTTTTTCTGTATTTCAGCAAAAACGACGAGACGATTTTACGATTTTCTGCAAACCTGGTCAACCGTATCAGCCCTTTACATCGTCTTGATGTTGACGGCTCCGCTTTGGGCCTGGAGGGTGAAGAAGCAGTGGAGGTAGGCGTGGAGGGAGTAGTTGCGCCTCGTGACGAAGCCGAAGGAGCAGGCGAAGAAGGCGGGTAGCCACTTCTCCAAGGCGTTCCCGTAGCCGCGCTCGAAGTAGCTGTGAAGCCGCGTCAGATCCGCCTCATCCGGTTTGACCGGCTCCTCCTGAGGCCGCAGGGCCCGGAAGGTCCGGTCGAAGATCACGAGGAAGCAGTTCACCTGCTCACTCTCGATTCGTGGCTGCGCGTCCGCCTCTTCTCCTTCTTCCTGTGTGTCTTTAGAGCGCCTAAATAAAAGCGGCTGTGGTGCGTGAAGGTTTGGATTGGAAAGTGGATGCGCTTTATCAAGCCAAACAACGAGCTTCGCCTTCCCACGCAAAAACATCCACCGCTTTTATTTAGGCG
>JAABUM010001609.1_pt1 | contig 33087 bp, 25 predicted proteins | sample 5559161 | NCBI WGS metagenome assembly JAABUM01 (sample SAMN10711868, study PRJNA513369) | rock metagenome | isolation source: Antarctica rocks | place: Antarctica: Victoria Land, Siegfried Peak nord
GCGAAACTCTGGAGCGAAACCGCGTCCCGCCAGGGGGCGTTCGTAAAGGCTTGAGCCGTATGCGGGGAAACTCGCACGTACGGTTCTTAGGGGGCGGACGCCAGCAATGGCGTCTCGCTACCCGACCATCTTGGAGGGCTCGCAGGGCGGTATAATTTCTGCTTCTCGAACCTCATCGGAGCAATGTGTGAGCAGCGGGGGCATGTGGAGCGACCGATGAACGACGAGGTGCGCTGACGGCGTGCCTTCGCGCGCGAACTCATCGACAGCTTGCCCACACTTCCCGAGTTGCGGGCGGCGGTTGTCGGTGGCTCGGTGGCGCGTGGCTACAGCGACGCCTACTCGGATATCGAACTGCTCCTGTTCTGGGAGCGCGAGCCCAACCCGGCGGCACGCCGGGCGATCCTGGATGCGTGGCAGGCCGACCACCGCCTCCCGGTCGGCGACCGGGGCCACGACAGCGCGCTCCTGGTCCGCGGTGTCCCGGTCGATTTGTGGCAGCGCACCGTCGCCGAGCAGGAGGCGGCGCTCGATCGCGTCCTCCGCGATCACAGCCGCGATCTGGGGGCGAACGCGGAGCTCGACACGATCCGCACCGCCCTGCCGCTGCGCGGGGGGGAGCTGGTCCGACGCTGGCAGGGCCGCGCCGTGGATTATCCCGAGGCGCTCGCCCTGGGCTTCCTGCGCGAGCAGTTGCCCCATTTCCACCTGCGCCACCTCGGCTTCGCGGCGGTCCGGGACAACCCGACGGCGTTCTACCACACGCTCAGCGATCTCCACTGCACCCTCTTCCTCGTCCTGCTCGCCCTGAACCGCTCCTACTTCCCCACCTTCAAGTGGCTCTATCAGCGCCTCGATGAACTGCCGGTGATACCAACGGCGACCACCCCGCGCCTGCGACAGATGTTCCGCGAAGCCCCACTCGCCGCTGCGACGCAGCTTCACGCCCTGCTCCTGGAGACGCTGGCACTGATGGAGGAGCGCTGCCCGCAGTTCGACGCGGACGTGCTCGCCTGGGCGCGGCATGGTCTGGCGCAGGGGCAGGCGACATGGGTCACCCCACTCTGAGTGCGGCGAAGTTCCGCGCACTCGCCGAGAGCCTGACTGAACCGCTTCGCTACGCTCGCCGGAGTGCGGCTTTACTCGCCGGGGTACACGCCTAGCCCTCCTGGCTCCTCACCGATACGCGGGTGCGACGGCTCCTCCAGCGGGTCGGCGGGCATCGCGGCACGGCGCACCGACGGCAGGAGCAGCCACACAACCGCTGTCAGCTCCCCGACCGCGCCGATGAGCAGCGTCGGGCGGATGCCGAAGCGCTCGCCCAATACCCCGCCGAGGAGCGCACCGAGTGGCACGATGCCCTAGAGGGTGTTAGGAACTCTAAGGTGACAACTGTGTTTCAAAAAATACAGATCGGCGGCGGTAGTGGGTGCGCCGCGTATGCCGGTGCGCCGGTACCGCCCGCCGTTACGCGCTGGGGGTAGGTAAACCCCGAGATCACCGCCACCACGGCACCGTAGTGGCACCCTGACTATCAACCAGCAATAGGGCGTTCCTAACACCCTCTAAGCGAGGAAGCGGAAGCTCGCGTTCACGCGCCCCTGCAAATGGTCGGGTGTCAGGGCTTGTCGCAAGCTCACCGCGTTGATGTTGTAGGCGACGATGCCGATGCCGAAGCAGCATTGCGCCGCGACAAGGAGGGCAGCGGCGGGGAGCGGCACCACGCTCGCAGCGGGCACCGCAAGGTCCGCGACGCCGACGAGCAGCACCGCCCCGGCGAGGGTCGGGCCGATGCCGAAACGCCGCGCGGCGCGCTCCGCCACGACCGCACCCACTAGGAAGCCGATGTTGCTGGTGGCGAAGATGACACCCTGGACGATTGGGGCGAGTTGCAGCGTGCGGGCGAGATAGAGGAAGAACACGGCTTCGAGCAGGCTACTGAAGCAGACCACCGTGGCTGTCCCGAGGGCGAGGGGGCGTAGCAGCGGGCTCCCGAATACCGCCCGCAATCCTTCCTCGATCTCTCGTCGTATGTTGCGGCGGGTGGTGGGGGACGAGGGCGCGGGTTCGGCGGCGCGAATCCGCCCGAGCAGGAGCGCGGAGAGCAGATAGGAGAGGGCGTCCACCGCGAGGGCGAACGGCGGGGTGAGCATCTGGATCAGCCCGCCCGCCAGCCCCGGCCCCCCGATTTCGGCGGCTGATCGGCTCAGTTCCAGCTTACTGTTCCCTTCCACCAGTTGCTCGCGCCCGACCAGTGCGGGGAGCAGCGATTGATGGGCCATGTCGAACACCAGTGTCAGCGCCCCGTTGAAAAACGCCACGACGTAGAGGTATTCGATGCGAAGCGCGTCGAGGATCGCCGCGAGGGGGATGCTGAGTAGGAGCAAGGCCCGCCCAAGGTCGGCGGCGATTAGCAGCGGGCGACGGCGTAGGCGGTCCACCCAGACCCCGGCGAACAGTCCGAAGAGGAGGGCCGGGAGCGCGCCCGCCGCTGCCAGGATGCCGATTTGCAGGGGGGAGGCGTTCAGCGTCAGGGTCGCCAGGAGCGGCAGGGCCAGGAAACTGACCTGCGACCCGATGAGCGACGCCGCCTGCGCGGACCACAGCCGACGAAAATCGGGGTGGTGCCAGAGCCCTGTGAACCGGATGCCCATCGCTCCCCCCCGAGAATGCGCGTGCGCCCATTAGCACTCCAGACATGAGAGTGCTAATGGGCGCATTATAGGGGTTAGCCTGGCGCGGGACAATCGGCGTGCGGCAAAGAGATAACTGAAGATTCAGCGGTGGGCGGTGCCCCCCCCGCCGCCCTCTTTAATTCGTGCTGTCTCTATGCGGGCTTCTTGACCAACTCGTCCACCCGCGCCCACAACTCGTCCGGGATCGACGTGTGATACAGGTCGATCGTCTGCGCCACGCGCTCCGGGTGGGTGATCCCGACGACCGTGGTGGTGATGCGCGGATCGCGCGTGGAGAATTGCAGCGCGACCGCCGGGAGCGGCACGCCGTACTCTGCCGCGAGCGCGGCCAGTTGCGCCGCCCGGTCGAGCAGCGCCTGCGGCGCGGCGCGGTACATGTACTTCGGGAAGGCTTCCGGCCCCTTCACGAGCAGCCCGCCGCCGTAGGGCGCGGCGTTCAGCATCGCCAGCCCCCGCGCCGCCGCCAGCGCGATCAACGGCTCGGCGCTCTGGTCGAGCAGCGTGTAACGGTTGTGGCTCAGGACGGCCTCGTAGGCACCGGTCTCCACGTAGCGGATCAGCAGGTCGATCGGCCCGCCCGCGACGCCGAGGTGCGCGATCAGCCCCGCGCGCTGCATCGCCTGCAACTCCTCGACCGCGCCGCCCGGCCCGGTGATCTCCTCGAACGAGCCATTCTCCGGGTCGTGCAGGTAGACGATCCCGAGGCGGTCGAGGCCGCGCCGCGCCAGACTTTCCTCGACGGAGCGGCGCATCCGCGCGGCGCTGAAACTCCCGGTCTCCGGGTCGCGATCGACCTTCGTCTGCACCACAGCGCCCTCCGGCACCCCGCCGAACTCGCGCAGCGCGAGGCCGACCCGGCGCTCGCTCTCGCCGCCGCCATAGCCGTTGGAGGTATCGAGGTAGTTCAGCGGGCCGGTCAGGGCGGCGCGGAGGGTCGCCACGGCCCGTTCCTCCGGGACCGAATAGTTGAAGACGCGGGGCATGTCCCCGAGCGGCGCGCACCCCATGCAGAGGGGCGGCACCATGATCCCGGTCCGCCCGAAAGGTCGACGCGGCAACGCCTGTGCGGTCATCGGCTGCTCCCCTGCGGCCAACGCTGGCCCGATTTGTCCCGCACCGACGCGGCGACAACGCGAGCGACGGTTAACCCCATTGCGGGTAGCGCGAGCCCAGCGGCTGGAAAAGCTCCAGGATGTTGCCGTCCGGATCCTTGAAGAAGGCGATCCGCACGCTCGGGTCGTCCGTCGGCACATTCTTCGGTTCGACGTGGAAGGCGACGCCTTTCGCCGACAGTTCCGCGTACGCCGCATCGAGATCGGCGACTTCCAGGGCAAGGTGCTGCCAACCGCCGGTTTCGCTGCTCATCCAGTCCGCGCGCTCGATCAACTCCACGGCGGTGTCGCCGATCTGAAGGAAGATCGTCTTGCCGCCGGGGAAGGAGCCGACCTGTGGCAGTCCGAGATCTTCGACGTAGAAGCGCTTCAGGCGAGCGAAGTTGCCGGTGAAGAGGGCGATGTGATGGGCTCTGGTGACGTTCATCGGGCGATCCTTTCCCTTCCCTGCGGGACGCGCTTGCGGACGCTCCCATTCATGTCCCCGCACGGCGCGTCCGTGCGCGCCCCACGTGTGCTGGCGAAACCGTTTCTTCGTGCCATGCGCGGCGCTGCTGCCGCCCGCGCATCGCGCCGCCATTGTACGTGGGTTGGCACGAAGCGCAAGCGCGATCGTCCCCGCTCCTGCAACCAAATCCGCTCGCCGAGAGTACAACGTATTGTAGATCGTCGGGCGGGCGAGGGATCGCCCTCGCTGGTGATGGGTAAGCGTGGCATGTGTCTGGCAATAGCTGTGGCAGGGGTGGCGAACATTACTGGTTCGTGCCGCGAACGGGCTGGTATACTTGTTTGCACGCGCAGCTGGATTCGTGGGCTGATGCGAGGCGAATTTCCCATGATGCAGCCAGGAAACCAAGGCCGACCCCAGCATACATACGGTCGGTCACTGCGACGCCCGGAAGGTCACCAGGCGTCGCATGCGTGTATCTACGCTCCGGTCGCAACGAGATAGCGCCCGCCCGCCCGCCCGCCCTGGCTACCCTGCGGGTACCCGCGATCGGGTATCGATCGCGCGAGGAGAGGAGAGGGACATTCGTGTCAATCGCTCAGACAATAGCCAATCGTGTCGCCAGTAACGTCGAGCGCGTCATCGTCGGGAAACATCGCGAGGTGCAGCTCGTCCTGGTGGCGCTCCTCTGCAAAGGACATGTGCTGATCGAAGATGTACCTGGCGTCGGTAAGACGGTCCTGGCGAAGTCGATCTCCCGCAGCATCGGTTGTACCTTCCGGCGGATCCAGTTCACCCCCGACCTCCTGCCTTCGGATGTCACCGGCGTCAGCGTCTTCGACCAGAGTGTCAATCAGTTCGAGTTCCGGCCCGGCCCGGTGATGGCGCAGATCGTCCTCGCGGACGAGATCAACCGCGCCACGCCGAAGACGCAGTCGTCGCTCCTGGAGGCGATGGAAGAGGCCCAGGTGACGGTGGATGGCATCACCCGCCCGCTGCCCAATCCGTTCGTCGTGCTGGCGACCGAGAACCCGATCGAGTACGAGGGCACCTTCCCGCTGCCCGAGGCGCAGCTCGACCGTTTCCTGGTCCGCCTTTCGCTCGGGTATCCGGGGCGCGACAATGAGATCGATGTGTTGGAGCGGCAGAGTAAGACGCACCCGCTCGACGCGCTCGAACAGGTCGTCACCGTGGAAGAGTTGATCGAGGCGCAGGCCGCGATCAAGGACGTCCATGTGGAGCGGTTGATCCTGGAATATATCGTCTCGCTCGTCGAGGCGAGTCGCAACCACGACGATGTTTACCTCGGGGCGAGCCCGCGCGGCTCGCTGGCGCTCTACAATACGTCCCGCGCCTGGGCGGCGCTGCAAGGACGCGACTACGTGATCCCGGACGACGTGAAAGAGATGGCCGAGCCGAGCTTGGCCCACCGCCTGATTATGAGCCCGGCGGCGCGCATGAAGAATGTCGATAGTCGCCTGGTGGTCCGCGAGTTGCTGACCGCCACGCCGGTGCCGGGTGCGCGCGCGACCGCCGCGACCGCCCCCGTGAGCGGCGGCGGCATCCTGCGCGGTCGGCGGTCGGACTCGTGAGCGGTGACCCGACCGCGCGTTACAACTGGCTGAAGGTCGTCGCGTTCGCGGTGGTGATCCTGGCCCTGGCGCAGATCAACAATTGGCGCCTGCTCGATAAGCTCTTCCTGACGTTGGTGGCGCTGCTGGTCATCGCCTGGGTCTGGAGTCGGACGAGCCTGCGTGGCCTGCGCCTCGAGCGCGAGAGCGGCGCGGATCGGGCGCAGGTCGGCCAGGAGATCACCGAACGGCTGCGGATCGAGAACGATTCGCGCTGGGGCAAGCTCTGGGTCGAGGTGCGCGACCATTCCTCGGTGCCGGGTCACGCGGCCTCGCAGGTGGTCAGCCTGCTACCGCGCGGTAGCGCGCGCTGGCAGGCTCGCTCCCTCTGCATCCGGCGCGGGCGTTTCCTGCTCGGGCCGATCACCCTGCATGGCGGCGATCCGTTCGGCCTCTTCCCTACGCAGCGCCTGATGGCCCAGACGCACGAACTGGTCGTCTACCCCGCGACGGTCGATGTCTCCGGCTTCGTGCTGCCGACCGGCGAACTCCCCGGCGGCAGTACCACGCAGGGGCGCACGGCGCAGATCACGCCGAACGCCGCCGGGGTGCGCGATTATCTCCCCGGCGACTCGTTCAACCGGATCAGCTGGCGGGCGACCGCGCGCACCGGGCGGATGATGGTCAAGGAGTTCGAACTGGACCCGACGGCGGATGTCTGGCTCGTCCTCGATATGGACGGGCGCTCGCACATCCAGGGTCAGATCCAGGGGCCGAGCGCCGAGAGCGACGATCCGATCGCGCGACTCCTCCTCAATTCGACCGAGGAGTACGCCGTCACCGTCACTTCCTCGCTGGCGCGACAGTTCCTCAATCAGAACCGGACGGTCGGATTGGTCGCGGTCGGGCAGCATCGGGAGATCCTGCCGACCGATCGCGGTGCGCGCCAGTTGATGAAGATCATGGAAGCCCTGGCGGTGCTCCGCGCCGAGGGGCGACAGTCATTGCCGGAATTGTTGGTGACGGAGGCGGCGCGCTTCGGGCGGCACAGCACCCTGCTGATCGTCACCGCCTCGACCGATGAGATGATCGCGCGGGCGTTGCTGGGGTTGGTGTCGCGCGGGGTGAAGGTGGTCGTGGTGATCATCGAGCCGAGCACCTTCGGGGCGGCGGAGAGCGCGATCATGCTGGTCAGTGCGCTGGCCGCGATCGCGGTGCCGACCTATCTGGTAAAGCGTGGCGAGGACATCGCGCGCGCGCTGACCGGTTCGTCCAGCCCGACGCGACGAACGCGCGCGTGAGCGACGGCGCGCGTCGCGCCGTTATGAGATTGGGGGGAGGGTGATGGGGAAGCGAATCGTTGCGCTGCTCTGCGCCTTCCTGAGCGTTGCCGGTGGGTTGGCGCTGCTCGCGGTGGGCTTGTTCAGCGCGATCGGCGGCGGGCGCGCGTCGGCGCAGTTCCTCGGTAGCGTGATCGCCTTCTCGCTCGGTGTATTGTTGCTCGAACTTGGCCTGGCGATCGCCTGGGTGACCTGGCTGGCGGCGCGTGGCGCGGCACAACCTGCGGTGAAGCTGCCGCCCTGGTGGATCGCGGGGATCGCCTACGTCGTCGCCGTCGGCGTCGGCGTCGGCCTGCTCCAGCTCGGCTGGTGGTGGCTCTTCCTCCCCTGCGCCGCGATCGCCGTGACCGCGCCGATCGTGGTCGTGGCTCGGCTCGGCTCGCCACCGTCCGGGCCAACACCGACCTGGCGGCGTCTGCTCCCCGCGTTCGCCTGGGGTGCCCTCGTCACGCCGATCCTGGCGATCACCCTGCAACTCCTGGCGGCGATCGGGGCGTTCGCGGCGGCGGCGATCGGCTTCTCGCTGGGGGGGCAGCAGAATGTGACGCTGCTGACGCAGATCGTACAGCGCCTGCAAGGGCGGACGTTCACCGATGCCCAGACCGAGGCGCTGATCCGCATCGTGGCGGCGCAACCCCTGGTCCTGGCGGTGGGCGCGTTCGTCGTCGTCTTCGTCGGCCCGGTCACGGAGGAGTTGGGGAAGTTCGGGGCGGCGCTCCTCTTCGGGCACACGCGCGGCGACCGCTCCGTGCAGGACAGTACCCTGACCATCTTCCTGATTGGCCTGACCGCCGGGCTCGGCTTCGCGATCACCGAGAACATCTTCTACACGGCGCAGGCGGGTCCCACGGGCTGGCCCGTGCAGATCGTGGTCCGCGCCATCACCCCCCTGATGCACGGCACGGCCAGCGCCCTCCTGGCGCTCGGTTGGGCGCAGCAACGGCGTGCGCCCGGCGGCTGGTCGCTCCTGCGCGGGGTGGCGTTGGCGATCGGCTTGCACGGGGCGTGGAACCTCTGCGCCGGGATCTTCTCGGTGGCGCAGATCTTCAGCGGCGTCGGTGGCACGGCGGGCGTCGGGGCGATCGTGCTGGCCGTGCTCGGTGGCCTCGGCCTCGTCGCCTTGGCGGTCACGAGTTGGCTGACGCTGTTGCGGCTGCGGCGCACCCTGGGTGCCGAGTCGGACGGCACGCCGGATCGATCGGCCCCCGGTGACACCGAGCGGACCGATCCTCACCTGGCCCTGCCCACGCCGGTCATGGCCGCACCCGCCCCGGTGGCGAGCGAGGGACAGTGGCGTCCCGCCGAACCGCAACCTTCCTGAACCCGCCGTTCTTCTCTCTCCACTAGCCGCGCGATGATTGGTTTGACCTAGCTGGCGAAGGACACAAGCACATGGCACGATTTCGGCTCCGTGAAGGGTGGATCACCTTTATCTTGCTCGGCGCGGCGATCCTGACGGTGACCGGCGCGATCCAGCGCGCCGACTGGACCGATGACCTGGCGATCCTAACGCCGATCACGTTTGGGGGGCTCTTCCTGGGGCTGGCGCTGGCGAAGTGGCGACGGCTGCCCGCGCTCCTCGCGCACCTGATCGCCCTGGTGGTCGGGCTGGCCTTGATCGTCAATCGGTTGCAGGCGGTCCCGGACCTCCTGCCGCTCGCGGCGGACGCGAATACCTGGCTAGGGGCCGTGCGCTTCCTGTTCGCGCGCGGGCAGGCGTGGTACGTCTCCACCGGCACCGCAGAGTACGCGGACGACTTCTACCTCTTCGTCTTCGGCCTCGCCGGGCTGATGTGGGTGCTCTCCTACGCCTGTACCTGGATGCTCTTCCGCTCGCGCTGGATCTGGCCCGCATTGCTGCTCCCGGCGACGGTCCTGCTGGTCAACCTCGGCTACGCGACGAGCGGGGTTTCCAACTATCTCATCCTCTTCGTCATCTGTGCCCTGCTGCTGGTCGTGCGCTTCCATGTCGTGGAGCGCGAGGACGATTGGCGGCGCAATGGCGTCGCCTTCCCGCAGAGCCTCGGCTGGCGTGCTCTCTGGATCGGCGTGGTCGTCGTGATCCTGACGGTTGGCTTCGGCTGGGGTGCCCCCTTCACCGTCAGCGGCCCCACCCTGGCGGCGGCGTGGGGGCGGGTCAACGGCCCCTGGGAGCGCCTGGAAACGTCGTTCGGATCGCGCTTCGGCTCCATCCGGGGGAACAGCGCGCGCGGCATCGGCAACTTCGCCTCGTTCGGCGATCGCTTCCGCCTCGGCGGGCCGCTGAAGCTGAGCCAGACCCCCGTGCTGGTGATGCAGGCCGATCAGCCCTATTACCTCAAGGCGCGCACCTACGACAACTTCGACGGGCAGATCTGGAGTAGCACGGTCGACGACACCTTCGTTCACACGAACGACGGGCGGCAATACGCCCCGCAGGTCGATCTGCCAGCGAATCAGCCGCTGGCGGTCCCCGATCTGCAAGGGACCGAGCAGCGGTCGCTGAACATTCGGATGTTGGAGAACAAGGGCAATACGCTCTTCGCCGCCGATCAGCTGGTCAGCAACAGCCAGGACAGCTACGTGGTGATGTCCTGGACGCAGTATCGCAATCGGGTGATCGACCTCAACACGATCAAGGCGGAGGAGCTGCCGCCCGACCTGCGGAACATCTACGGCCTGCTGAAGAGCGCGCCGAGCGCGCTCCGCAACACCGACGATCAGGGGAATGTGTTGCGCGTCCTCGCGCTGAACGGGTCGAACGGCAATGACGGCACCCGCACCGCCGGTGGGCCGCGTCGCACCGCGACCGTCGGCGACAACCCCACGCCGACGCCGACGCCGGTCTTCGTGTTGCCCACCCCCGCAGCCTATGAGCGCCAGATCATCCAGGAACGCGGTGCCCTCACCGCGCGGCTGATCGATGTGCGCCCGATCGTGCAGGACGGCAAGGCGATCCGCCTGATCGTCAACGGCCAGTTGCCGAATTACGGCGATGTGGAATCGATCCAGCCGCGCGCGACCGTCGGTCGTGGCGCGACGTATCAGACGACGATCAGCACCTCGACGGCGCTCGCCCCGGCACTGCGCGAGGCCGGGGCCGGCTACCCCGCCTGGGTGACGCAGCGCTACCTCCAACTCCCCGCCTCCACCACCGAGCGGACGCGCCAATTGGCGAAGGATCTGGAGAACGGCCAGAATCACTACGACGCCGCACTGGCGATCCAGGGCTGGTTGCGCGACAACATCACCTACAACGAGAACATCGATTACCCGCCCGCCGATCAGAATCTGGTCGATTACGTCCTCTTCCAGAACCGCCAGGGGTATTGCGAGTACTACTCGACCGCGATGGTGATGATGCTCCGCGCGCTCGGCATCCCGGCGCGCGAGTCGGTCGGCTTCTTCAGCGGCGAGTATGATGACGCGCAGGCCGGCTACCTCTACCGGGAATCCAACGCGCACGCCTGGCCGGAGGCGTACTTCCCCGGCTACGGCTGGATCCGCTTCGAGCCAACGAGCGCCCGCTCCGCTCCGGATCGCGAGCCCGCGCCCGCGCCCGCCGCAGCGGGGTCGGCGGACGGCACGGTGATCGACGGCGGCGGCAGCGCGGGCGGCCCCGGCGGCCTGCTCCCGGAAGATCCCGCCGGTCGCGATCTCATCGGCGGCACGGGCGGCGCGACCGTCGCGGCCCCGCCCTCCCGCTTCTGGCAGGTCACTCGGATCGTGGTCCCGGTCCTGGCGGTGCTCGCCGTGTTGCTCAGCGCGCTCTGGCTCTTCGGGCTGCGCGGCCTCTCATCGAGCGGGCAGTTCTACGCGCGCATGACCCGCTCCGGTCGCCTCGCCGGGGTCCACCCGCCGCCCGGCGCGACCCCCTACGAATGGGCGCGCGAGGTAGGCGCGCGGGTGCCGGACGCGCGGCGTTCGCTGGACCAGATCACCGATCTCTACGTCCGCGAGCGCTACGCCGGGAAGCCGCCGACGGTGCAGGAACTTCGCCTGATCCAGCGCGCCTGGCTGTCGCTGCGCGGGGCGCTGGTGAAGTCGGTCCTCTCCTTCCGCCGCCCGCGCCCCTCGGAAGGGGGCGACTGATCCCGCCGAGAACAGCCGAGTCGAAGCGCCGCCCCCGCCGAGATTTGGCGGGGGCGGCGCCTCGTTTCCCACGTTGGCACCGCCCCGTTGACGCCGCGTGCGATCTCCAGTACTGTGGCGCTGACACTGTGGCGCGTGTGGCGGGCGACCGGCTGATAGCCCTGTCGTGATTGCGCGGCGTGGGATGCCGTTGGATTAAAACATCCCGCGAGGGGGTACAAGTCCCCGGCTGCATGGCCTGCGGCCACGAAGTACCCATGAAGGGCATACTATCCGCCTACGCGGACTAGGATGGTGGGATGGGGATGGGGAATACCGGGGTTGAAATACCCCGGCGGGCAGCCTGGACGGCACCGGCGAAGTACCCATGAAGGGCATACTACCCGCCTGCGCGGGCTGAGACATGGCGCTGCGGTTCGCAATCTCTGTAGCACCGGCGAAGAAGACCCGGCCCCGGATTGGGGTCACTTGCGCGGACTAAGATGGGGTGACCAGGTTCGCAATGTCAGCGGTGCCCCTATTCGTCATTCGTCACTCGTCATTCACCTTGGGGACTTCATGGGTCGGGTCGTCGTCGTGGGGAGCATCAATACCGATCTGGTCGCGCGCACACGGAGCCTGCCGCGCCCCGGCGAGACGCTCCTCGGCTCGACGTTCGCGACGGTGGGTGGCGGCAAAGGGGCGAACACCGCGACCGCCGCCGCCCGCCTCGGCGCGGCGGTCGCCTTCGTCGGCTGCCTGGGGACCGACGACCTCGGCACCGCGCGCCTCGCTGATCTGCGGCGGGAAGGGATCGACGTGGCGCTGATCCGGCGCACAGACGCCGCGCCGAGCGGCGTGGCGCTGATCGTGGTCGATGACGCCGGGGAGAATACGATCGTCGTGGTGCCGGGGACGAATGCGCTCGTCGGGCCAGAGGCGGTGGCCGAGTTGACGCTCACACCCGATGATGTCGTGCTGACGCAGTTGGAGATCCCGCTGCCGACGGTGGAGGCGGCGTTGCGTCGCGCCCGCGCTGTCGGCGCACGGACGATCCTCAACGCCGCCCCGTTCGATCCGGCGGTCGCCCCGCTGCTGCCGCTGGTCGATCTGCTGATCGTGAACGAGGTCGAAGGGGCCGATCTCCTCGGCTGGGAGCGGATCGAGGCCGTGACCGCCGAGGCGGCGGCGCGCGCGATCCTGGCGCGCGGACCCGGTGCGGTCGCGCTGACCCTCGGCAAGCAGGGAGCCTTCATCGGGCAAGGGGGTAGTTTCGCCCTCCTCGCCGCGCCGCCCGTCGCGGTCGTGGACACCACGGCGGCGGGCGATGCCTTCACCGGCGCGCTCGCCGCCGGCCTCGCCGCCGCCTGGCCCTTCCGCGCCGCCGCCGAGCGCGCCGTGCGCGTCGGTAGCCTCACCGTGACCAAGGCCGGGGCGCAGCCGTCGTTGCCGTACGCGGCGGAGTTGGCGGGGCGGGGGAATAGTAGTCGGTAGTCAGAGTGGCGTTGCGAGCGGGGGATTTCCCTCATCGCAGCGCCACTCGTCCCTTTCTGGCTACCGGCTACTGGCTACTGTCTACTCGCTCACTGTTTCGGATACGCCCCCACCAGCGGCGTGTCGTCGCGGATCGCCAGCGAGGCGATGTTCTGCCCGGCGTACTTAGCGAGGCCATTGCCCCAGCCGATCAGCCAGCCATCGGCGGGCGCGCTGATGGTGCCATCCGCCAGGGGTCGCCCCCAGATGTCCACCATCTCCGCCAGAACCTGCCCGGCGGCGAAGCGCTCGCCGGGGAGGAGTTGCGGCACGATGATGCCGGAGCGCGGCACCCGCGCGGAATCGTCGCGCTTCGTGGGATAGCCAGGCTCCACGACCGCGCAGGCGACCATCGGCTCCGGGTCGCCGGGGAGGAGTCCCGCCCAGCGGAGGGCGTTGTGGACCCCGGCCACCCCCGCCTCGACCGCCCCCGGATCGACCGCACCGGTCATCCCCAGCTCGATCGTCAGCGCCGGGATCCCCAGGACATTGACGAATGCGCCGGTGACCGAGCGGTGCAGCACCTGGGTGACGTAGCGCTCGGTGACCGCCTCGCGCACGACCGAGATCCCGAAGCTGCGCGCCAACTCGTCCAGGCGTGCGCCGAGCGCATCGGCGCGCGCGCGGTCGTTCGCGCCCCGGTAGAGGACGCGATCGACGATGGTGAAGGGGATCGAGCGGATCGAGGCGTTGTGGAGATCGAGCGCGAGATCGCCGCGACCCGCGAACTGCGCGAAGATGCGCGACACGATCTGCTCGTAGGGGCCTGGCACCGTTGCTCCCGCCGGGATCGGCCACTCGGTCGGCCAGAGGCGGTTCGGGTCGGTCTGGCTGTAGTAGGGGAGGCGCGCGGCGGTGCGGATCCCGGCGGGGTTCAGCGTGGGGAGCGCGATGATCGTCCCGCGTAAGCGCCCGGCCAGTTCATTGGTCAGCACGCGGTGGATCACCGGCAGCCCGGTCAGCTCCGCGCCGTGGATATTGGCGGTGAGCCAGAGTGTTGGCCCCGGCTCGTGTCCCTGCGCGATGATGACCGGCAAGCGTTCCTGCCCGCCGCTCGGCAGATCGAGAACGGCCAGGTCGCCGTAGGCCAACTCGCCCGGTCGGGACGTTGCCGAACCGATGCTGAATGGTGCGCTCGCGGTCATGGTGTGCATTGCGCTTTCTCGCGCTCGTGGCGCGGCTGCTGGCTCGGCCCAGGTGTCGCTGCGGTCACGCTGCTGGTTGCTTTGTCTGGTCTAGGTGCGCGATTGCCCTGTAACGCCGTACCCGGTAGCGGGTCGTATGGCGCTCGGCGTCGCCAGGGTGCCACGATGCCAATCTATCGGCCCTGCCACGCCGCTCGTTAACCACCGGTGGTCGCGATACCGCGTATCCCCTGGCAAGACGGCGTACCCGACGAGCGGCACCGTCCCAGTGCCAGCATCGTCGTCGCGGTGTAGCGGCTCCAGGATCAGATAGAGCACGATAGCGAGAAGCGCCAGTACACCGATCACCACGGCGATGGTGGCCCCGCGCCCGATCTTCCCCATCCCCTCCCCCTCTGGACCGCGACTAACCGGGTAAGCGCGTCGCCTGACTCGGATCGTAGCCTTGGCGCTGCTTGAGCGCGCCGGTATCGATGGTCACGATCCCCGCCGCCACACTGAGGCCGTACAGATCGAGCGGGCGTGGCGCTGGCCCCCCGGTACAAACGCCCTGCCGATCGAAGGTCGAGTTGTGGCAGGGGCAATGGAAACGCCCCTCGCCCTCGTTCCACGGCACGATGCACCCCGCGTGCGGGCAGGACCAGGAGAGGGCCAGCGCCCCCTCCTGGTTGTTGATCAGCCAGAACTTGCCGTCGCGGTTGACGAGCGGATCGGCACCCGCCTGCGGGACCGCCGCGACCGGGAGGGTGATCTGCTTCCCACCGCCGCGCAGGCGCGACCAGAGCGGCCCGCCGACACCCACCGCCGCCCCACCGACGACAAAGATCGCCACCCCGGCGAGTGCCCCGCGCAGGAGGCCACGCCGCGATGTGTGCGCTCCGGTTTGGTTGCGTGTATTCTCCGGCTGTTCGTCGTCCATCCCGCCCCGTTCGCTCAACGCACGTCGTGTTGCGCGGCGTGGCGTGTGGTGCAGTGGCCGTGTGGCGGTATTTTCCCACCGATCGCCGTCGCCACGCTACTCCTCATCGCGTCCGGTGGTGGTGCGGGCGGCGCGGCGGGCCAGACGCTCCGCGCGGGCGGTCGCGGTCGCCCGACGCTCCTGCGCTTGAATCCACCCCCAGATCAGGAAGAGGGCCGCGATCAGATCGATCAGTTCGGGGGCGACGCCGAGCATGATGCCGCCCACCTGCTGGTCGCCGAGCGCGGTGAGGCTCCACGCCGCCGCGCGGTCGCCGTAGACGCCGTACCAGGGGGTACGCGCGAGGAAGAGGGCGAGCCCGAACGCGGCGCTCGCCAGGGAGGCCGCGACGAAGCTGATCAGGACGCGACCGTGAGCGGGGGTGGGGCGGGCATCCGGGTGGCGCACGGTCCACCAGAAGAGGATCGCGGCGAGCAGGATGCTCAGTTGCTCCCCCAGGTGGAGCGCGCCGCTGGCGAGCGCCGCCGCGAAGGGGCGGGGCTGATACCAGGCCAGGAGCAGGGCGATGTCGAGCGCCGCCACGACCGGTGGCTGGGTCGCGAACTCCCAGATCCGTCGCGCGGGCGGGCGCTCGGCCCACCACACACGGAGGGCTGCGGCGCGAGCGGCTGGCAGCGCGGCGATCAGCGCGGCACCGGGGCTACCGAGGATCAAGAGCGGCGGGATCGCCGTGGTCAGCAGGAGGTACTGCCCGATCTGCATCGCGAAGAGTTGGGTCGTCAGGCGATCGACCGGGGGGAGCAACGCGATCGCGAGGACCGCAAGGCCGCCCGCGAAGGTGAGGACGCGCCCGAAGAGCGCACCACCTGGCACGCCGCCACGCCGCCACAGGCACACCGTGCCATAGGTGTAGAGCGCCGCGACCAGCGCGAGGCACGCCAGGGTCAGTGCATCGAGGCGGTCGCGCGTCAGCGGCGTTGAGGAGGGTGTCGTGCTGGCGGTGGCGAGCCGGGCCGCGAGTGTCGCGGCCACTTCTGGGCGTGCCGCGAGGGTGTGCAGCCCGGTCAGGAGCGGGGCGGCGAGCTGCATGGTGAGCGACGTTCCCCACTGGGTCAGCATTGGCGGCATCCTTCGCTTGCTTGGATCGCGTACCCCGATGCAGGGCCGGTGCGCCGCCGTGTCGCCGCGATTCTTACAGCATAGCAAAGGGCCGGTGCCGCGCCCAGGCCATGAGGCTGAGCGGATGGGGACGCCTGCGCTCGGGGGCGATGACGGGGTGAGGTTAGACGAGATCGACGATGATCTCTTGCGCGCGGAGCGCTTCGACTATCGGGGGCGGGGCGTCCGCACCGGTGATGATCCGGTCGATCTCGTGGGGCAGGGCGAAGGCATCGAAGGCACGCCCGCCGAACTTGCTGGCATCCACGATGCCGACGACCGTGCCGCACGCGCTGACCATGCGTTGCTTTAACTCCGCCTCGTCGAGATCGCTCTCCATCAAACCATCCCGCGCGGTCAGGCCGCGCGCGCCGAAGAAGCCGAGCTGCGGGCGGAGGCGCAGCAGCAATTCGGTGGTGTGGTGGCCGACGAGCGAACTGGAGCGCGGGCGCAGCGTGCCGCCGACGACGACGGTGGTGACGCCGGGGGAGAAGTTCAGTTCCAGGGCGGTGTAGAGGCCATTGGTGACGACGATCAGGTCTTCGCGATCCTTGATCAGTCGCGCCACTTGCAGGGCGGTGGTGCTGGCGTCGAGGAAGATCCGCTGGCCCGACTCGATCATGCGCGCCGCCGCCGTCGCGATCCGCTGCTTCTCTTCGAGCTGCTCGCGCTGGCGCGCGGCGAATTGCAGTTCCAGCCGCCCGCGCCCGGAGATCATCGCGCCGCCGTGGACGCGGGTGAGCATCCCCTGCGCCTCCAGCGCGTCGAGATCCTTCCGCACCGTCACGTCGGAGACGCCGAGGAGCGCCCCGAGGTCGCCGACAGCGGCGCGGTCCCGGACGCTGAGATGCAAGAGCATCCGCTCGCGTCGGCGCTCCGGCGCTATCGTCTGCTCGCCCCGTACCATCCCGCCCACCCCACCCACGCCACGTCCCACATGCGAAAGCAGTATAGCCGATTCATGCCCGTTCCACGCCCGACCAATGGACAAACGAAACAAAAGCGAAAGGGAAAACGGTAAGAATTGCTTGACGTATGATTTATGGTCTGGTATGGTGAGAAACGGGAATGGGTGGGTGAGCGGGAGTCTGCGGTTGTTGCGGGGTGAGCCGGTGTGCGTGTGCTTGCACCGCTACGTGTTCATCCTGCTTGCCGCCTGCGTAGTGCGTGCCGCGCCCCGGCGATCATCCGGCAAGTGTCGGGAATACGCCGGGGCGCGGCCCTGCGTGGCACCCCTTGCGGCCTCCGCGCAACGCAACTGAAAAAACGAGGTGGAAGATGGTCGGCATACCGCCGGATCGGTCGGTGCAGGATGCCTATGGGTTGGCGCGCGCGCGTTACGCCGCATTGGGCGTGGATACCGAGCGTGCGCTCGCCACGCTCGGCGGGATCGCCCTCAGCGTCCATTGCTGGCAGGGGGACGACGTCGCCGGGTTCGAGAATCCTGGTGGCCCGCTCGAAGGAGGGATCGCCGCGACCGGCAATTACCCCGGCAAGGCGCGCACGCCCGACGAGTTGCGCGCCGATCTCGATCTGGCGTACAGCCTGATCCCCGGTCGCCATCGCCTGAGCCTGCACGCCATCTACGCCGAGACCGGCGACAAGAAGATCCCGCGCAACGAACTCGCCCCGGAGCATTTCACCGGCTGGGTCGATTGGGCACGAGCGAACGGGCACGGCCTCGACTTCAACCCGACCTGCTTCTCGCACCCGCTCGCGGCGGACGGCTTCACCCTGGCGCACCCCGATCCGGCGATCCGCCGCTTCTGGATCGAGCACTGCATCGCCTCGCGGCGGATCGGTGCCAGCTTCGGGCGGGCGCTCGGGACACCTTCGATCACCAACATCTGGGTGCCGGACGGGATGAAGGATTCGCCGGTCGATCGCCTGACGCCACGCCTGCGCCTACGCGAGGCGCTGGACGCGGTCTTCGCCGAGCCGCTCGATCCCGACGAGAACCGCGACGCGGTCGAGGCCAAGCTCTTCGGCCTCGGCTCCGAGAGCTACGTCGTCGGCTCGCACGAGTTCTACTTCGGCTACGCCGTCGGGCGGCCCGCCACCCTCCTCTGCCTCGATGCGGGGCACTTCCACCCGACCGAGACGATCGCGGATAAGATCTCCTCGACCCTCCTCTACACGTCGGAATTGTTGTTGCACGTCAGTCGCGGGGTCCGTTGGGACAGCGACCATGTGGTGACGCTGACCGACGACTTGCAGGCGATCATGCAGGAGATCGTCCGCTCCGAGGCGCTCGACCGCACGCACATCGGCCTGGACTTCTTCGATGCCAGCATCAATCGGGTGGCGGCGTGGACGATCGGCTCGCGCAACGCCCTGCGCGCCCTGCTGCTGGCCCTGCTGGAGCCGCGAGGGCAGTTGCGCGCCCTGGAAGGTTCGGGCGATTATAGCGGTCGGCTGGCGCTCCTCGAAGAGTTGAAGGGGTTGCCCTGGGGCGCGGTCTGGGATCAGTTCTGCCTGCAAGAGGACGTGCCGACCGGCGGGTGCTACCTGGACGCCATCCGCGCCTATGAGGCCACGATCCTGCCGCAGCGCGCCTGAGCGAGAGAGGGAAAATGGCGACGACCTCCGCCTTCACTGCGGTCACCTACGGTTGGGACGACGATCACGCCGCCACGCTCGATCCGGTGGGCCGCCTGGTTTACCGCTCGAATCTGCTCGGCGCGGACGGGCGGATCACCAACACCGGCGGCGGCAACACCTCCGCCAAGCTGACCGCGACCGACCCGTTGACCGGTGAGTCGGTCGCGGTGCTGTGGGTGAAGGGGTCCGGCGGCGACCTTCGCACCGCTAAGCGGGAGAACTTCTCCTCGCTCTACCTCGAGCGGGTGCGCTCGTTGCAGGCGCACTACGAGCGCGCGCCCGAGCGCGGCCCCAAGACGGCGATCGAGGACGCGATGGTCGGGCTCTACCGCCATTGCACCTTCAATCTCAACCCGCGCCCTTCCTCGATCGACACGCCGCTGCACGCCTTCGTCCCGGCCAGGCATGTCGATCACATGCACCCGAATGCGGTGATCACGATCGCGGCGGCGCGCGACTCGGCGCGGCTGACGCGCGAGATATTTGGCGACGACGTGATCTGGACCGCGTGGCAGCGCCCCGGCTTCGACCTCGGGCTGAAGCTTGGCGAGATCTGCCGCGCGCACCCGCAGGCGCACGGCGTGATCCTCGGCGGTCATGGCCTGATTAACTGGGCCGACGACGACAAGGCGTGCTATGACCTGACGCTGGAACTGATCGAGCGCGCCGCCCGCTTCATCGCGGCGCGCGACCAGGGGGGGCGGACGTTCGGTGGACAGCGCGACGCCGCCCTGGCCGAGGGGCCGCGCCGCGCGACCCTGGCGGCGATCCTCCCCTGGCTGCGCGGGCGGGTCGGGCCGACGCGCCGGATGATCGGCACGGTCCAGGATGACGCCGCGATCCTGCGCTTCGTCAATAGCCACGACGCGCCGCGCCTCGCGGAGCTCGGCACCTCCTGCCCCGACCACTTCCTGCGGACGAAAATCAAGCCGCTCTACGTCGCCTGGGATCCGGCGAGCGGCGACGTGGCGGCATTGAAGGCGCTGCTAACGGAAGGGTTGGCGCGCTATCGCCGTGAGTATGCGGAGTATTACGAGGCGCACAAGCACGCCGATTCCCCGGCGATGCGCGACCCGAACCCGACGGTGATCCTGATCCCCGGCCTGGGGCTGATCGCCTGGGGGAAGGACAAGAGCGAGTCGCGCGTCACCGCCGAGTTCTACGGCTGCGCGGTCGAGGTGATGCGCGGCGCGGAGGCGCTCGACGCCTACACCGCGCTCCCGGCGCAGGAGGCGTTCGACATCGAGTACTGGACCCTCGAAGAGGCGAAACTCCAGCGGATGCCGCCCGAGAAGGAACTGGCGCGGCGCGTGATCGCGGTCGTTGGGGGTGGCAGCGGCATCGGGCGCGAGGTGGCGCAGCGGCTCGTCGCGGAGGGCGCGCAGGTCGTCTGCGTCGATCGCGATCCCGCCGCCGCCGCCGCGACCGCCGCGCTGATCACCGAGCGCTACGGCGTCGGGATCGGTGTGGCGGGGAGCGGCCTCTCGGGCTGCGGACCCGCGCTCGGTCTGCAAGCGGACATGACCGACCGCGCGAGCGTGCGCGCGATGCTGGACAACGCGGCGCTGGCGTATGGCGGCCTGGACGCGATCGCGGTGACGGCGGGGATCTTCGTGTCGCCGGACGCCACGGGACATATCCCCGATGAACGATGGGCGCAGACCTTCGCGATCAACGTGACCGGCCTCTACATCGTCGCGGACGAGGCGGCGCGGGTCTGGCGGGAGCAGCGGCTCCCGGCCACGCTGGTGCTGACGACATCGGTAAATGGCGTCGTGCCGAAGAAGGGGAGCCTGGCGTACGATACGAGCAAGGCGGCGGCGAACCATCTGGTCCGCGAGTTGGCGGTCGAACTCGCGCCGCTGGTCCGTGTGAACGGCGTCGCGCCCGCCACGGTGGTGCAGGGGAGCGGTATGTTCCCGCGTGAGCGGGTGCTGTCGTCGCTGACGAAGTACACGATCGCGCACGGCGAGGACGAGCCGACCGAGGCGCTGACCGCCAAGCTGGCCGCGTTCTACGCCGATCGCACGCTGCTGAAGCACCCGATCGTCCCCGCCGATCAGGCCGAGGCGATCTTCCTCCTCCTCGGCGAGCGGCTGCGGCAGACAACCGGCCAGATTTTGACGGTGGATGGCGGGCTGCACGAGGCGTTCCTGCGCTGAGGCGGTGCCATTACGAGCGTGGGTACGAGAATCGCTCGATATCAACTCACCGATCGGTCGGTTGTGGCCCGTCGGGCGTGGGCAGCCGAGGGGTTGAAATGCCCCGGAGGGCAGCCACTACCCCGGAGGGTAGCCACTCTCCATGAAGGGCACACTGTACCCCGGAGGGCACACTGCCCTGGCTGAAGGCTGCGGCTACGCAGTACCCCGGAGGGCAGCCGCTACCCGTGAAGGGCACACTGTACCCGTGAAGGGCACAATGTCCGCCTGCGCGGACTGGAATAGCGCGTGCATAGGCTGTGCCAGAAAGCGATCGTAGCGGCGCTGTTCCCGCTCCTCGGACGGGCGGGTAGCCCCCCGGGCGGCGGGTGGCGCGCAGCGGCGGGGTGAGGGTGGTCGCGTTGCCACCGTGTCCCGAGAACTGGCTAGCTGCTATGACGAGATAGGGCTAGTACAGTGCGCTCGGAATACCTCGGGAGTATCCTTGGCGACATAGCAGGGAAATCGTACGGTGAAACCCCCGAGAAATACCAGACACGCTGTACTAGTGGTGCGTCACGGGTGATTTGCCGATCGAGTTGTCCGGCGCTATGCTCCCGTGCGTGGGATGGGCGTGAGCGGGGAGGGTGGCGACATGGCAAGCGATCTCGCGGAGGCAATCGCGGCGATGCCGCTGAGTGACACCCACGAGCATCTCCGCGCCGAGCGGCAATACGTCGGGGAGGGCCCGGACGTCCTCCAGGCGATCTTCGACCATTATCCGCTCGCCGATCTCGTCGTCGCCGGGGCCTCGGCCGAGGCGGTGGCGCGCTTGGTCGACGCCGGCGACCCCGACATCCGTGCGCGCTTCGCGGGCGTGCGCGATGCCTGGGAGGCCTGCCAGCATACCGGCTACGGCGAGGCGGTGCGCCTGATCACCCGCCTGGTCTATGGCCTGGAGGAGCTCACGCCGGACGGGCTGGAGGGCGCGACGGCGCGCCACGCCGCCCTGCGTCGGCCGGGCGAGCGCCTGCGCCTCTTGCGCGAGGTCGCGCAGCTCGATCATGTGCAGATCGACGACCCCGAGTGGGCCTGCCAGCCGGATCCCGCCGGCCCGGACTTTTTCCTCTATGATCTCTCCTGGGCCAACTTCTGCGATGGTCGCCCCGAGCTGCCACGGCTCCACGACGAGACCGGGATCGCCGTCGCGACGCTCGCCGACCTGCGCGCGGCCTTCGCCGCCCTCTTCGCGCGCTACGGCCCGCTCGCGATCGCGGTGAAGTCGCAGCACGCCTACCGGCGCACCCTGCACTGGCGAGAGCGTACCGATGCTGAGGTCGCACCCGTCCTCGCGATGGTGCTGGCCGGGCAAGAACTGTCGGAAGATGCGCGCCTCTGCCTTGGCGACTGGTGCTGGGCGCGTGGTGTCGAGCTCGCGATCGAACACAACCTGCCATTCAAGCTGCACACCGGCTATTACTCCGGTTATGGCCGGATGCCGATCGATCGTATCCGCGCGGGCCATCTCTGCGGCCTCCTCGCGCGCTATCCGCGGGCGCGCTTCGTCCTGCTGCACATCGCCTACCCGTACAGCGACGAGCTGGTGGCCCTGGCGAAGCACTACCCGAATGTCTACGTCGATCTCTGCTGGGCCTGGAGCATCGATCCGTGGACGACGCGCGATTTCGTGCGGCGGATGATCCACGCCGTGCCGATCAACAAACTCTTCGCCTTCGGCGGCGACACGTTCTGGCCCGCCGCGTCGGTCGCCTATGCGGCGCAGGCGCGCGCGTGGCTGACGCGCGCCTTGCAGGCCGAGGTGGACGACCGGCTGCTGACCGAGCGCCAGGCGATCGCCGTCGCGGCGCGGCTGATGCAGACCAATCAGCGCGCGTGCTTCGATCTCGACGGCACGCGCGCCGCGATTCGCCGGGAGCTCGCGGGACGAGCATGACGTGGAGTGAGGTCGCGGCCCGGGTCGCCGCGCGCACGGTCGACTGGCCCTTCACCACCGAGGACGCCCGCGTCAAGCGCAAGTGCCTCCACCCAGCACATGACGCCTGACGGACCACTCAGTCGCTCTACGCGATGGCCCGGATGCGAGGCAGGCGTTTGGGCGCGACTACCCCTACCCACAAGCCGAACGAGGAGGCATGAGCGAGCGGCACGATTTCCTGGCGGTCGATATCGGGGCGGCGAGCGGGCGGGTCATCCTGGGTCACTGGGATGGGGTGCGCTTCGACCTGGAGGAGTTGCACCGCTTCCCGAACGAGCCGGTCCGCGTGGCCGGGGGGGTGCACTGGGATGTGCTGCGCCTCTGGCATGACGTGAAGGTGGGGCTGGCACGCTATCGGGCGCGCGACGGTGTGACCCTCTCCGGGATCGGCATCGACACCTGGGCGATCGACTTCGGGCTGCTCGACCGCCAGGGGCGTCTCCTCGGCAACCCCTATCACTATCGCGACGGGCGCACGGCGGGGATCGCGGAGCAGGTCGATGCGCTCGTCGCGCCAGGGGCGCTCTACGCGCAGACCGGCATCCAGCGCCTGCCGTTCAATACGCTCTATCAACTCGTCAGCATGGGCGGGGACGATCCGCAGCTCGCCGCCGCCGAGTCGTTGCTGCTGATCCCCGATCTCCTCGGCTACTGGCTGACCGGGCGGCGCGTGGCGGAATACACCAACGCCACGACCACCCAGTTCCTCGACGCGCGCACCGGCGATTGGGCCGTCGACTTGTTGGCCGCGCTCGGCCTGCCAACCGCGCCGCTGCCGCCGATCGTCGCGCCCGGCACGGTGCTGGGTGAGTTGTTGCCGGAGGTGCGCGCGGAACTCGGCCTGCCGGAAGGGACGCCGTTCATCGCCACCGCCACGCACGACACCGCCAGCGCGGTCGCCGCGATCCCCGACCTCGATGAGCGCAGCGCCTACATCAGCAGCGGCACCTGGAGTCTGGTGGGCGTGGAGCTGCCCGCGCCGCTCCTGACCGAGGCGGCGCGGGCGCACGATTTCACCAATGAGGGCGGCGTGGCCGAGACGATCCGCTTCCTGAAGAATGTCGGCGGGCTCTGGTTACTCCAAGAGTGTCAAAGGTCGTGGGAGCGCGCCGGGCAGGGACACTCGTGGCCGGGGATCGTGGCGCTGGCGGAGGCCGCGTCGCCGTTGCGGAGTCTCGTGGACCCCGACGCGCCCGCGTTCCTCAGCCCCGCCGACATGCCCGCCGCGATCCGCGAGCACTGCCAGCGGACCGGGCAGCCGATCCCGGATGGGGTGGGCGCGCTGGCGCGCTGTTGTCTCGAAAGTCTGGCCTTGAAATATCGCTGGGCGATCGCGGCGATCGAGGGGCTGACCGGGCGCAGCATCGCGACGATCCGGGTCGTCGGGGGCGGGAGCCAGAACGCGCTCCTCTGTCAGCTGACCGCCGATGCCTGCGGACGGCGCGTGGTGGCCGGCCCGACCGAGGCGACCGCGCTCGGCAACTGCCTCGTGCAAGCCCTCGCACGCGGCGTGTTCCCCGATCTCGCGGCGGGGCGTCGCGCCATCGCCGCCTCGACCGAGCAACGCACCTACGCGCCGGGAGATGGCACGGCGTGGGATGCAGCGTATGAAGGATTTGTGGGGCGGTTGGGGTAAGCCCTCATCCCGTCGCGCATTCGCGCGCCACCCCTCTCCCGATTCGGGAGAAGGGCTTGCTGACTGAAGTGATCGGCGTTGTGGTAGCCTTGCCCAGCCCGCGCAGGCGGGCTTCGCCGGTGCCGTAGGCACCCAGAGCCGGGGGTTTCAACCCCCGGAATGGGTGGCACCGCGACCACCCTCACCCCCGGCTCGTCCTCACGGACTCGCCACCCCCTCTCCCCGTCCGCGGAGCGGGGGCCATCGCTGTTACGAGCCTTTGTATGGCAAGGGAGCGTCGGCGCACTCCAGTCCGCACAGGCGGACATTGTGCCCTTCACGGGTACAGTGTGCCCTTCACGGGTACTTCGTGGCCGCAGGCCATTCAGCCCCACCGGCCCTCCTTGCAAACCAAGCGGGACCGGTGATCATCCACCGGCCCTGCCCTCTTCTCTTTCGGCTCAGCCCTACACCACCTGATCGACGCGCCAGTGGCTATCGAGCGCCTGCTATTGGACGAAGGCGAACCAGCCGCGCGTGGCCGAGAGATCCCAGCCTTCCCAGGGGTCGGTGGTGGGGCCGGTGCCGCGTGTTGTGTGGCACCTGTTCTGCGGGTAGGGGGGGCAGGCCGATCGGCTTTGAACCACTAACGAACGGCGGGCGCACCCCACCGAGTGCGCCCGCCATGTCTTCCTACTGTTGAATTACCGGGATAGCTGGCGGCGACCGCTACGGCCTGCCGCCACCGAGATTGCGGATGCCGCTGGCATTGCCGGGGCTGCCGCTCGGGTCTTGCGCCGCGCGATCCTCGTGCGAACCGACGTGCGGATCATCCGCCAACGGTGGCTCCGCGCCGCGCAACTGCTGCTGCCGGTGCTTCTCCGCCAGCAATTCGCGCATCCCGGTGACATTGCGCTCGGTCACGGCCTCGACGTCGTCCTGGCTGCGCTGCTCATCTTCGGCCATCCGCCCACCCTTTCCCATGACTCGGCCCCGGCGCGGGCACTCCCACGCTCGCCTTTGCATGGTCGCAGAGAGGGTGCCAAGAGGGTTATGCCGACGGGGCAACCGCCTCGGTCTTACCGTGCTCGGCATGCTCGTGCGCCATCTCGCGTAGACGTTTGCTCGCATCGTGCTGACATTCGGCGGCGAGCCATGCGGGCAACGTTTGCACCGCTGCGAGGAGTTCTACGCTGTGTTCTCGGCAGAGTGAACAGGGTCCGCGTTCGTAGGCGGCGGATAGAGCGCCGATCGCTTCTGGGCGTTGTTGTGCTTCGGCCAGATGGCGCAGGCCGAAACCAAGGTTATGGATCTCGTCGCGGTCGGTCCAGGTGAGTAGCAGGCGTTCGAGGAGCGCGAAGTCCCCCTCCTGATAGTTGTTGGCGAGGAGGCGTGCGCCGTCGCCATCGCCTTCGGCTAGGAACGCCAAGCCGAGCGTGCGAATATCTGGCTGCGTGAGATTGGCGAGGATGGTGCGGGCGAGTCCCCTGATGCGCCGCTCAGGGCTGCGTGCAAGGGTGAGCAGACGTGCGTGTTCGAGCGGGAATGGCCGTTTCCTGAAAAGGGAAAGATAGACCTCCAGGCGCTTCGGGTCGTCCTCGGTCAGCACATCGGCTGCGGCGAGGCGTAGTTCATCGTCCGACGCTGTGATCGACCAGCGTTGGAGCTGCCTACGTGCATTTCGATCGCCAGCGAGAAGCCGTGCGCGCAGCGTCGCGTAATCTGCGGTCGGCGCAGGCTCCCGATCCACCAGCATGGGATTCTCGTAGTTTTCCTGCCCTCGTTGGGCCAGGGCGAAGAAACCCGCCAGGGTCGGATCCGTTGCGGCGGCGTCGCGCAATGCTCTCCATGTTTCCTCTTCACCCGAGCGCTCGATGGCATCGCGGACGAAGCGAAAGGCTTCCCAGTCATCATCGGGATCGAACGAGAGCCGCCCGACGATCGCGAGCAAGCCCACAACGCCATCCATCTCCACGATCTCGGTCGCCCCATCGGGGCGCTCGGCCGCGATGTTGATATCGAAGATAGTGTAGAGCTGCGCTCTTGCTTCCGCGTCGCCCTGCGCGGCGAAGAGACCGAGGAGCGCAATGATCTGCTCGCCGTCGTCGCCATCCAGTGCTTCCGGCGCGCTCGCGGCGAGCAGATGATCGCGGTAATAGTTCGGTTCGCCGGTCGCGGCGATCACGTCGAAGAGGTAGGCCGCGCGGCCCCCCTCGCACTGGCGATCGTAGACCGTGTCGTGGAGGCAGGCGTCGAGGATCGTCTCGCGGTAGGGCCGACTATCGTGGTCGCGCAGATGCAGGATCGGGCGACCGAGGCCGACGCGAAGCCAGTGGGCGAAGGGTGCGGTGTCCAAGCGATTTCCTCCAAATGACGTGCAGCACAAAGCGCGCCCTGTCGCTGGCAGGTCGAGCATTCGCCGGTTGAATCGTTCAATTGGAGTGGACGAGGGAAAGGGGCTGGTCGCGAGCGCGGCGCGCGCGATGACGTGCGCCCCGTCGCTGTAGGGGCGAGCGGAGCGGCGCTAGCGGCCAGCCGCCGTGCGGTCGGCCACTCCGGCGAGTGGCCGACCGACGCGCGCGGGGTGTCCCGTTCCCGTCGTCCTCGTTGCACTCGGTATCAATGTCTGCATGGTGCGCTCCTTTCGGCTATCGGGGTCTCCTGTGGCGTTCAGTGGTCTCGTGCCGTGGACCTCGCCGGTTCATCGCCTGTCGTTCGGGTGGCGGGCGCTCGGTCGTCGCCCGTTGATTGGGTTGGATGCAGGCGTCGGGGATGGTGCGGCTGTCTGGTCGCGGGCGACGGTCGGTGGGCCGCGTGCGCTGGCGATTGCGGGGCGGCGCTGTCGGGTGTGATAGATCATCGTGTTCACTCCTCGATGTCCAGGTCGAAGGTTTCGGCGGCGGCGTTGCTCAGGCGGCGGTAGCTGTCGTAGCGTTCGGGGTCGATCTGCCCCGCCGCGAGCGCGTCGCGGACAGCGCACTTCGGCTCGTGGAGGTGCGTGCAGTCGTTGTGCGCGCACTCGCCCAGGTACGGGCGGAACTCGCGGAAGCACCAGTCGAGGCGGTCGAGCGTGTCACGTCCGAGCGCCAGCGAGCGGAAGCCCGCCGTGTCGGCCAGATAGCCCCCGGCGGGGCCATCGAGCGGGAAGAGGCGCGTGCCGGTCGTGGTGTGCCGCCCCTTGTGCGTCGTCGTGCCGACCGCGCCGACCTTCTGGGCGAGTCCGGGTTGCAAGGCGTTGAGCAGGCTCGACTTGCCGACGCCCGAAGGACCGAGCAGCGCCGAGGTGCGCCCCCCCAGCGATTCCCCGAACGCCGCTACCCCCTCGCCGGTCTGCGCGCTGACGAGATAGACGGGGTAGCCGAGGCCGCGATAGACCGCCAGCCGCGCGGCCAGCCACGGCTCGACGCCGAGGTCGAGCTTGCCGATGCAGATCGACGCCGCGAGCTCCTGTGCCTCCGCCAGGACGAGCAGGCGGTCGAGGACGCGCAGGTGCGGGGTCGGCTCCTGCGCCGCGAAGGACGCGACGATCTGGTCGAGCCCCGTGATCGCGGTCAGGCGTCCGCGACCCTTGTCGGGATCGGCGCGGCTGAACGAACCGCCCACGCGCGCCACGATCTCCTCGATCGTGCCTTCTCCGCCGCCGCTCGGCAGGACGCGCACGCGGTCGCCGATCGACACCGGGTCGTGCCCCTGCACCTTGACCGACTTCACGCTATGGCGCGCGCTGGTCTGCCCGCTCTTGGCGTAGGTGAATTGCTTCCGCAAGCGCCCCCGGATCGAGCAGAGGAGCGGCCCTGTCTCCGTCTCTACTCGGTAGACCCCCCGGCTGCCCGCCACGATCAAACCTTCGAGGAAGCCCTTCTCCGTCGCCGCCGCCCCGGCTGCGGCCTCCGCGAGGATGGCGAGCGCCGCGTCCTCGATAGCGGCGGCGGCCTGCGCCTCGTCGATCCTGTGCTGCCTGCTCTTCTTCCCCAAGGGTGAACGCTCCTCTGCTCGCTGATTGTCGGTTCGGGCGGTGCCGGTGCGGCGGCGCACACGCGGCGGCGCGGCCACAGCGATCACGCCGATCACGATCGCGCGGGTGGCGTCCTGGCGTCGGGGAATGTCCACGTACGAAAAAACGGAACAGACCGCGAATGGCACAAGGGTGCCTGTCAGCGGTTGTCGCGCCTGTGGTACTGATTCGGTGCGGAAGGGGTGTGTCGCGCTAGGGGAGCATCCGCGCTACCGAGCAGTCCGAAGGGTACGACGCTGACGCCGGGGACGCCGCATCAACACAATCCCAGCCATCGGTCTACCCTCCTCCCTGTGGTCATCGCGCGATCGAGACTTGACACCAAGCGGCGCGCTGTCTGGCAGCCGCCTTCGCATCTTAACGCCTTTACCGCCCGGTGTCAACCCCCCTGTCAGCGGTGCCAGGGTCTATGCAAAGTCGAGCGCGGTCACCGTCACCGGCCCGCAGCGCTGGGCCGGTGTGCGCGATCCGTGTCGCGGGACAACACGCGCGCGGCAGTACCGGACCGACCGACCGTGCGCAGCCGGACGGCGGGCCTGATCCAGGTGGGGGCCCCCCGCCGCTCCCTGAACTTGAATAGACCCTGCAACGGTGCGGGTCGAGCCATAGCCAGCGCAGGGCGTGGCGACGTGCCGCCACACGGCGTCGCGACGGCCCGCTTGCCTCGCTGATCGTGCGGCACTGCGCGCTCCCTGGTGGCACAGTGCAGCGGCGCTCGCGTCATCGATCGGGTCACGGCGCGAGCCTGCATGACGCGGTGTGTGGCCGATGGTCCCTCTTGCGCCGCCGCGCGTCAGGCTGCTAGGATTGTGGGACGGCCTGGTGTTTCGGGGTTGTTGCGTATCGTTGCGCGGCGCATCCCGAGGCGGGCCAGCCGGTTTTCGACACCTGTGTCCACGGTACGAGGAGGATCCCATGCGGCGACTGTTGAAGAGTCTACCGAGCGGCAAGTTCTTCAATGGGAGCAGCTACGCATGGCGATCGTCAATATCGGGATCCTGGCGCATGTAGACGCCGGTAAGGCCAGCCTCACCGAACGGATCCTCTTCGAGACCGGTGTCATCAAAGCGGTCGGGCGTGTCGACACAGGTACGACCCAGACCGATACCCTGGAGTTGGAACGCGCGCGCGGTATCACCATCCAGTCTGCGGTCGTGTCGTTCCAACTGCACTCGCTCAAGGTCAACCTCATCGATACCCCCGGCCACGCGGACTTCGTCGCCGAGGTCGAGCGGTCGCTGCGCGTGCTCGATGGCGTGGTGCTGGTCGTCTCGTCCGTCGAGGGCGTGCAGCCGCAGACCCGCCGCCTCGCGCGGGCGATTCGCGCCGCCGGCCTCCCGCTCCTCATCTTCGTCAACAAGATCGACCGGCTCGGCGCACGCGGCGAGGCGCTTCTCGACGATATCCGCCGCACGCTGAAGCTGCGCGTCGTGGCGCTGAACGCCGCTACGGGTATCGGCGACCGGGCGGCGGCGGTCGTCACCCGGGATCGCGCAAACCCGGCTTGGCGCGAGCCGGTGATCGATCTCCTGGCGGAGACGAACGCGCGCGTGATCGCCGAATTCGAGCGCACCGGCGGCGAGTTGAGCGCCGCCTTCCTGGAGGAGGAGCTGCGGGCGCAGATCGCGAAGGGCGACATCGTTCCCGTCTTCTTCGGTTCGGCGATCACCGGCGTGGGCGTCCCCGAACTCCTCGTCGGGATCGCGGCGTGGCTCCCGCCCGCCGCAGAAGCACCGGACGCCCCGATGATCGGCACGGTGTTCAAGATCGCCCGTCGGGCCTCCGGGGAGAAGATCGTCTACGTGCGACTCTTCGCGGGTAGCCTGGTGGTGCGGCAGCGCGTGATGCTGCGCCGTCGCGACGCCTTCGGCGAACTGGAGGAGCTCGAGGAGCGGATCACCGGCATCGATCGCTTCGCCTCGGGGACGACCGTCCGGGCGCGTGTGGCGAGCGCCGGGGAGATCGTCGGTGTGCACGGGCTGCGGGCGGCGCGTATCGGCGATCACCTTGGTGCCGACGAAGCGGGGGCCGAGGCGATCGCCCGGGCGTTTCCGGCACCGACACTGGAAAGCGTCGTACGTCCGGTCGAGCCGGGTCAGATCGCGCGGTTACGCGCGGCGCTCGATCGACTCGCGGAACAGGATCCGCTGATCGCACTGCGCCAGCGCAATGCCGAAGGGGAGATCTCGCTCCGTCTCTACGGCGAGGTGCAGAAAGAAATTGTGATGGAGACGTTAGCCCGAGACTATGGTGTGGTCGCGACGTTCGGGCCGAGTCAGACGATCTGTATCGAGCGCCCGGTCGGCACGGGCGAAGATGCGGAGATCATCGGCGAGCCCGGGAATCCGTTCTATGCGACGGTCGGCTTTCGCGTCGAACCCGCCGAGCGCGGGAGCGGCCTGCGCTACGTTCGCGAGCTGGGCGCGCTGCCGCTCGCGTTCTACCGCGCCATCGAGGAGACGGTGTACGAGACGTTCCAGCAGGGCTTGTCCGGCTGGGCGGTGGCTGACTGTGTCGTCACGCTTACCCATGCGGGCTTCGACTCGGTGCTGAGCACCGCCGGGGACTTCCGCAAGTTGGTCCCGCTCGTGCTGCTGCGGGCGCTGTTTCTCGCCGCGACCGCGGTCTGCGAGCCGGTCGAGGCGTTCGATCTCGACATCCCGGAGGATACCTTCGGCGTGGTCTCGGGGGCATTGTTGCACGCCCGCGCGACGCTGCACAACGCCTTCCGCGACGGTTCGTCGTACCGGATCATCGGCGAGATCCCCACTGCGGAACTCCGCACCCTTGAACAACAGTTGTCGGCGCTGACGCGCGGTGAGGGCGGCTGGGTGTCGAGCTTCGCGGGGCACGTTCCGGTGACCGGTGCTGCGCCGATCCGGGCGCACACCGGCCCGCCGCCGCTCAATCGCGCGCAGTACCTGGCCGACATCGCGCGGGCATAGACCCTGGCTTCGCGGCGTTGGCATGCTGGGCTCACGCCGGGTGCGGGCTTCGGCGTCATCACGCTGTGTGGCGATGATGTGGCTGGAAGCCGCAGTCTGGCTGATCGGGCGGGACTTGCCGTGCAGCGATCCTGCCGGTGGCCCGCGCTGGTGACCCCTACGGTGGTGCCGTACAATGAGCGCGCGGTGCGTGGCTAGCGAAAATCGGAGCCTGAATGGGTGAGAAGATGGCGCGACAATTCGAGCGCGAATACTGGCGGTCGTTCCGCGAGCTGGATAGCGTGCGCCTGCGCCATTGGGAGCGCCACCGGGTCACGCTGCCGCAACTGCGCGTCCTGTATCATATCCGTCGCCAGCCGGGCGTGACGACCGGCGAACTGGCGACGGCGCTGGGCATCACCGTCTCCACGACGAGCGGCCTGGTGATCAAGCTCGCCGATCGCGGCCTCGTCGCGCGCGCGACCGCCGCCAGCGATCGGCGGCAGATCCCGTTGCACCTGACGCCGGAAGGGGAGACGCTGACCGGCGAGCTTTCCGAGGTGGGGCAGCGCTTCACCGGGCGGGTCGCCGACGCGCTCGGCGACGATCTGGCGCTGGTGACGGCGGCGCTGGTACGGCTCAACGAGGCCGCGCGCGAGGCGACCGCCGCCCTGGCTGCCGAGCAGTCGCCGGACGATGATGGCGCGGTGTGAGGCCGTAGCCCCGCGCCGAACTCGACAGCGATCCGGCGATAGTCGATGATACGCAACGATGACGCGGCGCTGTGGCCGCGCGATAGGGGAGGTTTGGCGTGGACGTGCGAGGGCTCTTCGTCGGCGCGGTCGATGCGCCCGAATCACCGACGCCGCTGGCGTGGTGGTTCGCGTTCGCCGGGGATCGCCTGATCGTGCAAGGGGCGGGGGATGAGGCCGAGGTGCCGTACCTGCCCGCGCCGGACGAGGTCGGGCTGGCCCCGGAGGCGCGGCACTACCTGGGGATGCTCGATGGGCGCGACGCCTGGGCGCTCGATCTCGGCACCGATGTGGCGCTGCCGTTGCCGGATGGCTTCGCAGCGCGCCCGTTGCGGACCCTGTACGGGCAGATCGACGACGACCTCTTCTCGCTCGGCGGGCGGGCGGTGCAGATCGTGGAGTGGGGGCGCAATCACCGCTTCTGCGGGCGGTGCGGTGCGGAGACCGCGCCGATTCCCGGCGAGCGCGCGAAGCGTTGCCCCGCCTGCGGCCTCAGCACCTACCCGCGCCTCTCGCCCGCGATCATCGTGCGGGTGACGCGCGGCGACGAGATCCTGCTGGCGCGCAACGCCCGTTTCCCCGCCACCTTCTTCAGCGTCCTGGCTGGCTTCGTGGAGCCGGGGGAATCGCTGGAAGGGACGGTGCGGCGCGAACTCCAGGAGGAGGTCGCGATCGCGGTGCGGGACATCCGCTACTTCGCCTCGCAGCCGTGGCCCTTCCCGAACTCGCTGATGATCGGCTTCACCGCCGAATGGGCCGGGGGCGAGGTCACAGTCGATCAGTCCGAACTGGCCGAGGCGGGCTGGTTCACCGTCGCTACGCTGCCGAGTATCCCCGGCAAGCCGAGCATCGCGCGCCTGCTGATCGATGATTATGTGAGTGGGCACAGTGGGCGAGTGGACGTAGTGGGCCAGTAGGGGAGTAGGCGAGTAAAGGAGTGTTATCTCAGCTCGACTTTGGCCTTTTGAGGGGGGAGAAGGGAAAGGGTAGGGTAGGCTCGTCGACCGCTCTGTGCCGGAGGAGGAGACGATGCCGACCCTACCGCCCGCCATGTTACAACTGCTCGCCCCG
>JAABUM010001610.1_pt1 | contig 33066 bp, 17 predicted proteins | sample 5559161 | NCBI WGS metagenome assembly JAABUM01 (sample SAMN10711868, study PRJNA513369) | rock metagenome | isolation source: Antarctica rocks | place: Antarctica: Victoria Land, Siegfried Peak nord
ACTTGTACCCCGACCAAAGATAAGGCGTAAAAGTATATAACCGCAGCAGAACAAGGCGCTGCACCCGACCGCTTACAGCTTCGCTCGTTCCTCACTTCGCTTCCAGCGGCGGGTGAGCTTGGTCGTTGCTGCTTGCTATCCTCGCGGCAGGTCCATGACACCAGGCGAATGAGCGCGGCCACAAGTACTTGCGGCGTTACTTCGACAGTGGATAATAATACTCGATCCACTTCACAACCTGCTGTAGCTGGCCCAGGTTCATCTCGGCTCGCGAGCGCCCGAAGGTCTTGAGCACGCGCTTGTTGGTCTCGCCCCACTTGCGCTCGAAATACAGGACATCGACCTGCTTGCAGTAGGTCTGGATCTTTTCCCTCAGCTCGGCTTCCGCAACGCTCGGCGGCGGGCCAACGGGTTTGGGCGGCGCTGCGGGAACGCCGCTCTTCTTACCGACTCGGCTCCAGCGGCGCGTGCCTCCCATCGAGCCCACGGGCGTGATGGTGCGGCGCTCGCCAGGCTCCTTGCGCGCTTCGGGCAGATCGTCGTCTTGCTCTTTGGATTTCTTGATGAGCGCGATTTGCTCGGCTTGCATATGGCCGATGATGGCGGTCATGTTCTTGTCGTCGGGCGTGTGCACGAAGGCTTCCTGCGCTTCCCACGGCCCGGCCTCGCGGTCGAAGCGCGTGGCGCGCGCGATCATCTGCTCGATCCACGGCTTGCTGCGGATGTGCGTCAGGCACGCGATGTGAGTCACAGCCGGAACATCCAAGCCTTCATACGCCATCGCAACCGTCACCAAACAATCCAATGACGACTTGGCGCCCACGCCGCGAAACTTCTCGATGTTGGCAGCTGCCAGAGCCGAATCATCCGAAGTCGCGATGGCGGCCTTGATGCCCTGCTTCTTGACGTGCAGCAAGTACTTCTTGGCGTCCTCGATGTTGGCCGTCACCACCAAAAGCTTAGAGCGAGGATGGCTGGCCCTGTAATCCATCCAGTGAGCCGAGCACTCATCCAGCAGGTGAACCGCGAACTGGGTCTTGAGCGCGGTGTAAATGGCTTCAGGAGTGTTGGCCAGCGCGTTGGAGATCTGGGTTGAGTAAGTGACGCCGTCGCGCCCGATCCACTGAGCCGTGCCGTCCATCAGCTCGAAGTGGATGGGCAAGATGGCCTGATCTTCCAGGGCATCAACGCGGGTGTATTGGATGACTGCGGTGTCGGGCGTCTCGCGCAGGTCGATCAGCTCGCCGTCGGGCGTGTCGCGGTAGGGCAAGAAGGCGATGCGCTTGCGGTTGCCGCGCTCCAGAGTGCCGCTCATGTACACGGTTAAAGCCGCACGCTGAACCAAAGGCCGCAGAGCCGCTTCCCAGGCGCCTTCTTCCTCGACGTGGTGCGGCTCGTCCAGAATCAAGATGTAGCGGTGGCGGCGGAACTCATCGACCAAATGCGTGTTGGCGGTTCCAATGGCCTGGTAAGTTGTGGCGAAGCCGTTGTGGCCTCGGCAGGGGTCAGCTTCGTTGGTGGAGCGGCGAATCGAGAGCGAGTGGTTGAGAGCTGAGCGGAAGGCCGGCTTCTGGAACTCGCTTTCGGCCTGCGACTGCAGCGAGCGTCGCGGCACGACCCAGGCGATGCGATCCCCGACCTCGGGAATGAGCTGCGAGGCGGCGATAACGGGCAGCAGCGACTTGCCGCCTCCAGGAGTGGTGGCGCACACGATGCGCTTGAGCTGAGGTCGGCTGCCATCGCGCAGAGCGGCGCACAGCAACCCGAATTGATCTTGGTGGCGACGAAACATTGCTGCGGTGACTTCGGGAGCGGCGTAAGTACTTGCGGAGGCTTTTGCGGCGCGAATCAGGACTTGAAGTGTTGCTGCCACCCAATGACCTGAGCAGACAAGTCAGGCAGCGAATACACGATCTGGATCTCGGGCCGCGCCAGCGAGAGCTGGATCTCAACATCCTGGCGGCGCCCGTAATCGGGATGCACGCCCACAAACAGAGGCTTGCGTTCTCTGGAGTTTGAGCGCCAGTAAGCCCAGGCTCCCAGTTCGAAGAGCGTGATGGGGCACAGAGTCTCGCACGGGAACCAGAACGAGATGGCCGTGGCCCGGCTCAGGTTCAGGTGCTCCCACTCGATCTGCTCGCGCGCCGCCCCAGCGTCGCCCATCGGGAACTGAGCGCGCAAGGGGTTGAGCAGCGTAAGATCGGTGCCTTCGAGCAAGGCGCGCAGTTCGTGCTGCCACGGCGGGCAGCCGCTGATGCCCCCGGCCAGGAACAGGCTGGGCTCGGGCGGCACGAGCGGAGGCGCTTCGTAGTAATTCATGCTGTGGCGGCGGCGTGAGCGATTGAGATCCTGCGCCTCAAGTCACAAGCGCTTGCCAAGTTTAGCGCCTCAAGTACCTGCGGCACTGCCTCGCGGCTCAGTAAAGTACTTGGAATGGCCTTGCTCTCATTGCACGAAATCTCCTACGCCTTTGGCGAAACCGCTCTGCTCGACCGCGCCTCGCTGCACTTGCAGCCCGGCGAACGCGCTGCACTGGTCGGTCGCAACGGAGCCGGAAAATCCACCTTGCTCGCCCTCATCGCCGGAGAGCACACGCCCGATTCGGGCACAGTAGTCTGGCAAAGCGGCGCGCGCTGGGCCTTTCTGCCTCAAGATGTGCCCGCTCACCTGAGCGGAACCGTGCGCTCAATCGTCGAAGCCGGAGCGCGCGAGTCCGAACACCCGGTTGAAGATCATCAAGTGGATGCCTCGCTGCACGGGTTGGGGCTCGATGGCGAGGCCGACTTCAAGACGCTCTCGGGCGGCAATCAGCGCCGCGTCCTGCTGGCGCGCGCTCTGGCCCAAGAGCCGGACTTGCTGCTGCTGGATGAGCCGACCAACCACCTGGACATCGCGGCCATCGCCTGGCTCGAAGAGTACTTGCTGCGACGCTCCAAGGCCGCGAGTATGGCCGTCTTGTTCGTCACGCACGACCGCGCCTTCTTGCAGAACTTAGCCACGCGCATCGTCGAAGTCGATCGAGGCAAGCTGTATTCGCACGACTGCTCCTACGCTCAGTTCCTGGAGCGCCAGGCCCAGCGCTTCGAGGTCGAGGCCAATCAAGCCCAGGAGTTCGATACCTTCTTGGCTCAAGAGGAAGTGTGGGTGCGCAAGGGCGTCAAGGCGCGCACCACGCGCAACGAGGGCCGCGTCAAGAAGCTCAAGGAGTTGCGCGAGGAGCGTTCGCAGCGCCGCAATAAAAGTGGGCGCGCTCAGATGACGATCCAGAGCGGCGACAAATCGGGCCGCGACGTGGCCGAGGCGATTGAAGCTTCGTTCTGGTATTCGCCCGAGCAAGTACTTGTGGACGGCCTTTCGATTCTGGTCTCGCGCGGCGACAAGCTCGCTCTGGTCGGGCCAAACGGAGGCGGCAAGAGCACCTTAATCAAGCTCCTGCTGGGCCAGCTCCAGCCGACCGATGGCCGCATCAAGCTGGGCACGAACCTTCAAATCGCCTACTTCGATCAGGCCAAGGCCGGTCTGGACGAGAGCAAGTCGCTGCGCTGGAACGTGGCTGGAGACAACGAGTTCGTGCTCGTGAACGGCGAGCGCCGCCACATCGTGAGCTACCTGGGCGAGTGGCTTTTCCCGCGCGACCGCATCAATCAGCCCGCTCGCATCCTCTCGGGCGGCGAGAAAAGCCGCCTCTTGCTCGCCAAGCTGTGGACTCAGCCCGCCAACTTATTGGTGCTGGACGAGCCGACCAACGATTTGGACATCGAGACTTTGGAATTGCTGGAGCAGCTTCTGGTGGAGTTCGAAGGCACGCTGCTGCTCGTCTCGCACGACCGCGCCTTCTTGAACAACGTCGCGACGAGTACGCTGTCGCCCGATGGCGCGGGCCGCTGGAGCGAGTTCATCGGCGGCTATGAGGACATGGTTCGCCAGCGAGCCGCGGGTGCGCCTCAAGTACTCGGGGTGCCCGCCAAAGCCAAAATCGAAGCGTCGAAGTCGAACGGCAACGGAAGCGCGCCGCGAGCGCGGCGGATGTCGTGGAAGGAAAAGCAGGATCTGGAAGCCCTGCCCGCGCGCATCGAGGCGCTCGAAGCCGAGCACGCGGCTTTGGCGGCCAAGATGGGCGAGGCCAGCTTCTACAAGCAGGACGCGAGTGCGATTGCAGCCGCCAATGCTCAGTTGTCGAAGCTGGAGAGTGATTTGGAAGCGGCGTTTGCGCGCTGGGAAGAGCTTGAAGCCGTCGCGAACGCGCAGGCCACAGCCGTGTGAGGAATTAGCCACAGATGGCCACTGAGAACCATCCGCCCAAAGGGCACCCGGAGTACAGAGATTTGAAGAGAAAGCTGCAAGTACTTGCTCTTCTTTCCTTGTCTTCTCCGTGCTCCGGGTGCCCTTTGGGCGGATGGTTCTCAGTGGCCATCTGTGGCTAATTCTACTTCTCAACCGTTACCGCTTCGCCCGTCTCCGCAGCTTGGAACAAGGCCATCAGGATGCGGAAGTTGAACAGCGCGGCTTCATTCGTCAGCGCGGGAACATCGCGGCCTCGCGTCGCCTGGAAGAAGGCGATCAGAGGGCGCTCGCCCTGGTTGATCTCCCACTTCTGCTCGTCCTCGTCCACGAAGCTGAGCTCTTGCTCGGCTGTCTTGCCCTCGTGGTAGGCGCGCTTGGTGCCCGAGGCCTTCCAGTCCCAGGCCCAGCTCCACTCGAAGGCGCCGCGCGTGCCCTCGACCTCGCTCAGGCTCTGGGCCTTGCCGTGCGTGCCCGAAGCGCGCTCGTAATCGACTGTCACTTTGGCGCCGCTTTCGGTGTGCCAGATCATGGTGGCTCCGGCGTGCGTCTCGACATCGAAGACATCTTCTGTTGGGTCAGCGGGAGTTTGGGGGCGAGCCCACCACGCGTGGCGCACTTCGACCTTCGTTGGACGCAGCAGAAAGGTCAGGTTGGCCAGGTCATAGACGCCCCAGTCCACCAGGATGCCGCCTCCGGCCTTGGACTTGTCCATGAACCACTTCGAAGCGGGCTGATACTCGATGCCAGGACGCCCCCAGCCCCCCTTATAAACGTGGCGCACGTGGTATAAATCGCCGATCTCGCCGTCTAAAATACGCTGCCTCAGCTCGCGCGTCGAGACCATGTTGTGCAGCCGCATCGAGCAGTCGCCAAACAATTTGCCGTTGCGATGAGCCGCTTCCAGAATCTCCTCAGCCTCGCGAAGCGTTGGCGTCAGAGGCTTCTCAACAAGCGTATCGCGGCCCGAGTTGAGCGCGGCCACAGCTCCAGCGCGGTGCAGAAAGGGCGGCGTGGCGATGATGGCGATGTCGCCTTCTTGAGCCGGGACGGAGAGCATCGCGGAGGAATCGGCGTACAACTTTGCCTCGGGGAACTTCTCTCCGAACGAAGTACGTGCGGCTTCGATGGGATCGGCGACGTGGAGTTCCAGGTCCAGATTCTCCATCTTGGCCAGCTTCTGAGCCGTCTGCGAGTGCGAGCGCGCGATGTGGCCCGCGCCGATGAGGAAGATGCGAAGGGTGTTCATTTTCAAATGATAAGTGGTGAATCAACAAGTACTTGAGGCTCAGTTCGTGAAGTAGCCGGGCGCTTCGAGCAGCAAGCGGCCGCTTGAGTTGGGCAGAATCCAGGCGCCGTCTGTGCCACGCTCCAGTTCGGCTCCGTTCCAAGCGCGCAGGGACTTGATCTTCTCAGGCAGCTTCAAGCTGAGCCCAGTCAGGCTCATGCGCTCCTCGATGATGTCGATGTCCAAGGCCTTGCGCACCGGGATGTAGTGCAGCAGAGTCAAGATCAAGTCGTCGCCTCGGCGGAGGGGCAGGCAGCGCACCGTTGTGGGGAGCCCGGAGCCAAAGGGCGCGAGCCCAACAAGGCGCTGCATGGCTTTCTTCCAGGCGTCGCGTGCGGCCAGGTTTCCTGTCTGACGATACTCGCGGAAGATTGGGTCCGCGAAATAGATGAAGCGCTCTCCGGCGATGATGGCCGGGAACTTATCGGCGTGGCGGACGGGCGGCGTCTGGAAGTGCGAGGAGAAGTGGGCGTCGGTGCGCTGGAAGTACGGCAAGACACGCTCTGCAAGTACTTGCACCTCGGCTCCGGGCACAACATTGGTGCCCTGGGCGTAGAACACGCGGTCGCTTTGGGCGGCTTCGGGCCAGAAGCCTTCCAAGGCGCGCCAGTAGGTCGGGAACTTCTCGCCTTCGCCCTTGAAGCTCAAAGGCAGGAAGTCGAGCGCCCAGTTGCCGCTCGCGTCGCGGCCCGCGTGGTGCGAGATCAGGAGCTTGCCTCCGTACTGGAAGTACTTCTGCAGGCTGGGCTTGAGAGCATCGGTGACGACAACCGAGTCGGGCAGAATCAGCAGCTCGAAGGGCGTTAAGTCCGAGACATCATCTAAAATCGAGACATCGTAACCGGCTTCCTCGCACATCGTAACGACGCCTTCCTCGGACTTCTCACTTTCGTGTCCGCGCCCAGGATACGAAGGCGACAAGGCGCCGATGTGCAAGATGGGCTCAGCCCCTTCATAGAACGGCTCGGCCTCTTCGACTTGCTTGTAGACGGCTGCGATCAGCTCGTAGGCGGCTGGGTCTAAGATGCCGCGTGGGGGAAGCTGGTCGCCGACCGAGCAGGCTCCGCCGTGAGCTTGCGACTGGAAGCACTCGAATTCCAGAGCAGGCTGGGGCTTGATGCCGCCGAAGTCGCCCCACTGACGCTGGAAGCGGCCCGTCATGCCCAGCCAGGGCTTGCCCCAACGCCCGATGCGGCGCACCATGCGCGGGAAGTGCCCGTAGCCCCAGAAGCCCGAGGGCAAGGACTCGATCTCGAAGTGGGTCTGGAACTCGGTGCGCGTGCGCTGGCCCACGCTCGCGTCCACGGACGAAAAGGTGTTCGAGTTGTAGAAGATCGTGGCCTGGGGCTGCAAGCCGCGGATGATGCGCGTGAACTTCGAGGTGAAGTCGTGCTGCGCCAGGGACTCGAAGCGAGCGTTGGTTTCGGCATCGTCGCGCAGCAGGCCGTGCTTGTCACGAAATCGCAGCGAGGGCTCGCTCCAGCAGGCATCGGAGTGCATCATCAGGATGTCCAGGAACAGGCCATCAACAGGATAGCGCTCCAGGATCTCGCGCAAATGCGCCTCGATGTAATCCTGGTAGTCGGGGTGCACAAAGTTGTTCCACTTCCAGGCTCCAGGAAAATGGCCCTCACCGCTGGCTGCGCCGCTGCCTCCCGCGAACAGCCCATCGCGCCGCATCTGGCGCCACAGCGGGAAGCGCGTGGCCACATCTTCTTCCCACACGACCGTGGTGTAAATCGGGGCGCGGATGCCTTTGGAAAGCAGCACCTCGATCTGTTCGCCCAGCAAGTCGCGGCCATGCAAAGCCGGGTGCTGAGTGCCGTGCTTGGTCGGGTAGTAGCACATCCCGTGGTGGCACTTGGCGAAGACTGTCACCGAGTTGACGTGAGCCTCGGCCATGGTCTGCGCGAAGGCCTGGGCGTCGAAGTCCACAGAGACATCGTGGATGTAAGGCGAGGTATGAAAATCTAGGTGCACCTGGCGGCGGTGCGTGAGCAGCGGCGAGGGCATCGAAGAGGAGGAGGGAGGCATAGCGGAACCACAGGGGTTAAACGGAACGCCTCAAGTACTTGAGGCGAGCTTCGGCGGCAATGTTTAACCCATCTGAGCAGGAGGCGCGTGAAGGGAGGTGCATCAACGAGAGAAGCCCGCTCGTAATGGGCGGGCTTGTGTGGTGCAAGTACTTGTGGCTACGCGGCCTGCCAATCGTAGATCTCGCCCTCTTCCCCTTGCACTTTAGCGTTGAGCAACCGTGCGATCTCAATCAACTTGTCGATTCCTTCAGGCGTTGGGTTCTTGGAGAACAAGTAGCCGCGGTCTGCCCTGTAATCTATCCAAATTTCGTATTCTCCAGGCCCCGACCAGACCGCGAAGTAGGGCTTGTGCTCAGGGGCAATGACGAGCTCAGGATCATCTTGAACAACGGCGAGCCACTCCTGTGCCGTGATGATCAGGCCCTCTTTGTCCAAATACAATTCCTTGCGTGTGATTTGCAATTCGTAGCCCATGACAGGAGGCTGAAGCGTGTTCAACAGCGGCAAGCACTTCCACGTGCAAGTACTTGCCGCTCCACTTCTACCCTTCCGGCAGCGCCTTCACCTCAACATCCGACAACGCGTGCGCCACTCCATTGCTGCTCTGCGCCGCACCCATGCGCACCGTGACCTCGTGCTCGCCGTTGTCATCGTGCAGCGGCACATCGTTCGATTCCAGACGTGCGCCGTCCAGCTCGACCCACAGCACGCCGCGCTCGGCGCCCTCGGGGTTCTCGATGCGCACCACGTAAGTACTTGAGCCGAACCTGTAGCGCAGGCCGAAGCTCGTCCACTCGCGACTCACGTTGGGCTCGACGCGGAAGGAATTGGCGCGCAGCTTGAAGCCCAGCACTTCCTCGACCCAGGCTCGATACATCCAGCTCGCTGAGCCCGTGTACCACGTCCAGCCGCCACGCCCGACCTGACCGGGCAGGTTGTAAATATCGGCGCACACCACATAGGGCTCGACCTTGTAACGCGCTACATCCTCGGGCTCGCGCGCGTGCTCGACTGGGTTGAGCATGGTTAAGAGCTCGACACCCTTCTCACCCTCGCCAGCCCGCGCGTAGCTCATCGCGGCCCACACAGCAGCGTGTGTGTACTGCCCGCCGTTCTCGCGCACGCCGGGCAAGTAGCCCTTGATGTAGCCCGGATCAGTCAGGGTCTTATCGAAGGCAGGGTCGAAGAGCAGGATGATCTTCGCGTCGCGCTTGACCAGGCGCTCTTCCATCGAGCGCAAGGCGGTCTCGCGCCGCTCCAAGTCGCCCGCGTCGCTCAAGACGCTCCAGGCTTGAGGCAAAGCGTCGATCTGCGCCTCATCTGAAGTGTGTGAGCCGAGCAGCTCGCCGTCATCGAAGAAGGCGCGCAAGTACCATTCGCCATCCCAGCACGAAGCCTCAACCGCTTTGGCGTAAGCAACCGCCATCGCGCGGTACTTGGCGGCCATCTCGGTTTCGCTTCGCATCTCGCACACTTCGGCGAACTGGTTGAGCACCTCGATGGCGAACCAGGCCAGCCACACCGATTCGCCCTTTCCCTCGATGCCGACGCGGTTCATGCCGTCGTTCCAGTCGCCGGCTCCCATCAAGGGAATGTCGTGCGGGCCCTTCGTGCAGCCCTTCTCGATGGCGCGGCGGCAGTGCTCGAAGATCGAAGCACGCTCTTCGCAGGGCTCGGGAGGCAGATACGTCTCGTGCTCGCCGGGCTCCAGCAAGCGGCCTCCGAGAAAGTTGGTGACTTCATCCAGCACGCCCACATCGCCCGTGGTGCGAATGTAGTGAGCCGCGACGAAAGGCAAGAAGAGCAAGTCATCGGTGATGCGCGTGCGCACGCCTGCGCCTCCGGGCGGGTGCCACCAGTGCTGAACATCGCCCTCGGGGAATTGGTGCTGGCTCGCTCGAATGATCTGCTCGCGTGTGACATCAGGTGCGGCGTAGACGAGCGCCATCACGTCCTGCAGCTGGTCGCGGAAGCCGTAAGCGCCGCCCGATTGGTAGAAGGCCGAGCGGCCCCAGACCCGGCAGCTGAGTGTTTGATACACCAGCCACTTGTTGACCAGGAAGTTGACCGACAGCACAGGCGTCTCGATCTGCAGCGTGTTGAGCTTCAAATCCCACCACTCGCGTGTGCACTGCAAGTACTTGCGCGGCGCTCCGCTTCGCCTGAGCGCTTCAACGTGCGCCCGAACCTGGCCCACGTTGTCGCACTGGCCCAGCAGGAAAGAAACCTCGCGCTCCTCGTTGGGCTCCAGAGTCACAAGTACTTGGATGGCTCCGCACGCATCCAAACCGGCTCCCACGCGCTCGCCCAGGGTGCGGCGGCGCAGGGCGTCGGGGCTGGTCGGGCTTCCGTTGCGGCCCAGGAATTGGGTGCGGTCGCCGGTGTAGCTACGCGCCGTCTCAACTGCGGCCAAGAACGCCACGCGATGCCCGAAGTCCGCGTGATACGCGTTGCGCGCGGTCAGGACTTGCGCCTCAGCGTCCCAGTCCGTGATGACGAAGGGCTGCGTTTCCTCGCGCGTCGTGCCCAGAATCCACTCGGCGTAGATCGTCACGCTCAAGCGGCGGCGGCGCGAGGAGCGGTTGCGCAGCTTCAAGATCGAGACGCGCACCGGAGGGAATTCATCGTTTTCCGGCCCGCCTTGAATGCCGCACGGGACGAAGTGGATCAGCTCCTGCTCGATGGCGTGCGAGTTGTGCTCGAACACCGAATAGCCCTGGCCGTGCCGCGCGCGATACGCGTCGTCCTCACGAATAGGCAAGGGAGTCGGCGTCCAGATCACGCCCGATTCCTCGTCGCGGATGTAAATGGCGTCGCCCGAAGTGTCCGAAACAGGGTCGTTACTCCACGGCGTCAGGCGGTTCGACTGCGAGTTGCCGCTCCAGCAGAAGCCCTGGCCCGATTCAGTCACCAGCATCCCGAAGTCGGGGTTCGCCAGCACGTTGCTCCACGGCGCGGGCGTGCTCTGGCGCGCCGGCCCTTTGCCATCCAGGAAGATGGCGTATTCCTCGCCATTCTCCGTAAAGCCGCCCAGCCCGTTGAAGTAAGGCAGGGCCATAAAGGGCAGCACGGGCGAAGGTTCTTCAGGGAACTTCGAGCTGAAGGTCAGGCGCTGCGGGGCGGCTGGATTGGCCGGAGCGTTGGCCAACTGCTTGGCGATGCCGCCGCGTGCGGCTACCAGAACCACGCGCGCCACCGAGAACAAGAGCGTCAAATCTTCCTCGGGCATGGTGTCAGCGGTGCGCAGGAAGATGCCGCCGGGCTCGTTGAGCCCAACATGATGCGACATTGAAAGCGCCAGGTTCGAGAGCTGTTCCGTTAACGTCTGGTTGTAGCCTCCGTCCTGCTCGTTCAAGATGACAAGGTCGCTCTGGAAGCCGCGGATGTGCCAGAAGGTGTGCGCGGCCAGGGCCTGTCGCACCACGCCGATGTCGCGCGTGTCGTCGATGGCCACGATCATGATCGGCAAGTCGCCCGAGATGCCGTAGGCCCATAGCCCGCTCTGCCCGCTCTGATTTTCGCGCAGCCTCTTGGCCGGAGCGCGCAGGGCCGGGTGCGGGAACAGCATGAACGAGGCGAGGTGCTGGAAGCGCTGCGCGTCCTCGGGCTGGATGCGCAGGTGATGCAGCTCCAGCTGAGCGTGCGTCCAAGCCGCATCGAAAGCACGCGCTACGGCCTCACCGTCGCGCATCCTGGTGATGGTGCCAAGTACTTGCTCGCGCGATTCGCCCGCCGTGGTCACAAACGCGATCTGCACGCGCTCGCCCGGCTCGACTCGCACGCGGCGCCTCAGGGCGAAGCAAGGATCCAGAACCGCTCCCGTGGTGCCCTCAAGTACTTGCCCAAGCGCCTGCGGGTTGCCAGCGCCGTGCGTGCGGCCCAGGAACCTGGCCCGATCCGTCTCGAACTCGAATTCGTGGGCGGGCTCGTCGCCCTCAAGTACTTGCGAGCAAATCACAGAATGCGCCGCCCACGTGACTTTCTCTTTGTTGGAGCGAGGCCGCCTCCAGGCCAGGATCGCTTCGGATTCGGGCTCGACTTCGGTTTGCACGAACAGCTTGGCAAACGCGGGATGCGCACGATCCGCAGCGTGAGCAGCTAAGGAAACCTCGGCAAATGAAGTCAGCTCGATGTCGCGCGCGCCCTGCGAGTGGTTGACCAGAGTGACGCGCCGCACTTCAGCAGCCGCATCGGGCACGACGGCGATTTCCAGAATGGTCTCGATGTCGCCGTCGCGCCGCCGAAACTCGACCTTGTCCCCCGTGAACAAGGTGCTCGAACTCTTGGCCGCTCGCCTCAAGGGTTGGTGAGTTGCGGACCACAGAGCGCCGGACTGGACATCGCGCAAATAGATCCACTGGCCCCACGAATCTCGCGTTGAGTCAGCGCGGAAGCGTGTGATTTCGACATCCTTCCAGCGCGAGTAGCCGCCTCCCGAGTTGGAGAGGCACAGCGAATACTCGCCGTTGGAGAGGAGCTGGATGCGTGGCAGAGCGGTGTCGGGCGTGGTGATGCGATCGGTGCCTTCGGCTCCACTCGAAGCCACGTTGAGGCGCGAGGGCGGGCGCTCAGGCAGCACTTCGCGCAAGACGCTGGGCGCGACCGGGATGCGCTCGTGCAGCAGCGGCTCAGCCGACTGCACGCGCGGGTCGGCGTGGAAGCGGTTCTGCATCGCTCCATTGTGCAGCACGTTGTCCAGGGCAATCAAGCTCATGCCCTGGTGGTGCACCATGAAGCAGCGCACGATCGCGCCGCGCCCGCTCGGATCTTGCGTGATGGGATCTTCGTCGCGCAACCTCTGACGCGAGTAGTCGATGCTCTCGTAGAAGCCATACTCGCCGCGCATCCCGATCTTTTCCAGCTCGCGCAAGTTGGCCATCGCCCGCCCAGGCTCCAGCATCAAGGCCATCACCGAAGCGTAGGGCGCGACCACAAGATCATCTTCCAGGCCGCGCTTCAGCCCAAGTCCAGGCACCCCGAACGCGTGATACTGATAGGTCTTGTTCGCGTCCAGCGCCGAGTAAGCCGATTCCGAAATGCCCCACGGCACGCCTCGCTCGCGCCCATAATCGGCCTGGCACAAGACTGCCGTACGGCAAGCGTCTTCGAGCATCGAGTTCGCGAAGGGCTTCATCAAGAGCAGCGGCATCAAGTACTCGAACATCGTGCCGCTCCACGATTGCAAAGCCGCGCGCCCATTGCACAGGCCGTAACGCCGCCCCAGAGCGACCCAGTGCTCCAGAGGAATCTCGCCGCGCGCGATCGAGACGAACGAGGTGACGCGGCATTCGGAGGCGATCAAGTCGTAATACGAGTTGTCCTCGCGCATTTCCTCGACGTTGAAGCCGATGCGCAGCAGCTCGCGCTCCTCGTCGAAGAGGAAGCGCATATCGGTTTCATCGGCAAGTACTTGGGCGCGCTGGATGAGATGCTCGGCCTCGGCTCGCATCTCTCCAGCCAGCCAGCACGAGCGCCCGAACTCACGCTCCAGGCGTTCGAGCCACTCGCTTGAAGCTGCCGACAAGTAGCCTCGCGAGCGCAGTTCCAGCAGCGCGCTCATGGTCGGGACACGACCCGCAGCCAGGTCTTCGAGCGAAGGAATGCTCTTGAGCGCGTCGTCGCGGCGGCGCATGATCTCGTCGTCGGGGCGATACGAAGACGCATCCGGCATCTCGCGCAGCAAGCCCATCCAATACAGGTAGCGCTCGACCTGCTGGCTCCAATACTCGGCCTGCGTGACGAGCTGAGTCGCCCAGTAAGCCTCGGGCCGAATCGAGAAGCGCGGGTCCGAAGTCGCGGCTTCCAGATTGGCCTTGTCTCGCTGGCGCACGGCCAGAGCCTTCGGCTGAGGCGCTTGAGCCATCTCAGCCAGCAGCATTTGAGCAAGCTCAGAGCAGGAGCGCAGGCGATCTAAGTAATCAATGGGCGCTTGAACCGGGTCGCGCAGCAAATGCTCCAGCTGAGCCAGAGCCTCGCGCATCGCCGCTGTCGGCGTGTTGCCCGAAGCATCCAGCGCTTCTTGCAGCAAGCCCAGCACATCGAGCAAACCTTCCAAGGCCGAGGCATCGAGCAAAGGCGCGGCAAGTACTTGGCGCACGCCCTGAGCCATGGTCCACAGCGAGCCCAAGAGGTTGCCCGAGTCCACAGCCGAAACGTAGCGCGGCTTGAGAGGCTGCGTGCTCTGGGCGTCATACCAGTTGAAGAAGTGGCCCCGGAACCGTTCGAGCTTCTCGAAAGTGCTGAAGCTTTCGCGGGCGCGCACAAAAATTTCATCGAGCGGAATGTAGCCGAAGTCGTGGGCCGCGAACAGCGAGAGCAGCCACAAGCCCATGTTGGTCGGCGAGGTGCGCTGCGCGATTTCGACGTTGAGCTGCTCTTGATAATTGTCGGGCGGCAGCCAGTGTGTCTGCGGGCCGACGAAGTCATCGAAGTAGCGCCACGTCTGGCGCGACACGCGGCGCAGCAGAGCTTGATCTTCACTGCTCAGCTCGCCAACGGGAGGCTTCTCGCGCCGGCCCGAAAGCCAGCGCACTATAAGCGGAGTCGAAGCCCACAAGAGCAGCATCGGAGCGGCGAGGGGCAACGCAGCGGGCTGCAAGAGAGCCAGGGCCAGCGCGTTGGCTCCGGCCCAGGCCGAGCAAGCGCTCAGGCGAACCAAGAAGGCGCGCTCGCGAGAGGCGGCGTCGCGGTAGTTGCTCTGGGCGGTCTGCCATTCGAGCAGGTCGCGCTTCGAGACGAACTTGCGATACAGCGTGCGCCCAATGGCATCCACGGAAAGCGAAGCCGAGTGAGGCAGCAGAGCCGCATTGAGCGCGGCCCTCGTCAGGTTCATCTTCAGCTCGTGGCCCAACACACGCGGCCCGCCGACGCGATTGCGCGCCCACGACACCAGGCCCATAATCGTGGGAGCCAGCAGCGGCGCGGCCACAAGTACTTGGGCCGCAGCTCCAGCTGCAGGTGAGGCGAGCCAGGCTAAGGGCAGCAGAGCGCAAGCCGCTTCGGGCAGCTTGGATCGGCGCAGGTTATCCGCGACTTTCCAGCGGCTAAAGAGCGACAACGGGTTCGGCACGCGCCCATCAAGGCCAGGAACTGTGGGCAGAATCCAGTCCAGAATCTGCCAGTCGCCGCGCAGCCAGCGATGGTTGCGGCGCGCGTAAGCCAGGTAGTTGGGCGGGAACTCATCGAACAGCTCGATGTCCGAGGCCAGCCCGACGCGCACATAAGAGCCTTCCAAGAGGTCGTGCGAGAGCAGCGTGGCAGGCGGGAAGCGGCCCGCAAGTACTTGGTGGAACGCCTGCACATCGTAGATGCCCTTGCCGTGATACGAGCCCTCGCCAAACAAGTCCTGATACACATCCGAGATGGCATGCGTGTAAGGATCGCTGCCCGTTGCATCGGTGAACAATCGCGAGAAGCGCGTCGCCGTCGCCGAGGGCAAGGCCGTCGAGACGCGCGGCTGGATAATGGTGTAGCCGCGCTTCACTAAGGATAAAGGATGAAGGCTGAGGGATGAAGCCTCGCCGTCTTCCGCCTTCATCCCTGCGCCTTCATCCCTGAGTTCGATGACGGGGCGGTTGAGGGGATGAGCTAAGGTCTCGATCATGCGGCGCGCGGTGTCGCGCGGCAGCTGGGTGTCGGCGTCCAGCGTGATGGCGAAGCGCACGCCTTCGAGCGAGTCGCCGTTCCCGGCGAGCACATGAAGCGCGTCCAGCGAGCCGGAGGCCTCGCCGCACAAAAGGGCGTTGAGTTCTTCAAGCTTGCCTCGCTTGCGCTCCCAGCCCATCCAAAGCTCTTCGGTTTCGCTCCAGCGCCGCTCGCGGCCCAGCAGCAAGAAGCGGTGGCCCGAGCGGAACTCGCCTTCCGGCCCGCTCCACTGCAACGCTGGGTAGCGCGCGTTCAGCTCCTCAATGGCTTGGCTCGCGACTTCCAGGCGGCGCGCGTCCTCGGGCATCACGCGCTGAGGCGCGTCCACGAAGTCCGAGAGCAGGGCAAAGCGCAGGCTGGCGTCGGTATTGGCCAGGTAGCGCACTTCGAGCTTGGCCACCTCTTCGCGGATCGAATTCTCGTCCCCGAGCATCATCGGCACGCCGACCAGAGTGCGCCACTCGGCAGGAACGCCGTGCTCGAAGAACATCTTGGGCAGAGCGCGCGGAGCCAGAATCTTCGTGACTCCGAAGTTCACCAACTGAACCGCCAACTCGCTCGCGGGCAAGAGCGCAAGTACTTGCAGGCCCAGAGGCAGCGAGCTTCCCGCGCGCCGAGCCAGAGCACGAGCCGCGAAAAGAGCGCCACTCGTGGCCAGAGCCAGCGAGCCGAAGTAGAACTTCTCGGGGTGATCCAGGATGAAGCGCCGGATCGCGTCGCGCACCTCGGGCCGATACTGCGCCGCGCGCTCCAGAGCCGGAGCGCCATCGTCTATCAGATGAAAGCCGATGTGCCCAACGGGAGTTGGATCGCTCCAAGTACTTGCACCCCCTGAATCATCCGCGGGCTGAGCGGCTTGGGCCGCTTGAACAGCACGGCGCGCGATGTCCAGCTCAGCGGGAGCGAAGTCGAGCTTGTGCGCGGGGCTCAGCTGCGAGCCGCGCGCGATGCGCTCGACCTGGTGGCGGTAGCGGTCGCGCGTCTGGAAGTCCATCCGCGCGTACACCTGAGCCGGGTCTTGATTCAAGATTTGATGGACGTGCGAAAGCCGCTCAAACAACTCGCGCCAGTCGGCCTGCCCCAAGAATCTGAGCGAGCCGATGATGTTGGCCACCGAGATTTGATCCGCAGCCTCACGCCGGCTTTCGCGGGCCAGGATGTCGCCAAACGAAGTCTTGAGCGTGGCCTCAACCCAGGAACGAACCGTGACGAGAGCGAACTCTTCGTCGTACAAGCCGGACATCAAACGATCCACGAAGTGGTCGTCGATACGGCCCTGCTCGGTGCGCAGGTCGGCGAGCAATTGCAGCATCGTGTCGGGCTCACTGCGCGAGGCGGCGAGCAGGCGGTTGGCCCAGAAGTCGGCTCGCTCGCGGTCGCGCTGGCGCCTGTCGGTCTGCAACGTCAGGCGGCGCAGGCGCTCGACCAGGGCCACACGGAACATCAAGGGCAAGACCCACAGCTCGCCCATCGTCAGGGGCATGACTTCTTGATAAGCGCTGAGGTAATCGTCGATGTTGCGCTCATCCAAGCGGCCATCGGTGTGGCCGGCCAGGTCGTGCGCGATGGCGTAGGCGCGCGTGATGCCGCGCACCTCGTGCACGAAGCCCAGGGGAATGTGGGTGTTGACTTCTTGCTGCTTGGCCGCTGCGGGAATCAAAACGGGCAGCTCGGAGTAGAAGCCGCGCGACAGGTTTCGCCTCACGTCCGCGATCTGGCGCTGGATGATGTAAGAGTTATCGAGCAGCCATTCGCCCGAAAGCGAGATGGGCTGATCTAAGCGCGCGGCTTCGGCGAGCCCTCGGCACACGCCGTTGATGGTGCGCTCGTTGGCGAGCAAGCGCCCCAGCAGCGACTTGGCGCGCCCCTTCCCGAGCAGAGCCGCGTGCTTTTGAGCGGCAGATTGAGCCTGAGCACGCAGCTCATCGCCCACGAAGGCGGGGGCGCGGTCGTCGCGAGGCGGCACGGGAGCCTGAGCTCTGGCTGAAGTCTTGGACTGAGCGCGGGCGCGGATGCGGGCCAGCAGAACCGACTCGTAGCGCGCGTGCGGGCGCACCACGAAGGTCACGGGAGCATCGTCTTCGTCTCGCAGCACGGCCACAGCGTCTTCGAGACGCGCGCGCGGCACCTGAGCCACCAGCACGGTTTCGCCGCGCACAGCCCAGCGCTCATACAGCTCAACTGTGGCCTCATCGACGCCGACGCGCTTCTGAGCGATGGCGGTTCCGGCTTGCCCCAGCGCGGCTCCAATGACACTTCCTGCGACGCCCGCAAGTACTTGCACGGCCAGCGCAGCTTGCCGAGGCAACGCCGCGCCGCTGCTCTGGCGCGGCAGCAGAGCGCTCACGCCGCCCGCCGAGAGCGCGCCGCCCAGGGCCGAAGCCACCAGAGTCGCAGCCCGCTGGGACAGGCGCCTGTTGTCTACGTGCGTGGCGTTTTTTTGAGGTGCAGCCGAAGCCACGTCGGCCTCGCTGCTGCCTTTGGTGATAAGGGCGGTGCGTCCGAAGCCTCCTGCGCTCAGCTTGTGGCGCGCCAGGCGCGCGGCTTCCTCATCGCGGTAGAAGCCCAGCACCAGGCCGGTCGCTTGATTGAGCTGAGCGGGCGTTCGGGGCGAGGAAAAGGGATTGCGTTGGGCCATAACAAGTTCTATTGCTGCTCTTTCTGCTTTTCCTACTCGTTATTTTTTATCTTCTTTCCGGCCTGAGCGCCGCTTCTGGGCTGCCCACTTTCCTTATGGCCGCATTTATTCCGGGCGTTTCGCTGAATTCAGGCTGAAATATACAGCCTTCGCGAATTCGTTGGACCGGAAGCACCTGTAAACACAGAACGCCCGCTGCAAGTACTTGCAGCGGGCGTTCTGTTGGCAGCGCGAGCTTAGATGCGCCTGCCGGTGTTGTCGTCGATGTGGTCGCCGGTGAGGGCATCAGCGGCCTTCTCTGTGACGCCGCGCGTGTCCGTGCCGCTTATGGTCGTGCCCGAGACATGGCTACCTGGTGTCAAGTAGGCGCCCGTGCCCATCGTGCCAGTTCCCTCGTCGGTGGCTTCGGCAGCATCTCCAGTAGCGCCTCCAGCCAACGAGCCAATGGTGCCACCGACAACAGCTCCGACTGGCCCGCCAACAGCAGTTCCGATCAGCCCACCTACAACAGCGCCTGTGGCCAGACCAGTCTTGCCCGCGTGCGTGTCGGCGGGCTCGCCCGTCACGATGTTGTGACCGTGCACATCACCCGAGAAGGAGCCTGTCGAAGACCCTGTAGCGGGTGCCATACCCGCAGCCGTGGGCGAGACGCCCATATCGAACGCGCTGCCCGGCACGGAGGAAGCCATCGAAGAGCCAGACACAGGAGCCATGCCCGCGGCGGTGGGCGAGACGCCCATATCGAAGACATCGCCCGAAGTGCTGCCCACGGGCGCAACGCCTGTGGTGCTTGCGTAGGTGTTGGGGACGACGTTGGGGTTGTGGGGATCGCCGCCCATGTCCTTGGCTCCGTCGCCCGCTGCGGCTCCCAGCATTCCTCCGGCCACAGCTCCGGCCACGGCTCCGACCGGCCCTGCGGCAGCGCCACCGACGATGGCTCCCGAAAGCCCTCCGGCTCCGGCTCCCGCGTTCTTGCCCAGCTCGCCTCCGCTGCCGGTCTCGACGTTCACGTCGTCGTGGTCATCGCCCACGTGGTGAGCCGCTTCGCCAGCCCCGTGGCCCAGCAGGGCTCCGGCCACGGCTCCGATGACGGTTCCAACTGGGCCGCCCACGGCGGTGCCGACGATGGCTCCTGAAATCAGGCCCGAGCCGGTTCCGGCCACGCGGCCCATGGTGCCATCGGATTCGTGGGCTCCCTCGACGGCCTCGGGCGAGACGTGTGCCTGCCTCGGGTCGACGATGGGGTCGTTCTCGTTACGAAATGTGTCGCTCATTGCTTCCTCCGTTAATCTCATGCTCCATCGCCCCAGCCCGATCCGCAGCAGCGCGGCTCCACCAGAGCGCGCGTGCCTCTCGCAAATCGCGTTCCCCAGCGCACCAAACGCCGATCAATATGTCCAGCTCACGTCCAGCGCCAGCAAAATCGCTTATTCATCAGGCGCTTCGGCAGGCGCCTTGAGCTGCAAGCGTGGCCCTCTTACACGAGATTCGCCCTCGCGCCGCGTCCAACCGTTCTTGTCGAACCATTCGAGCAGAGGCAGCGCCCACTTGCGCGAGACGCCAAAAGCCGCGCCCGCCGCGCCCACGCTGCAAGTACTTGCTCCTCCAAAAGCCTCTTCCAGAGTCGCCGCGCCCGCTTCCATCCTGGCGCGCGAAGTGACGAACGAGCCCACGCGCGTCCACTCACCCGAGCGCAGCCAGGCGCTCAGTATCGAGCGCGCCCGCTCGCGCCGCGAAGGTTCAACCGCAAGAATCAATTCCTCGGGCGAAAGCAACTTCCAATGCGCCTCGGCATCGGCGTGCTCCAGGGCTTCGCGCACTTCATCGCGCTGAACTTGATGAGAGGCGTGGCGGATCAAGCTATTCTCGATGCTCCACGCGCCGCGCCGCGCGCCCTCTTCGAGCACAGCCGAGCGCAACTCAGGAGACGCATCATGGCCCAACTCGCTCAGCGGAACCGCTTCAAGTGAAGGATGCCGCGCGTGCGCTTCTTGCAGCTGCAGCCCCAGAACCTGACCTGCCGCTTCAAAGTCCTCGCGACGCCAGAGGTGCGAGCCGCGCCAGATAATTTGGCCGCTCGCCTCAAGTACTTGCAGCAGAGGCTCCACGTCCAGAAGCTGCAGCGCACGCCTGAGATCATCCAACCTCAGCCCGGCGCGCTCGGCGCTTCTTAGCAAGACGATAAGCAGGGACTCAGGGCTGCGCTCAAGCTCAAGGACTTGCCGCAGCACGAACGCCTTTGACACCGGATTCCAAGTGCGCGAATCCTCGGGATTGAGCAGCAAGCCACCTCCTACAATGTGCTCGCTCGACACTTCGCGCAAGATGAAGCGGTCGCCGATCGCTCCAGCCAGAGGCTTGTCCAAGCGCAGCCGCGCCACGCCGCTCTGCCCTGGCTGCATCTCGTTCTGAAACAGGTTCAGGTGCGCTCCGACCTCAGCCGTACCCGCGTGCAGGCGCAGCACGCTGTTCCTCTTGAGCCCGCGCGCGGCATCATCCGCCACTTCAACCCAGGCGACCCAACTCGCGCCAGGCAGCAAGAAGCCCGGCGTGCTCAAGATCGCGCCGCTCAACACTTCATCCACGCCCACTCCGGCCAAATTGAGGGCGCCGCGCTGCCCGCGCTCAAGGACTTGCACTTCCTGCCCGTGCGATTCCAGAGAGCGCACTCGCACCCGAGAAACTTGGCCTCCAGGCAGCAGCATTTCCAGAGGATCTTCGGCCTCAACTCGCCCCTGAGCCACGCTGCCCGTGACGATGGTGCCGCGTCCGGCAATCGAAAAGGCGCGGTCGATGGAAATCCTGAAGGGCTTCTCGCTCTTAGATTGGTGGCTGCGCTGCTCTTCCAGATCGTCGCAGGCACGCGCGATGTGAGCCTTCAGCTCCTCCAGACCAAGCTCCTGGCGCGCCGAAACCGCCACGATGGGCGACTGAGCCCAGCCGCTTGCATCCAGGAACTCGCGCAGATCGGCGCGCGCCAGCTCCAGAAACTCGTCCTCGACGGCATCGCGCTTGGACAGCACGCCAAGTACTTGAGGCACGCGCCCCAGCTTCAAGGCCCGCGCGTGCTCACGCGTCTGCACGCTGACGCCCTCGTCCGCAGCCACCACAAGCAGGGCCACGTCCACGCCCGAAAGCCCGGTCAGGGTGTTCTTAAGGAACCTCTCGTGGCCGGGCACATCGACGATTCCCACGCGACGCGCGCCGTGCCCGATGTCGGGCAGATCCAGAAAGGCAAAACCGGGCACGATCGAGAGCCCGCGCTCCTTTTCCTCGCGCAGCCTGTCGGTCTCGATGCCCGTGAGCGCGCGAATCAAAGCCGTCTTGCCGTGATCCACGTGGCCCGAAGTGCCGATGAGAAAGTGCATAACACAGTAATGAGGTGGCTGGGTTGCAACCCTGAGTTCGTCTTGCCGCGTGAAACGCATGACCTCACAACCCCGCGATCTCATTGAATAACAACGGCGTCGGGGACGCCCCGGCCTCCTGGCCACTCCAGGCTCGCGCTTCCTGCTTTGAGCGACATTTGAGTGGAGGAGCCGCCATCTAAATTGAGGGCATCCGGGCAGCCCAGGCCGCGCACGAAGCACAAGGCCCAGCCTCGCAGCGAGAGCACATCATTGCAGGCGGCCACGATCACGCGGCCCTGAGCATCAATGCCCAAACCCGTGCGCCGATCCCACTGGTCCTTGAAAGTGCCCAGTTGCCCTTGCTTGGCCAGCAGAGGGCCGCACTGTACAGCCGACTCGTAACGCACCCCGCGCCCCAGCGCCGCGCTGAACTCAGTTGCGCTCACGATCTTGGCCTCACTTCCACTTGGCTCGCCTGCTTTCTTGACGCGGAACACGCTCCAGCGCGAGCCGTGGGGCTTGGAGATCAAGCGGCCCTGGCTCAAGCGCACGCCCAGCGAGCGGCCCTGGGCATCGAAGAAACCTCCGTTGACAGCGGCCAGGGCTTGAGCTTGAGCGCGCCAGGCCGGAGCTTCCAGAGCCTGCCCAGATGAGCCGACCGCGACCTGCAGCCGTTCAGGAGCCACGCGCAAAGCCACAACAGGAGCCCGGTGCCCGCCATCGTCCCACATAAAGCGGCGCATCTCGATGCCGGGCGCGATGAGGCTCCAGGCTTCCTTAGCCACACCCTGCGAGCTTGCGGCTGCTTCAGGTGAGAGAGATGAGTTGCGAGCGGAAGTCGATGTTCCCGCTTGGCCTTGAAGATGCGGCCTCATCGAGCAACCAGTGAGAAGCGCGAGGGCGGCTACTGTTGAGAGCCGGGCGCAAGTCCAGAGCAAGTGCATGGCCCTGAATTTTAGCAGCCCACGCTCGCCCATTCAGAAGAGATGCCCGCTTCCAGCCCCAAGTACTTGGGGCAGAATAAACCGCACAAAAACTCGCGGAGCGAGGCACACTCTACCCAAACCACTCTAAGGACAACGCCGTGAACCTCTCCCACCTCGCTCTGCCCGCGCTCACGCTGCTCGCTCTCTCCACGCCCGCCCAGTCTCAGCAAGCCACGCCTCAAGCCGCAACCGAGCAGCCATTTGCGTTTGTGCTGCCGTGGAACGATGCTTCCAAGACCGTGATCGATGCTTCGGGCTTGAACCCCGCGCCCTTGAACGAGTCGCGCCGCCTGCGTGCGGTTGGAGGCCACTTCCGCGACGCCACGGGGCGCAGGGTGCGCTTGCTGGGCGTCAACATCACGGCAGGAATGGCGTTTCCCACGCACGAAGACGCGGCTCAAGTGGCGGCTCGGTTGCACAAGTTCGGCGTCAACTGCGTGCGCCTGCACCACATGGACGCTCCGTGGGCCAAGCCCAACATCTTCTACCTACAAGACGGCTCCGACAACAAGGCGACCACCGCGCTCTCGACCCAGAGCCTGGATCGACTGGACTTCTTCGTTTCTCAGCTCAAGCAAAACGGGATCTACGTCGATCTCAACCTCCACGTCTCGCGCGCCTGGGACAAGGCCAACGGCTTCGAGGCAGTCGCCGCGCCAGGCCAGGAAGTGCCGGGATTGGGCAAAGTGCTGGCTTACTTCGAGCCGCGGGCCATCGCTTTGCAGCAGCAATACGCCACCCAGATCTTGACGCACTTCAACCCTTACACCGGATTCACCTACGCGCGCGATTCAGCCGTGGCCTTTGTCGAGATGAACAACGAGGACTCTCTGCTGGGCGCGGCCTACTCGCTGGGCACGCTGCCCGCTTCCTATCAGAACACGCTGCAAAGCCAGTGGAACGCCTGGCTCCAGAAGCGCTACGGCTCAAATGAAAAGCTGCTCGCCGCCTGGAACCGCGAAGCCGTTCCCATAGGCGAGAACTTCTTCCCCGATGGCCGACTCGCCGGTGGGATTCAGAACTGGACATTAGAGCAGCACGAAGGCACCAAAGCCGGGCTTGAGGCTCAAGATCCAACAGGCGACAACGCGCCTGCGGGCCGCGTCTTGAAGCTGAGCCCGACTCAGCTCGATGGCACGGAGTGGCACCTTCAGCTTCATCGCACGGGGCTCGATTTGAAGGACGGGCAGCTTTACACGGTTTCGTTTGCGGCTCGTGCAAGTACCTCGCGCAGCGTCGGCGTGAGCGTGCGCCTGGATCAAGATCCCTGGAGCAATCTGGGGCTGGACGAGCGTGTTGTGCTGAGCCCTTCGTGGAAGAGCTACTCGTTCTCGTTCCGCGCGCGCCAGCCCGTGGCCAACCACGCGCGGCTTTCGTTGGTGGCCGGGGGCGCTCAGGGCGATGTGTTTGTCGCCGATGTCGCTCTGCGTCCCGGAGGCGGTGGCGTGGCTCTGCAAGAAGGGCAGAATCTGGAAGCCGGAAACATCGCGATGGCTCGGCTGGCTCCCACGACTGTGGGCCGCGACTGGGCTCAGTTCCTGATGGACACCGAAGACTTCTACGCCCAAAGCATGAAGTCTGCGATTCGGGCCACGGGCTCGCAGGCTCCCGTGCTGTGCTCGCAGGCCTCGTATGGCGGCGTGGGCGGATTGAGGCGCGAGTCCAGGCTGGACATCGTGGATTCGCACGCCTACTGGCAGCATCCAGGCTTCCCGCGCCAGGCCTGGGACATGAACGACTGGCTCATCCCCAACACTTCGATGACTCTCGCCACCAACGGAGGCACTTTAGCTGAGCTGGCGGCTTATCGAGTGGAGGGCAAGCCCTTCACGGTCACGGAATACGATCACCCCGCGCCCAGCGAATACGGAGCCGAAGAGGTGCCGATGCTGCTCTCGATGGCGGCCTGGCAGGATTGGGACGGCGTGTTCCTGTTCGAGTATGGAAGCACGAGCGCTGACCAGAGCGAGAGGCTCTCAGGCTTCTTCAACCATGCCAGCAACCCGGCCAAGTGGAGCTTCCTGCCCTCGATGGCGCGCCTGTGGCTGGGAGGCCAGCTCAGCCCCGCGCCGCAGTCTCAAGTACTTGTGCTGCCCACTTCAACGGTTACGCCGCTGGCCGCCTCGGGGCAGGGCGGCGACTTCTGGCGCGAAAGCCTGGGCGATGGCAAGTTCTCGCCGCGCTCTCTGCTCCAGGCCCGCTCCTCCGTGCGCCTGAGCGACACCGGAGCTGCGTGGCTGGATCGAAGCTCTGAGCCCAACAGCACGTCCACGCTCACCTGGCGCACGCCGGATCAAAACGCAGGCCCCAGCCTGCTCCAGTTCGCCTGCCCCCAGGCCATAGGAGCCACGGGCTTCCTGGGCGGGCGGAGCACTTCCGTTGGCCCCGCGACCTTTGATGTCGCCCCCAGCGCGCGCAACTTCGCCTCGCTGACTTTAGCTGCTCTGGATCTCAGGCCGCTCGCCCAGTCGCGCTCGCTGCTGCTGACGGCTGTGGACAAGGCCGAGAACACGGGGCTCCAGTGGAACGCGGCGCGCACCTTCGCCGCTAACGCGTGGCAAGGCCCCGTCCAAGCCTTCGGCGTGAGCGCTCGCATCTCGCTGCCCCTGAGCGCGCGGCAGGCGAAGGTCTTCGCCCTGGACCCAAGCGGAGCGCGCCGCACCGAGATCGCTTCCAACCTCGAAGGTGGGCGGCTCAACTTTAAGATCGCGCCCGGCGATAAGACGGTGTGGTATGAAATCGCGGCTTCGTAGGGGACGAGCATCGGAACCGGGGTCACACAAGCCGCCTGCAAGTACTTGCAGGCGGCTTGTGTCATTCCAAGAGCGTGCGGGAAGCACAAAAGCCCTATCTGCTGTCATGCTTCGAGCAGTTGTGCGTGCCTCAAGCTCCAAAGTATTTCCTGTCCAAAGTCCTGTAGTTAATCGCCTCGGCCACGTGATGCAGCTGAATCTCATCAACTGAATCCAGGTCGGCGATAGTGCGCGCGACTTTGAGAATACGATCGTAAGCGCGAGCCGAAAGCGCGAGCTGGTTGATGGCGCTCTTGAGCAAGTCGCCCGCGCCTGGAGCCAGGACGCACTGCTCGCGCAGCAGGCGCGGCCCCATCTGCGCGTTGCACGAGACGCCCTCGCCCGAAAGCCTCTCGACCTGGCGCGCCCGTGCCCTCTTGACGCGCTCGCGCACCTCTGAGGAGCTTTCGCCTTGAGAGCGGCCCATCAGCTCTTGAACGCTGAGCCTGGGCACTTCCAGATGCAGATCAATGCGATCCAAAAGCGGCCCTGACAGGCGGCTCTGGTAGCGCCGCACCTGAGTCGGAGCGCACGAGCACTGGCGCCGCGCATCATTGAGATAACCACAAGGACACGGGTTCGAAGCCGTGATGAGCTGGAACCTCGAAGGGAAGGTCAGCGATTGGGCGGCGCGTGCGATCGAGACTTTGCCGTCTTCAAGAGGCTGGCGCATCACTTCGAGCACGTCGCGGTGGAACTCGGGCAACTCATCTAAGAACAAAACGCCGTGGTGAGCCAGGGAAATCTCGCCGGGACGAGGCATCGAGCCTCCCCCAACCAGGCCAGCGTGCGACACCGTGTGGTGAGGCGAGCGGAAGGGACGCTGCGTAACCAAGCTCTGCCCGCTTTCGAGCAGGCCCGCCACCGAATACAGCTTGGTGACTTCGAGAGCCTCAGCTAAAGTCAGCGGCGGCAGAATCGTAGCGAAGCGGCGTGCCAGCAAAGTTTTGCCGCTTCCTGGAGCGCCGATCATCAGGCAGTTGTGGCCGCCTGCCGCAGCCACTTCGAGCGCTCGCTTGACGTTTTCCTGGCCCTTGACGTCGGACCAGTCGCAGTCCGAGGGTGTAGCGGCGAAAGCCTCTTCTTCGATGTGAGTCGAGGTCGGCTCGCGGTTATCACCTCCCAGCAGCTGAACCGCATCGGACAGAGAATCGACGGGGAAGACCTTCAGTCCCTCGACCACCGAAGCTTCCATGGCGTTGGCGCGCGGCACGATCAGCGCGCTCTTGCCCATGGCCCTGGCTCCCAGAGCCATGGGCAAGGCTCCGTTGACGCCTCGCACTGCGCCATCCAACCCAAGCTCGCCCACAGCCGCGAACTCTTCGCCCCAGCGGGCCGAGATCTGACCATCGGCCAGCAAAATGCCCAGAGCCATAGGCAAATCGAAATGCGGGCCCTGCTTCTTGATGTCGGCTGGAGCCAAGTTGACTGTTACGCGCCGCTGGGGAAACGACAGCCCCGAGTTACGAGCCGCCGAGCGCACACGCTCCGACGACTCACGAACCGCTGCATCCGGCAGACCCACAACTTGAAAACCCGGCAGCCCTCCGGCCACATCGACCTCAACACGAACTCCGTAAGCATCCACACCCAGAAGGGCTAAAGCATCCACTCGCGCCAGCATAATCTCCCTTTCATTTCTCTTTCTCGACATTCCCAACCCCACGGATATTCTAACCCGGCACAGCCGCCGAAGGCTCGAACATCACGCGTTCGAGGCGCCGCAAGTACTTGCAGCACGCCCGCGCCCTTTGGTTAAGCTGCAACCCACTCGCTTGAACGCTGAACCCGGAGAACACATGAAGATTCACAAGATGCTCGCCCTCGCGCTTTGGATGCTGGGCGCCGCCTGGCTCAGCCCTACTCACTCGGCTGAAGCCGCGCCTCAACGCAAGGTGCGCGTGCTGCTGATCTCGGGCGACTGGCAGTCGCAGGCCTGGTATCAGGATAAGTGGATGGGCGGGCAGAAGCTGTACCGAGGCCGCTACATCGCGCAGCAAGTACTTGCAGCCAAGCCCAATCGCTTCGAGTTCGTGGACATGACCAATTACGAGGCGCAGCAGTATGTGGATGCCAATTACCTGTCGCAGTTCGACGTGGTGCTGATGGGTGACATCGTGGGCTGGTCGCTGCCGCCACGCTTTCACGAAGGGCTCAAGAGCTTCCAGGCGCACGGCGGCGGCGTGGCTTACATGGCCTCGTGGAAGTGGGAAACCTCCATGCTCGACGGCTCGGGCTTGGAAGACGTGCTGCCCGCGCGCTTCGGAGTCCAGGGCCAGACGCAGGACTGGAAGGCCTTCGACAAGATGCTGAGCGACAAGGAGTTCGTGCCCCTGGTCGCTCAGCCGAGCCCGATCACGGAGAACCTGGATTGGGGTTCGGCTCCAACGCTTGCGCAAGCGTTCAGGATCTTGCCCAAGGCGGGCGCTCAAGTACTGCTCAAGGCCCCGAGCGGCGCTCCTATTCTGGCCGCCTGGCAGCACAACGGAGGGCGCGCGATTTTGTCGTCCTCGATCTGGAGCAACGATCAGCTGTCCGAGAAGTTCGGCGCCTGGAACCGCTTCGGCCTCTTCACGGCCCAGATGCTGAGCTGGCTCGCCCAAGATTCCAAAGCCCAGATCATCCAGCCGCGCGATCAAGTCGGCCAGCTCGCGGTTTCCGTTGATGCCACGCGCGCCTTGAATGTGGTGTCGGCCAAGCAGTTCAGCATCCACGCCGCGCAGGATGATCCTGGTTTGGCTCCCCTCGAAGGCGAGGCGCTCAAGAACTTCGAGGCGCTGAATCTGCGCGGCGGCTTCGCGCGCTTGGCCGACAAGGACGTGGAGAACCAGAACGATGACGATGATCCGAACCACATCAACCCGGCTGGGTTCAACTGGAAGACCGTGGACGCTCAGCTAAGCGAGATCAAGAGGCTGGGACTGGAGCCCATCATGCTGATCGAGGGGCCTGGCTACGGCGAGCCCAAGTGGATGTGGCAAGACGGTCCGTGGAGCAAGCCGGGCCCGCGCGGAATCGCTGAGCTGAGCGAGCACGTGGCGGCCATCATCGAGCACGCCAACGGAGGCAAGGGAACCGACGCGGGCTACAAGCTCAACCTGCGCTACGTTGAGCTGGCCAACGAGCCCGACATCAACCCTCGCACCGTGGACGGCTTCGTCAAGCTGTTCAAGGCCGTGGCCGCGCGCGTGCACCGCGATTATCCAGGTGTCAAGCTCGGCGCCTTTGGCTCCTACGAGACGCCTTATCTGTATGAGTTCATGGACAAGGTCGGCAACGACCTGGACTGGGTGTCGCGCCACCCTTACGGCTGGACCGGCGAGATGCTGTTCGCGGCTCAGGATCAATACGCGGCCTATCGCCAGGCTCATGGACTCAAGCCTATTGAGTTCATCATCACCGAGTGGGACTTCTGGATTCAGGGCCGCGCCAAGTTCGACTACATGATGCTGCGCGACTTCGAGGCGGTGCGCCGCGCCAACTTAACCGGAGCCCTGCACTACCGCCTGGGCCAGTATGCTGAGCCCATCTATATGTTCGGCGTGCTGTGGACAGGCTCGGGCCAGGAAAAGGGCGCCGGAGCCAGGGGCACGCCGATGCACGACGCATATGACTCGTTCTGGGCCTGGCGCGACTTCCGAGGCTCGCGCGCTCCGGTACAAGTCTCGTCGCCTTCGCCTGGCCTGGCCTCGCACCTCTTCGCCGACGCCGCTCGCGAGGGCGACACCCTGAGCACGGTCTTGTATTTCGATCGCGGCTATGACGGCACTGGCTGGAGCGACTTCGCGCGAGGCATCCACTTCAACCACGCCCGCGTCTCTTTGAACATCAAACTTCCGCCCTCAGCACGCGCGCGCACCTTGACTATGAGCCGCGCCACAGGAGAAGGCTTCGAGATCCTGCCGCAGACCGCCACGGTTCCAGCCGGAGCCACCAGCTTCACGCAGACGGTCGAAGTCGAGCCCAACACCGCACTTTCGCTCACGGTCCGCTGATTGATGGCGCTGGTGGCTGCTGCAAGTACTCGGGGCCGCCTTGAGTTATGCTGAGATCAGTTCGGCTTGATGGAGGACAGATGAAGATTCGTAAAGCCTCCACAGTGCCCTTGATCGTTGCCTGCCCCAACTCTATATCCAACAGTGGGATAGAGGCTACACATAGCCTCTATCCTACTGTTGGCTCTATCATTGCGAAGCGAGAAGTAGCCAAAGCGCGGCTTTGCACGCCCTCAAGTACTTGCACCCTTCAAAATCGGTTCCGGCGCGTTCCCGTGCTGGCGTCGAAGGCCGCCTGGTGCAGCGCAATGCGCGGCGTCTCGCCCTCAGCCAGCCACACTTCGATGACATCGAAGCGGCAGGCGACTTCCCACAGGCCAGGCTCACGTTCGGCGTTCAGGGCCAAGTAAGCCTCGGCCAAGCGCACGATCTGGCGCTGCTTGGTCGCGTCCACGGCCTGTCCCGGAGTGCCCCACTCACCCGAAGCGCGGGCCTTGACCTCAACGAAACACAGCGTCCCGCCCTGATGCGGCACGCCGTCCCAGGCCACGATGTCCAGCTCGCCCCGCACCTTCAGCCGCGCGCCGCCACCACTGGCCTCGTGAGCCGAGGGCCTCCAGTTGCGCTCCACGATGGCAAAGCCACGCGCGATCAGGAACTTGGCCGCCAATTCTTCGCCGCGACGCCCCAACGCGTGCCTTGCGTCCGGCTCGCCTGCAGAGGACGAGGCGCTGGCCTCAACCAAGCGCGCTTTAGAAGCCATAAATCCTTGTGAATCGGAAGATCCCCTGAAAATTGCGCATCCACAAAGCATTAACAAGCGAGGCCAGAGCCCCGCTTGCTAATGAAAGTTCTTGATGCACGGCTCCAGGAGCCAGAGCAATTCTTAAGGCTGAGAGCTACCCGAAGCGCCAGGACGTGGACCCCCCGGAGCGCCAGCGGGTGGCCCTCCACGAGCGCCAGGAGCGGGAGGTGGCCCTCCAGGCGATCCCGGTGGTGGGCCGCCTGGGGCGCCGGGCGGTGGGGCGCCTGGTGGTGGGCCGCCAGAAGAGGAAGAGGCGCCGGGTGAGGCACCTTTCAAAGCGCCCACGTTGGTGGTGGTTGTTGTCGAAGTGGTGGTCGTGGTCGAGGTGCGTGTGGCAGGGCCGCTCGCTCCGGGTGCTCCAGGCGTTCCTATGGCGCGTGCTCCAGGGCGGCGCGGCGGCGGGATGCGCTCGGGCGCGGTGCGCAGCACAGTGGCGGGCGGGGTCAGGGGGATGCGCTGGGCCAGCGTGATGCCCAGGGCGTTGAGTCCCAGGCGCTTCTTGCGCGCGTATTCCTCGTCGTTGAGCCAGGCTCGCACATCAATGGTGGTCGGGGCGTTGATGTCCACCACGGCGTAGCCCAGGCGAACCAACATTCTGTTGAGCAGCAGGCGCTTGTCCTTGAGCTTGCCCTCAGTGCCCATGTAGAACACCTGCACCATGCGCCGCCCGTTAAGATCCTGCGGGAAGCGCGGGTCCTGCTCGACATCGACTTCCTTGCCCTCGCCCAGCGTCCAGCGAGCGATCAAAGCCACCGTTTCCGCGAAGCCGGGCTGCCCAGGCTCGGGAGTGATAATTCCGGCCAGCCTGTACACATCGGCGGTTCCGACCTGCCACTTGCCAGGACTGCCCGTCAAAGACTGCAATTGCAGCAGTTCGCCCGAGAGCACGTTGATAACACGGAACTTCACCGTTTGGTTAGTGCCTCCGTTGAGGGGAGACAAGGTGGTCACACCATCGGCGGGATCGAAAATATCGGGGGCGGGCGTGGGCACGATCGTGGGCGTGGGCTCGGGAACCGGAGGGTGCACCAGGTTGCAGCCCTGGGTCAGGCTCAGAGCAGCGACCACACCGCCGCCCACAGCAGCTTGCAGGGCCAGGCGCAGCGTCTTCAGGTTCTTCCTATTCCACGTGTACAATCGAGGCAAGCGGTGCATATCTGTCATCTTGGCCGTCGCGTTCTCCAGTCTCAACTTCCTCAAGTACTTGCGCCTTCAGCAGTTGGGCCAAGGATACCCAAAACCGCGCTCTCAGCACCATGGTGCCCGCAAGCATCGGTTTCTACATCAAGAATTCGCGGGCGTTGCGATACAAGATCCTGTCGCGCTGCGGGCCCGGAAGCACAGCGTCCTTGATCGCGCCCAGAGCCGTGGCCGGGTGGAAGCGACCCCAGTCCGAAGCCCACAGCACGCGCCTCTCGCCCCTCTCGCCCAAGGAGGCCACCGCCTGAGCCAGCATATCGCGCTCGGTGAAGGCCGCAACGGGAACCAGCGAGGTGTTGAGGTGCTCGCGCATCGCCGCGATGGTGTCGCCCGTCAGCTCCTCGCTCTGGGGGCAGAGCAAAAAGCGCAAGGTGCTCAGCTCATCGGCCACATCCAGCACCGATTGCAAAGTATCGGGCGAGGACACCGTGACCAGAACGGGCTTGGAAAAGCGCCGCAGCCCGTTCAAGATCTCGCGCCCTCCGGCGTGCGTGAGCGCCTCGGCTTCGCTGGCCTGCTCGAAGCGAGCTCCGGCCCAGCGCTCCAGGCGCAGGTAGTAGCCCGCCAAATCCAACGACAAAGCCGGCTGATGCACCGATAAGCTCAGCCAGCCCCGAAAGCGAGGCTGCGTTTGAAGAGCCTGGTCGAGCCGCGCGTTGCCGCCAGCCATGTCGGTCGTGGCCTCGTGGGAGGTGAAGCACAGCCTCTCGACCGCGTATTGGTCGGCGTAGGCCAGGGCCTCGCTCAGTTCGGCGCGCGGCACGGCCCGCGTCTCGGGCGCGATTCCAAAATGACACTGCAAATCGATGATCGGCATAAGGAGCTTCTTCAGGCGGCAAGAACCCGGCAAGTACTTGGGCTTCTACATTTGCAGCAGGCGGCGCAGGTTGTCGCCCAGCACCTTGGCCTTGGCCTCGTTGGAAAGCGTGGAAGTCATCACAGGCCCCAGGGCCGCCGAGATGTAGCGCAGCGGCGAATACGAAGCGAAAACCAGCCGGTTTTCGCCCTCGCTCACGCCCGAGCAGAAGGCTTCCAGAGCACGAGGAGCCGTGAGCCGAGCCGTCTCGAAGTGGAAGTTCGAGCGCGAGCGAGCCACCGAAACCGCTTCGCCCAGCATCTCCCCGGTCACGCCAGCCACGATAACGGGGACTTGGATTGTGCTCGTTATATCGGCCAGCGCGGACAGATCGCCGTGCTGCGCAATGGAAACGGCCACGGGCATCTTCTTCTCGTTGCAGCGCGCGAGCAAGTCAGCAAACGGCGCGAAGCGAAGCGGCCAGTGCTGTCGATCGGGAAAGAAGCGCGCGACCTTGAAGCCTTGTTCGATGCGCTGATCCAGTTCGTCCAGGGCGTCCGGAAAGGCGCGAGGGTCCAAGATGGCCATAGGAACCAGGCGGCCTGGCGCGCTCTGGGCGGCCTGCAAAGCCAGGTCGTTGCCGCTGCGCGCATCATAGAAGACCGAGGTGGTGGCTCCGACCAGGGCCTGAGCGATAGCGTTTTGCTCCAGGGTGCGGCCCAGCGTCTCGAAGGGCAAGCCTTCGTTGTGGCCGGGCCAAGGCCCAAAGAGCGTACAGGCGTCGAAGAACGGGAAGGTGGCCATAGGCGAAGCGCGAAAAAGAGAAGCGGGGCTCGGCGGCAATTATAGCGAATAGAAGCCGGGCGCGGGCACAAGCACCCGCCAGGCCCAGGGCAAATGCACGGGGATTTCCTCAGTTTTGTGGTGGGCCGGCCCTGGTAAGTACTTGTAGAGGCCGTGTCTACGTAGAGAGACAACAAGTTGCAGGCTCTGAGCCGCGGCTACAGGCACGGGGAAACGGAGAAAATCCCCGTGCGTTTGCCCTGCCTCCAGGCCATCCACCTCCCAAGTACTTGCAGCGCCCTCAATCACTCTTACCTAAAACGGCGTAAAGCCCCCGCATTTATGCGCTTGTCCTTACCCAAATCTGGGCACCCTCCATAGGTCAGCGCTTCTGATCCTCCCCGTGAGCCGTTGAGGAGAAACATGAGTGACTTTGAGGGACTCCAGGAGTGGGCCCAGCAGCATTTTGGAG
>JAABUM010001611.1_pt1 | contig 33063 bp, 30 predicted proteins | sample 5559161 | NCBI WGS metagenome assembly JAABUM01 (sample SAMN10711868, study PRJNA513369) | rock metagenome | isolation source: Antarctica rocks | place: Antarctica: Victoria Land, Siegfried Peak nord
AACGTGTCGAGGGAACCAACACCTACCTGCCCACCGCCGACGGGCAGCGGGTCGCCGTGTTTTACACCAAGGTTTCCAACCGGCTGCTGCGGCCGCTGCTCGCCGCCGACACACCACCAGCACCGCTCGAGCTACGTGCCGCGCTGGCCACCATCGACCGACACGTGCACGGCTACATCGACGATGCCCGGCTCGGAAAGGCCGCCTGAAAACTCAAGATCAACCTCGAACCTTGGGACACAAAGGAGCTCTAGCCGTGTTCGTCGCGTCGAACTACCGCCGAGACGAGCCGCTGGTCGGAGAGATCGTCGCGGGCTCGAACCCGGCCTTCGAGCGCGCGCTCCAAGCGGTGACGAGCGACCTGCAGACGGCCGCGACCCCGCTGGACGTGGAGCGACTGGCCGACGGATCGCCGGCGCCTACGCGAAGCTGGGCACCCACCGAGGGCAGCAGACCTGGTCCGAGGCCGCCCGGCGCACCCGCGTCGCCATGCGACTACTGGCCGACGGCATGCCTCTCCGGGCGGTCGAAGAGGATCTCGACCGGGCGCGGCACCGGGCACTGCTCGGTGACGCCGGGCCCCGCCCGCACCCTGTGCAGGTCATGAACCTGCACCAGACGAAAGTTGGGAGTCGGTAGCCCTTGCCGATCCCTCACCGACTCAGTCCGACTTGTTATCGGGGAAGGGGGGCTCGTCGACCGGAGGACAAGCTCCCTTGATGCTATTTGGACTGGATGATCCATCCGCCGTCGACGACTAGATCAGTGCCGGTGATGAACGAGGCCTCGTCGGACAAGAGGAACGCAACCGCAGAAGCCACGTCCTTCGGAGTGCCGAGCCGCCGCAAAGGTGTTCGCAGTTCCATCGCTTCGCGACGAGCGGGGGATTGCTCGTAGAGGAAGGCGATCATCGGCGTGAGGATGGCTCCTGGGCACACGGTGTTGCAGCGGATACGACTGGGGCCGAGTTGTTCTGCCAAGGATCTCGACAGCGACACGACGGCTGCCTTACTTACCTGGTAGGCGTCGAGTGGCGAGTCCATATTCCGCAGCCCTGCCATGCTGGCGACGTTCACGATTGCTCGGCCCTCTCCCTTGTCGAGCAGCGGCTGGCCGGCGACGCACATCCCGCGGGTGATCCCGAGGTTGACCCGCAGCGTCGTGTCCCAGACATCCTCGCCGATGTCGAACACTGACCCGTCCCGATCGAACCAAGCGATGCCCGCCGCGTTGACGAGGTAGTCGAGCCGCCCAGCTGCCCGGGCTTCTGCGAGAACGAGCTCGATGCCTGCTGGATCGGTCAGGTCGGCTTGGATGAACTCGACTTCTGGACCCAGGCTGGACGGGGGGGCCTTGAGGTCGGCAGCTAGGACGCGCACGCCGTCGGAGGCGAGCCGCTCGGCGACGGCCAGTCCGATGCCGCCGGCAGCTCCAGTGACGATGGCGATGTGCGCTGGTTTGGAGGTCACGCGTTCGCTGCGACCGCGGCGCGTATCTGATCCGCGGCGAATTGCATGGCCTCTCGGGATTCGTCCCACAGCATGTCGAGCCCGAAGAAGCCGTGCAGCATCCCCGGGTACGTGCGTGCTTCGACCGGTACGTCAGCGGTGCGCAGCGCCTCGACATACAGTTCCGCCTGTGGCCGGATCGGGTCGGCGCCGGCCATGATCACAGTCGCCGGTGGGGACCCGTGCAGGTCTGTGATCAGCGGGCTGACCCGCCAATCCGTCGCTTCGGCCGAGTCGGCCAGGTAGTTATCCTGGTGCCACTGCAACTCGTCGCGGTAGATCATGATTCCGTCATAGTCGTCGTCGAATCCCGCTGTCAGGTCGGTCGTGACGACGGGGTAGACGAGCAGCTGGTGTCGAATCGTGACCTGCGCGTCGTTGCGCAAGCTCAGCGCCGCCACGGTGGCGAGGTTGCCTCCTGCACTGTCGCCAGCGATGATCAGCCGTTCGGCGTCCGCGCCGAAGTGCATTGCGTGCGCGGCCGCCCAGCGAACAGCGGCGATGCTGTCGTCAACCGCGGTAGGAAATCGAGACTCGGGCCCGCGACGATATCCGACGCTGACCACAACCATGTCACTGGAGACGGCGAGGCGTCGAGTGACGCCATCGTGGCTGTCCACGCTGCCGAGTAACCAGCCACCGCCGTGAAAGTAGACGACAATCGCACGTTCCGTCATGTCCGTCCCGGGCCAATACACCCGAGCTGGAATAGAGGCCCCCTCGACTGGAATCTCGACGTCAGCGATCCCAGCGACGTCCGGACGCTCGAGCCCGGCGAAAGTGGTCTCGAAGTTAAGTCGGGCTTCCGGTATGGGCAGAAGGTGCGCATTGGGACGTCCGGAAGCTTTGGCGTCCTTCAGCATCTGCTCGGCTACCGGGTGTAGGTACATGTACAGGCCTCATCTTCCTCTGCAAGGTCCGAGTTGCCGGTTGCGCGTTGTCGGGAGTTGCTCTCAGTGGCCAGCCACTTGGCCAGAGCGTTCACCGATGCGTGGTCGTGCAGCTTCTCGGGGTGCCATTGCACTCCCAGCACCATTGCTCGGGCATGCTCCACGGCCTCCAGCACGCCGTCCGGGGCGAACGCCGTCGCGTTGAGGTCGTCGGCGAGCCGGTCGATCGCTTGATGGTGGAGGGAGTTGATGCCGATCTGGGTGACACCGAGAATCCGATGAAGCGCACTGTCTCGCACGATCGTGGCCCTCTGGTCTGCCGCGCTGGGTTGTACGACTCGTTCATGGCCGTCAACGTGTTGGGCGAGCGATCCGCCCAACGCCACGTTGATCATCTGCAGCCCACGGCAGATGCCTAGGACAGGCAGCTCGGCGGCCATTGCAGCGTGAACCAGTCCGAATTCGAAGTCGTCGCGCTCAGTATCAGCGGGTCCCGTTGATGACTCGTTGCTCTCGCCGTACAAGCGTGGGGAGATGTCCGGGCCGCCGGTGAGCAGCAGCCCGTCGATCAGCTGGACAACGGGAGCGACGTCTCGCAAGTCGGGAGTTAGGACCACCGGCAGTGCGCCAGCACTTCGTACCGCGTCCAGGTAGCCGGTCTCGCACATGAGGACTCGGTAATTTCCGGCATTGGCATGCAGTGTCGCGGTGCCGCTGCTGCCCGTCATTCCGATGACTGGGATGCGCTTACTCATCGTCATATCCGCCTGAAGTAGCGGCTGATCTCCCAGTCGGTCACCGCTTTATGCTCGAAGTGCGCGAGTTCGGCAGCGGCGAAGTCGGCCAGGTGGGCGTGGACACTGTCACCAAACGCTTTGCGAGCGACCTCGCTGCCACGGAAATAAGCAAGCGAATCGTGCAGCGTGGCGGTCATGCTGATCAGGGAGGAATCGGAATACGCGTCCCCGCTGTAGATTGGTACCCGAGCGAGTCGGCTCTCGATTCCGTGCAGTCCGGCTGCGATGGTCGCCGCGAACGCATGGTAGGGATTGACGTCGGCTCCTGGAATCCTGTTCTCGATGCGGAGGCCGGCATGTTCTCCAACCAAGCGGAAACCGCAAGACCGGTTGTCCTGGCCAACCACTAGCGTCGTTCCGGCGAACGCGTTGGGGGTGTACCGCTTGTACGAGTTCACCGTAGGAGCCCACAGCAGGCCGAGCTCGCGCGCGGCGGCGACTTGACCGGCAACGAATTGTGCGAACGTGTCGGACATGTGTGCCGGTGCATCCTCCTGGCAATCGAGTGGCTCCCCGGTCGTAGCGGACCAGAGGCTCGCATGGATGTGACACGACGAGCCGATCTCGTCAATGCCCGGTTTGGCCATAAATGACGCGGTGAGTCCAGCGGCGGTGGCGAGTTGCTTCACCGAATGCTTGAACAGGACGTGCCAGTCGGCCATCTGTAAGGCTGGGGCGTAGTCGATGGTGATCTCCTGCTGGCCCAGGCCCCATTCTGTCTTGGACGACTCGATCGGAATGCCCAAGCGGTCGAGCCCGTTGCGGAGCGTGCGGATGAACCATTCGTCCGCTGCACTCTGCAGGATGCTGTAGTCCATCCGCCGGGTCGACGTCATGGAGATCTTGTCGACTGCTTGGCCGTCCGTTCCGGCCCGCGGGTCGGTTGCCAGGAAGAACTCGAGCTCGGAGGCGAACTTGAACTCCAAGCCGTGGTGGCTGGCTCGCTCCAACTGGGTCTTGAGGATCGTGCGCGGGGCAACGGGGACGGCCCTATCGGAGCCCTCCTCGTAGGCGTCGCACAGCACGATCACTGCGTGCGGCTCCCACGGGATGCGCCGAAGGGTCGTGAGGTCGGGAACCATCCTGAAATCCGCGTAGCCCGTAGCGGCGTTCGCGAACGGCAACTCCATCGGCTGCATGTCAATGTCGGTGGCGAACAGGTAGGAACTAGCCCGCACGCCACCGCCCTCGAGCGCCAGGGCGCTAAACGAGCGTGGGGTGAGGCGCTTGCCCACCAGCCGCCCGTAATGGTCGGGGACCGCGCAGACGACGGTGTCGACTCCGTCAGTCGACACCAGGTCTTCGTACTCGTCGACCTGCAGTGGTCCGCCTGGTCCGAGCTCGACGAACGAGTTTGCGGCGGTCACAGGGCCTCCAGATAACGAGCGATCTCCCACTCTGTGACGCGCGAGGCGACCCAGGCGTCATACTTGGCCAGTTCAGAAGCGCGAGTCGCAAGGAATGCCTTGACAAAATCCGGCCCGAGCAGGTCTGTGGCCCGGGGTGAGTCCCGCAGCGCCGCGATCGCATCTCGCATCGTGTTGGGCAGCGGCGGTCGAGACGAGGACGGGCCGCGTCCTAACGGCTCGCCTAGGTCAGGTCGCTCCCGCAGTCCCCACAGCCCGCCGGCGAGCAGGGCAGCAGCGACGACGTAGGGGCTTGCGTCGGCACCCGGCCTGCGATGCTCGACCCGCGCCTCCGACAGAGGACCTGCGCCGATAACGCGGCACGCCGCGTTGCGGTTGTCCCAGCCCCATGTGACAGTCTCTGACACGAAGTGCTCGGCCGACAGTCGTCTGTAGGAGTTGGGTGTCGGACACATCAGCAACGTTGAGTCCGCCATGGTGTCCAGCAGCCCCGCGAGGTAGGCCCGGCCGTCGGTCGACAGCTGGCCGGGAGCCTCGCAGAACACGTTGACGCCATTGCGGGTAATGCTTTGGTGTACGTGGCCGCCGGCGCCGGAGGCATCCACTCGGGGTTTAGCCATGAAGCTCGCCAGCAGCCCGCGTTCTGTTGCGAGTTCCTTGAAGTACTCCTTGGCGCGGGCTGCGGAGTCGGCGGCCCTGACTGCTGGTGCTGGCCCGAGAGCGAACTCGAAGAACCCGTGGCCGAGTTCGGCATGCACGGCCTCAACCGGGACGCCGATGGCGTCCATGCGGTCTACGAACTCTTCAGCAAGTCCGGCTAGCGTAGCCGACCGGGACAGGCTGTAGGCATTGTGTAGCCGGCTGAACGGCACGAGATCCTCGATACGTCGCACCTCGCCGTCAGGCCTTTCAAACAGGTGTAGCTCATACTCGTAGCCGAGTACGGGGCTGACGCCGTACTCGGTCAGCCGCGACGTCAGCGACGCAACGAGTCCTCGCGGGTCCTCTCCCATGGCAACGCTGTTCTCGTCGACCATCGTGGCGAGTACTGCGCTGGTGTTGCGACGCCAGGGCAGTGCGACGCGGGTGTCCTCGTCGAGAAGCAGCTGGCCGTCGGGGTATCCGTTGGCCGCCGATGACCGCATGGTGTCGGCGACGTCGTCGGCCGCGTCGAGCCCGTAGATGATCGTGCAGAACGCCGGGCGCTTGCCTGGACCGGCCTTGTCTGCGCGCACAACTTTTCCGCGGAGACCGAGGGCGTGATCTGCCACCTCCAGCTGAACCAGAGGTGTCACGCTTCCCCCTGGCCCTGGCCCTGGCCCTGGCGCCTTCGGCCGACCTGCTCGTAGACAGCGTCGGGCACCAGGGATGGGTCTTCATATACCCACCAGGTGCACATACCGCCAGTCCGCGCATCGGGCCACGTCGGGGGCTCAATCACCCGGGTCGGGTGACCCAGCCGGTCGATCGGCATAACGACGTTAAGCAGGCAGCAGTGCACGCAATACGCCTGAACCCCCACCTTGTTCCAGGCCCAGTCGTGCGGCTCTGTGGTGACGGTGAACTCGAGCGGTTCGGCCGGCCGGGGACGTCCGTCGGTGACGTCGTCCCGCAACATCCGGCCGCCGGAGCCGCACGGGTCGAATCGAAACCCAGTACGATCCTCCTCCTGTAGGTAGGTCATCCCGCCGCGCCGGTCGACGCCGCTGAGGTGCCCGTGGAATCCGTGCACGATCGCAGTCTTGAGTTGGTCGATTGTTGCGTCCCAGGGCTGGTTGGCGGCGTCGAAGCGCCTGGCGTGGTCGTCATACCAGTCGCGCATCAAGTGGTTCCAGACGTCGCCCAACACCTGCTCGCCGCAGAGCTGGGCGGCACAATCCAGCAACCCGTAGATCAGGTCAACGCCATAGTCGTGGATTCGCTGCCACAGCGACCGAGCGAGCGCCGTGCGCTTGAGCACGTCCTCACGGTCGCCTGCGCCGCAGGCGGCCGCGGCTTCCTCGGTCAGTGCGAGGTAGGCAGCCCATTCCACGTCGACGTCGGGGAGCGCGCCGTGCTCCGTCACGAGCTTGGACGACAGACGGCCGCGCACCCGCGCCAACTCTTCACTGTCGATGCCGTGCTCACCGATCCAATCGACGATCTCTCTCGGCCACGCCAAGAAGAGGTTGCGCAGCTCGACCGCCTCTTCCGGCGTCACTCGGATTAGGGCGGCGGCGGCAGTCCATTGCTGCGCGTTCACCGCGTCCTCGATGGCCTGATAGGTGCCGACGGCGAGCTCGTCCCACGTACCGGTCCTACTTACCTGGCCCAATGTCTCGTCGAAGCGAACTGGTTCCTGCATCTCAGACAATCTCGACGCTGGGCTCGGTCTCGACCATTACGCGACCGAGCCCGACGTACGCCCTTGGACGCCTCGCGCGCAGCCAAAACGCGGCTCCCAGGCTGATGACAAACCAGGCGATGCACACCCACGGGATTGCGCGGACCCAAACGATGTCACCGCCTAATGTCGCCAGATTGGACCACAGCAGGTAAAGAGCGACGCTCATTCCCACTGCGCCGATAGCCGGTGCGACAAGAGTGCGGAACCAATTGAAGTCCGCGCGGTGCTCGGGCAAGCGGTGGAAGTTGATAACCGCCAGTGAGCACAGCACCTGGTTGAGCATGACCCAGAAGGTGCACGCGATCGCGAGCCAGCCGAAGACCTCCGAATAGGCCGCCGCGTCGAACGTCGGCGCGAATTTGCGAGCGGAAGAACTGGAGTAGTAGAAGATGGTGAACGCGCCTAGACCGACGGCGACCGCAGCGCACGTGACCAACGCGCCGACGTGGGGGCTGCGGTGCAACGGGTGGGTGCGTCCAAGAGCGCGGGGCAGGATCACCCCTTCCCGAGCGATCGCGTACATGTAACGAGACACGGTCTGGTGGAAGGCCAGCGTGCACGCGAAGGAACTGGTTAGGACGAGCCAGTTGATGGAGGACTGGGCCCACGCGCCTACGAACTGATGTGCCAGCACGAGATAAGAACTGCCCAGTTCCTTGGTGGTCGCGCCCACCGAGTTGTCGATGCCGAAGCCAAGGACGCCTGACCACGCCGTGAAGGTGTAGAGAAATCCGAGCCCGAGGACGGCGAGGTAGGTGCCGAGCGGTACGAGGCGCCTCGGGTCGCGAGACTCCTCGGCGTAGTTGGGCACCACTTCAAATCCGAGCCAGGACCAGAACGCAAAAAAGATGCCGATGCCCGGTGCCGCGCCTTTGAACGCGTTGATGGGGTTCAGCGGTTCGGCGCTGATGCCGTGTGCCCCGCCGTGGACCAGGATGCCGATGTCCACCACCAACAGCGCCGTGATCTCGAACAGAAACAGCACACCGAGGACCTTGGCCGACAGTTCGACTCCAAAGTAGGTCGCAAGGGTAGCCAGCGCCAGGCAGACGGCGGCGGGGATCAGCCACGGTACGTGCACGCCGAATTGGGACTGGAAGGCCTGCGCCCCATAATAACCGGCTGCACCCAGCAGCGCCATCTCCACGCATAGATAGCCCAGCACAGACGAGAAGCCGGCAGCAAGCCCCAACGGACGCCCCAGGCCGTGGCTGATGAAGCTGTAGAAGCCGCCCGCAGCAGTGAGCTTCTTGGCCATGGCCACGTAACCCACGGCAAAGAAAAGCAACACTACTGTCACGATCACGAACCCGCCCGGCGCGTGCGAGCCGTTACCGAATGCAATCGCGAACGGGATGTTGCCTAGGCTTCCAACCAACGGGGCTGCGCTGGAGAACGCGAGCAGCAGGATGCCTATTAATCCGATCGACCCGGCCTTCAAACTGTGCCGCTCATGACCGGGCGCCGTCGGCTCATCTGTCATGGCTGGGGCTCGTACTGATGCCGCTGTGTCCTGGTGGACCATTGCCAGACTCCTGTCTGCTGACGCATCCACACGGGCGCGTGGACGAGTTATTTGACTTGTACGATTCAAAGCGCGGTGTAGCCGCCGTCGACTGTGACTGCGGTGGCCGTTATGTAGGACGACGCGCTGCTGAGAAGAAAGCAGATGGCATCGGCAATCTCACCGGGTCCCGGGGCCACCGAGTTCACGCGAATCCCGTCGGGGGCGAACTCGTGCGCCAGGGCCCTGGTCCGTATGGCAAGCCCCGCCTTGGCGTCCGCGTAGTGCGGGGTGGCATGCGGGTTCACCAGGGCGACAACCCGGCTGGCTTCGATCGACGCGACGTTGACGATCGCGGGCCTGGGCGATGCGCGCAGGTGTGGTGCGCATGCCCGTGCCACGTTGAACGCGCCCACCAGGTTGACCGACAGGAGGCGTGACCAGTCCTGCGTCGTGACGCCGACGACGTGGGCGGAGTGGTAAATGCCGGCGCAGTGGGCTACACATGACCGAGTCCCGTCGGCCGCCAAGCGCGCTATCACGTCGGCTGTCCGGTGTTCGTCGGCGGTAGCCGCGTGGGCTCGTGGGCGGAGGTCGGCCGCGGCCCGCTGGGCGGTTTCACCGTCGCGGTCAAGCAGCAGAACCCGCAGACCTGCGGCCCACAGGCTTTCGGCCGTGAACTTGCCTATGCCCAACCCGGCGCCGATGAGCAGAGCGGTGTCGCCCTCGTACATCCAGCCCGTGAGGGTCACTGGATCTCCGGCAGGGTCTGTCCGCCGTCGACCGTGATCGTCTGACCCGTGATGAAAGCGGCGTCTTTGGATACGAGGAACGCCGCGGCTGCGGCAATGTCGGCGGGCAGACCGATCCGACCGACCGGGATCCGTGACTGCAGTGTGCTGAGGTCGTCATCGGACATGAGCGTGGTCAGCCCGGGTGTCAGGACCGCCCCTGGGGCGACCGCGTTGATGGTGACCGCCTGCGGGGCAAGCTCGACTGCTGCCGAGCGGATGAAACCCTCGAGACCAGCTTTGCTCGCCCCGTAGTGAGCAAGGCCCGCGAATCCGGTCCGGGGACCGGTGATCGAGCTGACCGCCACGAACCGACCCGAGCCGGAAACAGTCAGGGCTGGCAGGGCTGCCTGCAGTAACAGCATGGAGGTGGTGAGGTTGACGCGCAGTACCTCGTTCCACAGAGCGAGGGTCGTGTCGGGGATTAGGCTCTCGGGGAAGATGCCCGCTGCGTTGACGACCCCGTCCAGGTCTCCAAGGCGTTCGACCGCCGTCTCGACCAGGCGTCGTGGAGCACCGTCGTCGGCTAGATCGGCGTGGACGTATGAAGCGTCCGTGTTGCGCAGCGCGCGTTCCAGATCTGCAGCGGCCCTGTCGTCGCGGCCGGAGAACACGATCCGAGCGCCGGCGCGTGCGAAGTACTCGGCTATACCTCGGCCGATGCCGCGGGTGGCGCCGGTGACGAGCACTGCTCGGCCGTCGAGCGTGACGGTCATGGCGCTAGCCGGCGTCCGGGTAAGCGGCGCGGTAGGCGACAGCGGCCTTCTCGAAACACTCTCGCGGCGCGCGGATCACGCCGGCGCCAATCTGACCGCCGTCGCGTCCGGCGAGTCCCACGTCCATGACTGGCAGGACCTCCTGGTCGAGGACCTTGAAGATGTCTACGCCGGTTGGAGTCCCTTGGAAGCCGAAGACTGGGATTTTGAAGTCGGTGTTCTCGCCGACCGATATCTGGTACATCTGCCGGTTGCGCTCGATCATGATATCGGGCGATCCGCCCTGGTAGTCCTGTAGAGACAGGGCACATGCCTGAGCAAAGCCGCCGAGGCCGACGGTCTCGGTGATGGGGCTTTCGCCGCCCATCCAGGTGATTTCGGACTCGTCGTGCCCGGCGAACAGTTTGCCTTCGTGGATCGGTGTCGGGCCGCGAAACCATTCGTCACCCAGCCCGCTGACTCGGATGGCAAACTCTTTGCAGCTGAAGGCCATAGCGGTCACGACGCTGGAACCGCGTCGGTGGGCAGCCGCGTCCGCTGTGGCTTTGCTGGCCGCCATTGACAGGCGAAGGAAGAAGTAGTCGTTCTCTGCGATGTGCAGGAACGTTTCACGGATGTTGCTCTCGGCGGCGGCGGCCATATCGAGGGCGGCAGCGAACAGCTCGCGGCTGAACAGCAGCGAGGATGCACTGTTGCGGCTGTGGCACTCGTCGCCCATGCGCAGGCCCTTGGCGATCAGGCCCTTCAGCGCGATTCCGCCGGTGCGGCGGATCGCTTCTCCGACCACGGGGGCGTAGACATTATTGATGCGGAGCAGGCGTTCATGCACTCCCGCGTCGTAGCAGCCGTAGTTGAGTCGACGCGGGTCCTTGCCCTCGTAAAAGTTGCAGAATCCGACGTTCCCGAACGTCTTGTTCTCAACGACGAATACCGGCATGGACGCGGTGTAGATGCCGGCGAGGGACCCGACGGCGCCGTAGTCGTGGCACGCTCCCACTTCGATGTCGCCTGCGTCGAGCGCTGCGATTGCGCTCTTGCGGTCGGCGGCGAGGCCCTCGAACAGAGCGCCGCCGATGATCGCGTCGCGCTGGCCTCCGTTGTAGTCCGGCCATGGCAGCGGAGCCCCGGAGGTCAGCACCAATCGCTTGTGGTACCCGGGAAGGGCGTCAATCGCAGGCACCACATCGACGACCACAGGGTCCGCGGACCTCAGACGGTCGAGGACCTCACGGTTGGACTGGTCACGTGACTGGGTGGTGACAGTCATCGCGCGACGAATCCGCCGTCCACCATGAGCGTCTGGCCCGTGATGTAGGACGCCCGCGGGGACAGCATGAACTCGACCACCTCAGCGACTTCTTCGGGTTCGCCGATGCGACGCAGGATGGTCTGGGCTGCGGAAGACTCTTCTCCACTGGAGACCGCGGCCATGGATGGGCTCATCGGGGCGCGGATGACTCCGGGCGCGACGTTGTTGACACGGATCTTCCGCGGCGCGAGCTCGACGGCGAGGTAGGTCGTATAGGCCGCGACGCCTGCCTTGGTCGCGCCGTAGACCGAGGCACCGACGAAGCGCCCGATATGGCCGGTCACGGAGCCGATGTTCACGATGGCTGAGCCATCGTCGAGCAGCGGTGCTAAGACGTCGGTCACGCGTGCCATGCCGGCGACGTTGACTTGGAACATGGCATTCATCTGATCGTCGGACACCTTGCCCAGGAATGTGTCGCGCAGAATGCCGGCGCAGTTCACAAGCCCTGCGAGTGGCGTGCCGTCGTCAAGAACTTCAGCGGCCGCCTCGATGTCGCCGCGCTTGGTGACGTCGACGGCGATGTACTCGATCGACCTGTTGTGCGGAGCGGATCGGTCGACCGACCCGATCATGGTGGGCAGATCCAGCGCGATTGGGGCCTGGCCGCTCTCACGCAGGCGACGGCAGATCGCCATTCCGATGACGCCAGCGCCCCCCGTGACGATCACACGTCCAGCCACTAAAAGCCTCCAGTACGTCACTCACCCCGGCACGTGCGGTGGCGTGACGCTACGTCAGGCTGGGCTATTAGATCAAGATTTTAGACCTGAGGACCCAAAATTGCGTGCTGCGGGGTCCTGAGTCCGCTAGCTCGTCAGCGCCTGCGCTTGGACCGAGGGTTCGGACCGAGCCAGGCGTCGACCGAGTCCCGGGTACCGGTGATGTGCTCGGTCATCCAGTGGGCCGCCTGGTCGCCATCGGTCTCTGCGATCGCCCTGAAGATCTGCTCGTGCAGATGATTCGCGTTGGGCTCGAGGTGGTCGAAGACCGTCCCGACGGGCTTGAACATGTCCACGCGCGCTTCCAAAGTTGCCTTCGCTAGCCGTTCGTTCCTCGAGGCCTGGGCGATGCCCAGGTGGAAGTCGTGGTCCAAGGCAAAGAACTCAGCGACCTTTGCCGAGTCATGAGCGTCGACAAGCTGGTCAACTAGACCTTGCATTCTCGTCACGAGATCACCAAGTTCGTCCAGTTCCTGCCGGGTGCGTCGCTCGGCCGCATAGCGGGCCCCGGCCGACTCGATCACGAGTCGGAACTCGAAGACTTGGTGGAGGCGTTCGCGGTTCTCGCGTAGCAGCGCCCTACGACCCTTTTCGTTGTCAAACCGGTCGATGACGAACAGGCCGCCGGTACGACCCCGCCTGACTTCGAGGACACCTTCACTGGCCAGAACCGCCACAGCCTCACGTACGACAGCTCGAGAGACCCGCAACATGTCGGCCAGGTCCCGCTCTCGCGGCAGGCTGTCACCCGCGCGGAACCGGCCGAGCGCTAGTGCAGTGCGAATCTCCCCAAGGACCAGCTCGTGCGCAGCGATCAGTTGCACTGGCTGCATGCTCGGGCCGCGGATGCCCTGGAGGGTCACCGGAACACCTCGTTTCGTGTGGTCCCCCGCGAACGATGCCATGCCACGGCGGATCCGACACGCCTCCGCCCGCTTGCCCCCACACCGAGATAAGGTCTATAGTCCCAACCTAATGACTCAACGTGAGGGCAGGGGCACTCAACCCTCAGGCGCATCCCTTCCGACTCGTGAGGACCCCATGGAGATGACGACGCACCGATTGACTCACGCTCCGCGCGTAGCGGTGATTGGTGCCGGTTTTAGCGGAATTGCCGCTGCGATCGCTCTGCAGAAGGCCGGTATCGAGGACTACACGATCTTCGAGGCGTCCGAGGGAATAGGCGGGACGTGGTGGAAGAATCGTTACCCTGGCGCCGAGGTTGACCTCGAGTCGCACATCTACTCCTTCTCCTACGCACGATCGGACTGGACGAGGACGCACGCTTCTTGGCGGGAACTGCAGCAGTACCTCGAGGACGTGTGCACACGCTTCGAGCTTCGCCGACACATTATTCTGAGCGAGAAGGTCGACGCTGTACGGTGGTCGGAGGAAAACGCGACGTGGGACGTGCAAGTCCGCTCTGGCCGGCAGTACGCCCCGTTCACTGCTGTCATCAGCGCCGTCGGCTTTCTCAACCTTCCCCTCGTGCCGCCGTTCGCCCGTGGCGAGACAGCCTACGAGGGGGTGCTCTGCCACACTTCCGCATGGCCGGACGGGCTCGACCTCACCGGCAAGCGCGTCGGTGTCCTGGGAACCGGATCCTCGGGCGTTCAGGTGATCAGCGAAGCCGCGAAAGTCGCCGAGTCCGTGAAGATCTTCCAGCTCGAACCGAACTGGGTGGTGCCCAAGAGTAGCAAGGAGTTTAGCCCCTGGGAGCGACGTTGGAACCGCATGCCGCTGGTCTACGAGTTGCGGCGGCGTTTCCTCTATGCCCGCTACGACATCCGCCAGGCCCGAACGAGCCAGGCCCGCCGCGACGGACGAGAGAATAAGCGGCGCGCCCGGATTTCGCGAGGATTCCTTCAAGAGTCCCTCGCCGGCCGCCCCGACTTGCTGGAGCTGGCGACTCCCGAGTTCCCCTTTGAGGGTCGACGAACCGTTCTCAGTGACGACTACTATCCGACGTTATTACGCGACAATGTCAACCTTGTTCCCCACGGGGTCAAGGACCTGACAAAGACTGGCGCGCTCGATGCGAACGGTGACGAACACATTCTGGACGTTATAATTCTCGCGACCGGCTTCGACGCAGTCAACATGCTGGGCAACTACACCGTCACCGGGAGCAACCACGTCGAGCTGCACCATCAGTGGGCTGGCGAGCCCACTGCCCTGCTCGGCCTGATGGCGCCCAACTTCCCCAACTTCTTTATGATGTTCGGCCCCAACACCAATGCTGTGCCGCTGATCTCCTTTTATGAAGCACAGGGCCGCTTCGCCGCTAAGACCATCAGGGAGATGAGCCGCCGCGGATACCGGGCGGTCGAGGTCTCAAGCCCGCTCACGCTCATCTACAATGAGTGGATCCAGGCACAGCTTCGCCGCACAGTCTGGGCCGAAGTTGCTAGCTACTTCACAGCTGGAAGCGGGAAGATCGTCTCCCAGTGGCCGTTCAGTCCAAGCACCTACATACTGGCCACTCGGTTGGCGCGCCGCATCGCATTGCGCTTCTCCTACTAAGTGATGTGCCGCGTGGAGATCGCACGCCGAGCGGCCGACAAGATCGCCCGGGTCACCCTAAAGCTGGGCGGGAAGTCTGCCTCGGGTTATCTTCGCAGACGCCGACCTGAAGGCCGCGGCGGAGGGTCTGCGCGGAGGCGCGTTCGGCAACTCGGGCCAGGACTGCTGTGCCCGCTCGCGGGTCTTCTTCGAACACGCCGCAGTGGACGAATTCCTCGGGCACCTGGAGACCGTCGTCATGGAGACGGTGGCAGGCGACCCGCTGGCCGAAGGCACGCACATGGGCCGGCTGATCTCCGCGCGGCAGCGCGACCGAGTCGCCGGTACATCGAGGATGCTCCGGTCCTGTTCCAGGAGACGCGCCGGAGGGACCAGGCTACTGGTTCGCCCCACCGTCCTCCACCCGATCACCGACGACCGCGCCGCGCCGCGCGGAAGGAGATCTTGGCCCGGTCGTCTCGGTGTTGCCCTTCGACACCGAGGACGAAGCCGTCACCCGGGCCAACGACACGGAGTACGGGCTCGCCGCCGCGATTTGGACCAAAGACGCAATGCGGTCGCTCCGCGTCGCCCACGCCCTAGACGTGGGGGCGCTCGCAGTCAACTCGTACAGCTCCGTACGAGTCACCACTCCCTTTGGGAGGTGCCAACACTCCGGTACGGGCCGCGGGCTCGGCCCGCAGGCGGTCGAGGCGAACACCAAAGTCAAGAACGTCTACTTCAACACAGGAGTCTTACATGCAGCACTTGTCCGGCAAGGTTGCGGTCATCACTGGAGCAGCCGGCTCCATCGGTCGCGAGACCGTCGCTGTGTTCAAGCGGGAGGGCGCGACTGTCGTCGGTGTGGACCTAAAGAGTGACACCGCCGACATCGAGGGCATCGACCACTTCATCGCCGCCGACCTGACCGACGAGGCCGCGGTCGACGCGCTCTACGCGGAAGTCGCCGAGAAGTACGGGCGCATCGACGTCCTCTTCAACAACGCCGGCATCGCGGTGCCCGCTGACGGATCGGTGCTCGAAACCGAGGTTGCCGTGTTCGAGAGGGTCATGAAGGTGAACACGCTGAGCGTCTTCCTCTGCTGCAAGCACGGGATCCCACACCTCATCACCGGTGGCGGCGGGTCGGTCATCAACACGGCTTCACTGGTGGCCTCGATGGGATCGGCCGCCTCGCAAATCGGCTACACAGCGTCGAAGGGGGCGGTGCTCTCCCTGACCCGCGAGATCGCAATCGAGTTCGCGAAGAAGAACATTCGCATCAACGCGATCAGCCCGGGACCGGTCGAGACGCCGCTCCTGGCGAACCTCTTCTCGCCCAAGGACAAGGCCCGCCGGATGGTGCACGTGCCGTACGGCCGGTTCGCGCGGCCTGCGGAGATTGCCGAAGCGGTGGCCTTCCTGGCCAGCGACGCCGCATCCTACGTCAATGGGATCGATTTCCGCGTCGACGGCGGCATCACGTCGGCCTACGTCACCGCGGAGGGCGAGGCCTGACCCTCGGTCGACACTGAGACACCCAGTAGGGTCTGTATCCGGCGAGTATGCCAGTTCAGACCCTTGCATCGGTGCGGCCTAGCTTGCGCCCTCGCGGTCCGGCTCTGGGAGCCGGCGGTCGACGGCGGACCCCAAAGCGCGGCTGACCTGTGCTCTCAACGGTTGGCGCGACTTGGGTAAGAAAATCCGGTCCCTGACGGGCGGGGACGACATCGACACTTAGTCTTCGAGAACCCCGGCCGCGAGACCTTCGGTGCCTCGGTCTACGTCGCCCGTCGCGGCGGCACCATTGTCACCTGCGTGCGGAACACGGTCTCTCCCGACGGTAGATGCGCTCAGACTCCTCGGAAGCGGTTGATCTTGTCGAGATGGCGGGCCCGCATCTCCGGGTCGCGCACCCCTAGGCCCTCCTCGGGGGCCACCGTCTCACACCTTTAGCCTCGCAAAGGTCATGGGCTGGCTCTTGCTTGGGCCCACTGGCTCAGCCCGGGGAAGGTCGGTGAGCACGACCGAGCGGGACTCCATGCGGAGCCAGCCACGGGAGACAAAGTCGGACAGGGCCACGAAAGGCCGAGAAGCCGATGTCACCATCCTGCTGCTGCAGCCCGGGGGATACCACGGCAACGAGCGGCCGCCTTACCCAAAGCTGTCCCGGCTGCTGTACGTCGTCCTAACGCGTGCGCGCGATCGTGCTTACATCGCGGTGCCCCACGACGTCCATCCGCTGTGGCGTCCGCTCGTCGAGACGTGCGAGGCAGTGGCCGCGGCGGCTGATGTTAGCCTCGCGTAGAAGGCGGCATGCGGTTGGCCCCAGCCCTGTCGTCAGCGTGCAGAGGCACGACCCGGCTCGTATCGCGAGGCGACCGCTGTCACCCGGCTGGAGCAGCGGCTCGCTGACCCGAAAGTGGTTGGTGAGTCCGAGGTCGCGGCTGCCGGTGTGGCTGCCACTGGCAGCCTGATCGAGGTTGAAGACGTTGCCGCCGACGGGTACGGCGAACGCTGACGGGCGATGTTCTCACCATCTCGGCTCTTTATCTGTACGCCGGTACTGCCGAAGAGCCTCCGGTGAGCGCTGCCATGGGTTGGTACCCAGATCCCTCGTCACCGCAGCAGCTGCGCTGGTGGTCCGGAGAACAATGGACTAATGCCACCAGGCCGCCGGTGACACACACGCCCCACCCTCTGCCGACGAGTGCCGACGCAGAACCCAGGACCGCCGCGGCGGCGGCCTCAGCGGCGATACAAGGGTCCGACTCGCCCCCACGACAGCTGGACGGCAACGCCGGCCACACAGACGACGTGTGGCTGCCATGGCACATCGTCGAGCTGGGTCATCTCCCCCAGGTGTGCGTGCGACATGGCCACCCGCCGTACGCATGCAGGCGACGTCGGTCTTCTCGCGCACCCCGCTCTGGGTGATCCCGCTTGCGATCTTTAGCCTACTCATTGGCGCCGTCTTGGCACTTGCCCTGCGAGTGACGGTGCGCGGCCACTGGCCGGTGTGCTCCGAATGCGAAGCCTTCCAGCACCGGCAAAGAATGGGCATGTGGGCCTGCTTCGCCGCCTCGGGTATAGCCCTGATGCTCGCGCTGGGATCCGTGTCCGGATGGCTGCTGCTAGTCGTCCTACCTCTCGTCATTGCTGCCCTGGCCTTCCGGGACCGCGCCGCCCCGCGATGGCTGACAAACGCCGATGTCGATCGCAAGACTCGGGCTGTACATGTCCAGCGTCCCTCCAAGGCGTTCGTTTCCGCCCTAACGACTGGGCCACGGCTGGCACCACAGCAATTCGCGTCCTGGGGCTAGTGAGGATCAACCACCTCCACGGTTATCAGGGCCTGGTGCTGGCACCGCATCGCTTGGTCAGGGCACCCCAGTCCTCACCGAAGCATGGTCCACTACCGCTATTGGGTGCTCCGCCCGAGTCCATGGCGTCAGTCCGGTCGGCAACCTCGACCGACGCCTGGGCGTTTTTCTGGGCCGTCAGCGCGCGTCATGAAGTAGTGAGCGGACGCCGCCAGATACGCCGAGGCGTTGCAATGCTAGGTCCAGCCAGCTGGGCTCGTCCGAGGCGAGACGAAGAACCAAACGAGCCGGGAATCCGTCGCGGCGTCGCGTGAAATCCGGGTTCTGCCAGCCAACTCTGCTCGGTCATCGTGGCAGGCGATCGGCCCTGCCCGCGGCTCGACGCACTCAGGTCCGGCGGTACCGCGAGTCACGTGCAGGAGCCTTTGCCGTACGCATGCCGGACCGCGCCGCCGCAGCGAGTCATCATTGGAGCATGTTCACCACGCGGGAACCGACGTTTCACGTGTGCTGCGCCGAAGCGCAACGGCAGACCTGGTTACCCAGCGCGCTCCTGACTGGATTGCCTGGCGTCGACGGTCCCGGCGACTACTGGTTCGTAGACGAGGAACTTGACCGTCTGGGTCTCGCAGTCTCGATGCGCCTAGCCCGAAGTGATGACGAGGCGGACTCGTGGTTCTTGCGTCAGGTGTCCGCAGTCATTGACGACGGGAGGACGGAGCGGGCCGCTGTCGGCATCTGTGCGGCACGGAGAAACGACTTGTTTGGCCCGATCCGCCCGGGTGCGGCCGTCGACCTCAACTCGGCCGCGATAGCGACAGGCTTGCACGACGCATGGATCTCCTTCGACACCCTGAGGAACGACGGGACCTTGACGCGCTTCGCCGGCCACCTTGACGTTCGCCGAGAGCGGTTCCGTTACGACGCCACCGTGGCTGTCAGCGACGGCTTCGAACTTGAGGATGGTGCTGGCATTGGCGGAACCACCATCAGCAGTGCCAGATTTGTAGACGGTGCGATCTTGCTGGTCGGCAACTTTCCGAGCTACCTGTGCGTGCTCGCAGGCGAGGACCGGGTTCGCGTCAGAGTAGAGGCGCGTCCGTTCGCGGTACGCCGACGCTTCCGCTGGCATGATGTTCAACCGCCGTAGAGAGGCCCTGACCACATGGCCGCCTCTGCCGCTCGGCTGTACGGGCGAAGGAGAGCGCGGCCAGTCGGATTCCGCCATGACCACTCCAGGCGGCGACGGCGACTACCGATACCAAATCAGCGGCACCTGTCGTTGGGGTCCGGGGCTCGTGGGGGTGAGTGACTTGGACTCGCCACCAAGCGCCCGAGAATCACCAGCCGGGAAGCTTCCCCTGTGCGTACTGATCATCGTCGGGGGGTCGATCCTCGGGCCGGTCCTTTTTGCGGTCTACGCCATCTACTTCCCCACCCACATCAGAGACCAGCGGCTACACGACCACGGCCTACCAGTCACCGCCCGCGTGGTGGACCGCTACGGCAGTGGGCGCGAGCTTCACGGGGCCGAGGATTCCCTCGTCCAATTTCCGCTCAGGTCGGGCGCTAGTGCCGAGGCCCGGCTCGACCTTGACCCGGGCGCGCTTGTCGGAGATCCGGTAGCGATCGTGTACGACGCGAATAACCCGTCGGTAGCAGCGTTACCGTTCCAGGCGGAGGGCGCCGACCTCGCGAGCTTCATATTTCGGACGATCCTCGTCGTCACCGGAGCAGCCGTGCTCTTCAGTTTCGTCGCGCGATGGAGTGGAAGTAGAGGGCCTTGACGTTGAGTCGCCAGACACATCGGCATCTGCGATGTTGGTCACTCGTTCTTGCCGGGGCGGCGCATCCAATTCAGGTGGCGAAGGCGGCGCCGATGCATGCCGCGGTATCTGCGCTGAGCGGTCTCGATGCTGACGTACGTTGGGTCGCTCGCTACCTCGTAGTAAGCAGTCTCGGCCTCGTCATGATCTTCGTCAACGAGGCGCCCTAAGACCACTGCGCTCGGCTCGCCTTCAGGGAACCGCAGCACCCAGGGCGTCTTCGCGGACTCGGTCGACGGCTGCATCAACCAAGATGGTGACACGCAACCGGCGGGTGGCACCATCCGCCAAACGTGTCATCCTCCAGCTTCGGCGGCCGCCACGTTGGCTGCTGGCTACTGACCTTTGGACTGGGTTGATCGTCAATCAGATGCGAGTGCAACGGCGGATGCTTCCGCGGCTCCGCTCGCTCTCAAACGATCTCCACCGGTGACTGCGCTCACGGGCCGGCCTCGCTACCAAGGGCTCGGCTTTCGAGCGTGGGTGCTGACCCAGGCGTCTCGTCGTCCGGGCTCGGATTCCCACCCTCGACATGAGTGGGGCCAGGCCCCGTGTTCGTGGCTGCCAGGCGTGGCTGCCGCATCGTCCCAGCCGGACTGCCCGACTGGGAACGAAACCCAGATAAACACGGGTGCGCCGCCAGGGACTCGAACCCCGAACCCGCGGATTGAGAATAGGGGGCGGGTTGGCGAGCCGGACACCTCGACCCAGCTTGGCCAGACCCGAGCCTAGGCCCATACAGCTATTGGCGCCGACGGCGTGTCCGTTTGTAGCCACGCGGTTGAACGGAGTCGGATCCGCGCGGACGTCCCTGGACATCACTGGCCCTCTGACCTGCGTGGATGCCCGACCGTGGACGTCCTCGGACCCCTCCTCCTGGGACTACGGATGACAAGCGCATCGGCATGGTTGATTGCCCTACCAGGCCCGCACCGGCACCCTCGGGTTCAACGTCGGTCGGCACCGCCATACGCCGACGGCACTGTGGGCTTGCCCCCAACGGCTCTTGCATGTGGAGCTTCGCGAGATTGCGCTCATTGACCACGCCCGGAAGTTAGGCTGACCGCGTGCCTTCCTACCTCGTCACGGTCGATGTTCAGCTGGAGGTCGAACCTTCACCGCGGCACCTTGAACTCCTGCAATCCGCCATCCGACGTGATGCCGCTGGCAGTTATGTCCTAGAGGCACGTTTGATGATCATGACACTGTTGCTGAGCGCTGAGAGCAGCGGCGAGGTTGAAGGTCTCGCGAGGCTCGTTGCGGTCCGCGCTTTAGGCGACGCCGGGTACACCGCTGACTCCGCCCTTGTCATTAACGTAGATAGCCGCGAGCGTGCCGAATAGTCACCACGTTGCTGGCCCTCCTCGCAAACCTTTACGTTCGACCGCCGCCGCGAGGTTGTTGCCTGCTTACATGCGTTCCTTACATATGTTTCGGCAGATCCAACTAAGTCGATGGCGTGACATGGGCTCGGCAGAATTGATCGGCACGGACTCTTGATCGTAGGCACAAGCGTCTGCATCCTCCGTGATAACGCCGCGGTCCCTGACTGCACCGCCTCGCTCTCACCGTCCCTTGCTAACCAGCGCACGCTACAATCAGATCAGGTCAGCCAGCGTGCTGGTCCTAAATCTCCTATCAGTTACCACCTCGAAAGGCAGGACATGGCAAGCCGGACCACGATAAGTCTCGTCGATGACCTGGACGGTTCAGAAGCAGCTGAGACGGTGATGTTCGGGCTGGGTGGTCAGTCCTACGAGCTTGATCTGACGACCGAGCACGCGGCTATCCTGCGCGGCATCTTCGGTCCGTACATCGGGGCAGCCCGTAGGGTGCCGCTTCTACCCTGCGTTCGACCCGTACCGGGCGGGGTGGTGGCCGTCAAGGCGAGGTCGAGGCTGCCGCAGTCCGCGCATGGGCCGCCGAGAACGAAATTCAGGTCTCCCCCCGTGGCCGCGTACCCCAAGACATAGTGGCGCGCTTCAAGGACGCCCAGAGCACACCGGCAGCAGAAGCTGCAGCGGCCGGGAAGGGAAGCAAGCGCAGGCGGAAAACGGGCTCCTGAGGTGGGCAACCGCACAGTCGTTTGATTCGCCCGTCGATCTGCTTAGCCGTTAGCGACCGAGCCAGGGCCGCGGCGACCAGCGGTGCCCCTGCCACCGGCTGCCCGCACCTGTGACAGGGGCCCTGCCCTGTGGTGTTGCCCCGCGTGGGCGGGAAGGGTCTGTCCGCACAGCTATCAGTCTGGGACCGTTAGACCGCCGCCCTCAGGCGTCGATAGGGTCAAGGAGCAGGATGCGTAAGTGAGGGAGACCGGCCGATGTCCTGGTCTTCACCGTGCCCAGCGGGATCGCGTCGCATTGAGCGATCTGCGACTGCGACAGCCCCGCCCAGTAGGCAAGCAGTAGGACCCGCTGCTGGGGCGACAGGCAGTGATCGGATCCGATCGCGCAGCCCGTCGGCGGCCTGAGAACGCAGCAGCAGATCCTCGGTCAGCTCCTTGCTCGTCGCGGAGTGCAGTTCCGCTTCCTCGTGGCGTCGGACCCGCTTCACGTGTTCGGCGTGGCGCACCGCGTCAATAGCCTTGTGTCGGGTGAGTGTTATCAGCCATAACTCGAGCGGGCCCCGCCTGGGATCGAAGCGGGTTGGCCCGTGCTGCCAGGCAGCGAGGAAAGCCTCCTGAACGACTTCTTCGGCGAGCCACCGCTCGCGGACCACCCGAAGTGCTAATCGGAAGCAGACGCCGTATTCCAGTCGAAAAGCGGCAGCCAGTGCTGCCGACCATGGATCGTCTGACCCACCGGCCCGCCGGTGAGCGTGCGGGGTGCCCGCAGTCGTACACACTTCTCGGGTCATGGAGAGGCCTTCTTTGTTGCGGCGGCAACTGTGACTGCGGTCAGACAGACGTCTGTCGGCTTGTGAGGGTCAAGCATTAGGTTTCGGTGTGTGGTCGCGTCTCAACCCGTAGGGTGCGCCGGCGGATCACTATCAGGCCTTCGACACTCCGGCACGCCATGCTGCGCATGCGAAACGGTCAGCCGCCGAGGCCTGGCCAACCGAGCCGTAGTTCAGAGAACACACAGCCGCTGAGCGCCGAAGAGACTCCCCACTCCCTCCATGCATCAGGGCAGGTCCAGGCTAGTGTCGTGTCGCCGAAGTCTCTAGGCGGTCAGGTGCGGGACAACGTCGTATGCGAGCTGCCCGCTTGGGATTGCTGGACGGGGACCGTGAACGGCTGACGGCCTGGACCCGGTCCTCGACGGTTCGGGCGGGGTTGGCGCAGCGGGCGCGGATCGTGCTGCTGGCCGCCGACGGGGTCAGTCACACCGAGATCGCCGACCGGCTAGGGTGGAGGTCCTTCGAGGAAGGGAGCGAGCGCCGGCTCAGCCCCCGCTCCTCGGCCTCGATGTGCGAGCAGGAGTGATGTGCAACCAGCCCGGCAAGGTCAGCCGGCTCCTGCCCGAGCAGATACTGGCTGCCGTCGATCGGGTGGAACCCGCTGTCCACGAGCTGCGGCGCGTAACCCAGGTCGTGCAGCCATGCAGCGGCGACAAGCAGACCCCGCATCTCCCGCGGCAACACCAGCGCAACGTCGGCGGCCCGAGCCGCCACAGCCTGCACGTGTAACCATCGATCCCCGAGGGGGGCGAGCGGGTCAGCAGCGACGTCCCGCGCCCACTCGACGGACTCCACGTACTGAACGCTAGCCGCATGTCGCCGGCGCATTCCGGCGAGGGCGCCCGCTACCTCTTTGAGACCCATGGGCGGCCCAAGCACCAATACGTCAAGTGGTCCCGCACAGCCTTCATCAAAGAGACGACCCGACATGTGATAGACGCGGCGGATCCTTCCATAAGCGCTCGTAGCAGCCATTCCCTGACTATTTCCGAGATGCAAATTGTGCGGAACCGGATTGCACACCGGAATGCAAAGATGTAGAAGACCGTTTGACACTGTGCTCAGGCGCTATTACGGAGGGGCGCCGACTAATGTGACGCCTGGCCTTCTACTCCTGACGCCCCGAGTTACACCGACACCTCTCGCGGTATACCTTTCTGCTACTCGAGTCATCAGTCGGGACTGCGCCCGTGCTTGATTGGAAGGCCTCGTTGCCCTAGCAGGCCGGCACTAGAGGTGTAGTGATGGACTATCGCAATTTCTTGAGGTCGTCGCTCATCAGGTCATGAGGCCACCGGCGGGTTCCTCGAGACTCACCGGCTTACTCCTCTAGAGCATGAGCAGCCGGTCAGAGCGGAAACTTCACACCAGTGAACGACACAGGGCTGCACGAATAGCTCGCCAGCCCGTATGCACGCCGAGTCAGCACAAGGACGCCCTGAGAGTCCATCGGGTGCGTGCTCTCGCACGTCCTTCATCAAGACCGAGCTACGGACCTGCGTCCGCGATCTACATCAAACCCCACACGGCCTGGCTCATCACCACCAGCCGGCCGCGGCCTTCGATACAGCGGCGGCTGGGGCACCGCAGCGTCACCACGACCATTGACCGATACGGCCGCCTGCTGCCCGACGTGGACACCGGTGACCTAGCGGCGCTGACGCTGCGCGCGAAAGGCGACCCGCGGACTTCGATACGAGGATCTAAGTACCAGTACTAATGGTGAAGACTGCGTCTCTAATTGCCCTGGCCGCCCACCGTCGTTTGGGCTGGCCGGGGCGTTCTGGAAGGGAGGATAGCCGGAGGCCTTGCCGATCCGCCAACCCGAGATGGGTGGGGATTGATCGAAGCGGGGGCGACGGGGCGGCGAACAACGGGATGTTCGGTAAGTATCTGGAGATTTCCACCGACGAGCACGAGGAAAGCCACCCCAATATATACCCAACGGATGGCCTTGCGCGAGCGCGAAAGATCAGAACGGGCGGAGCTCACTGCTGACAGGCGTCGGACTGCATCGATATCGTCCTCCCCCAACGCTTCCCGATACAGCTCGACGTCCTTATCAAACGCATCGAGCAAACGAGAGCCTGATCCAAGTTCGATTCGCTCGGCGACTACAAGCGCGATCAGCGCCATCGCGGTTACTGCGCAGATGACAATCTCTGCGGCCCCTGCGTCCAACAGCTTCTGGGCGTTCGCGATCAATGCGAGTACTGCGGCGAGCACCAAGGCGAGTGCCCTCTCAACAGACTTGGCCGCGACGTCACGTGCCGCCTCAGCAGCGGAGCGCGCTGCGGTCACCGCGGCATCTCTCGCGCCGCGCCTCGCCGAAAGCGCTTCGGCGACGGCTCCACGACCTGCCAGCTCATGAAGACTTCGGGCAGTTCGTAGAACCGGCCCGGCGGCACCCGGCAAATCCTTCTGGTCTCGGATCGCGAAAGTAACGGCCTGCTGCACCGCGTCGTCCCGGACCGGCTCCGATGTCGCGGTCGCCCAGGTGAAAAGGGACACTTCGTCACCTTCGATCACGGAGTCATAAGGCAGCAGACTCAGTTGCACGGCGCGTACGCCGTCGTATTCGACGAGCACCTGGTCTACCGTCACGGTTGCGCTGGCTCCAAGCCAATACCAACAGCAGGCCCGAGCGCAGGCTTCGAGTAACGGACGAAGCAGCTCAAGCGGTCCCGCAGGCCCCGGTTCAGCGAGCAGGTCCTCCGGAACAAACAACTGCCTAAAGCTGGTACGCGAGGGCGCTTGACGGTATCTGGCACTAGTCGGCTCCGCAGGTCCGACGAGAGAGGAAGCGTCCAACCGTGCGGCGGGGCCGGCTAGAATAAGGCCTGGACACCGAAGCACACGGTCTCCCGCATTCTGCACGACCACCACAGCAGGTAGCGACTCGGCCTTGGACCGAAGACGCAGGAGGGTGCTTCCCCAGCGCCCGTCCGATAGCCGTTCGGCAAGCATCTGCACTTCCGGTATCCAGCGAGCGCCGTCGATGGGCGCTCGGAGAACAAGCTCTATATTGCAGTCAGCGGCGCCGAGAAGGCTTAGGGCGGCGGGCGGGTCGTTTCGACTCCTAGCGCGGTCAAGCGCTGCAACGTTCTCCTGAGCCGCGAGGTCACCCACGGACCCGTCGAGCGCCACCGTGGCTCGCCCAGTACTTGTCCATTCGATTAGGAGTGAGGCGTCGGCGGACTCCACCTGCGCACTTGCGCGGTGACCATCCTTTGCAGCGGCGGACAACTCGGAGCAGAGACTTGCGGCGGCGCTCGCCCCAACGCTGGCACGGACCCTCAGTAGGTCGAAGTCGAACGTCGCCGCAACTTCTCGACCGATAGATCGGGTAGCCGCGTCTAGGGCATCAACGGCAGCTACACCTGACGCCATCCGCTGAACGGTTGCCCGATGCAGTGCTGCTGCCGGACCCGCGAGCATCTGTGTCATGCCCGCATCGTGCCGGGAGCGTGCGACAGTTTCGGGCAGTGCACCTTAGCGCCAGGTGACCGTAGGTTCCAGGTCACTTCGGAAGCTGACCAGCCAACCTCCTTCGGGGTCACGTTCCGAGCGGATGCGGTGGATCTCGCCGGCCGGGCCTGTGACCGTCAGCGCCCCTGCGCGCATCTTGCCGGTCACAGGGGCCGCTGTGTCGATCTGCCCAACAGGACGCTCTGCCTTCACGAGGTCCTCCGCGACACGGCTAGCAGCTTCTTCCGAGAGCCCTGGAACCGTTCTCTGCAACGCGTCGAGCACCACTGTCGTCGACGCGGAGGACACGGCCGGCAACTCCTCCAGCACGCGTTCGGCGATCGCGCGTCCGGCGCGGGCGTCGATAGCCGTCACGAGAGCGGCGGCGCTCCTTGTCTCTCGAGCCTGCAGTGTCACACCCATCCCTCGCAGGAAGTACCTGGCCTCCTGCTGAGCAGCCTTATCTCCAACGACGGCCTGACTGGCTGGACGGACGTCCGGAAACACCAACCCCTTCTGTAGGTCACCAGGACGGTCGAGTACATCCGTCACGGCAGTCAGTGTCTCCTCGCCGTTGTCCAACAGCTCGAGGACGGCACCCTGCTCGCTTACGACCTCCAGCTTCAACACGACAGCAAGCCGGTCTGCGGGCACGGTGTCCGAGACCAGAGTCGTGCAGACGAAGAGGCCCGGTGCTGGGCGCGGGACCTTGTTCATCTCGTCCACCAGGCGTTTACCGAGCCCATCGGCCGCAGCCAGGAAGTCGGCGTCTGAACCGCTACGGATGTCTTCCATAAGCTGCAGGTCGGCACCCTCCTTGAAGGACGCGTTTGCGGCGCTTCCCTCGTCGGCGCGGACCTGCAGCCCAGCAGCATGAGCCGTGAGGAACGGACTGACTTCATTAACGCCTGGCCGAAGAACTGCCGTCGAGGGCGTCGAACCGCGAGCTACGCGAACGAACGTCAGCCGAGAAGCCCGCATGGACCCACACCTTCCCCCGCGCCCGGACCAAAGGTCACCGGACGCACTGCCTGCGCGACTCACTGCCGCAGTGAATAGTGACGCTTGCCTGACAGCCTGTGCAGCACATCGCGCCCGTGTCTCAGAGGGCTTCCGTCATCTGGCTCAGCAACCGGCAGTTCTGATCCACGCTGCTTGCTCTCGCGAGGCCACCGCCGACTCTCTACAGAGTCGTCACCAATCGCGCCCCTGCTCAACCACGACGCAGACTCTTACCGCCTTCGGGAAGTGGCACCGGTACCGCTACTGGCGAGGCGACGCGCGCTGGTCTTGCAGCTGCTTCAAGCGCGGCGTGCGAGTCGGCCTCAGTGGACTGGAGAGCGCGTGCGAGCCGTCGATGCTGCTGTGTGGTCAACCCTTGGAGGAGGAGCGCGCGAGGCACCGGTGAGTCTCCCCGAATGGTGTAGGTAGGCAGACCCGTCAGCGGGGCCGGAGCCTTCCGTTCCGAAACGGGAGCGGGTCACCCACAGGTGACCTCTCGAATGTTCGACCGTCGAAACGTGGCTGCCAAGGATTCTCGACGCCCCCTGTCTGGTCGAGCGAACGTGCAGGTCAGACGGGTGCGCCGCGAGGGACTTGAACCCCCAACCCGCGGAGATTGAGAGGAGTGCCTACCCGCTCGGCGAGACGCACCCGCGCCGTTTGTAGCCACCGCTGTAGCCACGCGCCCGGATGGAGGCACATCTCGACGGATGGCCTCGGACAACCTCATGCGGCTGACCTGCGTGGATGGACCCCGCCGGACACCCATGAACGGGTCTTCCGGCAACTACGGATCAGAAGGTTGGGGGTTCGAGTCCCTCCGAGCGCACAGCGGAACCTGAAGGTCAGGACCTGGCCGACCTCGCGGAAGGCTCGGGGGTTGAGTGTCCTTGTTGCTGCGGTTGCAGCCACGGGAGTTGGGCTGGGCACGTCCACTGTTCGCGGTTGCGACTGCAGATCGCGATGACCGCTACGAACCACAGCCAGAGGGCCTCGAGGACCAACCGACCTGCTTGCCGGTGTCATCGCTTCACAAGTGGACCGGCACCGGCACTGACCTACGCCGGCATCGACGCCACCTGCCACTGCCCGCCCTGCGCGGCGCGCCTGCTCTCCTCCGCCGACAGGTACGACTCGGGCATAGGGCCGGCCGAGCTTCACCGCGCCGCTCGGCCCGTCCCCAGCCGGCCCGGAGGCTCTTGACCCCCTGTCAGTAGCCGTCACACTTAGCCGCACCAGCACGCGAGCTGCGACCCGTACGCCAGGAGGACCTCCGTGACGACCGCACTGTCGCAGCCGATCGAGTCCGTCGACGATGTCGACTTGTCCGACCTCGATTTCTGGGCCCGGCCGCTCCCCGAGCGCGACCGCGCCTTCGCCCTGCTGCGGCGCGACCGGCCGCTCGCGTTCTACGCCGAGCCGGACCCGCCGCAGGACTGGATCCCGGTCGGTCCGGGCTACTACGCGGTTACCCGCTACGCCGACATCGAGCACGTGAGCCGGCACCCGCAGATCTTCTCCTCCGCGCAGGGCGCCACGAGCATCAACGACATGCCGCCGGAATTCCTCGAGTTCTTCGGCAGCATGATCAACCTGGACGCGCCGCGGCACCTGCGGCTGCGCAAGATCGTGTCGCGGGCCTTCAGCCCCCGTGTCGTCCAGCGGGTCGAGGACGACATCGCCGTAGTGGCGGCGGCCATCGTCGACGACATCGCCCCGCGCGGCTCCTGCGACTTCGTCCCCGATGTGGCGGCCCGGCTGCCACTGAAGGTCATCTGCAACCTGATGGGGATCCCCGAGGAGGAGTACGACCGGGTCTTCCGCTGCTCCAACGTCATCCTCGGCGCGGGCGACCCGGAGTACGTCCCCGAGGGCGCTGACATCGTCGCCGCGCTGCTCGGTGCCGGCGGCGAGCTGTCGGAGCTCGTGCAGGGCCTGAGCCGCTCGCGCCGCGAGCGCCCCACCGACGACCTGATCTCCGCGCTGGCGAACGCCGAGGTCGACGGCGAGCGGCTCACCGATGCCGAGATCGCGTCCTTCTTCATCCTGCTCGCGGTGGCGGGGAACGAGACCACCCGCAACGCGATCGCGTACGGCCTGCAGCTGCTCACTGAGAACCCTGACCAGCGTCTGATCTGGCAGGACGACGTGGAGGGCGTCACGCCCACCGCAGTCGACGAGATCGTGCGGTGGGCGTCGCCGGTCACCTGGATGCGCCGGACCGTCACCCGCGACACCGAGCTGCGCGGGCAACAGCTGAAGGCCGGCGACAAGCTCCTGCTCTTCTACAACTCCGGCAACCGCGACGAGGACCCATTCACCGATCCGTACGCCTTCGACGTGCGGCGCTCCCCGAACCCGCATCTGGGTTTCGGCGGCACCGGCCCGCACTTCTGCCTCGGTGCCCACCTCGCCCGGACGGAGATCGGTGTGATCTTCCGCGAGCTGTTCCGCCGGCTGCCCGACCTGCACGCGGTGGGCGAGCCGCAGCGGCTGCGCTCGAGCTTCATCAACGGCATCAAGCACCTGCTGTGCGAGTTCACTCCGCTGCGGTAGCCCCGGCGTCCGGCGGCGAGCGTCAGGGCAGCTCAGCCGCATCGGCAACCTGTGCATTGCCCGCGGCGACGACTCGCGCCGACTGATCGACCTCCTTCTCCGGGGTTCTCCGGCAGTTCCGGTAGACGGTCGGCGACCAAGCCGGTGCTGTCGACGACGGCTAGGACGTGGTGGTTGCCACCGGGCCATCGCCCTGCTTGCTTGACGGAGGCGCGGTGGGCCCGCGGGGCGGCACCTGTCCCCCGGCGGTAACGCCACCGTGCGCTGGGAGTACACCAGACACCTCACGTGAGTGATGGGAGAAGGACGGCCATGACGTGCAGCAGCGGGAAGACCGGGAACGTGGCCGGCACCAAGGACCAAGGACTAGGAGGACCACAAGGACTGCAACGCGTGTCTGCAGCCGATGGGGAACGGCGTACGCAAGGCGCAGGCCGAGGGCACGCGGTGCCGGCCGCTGGTGCGGGCACGACGACTAGGGTCCTCGACGCGCCGGGCTCGCTCCGGGCACGATTGTGGCAGGCGGCGAGCCCCCCGCGCAACGCGGTTGTTGCACGCCTTGCTTGGCCGAGGGAGCCACCTCACCGGCGGTTGACGACGGGCTGATCCGTTGCTAGGAGGTCGAATGCTGGCGCAGCGCACGCGGCACGTTCTCGTCGCACTGGCCTCGGCGCTAGCAATGAGCGCTGCGGGTGGCTGCGGGCCGGTTGTCGCCCCGGTCGTGCCCACTTCGTGGCAGCGGGGCGCGTCGCTCTACCCCTTCTCGTCCGGGGAGTTCACCGCGCCAGCCGCCTTGACTTCGCTAAGGCAGCTTCGGTCGCTGGGCGCGAACTACGTCACCCTCGTGGTGCCGATGTACCAAAGCTCGGTACAGACCTCGGCTGTGACGACCGGTTCGAACACGCCCACCAGCGCCGCGCTCGTCGGGGCCATCCGCGCCGCCCGCGCCCTGGGGCTCCGCGTCATGGTCAACTTCCACGTCGACATCGCTGGAAGCCCGGGCACCTGGCGAGCGGCGATCAGGCCGGCGAACCGCATCGGCTGGTTCGGCAGCTACGGCGACGCCGTCACCAGGTACGCGACCCTCGCCCAGTCGGCCGGCGCAACGGACCTCTGCCTGGGCGTCGAGCTCGACGGTGTCGCCAACGACAGCCTGTCGGCTGACAACACCGCCGGCTGGATCGCGATCGTTCGCCGCGTCCGCACGGTCTTTCACGGGCGACTGACCTACGACGCTAACTGGGACCACCAGGCGGGCACCGTCAGGTTCTGGAACTACCTGGACTACATCGGCCTGTCGGGCTACTTTCCCCTCCCGGGCAACGGCTCACCGGCCTCGTTGGCAGCCGACTGGTCCCGATGGGACACGGCGATCGTCCATCCCCTAGCGACCCTTTGGAACAAGCGGATCGTGTTCACGGAGGTTGGCTACCGCAGCGTCAGCGGTGCCCACATCGCTCCACACAGCTGGCAGTCGGTGGGGCTGCCCAGTCAAGCAGAGCAGGCCAACGACTGGACCGCTCTGTTCGCCTACTGGTCGCGCCGCACCTACTTCGCGGGCGTCCAAGTCTGGCAGTGGTACGCAGACTCGAACGCAGACCCGAGGTCTGTGCCGCCTGCGGCAACGGACTACGCCGTGCAAGGCAAGAGCGCCCAAGACGTCCTGCGGTCATGGTTCGGGGGCATCCGACAGATCCGGTGACGGCGCCGCCGCCGCGGCACTGCCCGCCAATGTCCCGACCGTCCGGCAGGCGACGACCAGTCCCCTGGGGTCACCGGGGCCGCTACCAAGAACCTTCCAGCTGCGGGCGTCACGCGCTTCACGTCTAGGAAGGACAGCGGACGCATCTCGCGGGTTGGCTCGTGCAGGAGCTGGGAAACATCCGGATGCTCACGGAAGAGCTCGAGTCAGCAGGAACCACCCGCCCGGTCCTGCGGCGTCGGCGGCCCGCCGCCCGCGGCATGCTGAGCCGGTTCGGGTGTCATAGCCGTAGAGGAGCACCCCGTGAAGTTGCGATTGCGCCGTCCCCGCCTTTTCTCCACGCTTGCGGCCGTGCCGGTAGCCGCACTTCTTGCGGCGGGCCCCGCCGCGCAGGCTGCCGACCCTCCGTTCGTGGGCTGGAGCTCGGTGCTGCCGGCTCTGGCCACCGACTACCAGCCCAACAGCTCCGACGACTGCGTGGCAGGGCGGGTCGCCTGCGTGCGTCGCACCATCGCCACGATGCAGACCCGGTTCGACCCACTCGCGGCCAGCTGCGACCACGCCGCGGTCTTCGCTCTGGCCTACCTGCGGACCACCCAGACTTACCTGGACTCCACGCTTACCCCGGGCTACTTCGCCGACCCTGCCTTCGTCAACCACGAGGACGCAGCCTTTGCGGCCATGTACTTCGGTGCGATCGATGACTGGAACGCCGGACACCTCGACCGGGTGCCGCCGGCGTGGCGCATCGCGCTGCAGGCCGATCAGGACCGGTCGGTCACTGGCAACGGCGATCTGTTGTTGGGGATGAACGCGCACGTCAACCGGGACCTGCCGTTCGTGCTCGCGGCGATCGGGTTGGTCGCCCCTAACGGAACCAGCCGCAAGCCTGACCACGACAAGATCAACGTAATGCTCAACCATGTGGTTCAGCCGCTGATCGATGAGGAGGCCGCCCGCTTCGACCCCGGTATCCAGACCGTTCAGACCCCCTATGGCGTCGGCTACACCGGGCTGATGCAGATGCTGGTGGCCTGGCGTGAATCCGCCTGGCGGGCCGCCGAACGGCTGGTGTCCGCACCCGATGCAGCAGCTCGGGCCCAGGTAGCAGCGGACATCGAGGCTTCGGCAGCCAGTGAGGCGGAGGCCATCAGAGCAAGTTCGAGCTACCTGCCACCGGTCAGCAGCACCGCCGCGCGCGACCAGTTCTGCGCTGCTCACAGTGGAACCACCAGCTAAGACCGCCCGATTGGTGTAATACATGGCGATGTGACGGGCCGCCGACCAGCGCGCACCCCGGAACGGCGAGCAGCTGTCGCGGAAGCGGTGGCCGAACTCGCCCAGCGGGCGCTGCGTGCTGCCCAGCCGCAGGACCTGCTGCGCGAAGCGCTCACCATCGCCGTCACGATGATGGGCGCAGACTACGGAACGGCGCTGCGCCGGCTACCCGACGGCGGGATGCAGGTCGCTGGCGAGCTCGGCCCCGACCCCATCCCCGCGGGCACCGTCCTTCCCATCGCTCCGGCGAAGTCCTACTCCTTGGAGGTGGCAGCCTCAGGGCAGCCGTTCCTGTCGGATGACCTGCGCACCGACCCGCGGATCGCCCCGCCGGGATCGTTGCTGGCCAGGGGCGTGGTGAGCGGGCTGGCGGTGCCGATCCTCGGCTCGCGCGGCGTCCTCGGCGTGCTGGCCCTGCACAGCGCTACGCCGGCCCGCTACGGGCCGGACGACGTAGCCGACGCTGTCGCTCTGGCCGGCGTGGTCAGTACCGCGTGGGAGCAGGCCGAGCAATTCGA